>Ga0208793_1000002_pt1 | contig 341118 bp, 303 predicted proteins | sample 17_taG_FD_184092 | JGI IMG/M metagenome (GOLD analysis project Ga0208793, IMG submission 184092) | Marine viral communities from the Subarctic Pacific Ocean - 17_ETSP_OMZ_AT15314 metaG (SPAdes) (version 2) | ecosystem: Environmental > Aquatic > Marine > Oceanic | place: Pacific Ocean... | reverse complement strand
CGAAGTTTGGAATTTGCCTGTAAACTGGCCGGTTCCAAAATTGTTTTGGTATTGGGCCACACCGCCTGCGGGGCAATAAAAGGAGCTTGCGATGATGCAAAAATGGGCAATTTGACGGCGATGATAAGCAAAATTAAACCTGCTGTAGAAGCTGTGGAAGAACCTAAAGATGAAAGTCTGAGAAATTCTAAAAATAGTGAGTTTGTAGATACCGTTTCTGAAACAAATGTTCATATGGCCATTGCAAATATCCGCTCCATGAGTCCCATTTTAAAAGAGATGGAAGACAATAATGAAATACAGATTTATGGTGGCATGTATGATATTAATACAGGTGAAGTAAACTTTTTTCACGAATAAAACCAGTTAAAACATGAAAAACATATTTACAAATTTAAGAGGTAATCTTTTCGGTGGAATAACCGCCGGAATTGTTGCTCTGCCCCTAGCACTTGCATTTGGTGTCCAATCGGGACTTGGGCCCGATGCCGGATTATACGGTGCTATCTTTATAGGTTTCTTTGCTTCACTATTCGGTGGAACAAACACCCAGATTTCTGGACCTACAGCGCCCATGACGGCCGTTTCCATGGTTGTTATTGCGGGTATAATTGCTTCACACAATGGTAGCGTAGAACAAGCCTTACCATATATTTTATTGGTTTTTTTACTGGCTGGATTAATGCAAATTTTGCTGGGCGTCACAGGAGTGGGAAAATATATAAAATACATTCCCTATCCCGTGGTTTCAGGTTTTATGACGGCCATCGGAGTAATTATTTTAATTACTCAGCTTTTGCCGGTTTTGGGTTATTATACCGAAGACGATACCGCATTCATCGAAAGTTTTAAGCCCCAGGCTGAAGAGGCAATAATGACCAATATTTTGAGTGATGAAGCGGGTGAAGGGATTTTGGTCCTTGAGGATTTTGAGGAAACCATTAGTCGTTCCGAACAGATTTCAGAAGAAGAGATTCTTCAGGAAGCAAAAGTGCTTGCAAAATCTGAAACATCAGGAGTTGCCGGTGCTATAAAAGCTTTGCCCAGAGCAATCGCTAATATTAATTGGTTGGAATTCATTCTCGCTTCACTAACCATTTTTATTATTTACGGGTTCAAAAAAGTAACCACTAAAGTTCCAAGTACATTGGTGGCATTACTGCTTGTATCGGTTGGTGCATATTTTCTGAAATTAAATTATCAGCCTATTGACCAGATTCCGGGTGGTTTCCCTATTCCGAATTTGAATATTTTTACAGAATTCCAATTTGGACAGATTTCACCCTATATTTTTACAGCGCTAACTTTAGCGTTTTTAGGTGCTATTGACTCCCTCTTAACCTCCGTGGTAGCAGATAATATGACAAAAACCAAACACAACCCAAACAAAGAATTGTTGGGCCAAGGTATTGGTAACAGTGTCGCTGCAATTTTTGGCGGAATACCTGGAGCAGGAGCGACGATCCGTACGGTTGTAAACATTAAATCTGGAGGTACAACCAAACTTTCTGGGATGATTGCCGCTGTGCTATTGCTTGTGATTTTATTGGCTTTAGGCCCGGTAGCATCACAGATTCCTGCAGCCGTACTTGCGGGAATTTTGATAACCGTTGGTATAGGCGTAATGGATTATAAAGGACTGAAAGCAATCCCTAAAATGCAGAAAGCTGAAGTTACTATTATGATTGTGGTACTATTGCTTTCCGTATTTTGGAATCTTGTTTATGCAGTAGGAATAGGATTGGTTTTGGCTGCTATCATTTTTATGAAGAAAATTGGAGACCTTACAGCCGATCAGTCTAAAGTTGTTCCTTTAGCAAATGCTGACGAACTTACCCTGGCGTGGAGCGATGAATTGAATTTTCCAGAAAAACTGAAAGAAGAAGTATTCATAAAACGTTTGGAAGGGCCCTTGTTTTTTGGTTATACTTCAGATTTTCAACAGTTGGCAAATCAAATTCCCGATACGGCAACCCATGTAATTATACGAATGGGAAAAACTCCTTATATAGACCAATCAGGGCTTTATGCGCTGGAAGAAGTGTTAATGAACATCACCAAAAAAGGTATTACGCCTATTTTTGAAGATCTTCCGGCACAGCCCCGTGTAATGATGGAAAGAATTGATATTATTCCAGACTTAGTACCGAAGGAACTTATTTTCAGCGACTTTAAAGAAGCTGTAAAATACGCACGCAATAATATAAAAAATGTAGTGTAAGCTATTTTATTGCTCTGCAGGAAGCCCCGTTTCATCGGGGTTTTCTTTTGGGGTAATTTCAGAATCTTCAATGTTTAAATTGTCAACTTCCTCCATTATTGTGGGCAATACCGCCGGAGCAATGGCCGCAACCGGTGTGTAGAAAAGCGATGATTCCCGCTTTTCTTCGGTAAGGATTCTATAATTTTCTGAAGCATTTACAAACATAAAAATTACACTTATTAAAAAAGCAAACTTCAATACGTTGAAAACTCCACCCAACAGCTTATTGAAAATTCCCAACATCGCAAAATCCGCAACTTTGGTTAGAAGTCTTCCCAATAAACTAAAAAGGAACATTACTAAGAAAAAGGTAATTAAAAATGATGCTATTCTCGTTAAATCTGCACTCCAATCAAACCATTTTTCAACATAAACCCTTACATAATCAGAAAAGTACATAGCGCAGTAAACACCGACCACCAAACCTATTAATGATGCGAGCGAGCGCAGCAATCCTTTTTTAAAACCTACAAAAAAAGCGATGATAAAAATTATCCCGAGTACAATGTCTATTGTGTTCATTAACTGAAAATTTTCCTAAATATAGCACTTTCTGAATTGACAATTTATTTTAAAATTCCAAGGATGGCTTTTGGAATATGAAGTTTGCTATTTGGAAATTGAAAGCCGTATCTTTGCAAACTAATTTTTTTCAAAAAATGGCACGCGACGAACAATTAAAGGAACGATGGGAAGCAGTAGTAAAAATGCTGGGCGCCCGTTTTGCAGATGACCAAGTTTTGGATTTGGACGCCATCATCTATTTAATAGGCGTTCAAGAGCTGGGCCAACTGCACCGGAAATTTAAAAAAGACGAAAAGCTAAACCTGATGCACATTGCCATTTGCCGCCTTTTGGAGCCTTACGGGTATTATCAGTTTGATTATTACGACGAGGAGGGGTGGCCGCATTACACCGTTTTGGAACAATTACCCCCGCTAAAAGCTGGCGAACAAAGCGTTTTAATGAAGGAGGCTATTGTGCAGTATTTTTGGGAGAAAAAAGTGATAAACTAAAATATTTTAGAGAAGATTTTGTAATGATAGAAACAATAAAAAACCACATAGCCGAGGTACAAGCCTTTTCTTCAACCAATAAAGAAGAAATAGAAAACTTTCGCATAAAATATTTAGGCAAAAAAGGGGTGTTGAATGACTTTTTCGCCGAATTCAAAAACGTGCCCAACGAGCAAAAAAAGGAGTTTGGACAGGTTATAAACACACTTAAAAACGCAGCGCAGGAAAAAGTAGATTCGCTTAAGAATGCTATTGAAAACAACTCAGAATCCAAAAGCGTTTACGGCGATCTTTCCCGTCCGGGCGAAGTGGTTCCGTTGGGTTCGCGCCACCCTATTTCCATCGTAAAAAACAAAATTATCGACATATTTTTACGAATAGGTTTCAACGTTTCCGAAGGGCCCGAAATTGAAGACGACTGGCATAATTTTACCGCATTGAATCTACCCGAATATCATCCTGCGCGCGATATGCAGGATACCTTTTTCATCCAAACCAACCCCGATGTTTTGTTGCGTACGCACACTTCTTCGGTACAGGTTCGGTATATGGAAAACAACAAACCGCCCATTCGTACCATTTCGCCGGGTCGTGTGTATAGAAATGAAGCCATTTCAGCGCGCTCACACTGCTTTTTCCACCAAGTGGAAGGTTTGTATGTAGATAAAGGCGTAAGCTTCGCAGACTTGAAGCAGACGTTGCAATATTTCACTACTGAAATGTTCGGAAAATCAAGAATCCGTCTTCGCCCTTCCTATTTTCCGTTTACCGAACCAAGCGCCGAAGTTGATGTTTACTGGGGGCTGGAAACCGAGGCAGATTACAGAATCACCAAAGGAACCGGCTGGCTGGAAATTGGCGGTTGCGGAATGGTAGATCCAAACGTGCTTAAAAACTGTGGTATCGATCCCGAGGAATATTCGGGTTTTGCCTTTGGCGTTGGTATTGACCGTATCGCGATGCTGTTGCACCAAATTCCAGACATCAGAATGTTTAGCGAAAACGACGTTCGCTTTTTGGAACAATTTAAAAGTGTGCTTTAAAAAAGACGTAAGACCTCTGCGCTTAAGACATAAGATTTAAATAAAACATTATGAAAAAATACCTTGTTATTGCTCTTTTGGTAATTGTTGCCGCTGTAGTAGCGTACCTTACTTTTGTGATTGCAGCACTAAAAATTGTAATAGGGGCTATTTTGCTTGGCGTTTCGGCAATTGCACTTTTAGCAGTTTGGATTATGTGGAAAATTGAAGATTGATTATGCGAAAAGATATTGAAATACCCAAAGCTGAAAACGTGTATATTGTTGCCGTAAAGGAATGGGACAAAGAATTTACCGAACAACAATGGAACATCTATTTGATAAACAATCGAACAGATGAAATCACCACGGTTTTGGTAATGTCGCGCGGAAAAAGCGAAGACAAAAAAACTTCAACTTTACGCCATGGATTGGGAAATATAAAGCCGAAAACCGTTGCAAAAGTTGAATTTATTTCCACCGAGGTTTTGGGTTTTACCAACGAATATTTGCTCACTTTTTTTGCTGAAAACAAACTTTTTGAACGCAGATTCATTTTTGAACCACATAGTATTTCAGAAGAAAAAGTGGTTTCGCTTCCAGTTTTGGATAGTGAAGGAATTTTTGCAAAATAATTTTTTTGGTGATGCTAAAAGTTGAAATCGATTCCTTTTCCTATTCTGAAAAAATCATTTTAAAGGATATACAGTTCACACTAAAACCCGGCGAGCATCTCAGTATTCTTGGCGAAAGTGGCTGCGGAAAATCCACCCTTTTACATCTTGTTTACGGCTTGCTCCATTTAGAAAATGGCACTATTTTTTACAACGAAAATAAATTGCTCGGTCCAACAAAAACCCTCGTTCCCGGCGAACCTTTTATGAAACTCGTTGCTCAGGAATTCAACATTATGCCGTTTACTACTGTTGCTGAAAATTTGGGTTCGCACCTTTCTGGTTTGGATGGAGAAAAGGATGAAAGAAGAATTGACGAACTGTTGGAGGTTGTTGAAATGGAAGCCTTCAAAAATACGATGGTGAAAAACCTCAGCGGTGGACAAAAACAGCGCGTGGCCTTGGCAAAAGCGTTGGCAAACGAACCCGAAATCCTTTTGCTGGACGAGCCTTTCAGCAATATTGATGTTTTCAGAAAAAATAAATTACAGCGAAAAATTTTCAATTATCTAAAAGAGAAAAGCATCAGTTGCATCACCGCTACCCACGACAGCGATGAAGCTTTGGCTTTTTCAGACCAAATTTTAATGTTGAAAAACGGTACCGAAGAACTATACGGAACTCCGGAAATCATTTACAAAAAAGTTTCTACGGAATATCAAGCTGGCTTTTTCGGCGAAGCGAACTTACTTCCTAAAAATCTTTTTTCTTCTGAAAAAGCTTTCGAAGAAACCATCATTTTTCCACATCAAATTAAAATTTCCGAAAAAAAAACACCGTTTGAAGTAACCGTGAAAAAAAGCTATTTCAAAGGAAATTACTATTTGATTGAAGCAAATTTTAGTGATAAAACCATTTTCTTCAACCATTCAATTCTCTTGGAAAAAGGTGAAAATTATTATTTGAAAATTTCAGAAAAAGATTAAACCACAACGATCATTTTCCCTTTATTCTTCCCATCAAACAGGTTTATAAACGCTTTTGGAATGTTTTCAAAACCTTCAACAACAGTTTCTAAATAACTTAGTTTATCTTTTTCCATCCATGCGGCCAATTGCTTTTGGGCGGGACCAAAGTCCTTTACAAAATCGCGTACGGTAAAGCCTTGCATTAAAATACTGTTTTTTATGAGCGTTGTTTCCACCCGCGGACCTGTAGGTGTTTCCGTTTTATTGTAGAGTGAAATAGCGCCGCAGTTTATTACTCTTCCGTATTTGTTCATATTATCAAGCGCAGCATCCAAAATTTCACCGCCCACATTGTCAAAATAAACATCCACACCGTCGGGACAAGCTTCCGCGATTGCCTTTTTCATATTTTCAGTAGTTTTATAATTGATGGCGGCATCAAAACCAAACTTTTCTTGAATACGGTCAATTTTTTCCTCACTTCCTGCAATTCCCACAACGCGGCAGCCTTTTATTTTCCCTATCTGGCCGGCAACGCTTCCAACCGCACCCGCGGCCCCGGAAACTAAAAGGGTTTCACCTTTTTGGGGTTTTCCTATTTTATCCAAACCTAAATATGCGGTTAGTCCGGTTAGTCCTAAAATGCCCAAATAGGCTTTTAGTGGGGCTTTTTCATTATCAACCTTGTTTAGCCCATTCCCGTTTGAAACTTGAAATTGTTTCCATTGAAGCATTCCGTTTACGAAATCTCCTTTTTCAAAATTTTTGTTATTAGATTCAATAACTTCAGCGATAATGCCAGATTCAAGAGGCTTTCCAATTTCAAAAGGTTCTATATATGATTTTTCATCGCGCATCCGTCCACGCAAATACGGATCTACTGAAACATATTTAGTTTTTAACAGTATCTCGCCTTCCTTTGGTTTTGGTTTTTCTTCTTTGGTAAATTCAAAATCTTCAAGCGAGGGACGTCCTTTTGGGCGGTTTTTTAAAAGAATTACTTTGTTCATTGTTCCTGTTTTTATTTCAGTTTTATAAAATTAAATTTTAAAAGTACAACCGCCACAACACAGCTATTTATTTAATAAAAGTATAACAGAGTTATATTTCTGATAAGATTAACGAACTTAGCTTTTCAGCGCAATATCTTTGCAATTTCTGAAACCAAATGCTTTTGAAATTTTTAAAAAATAATATCGCTGACATTTTTAAAGACCTGTCGGAATATTTTAAAAGTACCGATTTTTCTAAAGCTATACTTTTGGGAATTGCACTTACGCTTCCCATAATTGCAGGCATAAAATTAGACGCACTTCAAATTGGTATCACGATTACGGTTGGAGCGCTTCTCGCCTCTCCCAGCGATGTAAGCGGCAGTATTCGCAATAAAGTCACCGGAATTTTGTTAGCAACGCTATTGGCCATGATGGTCAGTTTGATAGGGGGTTATCTTCACCTTTCCCTTTGGTTGCTTTTTCCTGTTTTAGGGGTGTTAATGTTTGGTATTTCCTATATTTCAATTTATGGTTTTCGGGCGTCGCTTATCAGTTTTTCGGGGCTTTTTGCGCTGGTGCTAAGTTTTTCTAATGTTTCCGGAGGAATGGAACCCTATTATAGAATGCTACTTATTGGTCTTGGCGGTCTTTGGTATGCACTACTGGTATTATTGTGGCACTATATCTTTCCGAAAGCTCCAACGGAATATTATCTTTCAAAAACGATAAAACTAACCGCAGATTATTTAAGAACGCGAGGCGAATTGGTGGCCGAAACCACAGACAGAACCGCTCTTTTAAAAAAATTACTAAGCATACAAACAGAGCTCACGGCCATTCACGAAACCTTGCGCGATATTTTAATTGAAAGCAGAACAGGTTCGGGAAAAAGTAATTATGAAGGGAAACGTCTGCTTATTTTTGTACAATTGGTAGATATGCTGGAACTGGCAATGGCAAACCCCGTTAACTATTCAAAAACCGACGATTTTTTTAAAAGGAAACCTGAGCAATTGGCAGATTTTCAAGGACTGTTATTTGCGATGAGCAATAGGATGAATGCCATAGCCGCAAATATTTCGACCCCAAAAAAGCTTCGGAATAATAGTAATATAGAGGAATTCCAGAAAAAGATTAAGCGTGATATTGCTGAATATTCTTCCGCTTCCAAAAAAACTTTTGATGAAAACCTGCTGCTGCTAAAAAACCTTTTTAAATACCAAAAAGAGCAGATCAAAAAAATCCAAAAGATAGAGTGGTTGCTGAAAAACCCTGCCCAACGTGAGCTATCACTGTTAAAAAAAGAAGATTCCCGCCGGTTTCTTACCAAGCAGAATTATGATATTGAAGTGCTTACCGGAAACTTAAACCTGCGCTCACCTATCTTTAAGCATTCGTTGCGGCTTGCGGTAATAACAATGATTGGTTATGGAGTGGGTATGTTGTTCTCAGTACAAAATCCGTATTGGATTTTACTCACTTTAATCGTGATTATGCGTCCCACTTTCGGACTAACAAAAACACGTTCAAAAGAGCGTACCATCGGAACCTTGATTGGTGGCGCGCTGGCGGTAGGCATCGTCTTGATTACACAGAATACGACGGTTTATGGAATTTTGGCAATTGCTTCGCTCATTATTGCTTTTTCCATGGTGCAGCGCAATTATAAAGCCGGGGCGACTTTTATTACGCTGAGTGTGGTTTTTATATACGCACTTATGCGGCCAGATATTTTTAACGTAATTCAGTATCGCGTAATGGATACGCTAATTGGAGCTGGGCTGGCCACCCTTGGGAATTTATTCCTTTGGCCCGCTTGGGAAATTCAGGGAATGCAAAAAACACTATTGGAAACCTTGAAAGCCAACAGACTTTATTTGGAAGAAATCATCGGTTATTACAACAAAAAAGGTGCAATTCCATCTGAATATAAAGTAACGCGTAAAAAGGCATTTTTGGAAATGTCTAATCTCAGCACGGCTTTTCAACGGATGACGCAGGAACCCAAATCGAAACAGAAAAACCTCGACAAGGTTTATGAAATAACCGTGCTCAACCATACATTTCTATCATCATTGGCGTCATTGAGCACCTATATTTTGTCGAATCCCACAACACCCGCCTCCAAAAATTTCAACAAGGTTTCCGAAAAAATAGTTCAAAATCTTTCGGATGCAGAAGCTATTCTAAAAGAAGAAATTACTTCAGAAAATGAAGGTGAAATGTATGAATCCGAAGATATTTTTGATGCAGCTTTTGGGAAAAATATTACTTTTTCAGAAGAAGAAAAAAGTTCAAAATCTGATGGCTTTCATTTAAAAATTGAAGAGGCGCATTTGGTACGGGAACAGCTAAAATGGCTTTTGGCGATGAGTGAAAAAATGCCGAAAATTTTAAAGGAAACACAGTTTTAAAAATTTTATATTTGAAATTATTAAAATACTCTATGCATAAAAATATCCGCCATCTTCAACCCGTAGCTAACATAAAAATAATTTTTGCAATAATTCTTTCCTTGTTTTCAGTCTATTTGTTTTTTGCAGGAACACTATTCGGTATCATTTTGCTGGGCGGGGCATTAAAACTCTCTCTAAGGGAGGGTTTTGAGCTAAATTTAGAGGATAAGAAATATCGTAACGTATATTCCATTTTTGCAATCAATTTTGGATTTTGGAAAAAATTGCCAGATATAGAATACATTTCCGTTTTCAAAACAATTAAAAATAGTAGAAGTCGCGTAATCACTGCAGAAGCAACGTTAGGTTTTGAGGTTTTTAAAGTGAATATGTTTTCCACAAGAATCAACATATTGAAGCGTATATTAGTGATGAAGTTGAAGATGCTTTTTCTGTAGCCAAACATATAGCAACTGTCTTGGAGCTGGATATTCTGGACGCAACGAAGCCAGAAAAAGAATGGATAACTGTTACTTCACGCTTGTAATTTTATAAACGTTTCCGTTAAAACTGAATTCATCACCTTTTTTCTTCCCCGACAGAAGCGACCCGACGGGTGAATTTAATGCCACGCAAAGATAGTCTGATTTGCCAATGGTAACGTTGCCAATCGAGATGCTGATGAAATAGGTGAATTTATCCGTATAAACCAAGCTCCCCAAACGCGCATAATCTGATGTTGCGCTCACATCTATTTTTTTCAGTAGCTGAACAATTTTTTCAATTTCCTGTAATTGCTTTCCGGCATTTTCACGGTCAATCTGGAGCATCGCCCGGCCAGTCTCGTGTTTGTCGCCGCTGCTGCTTTTGGATTCTTCCAGCAAAGACTCCTCAATATCGACGATGGTTTGTTTTATTTTTGAATAACGGTTGTCAACCTGTTTTTGGCAATGTTGAAGCAATTCAGTCTTAAGTTCTACTGTGGTCATTTCTTCTTTTTAGTTTTCTTTTGGTCCTCTTTTGGCTCTTGTTTTTCCAAAGTAAATGGCCCATAATAGCGCATTTGTCTAACAATCCATTGTGTTCTTCGAGCTACGTATGGTCCTGGGGGATTTGCCTTATATCGCTGTGGACTCGGCAAAATTGCGGCAATTGCGGCAGCATTTTCCGCACGCAGGTTTTTAGCTGATTTTTTAAACCAATATTGCGAAGCGGCTTCGGCGCCAAAAATACCATCGCCCATTTCAATACTGTTTAAATACACTTCCAAAATGCGCTCTTTGCTCCAAAGCGTTTCAATCAACAATGTAAAATAAGCCTCCAAACCCTTGCGAAACCAAGTGCGCCCGGGCCATAAAAAGGCATTTTTTGCCGTTTGTTGCGATATGGTACTTCCACCACGTAATTTTTTTCCCTTTTCGTTGTTTTCCAAAGCCTTTTCAATCGCTTTTCGGTCAAAACCGCTGTGGCTTAAAAAGGTTTGGTCTTCGGCACAGATAACGGCAAGTTGCAGATAGGGTGAAATCTCTTCAATAGGAACCCAATCGTGTTTAGTTTCATATTCTTCATCACCTTCAATAGAGCGGATTGCCATAAGAGGTGTGTAGGGCACGGGGACAAATTTGTAAAGAAGTACCCATAAAACGGTAAGTCCAATAAACCAAAGGAAAAGTTTAAATATAAATTTGAATAGTTTTTTAATCATACAGATTTGCTAATTGTTTCCCGATAGTACTGCCAATTGCTACGCCCATTCCGCCCAATCTAACGCCGCAAAAAATATTTTTTGAAACAGATTTTAAGATAGGTTTCTTTTGATTTCCAATACCCATAATACCGCTCCAGCGATGTTCAATTTCGAAGGATTGGCCGGGTAAAATTACGGTTTTAAGCAATTGCTCCAACTTATTTTGGACTAATTCCGTCAATTGCATTTCGGTAGTTTCCTCAGTTTTAAAATCAAGGTTTCTGCCTCCTCCAAAAAGAATTCTATTTTCAATATTTCTGAAATAATAATAGCCTTTATCCAAATGAAACGTTCCTTTTATTTGAAGGTTTTCAATGGGTTTAGTCACCAAAACCTGTGCTCTTGCAGGTTTTACATCTTCTTTTAAAAATTGCTTTGCAAATCCGTTTGTTGCAATAAAGATTTTTTTTACTGAAATGTCTGCCGATGAATTTAGTTCAAGGGAAACACTTTCGCCATTATCCGAAATACTTGTAATTTCTGAAGAATTCAGTATCAAAATATTTTCTTCCGAAGCTTTTTTGATGAGACCGTACATCATTTTTCCAGTATCAATCTGTCCTTCAAATTCACTATAAATCAATTTTGGTTGAATATTTTTAAAGCCAAAATGGTTTTCCTTTTCTGAAAAAACAGCCGCGTTGAAAATAGGTTTCAACAACTCATTTACAAAGCCAATCTTTGATTTGCAGTTTTCAAACAGTTCAGTATCCTCATTAGTAAAAAGTTCGTAGCCACCGTATTCTTTGTAGTCCAGTTGCTCATCGCCTAAAGTATTTCGAAGCAAATTTAAGCCCTCAATCCTGTTTTTTACAAGATGGATAACCTCTTCTTCGGAATGGTTTTTTAAGTCTTCCAATATTTCTGAAATACTACCAAAACAGGCAAAGCCAGCATTTTTGGTGCTCGCGCCACTGGGAAGCATGCCGCGTTCAAATACCGCTATTTTACTTGTGGGATGCTTTTTTCGCAGTTCCAAAGCGCAGTTCAAACCGACAATTCCACTGCCAATTACTGCAAAATCTATGTCTGAAAGCCACGTTTTATGTTCCCAATAGGATAAATTCATATTGTATAAATTCCAAATTAAAAGCACCAAATTCCAAAGATAACCTATTGGAAATTGGTGCTTGATATTTTTTGGAGTTTGCGAACGCTATTCCTCTTCCGGTTCGTTCATTTTAAAAGTATTCATAAACGCCGTAGTATAATTTCCAGCTACATAATCAGGCTCATCCATCAATTGACGGTGAAACGGAATTGTAGTTTTTATACCTTCAATTACGAACTCGTCCAAAGCACGCTTCATCTTGTTTATTGCTTCCTCACGAGTTTGCGCAGTTGTGATTAGTTTCGCTATCATCGAATCATAATTCGGTGGAATGGTATATCCTGCGTAAACGTGTGTGTCCAGACGAACTCCATGACCTCCCGGCGCATGTAAAACGGTAATTTTACCTGGTGAAGGGCGGAAGTCGTTATATGGATCTTCTGCGTTAATTCTGCATTCTATGGAATGTAGTTGTGGTGTGTAGTTCTTTCCTGAAATTGGCACTCCAGCTGCCACCAAGATTTGCTCACGAATAAGATCGTAATCAATTACTTGTTCTGTAATTGGATGTTCTACTTGTATACGGGTATTCATTTCCATAAAGTAGAAATTTCGGTGTTTATCTACCAAAAATTCAATGGTTCCCGCACCTTCATATTTAATATACTCTGCTGCTTTTACAGCGGCATTACCCATATCTGTCCGTAGCTTCTTAGTCATAAACGGACTTGGAGTTTCCTCGGTAAGCTTTTGATGACGACGCTGAACGGAGCAGTCGCGTTCACTTAAATGACACGCTCTTCCAGTGCTATCACCCACAATTTGAATTTCAATATGGCGTGGCTCTTCAATGAGCTTTTCCATATACATTCCATCATTGCCAAAAGCAGCCGAAGCTTCCTGGCGGGCACTTTCCCAAGCTTTTTTAAGGTCTTCTTTTTTCCAAACGGCGCGCATTCCTTTCCCTCCACCACCTGCAGTGGCTTTCAACATTACGGGATAGCCTACTTCTTCAGCCAGTATTTCACATTTTTCGTAAGATTCTATAATGCCATCACTTCCAGGAACGGTTGGCACTCCTGCCGCTTTCATGGTAGCTTTTGCTGAAGCTTTATCGCCCATGCGCTCAATCATTTCTGGGGAAGCACCTATAAATTTTATCCCATGCTCTTGACAGATTTTTGAAAATTTGGAATTTTCTGAAAGAAATCCGTAACCCGGGTGAATCGCATCTGCATTGGTGATTTCAGCAGCAGCGATAATATTTGACATTTTCAGATAGCTCAAGTTGCTGGGCGGTGGGCCAATACATACGGCTTCATCTGCAAAGCGAACGTGAAGACTTTCTTCATCAGCTTTTGAATAAACCGCTACGGTCTTAATACCCATCTCGCGGCAGGTGCGAATAATTCGCAATGCTATTTCGCCCCTATTTGCAATTAATATTTTTTTAAACATAATGTTTTGAAATTACAAATTACAAGCACCAAATTCCAAAGTTGGGATTTGGACTTTGAAATTTGAGATTTATACTTATGATGGGTCTACTAAAAATAATGGTTGGTCAAACTCTACCGGAGAAGAATCGTCCACCAAAACCTTAACAATCTTACCGGAAACTTCACTTTCTATTTCATTGAAAAGTTTCATTGCCTCAATCACACAAAGTACATCTCCGGTACTGATAGTACTACCTACTTCAACAAAAACGGGTTTGTCCGGTGATGGTTTTCTGTAGAAAGTGCCAATAATTGGAGATTTTATTGTTATCAGTTTAGAATCAGCAGCTTCAGGGGGTGCTTCAGTTGCCGTTGCGGCCTGCTGAGGAGCTGCAGTGGTCTGTGGCTGCATTTGCATTTGCGGTTGAGACATGGCGGGTATTTGCTGAATGTATGTGGTTTCGCCTTTACTTTCCTCAGATCCCGTTTTTATAGTGATCTTTATGTCTTCCGTTTCAAGTTTTACTTCACTGGCACCACTTTTTGCCACAAACTTGATCAAGTTTTGTATGTCCTTTAAATCCATATTTAGAAATTTTAGTCTTTTGGGTTGGTTAAAATTATTTTGAATCGTAGGCCCATTTCAAATAAACGGCACCCCAAGTAAAGCCTCCTCCGAAGGAGGCAAAAATCAAATTATCTCCTTTTTTGAGTTGTTTTTCGTAATCAGCCAAGCATAGCGGCAAAGTAGCAGAAGTTGTATTGCCGTATTTATGAATGTTCATCATTACTTTTTCATCGGGCAGTTTCATTCGTGAGGCAGCTGCATCGATAATTCGTTTATTGGCTTGATGGGGCACTAACCAGTCCACATCTTTACCTGTAAGGTTATTTTTTTGCATAACTTTTTCACAAACATCTGCCATGTTTGAAACTGCAAATTTAAAAACTGTTTTCCCTTCTTGAAAAACATAATGTTGTTTATTGTTTACTGTTTCAATAGACGGTGGAAGTAAAGATCCGCCGGCGTCAATTTTAAGGAAAGGTCTTCCTACTCCATCGGTACGAAGATATTCGTCCTTAACCCCTAAGCCTTCGGTATTCGGCTCAAACAGAACTGCTCCGCCACCATCACCAAAAATGATACAGGTGGTTCTGTCTGTATAATCAATGATTGACGACATTTTATCGGCACCAATTAGGAGTACTTTTTTATATTTTCCGGACTCAATATATCGTGCTGCTGTTGACATTCCGAAGAGAAAGCTGGAACAGGCCGCAACCAAATCATAAGAAAAAGCGTTTACGGCACCAATTTGGGTTGCAACATAAACTCCTGTTGCTGCAACGGGCATATCTGGCGTTGCAGTTGCCATGATAACCATATCGATTTCAGCTGGGTCTGTGTTGCTTTTTTGAAGTAGGTCTTTTGCGGCTTGGATAGCAAGATAGGAGGTGCCTTTGTCTTTATCCTTTAATATTCTCCGCTCTTTGATTCCGGTTCTGGTAGTAATCCACTCATCGTTGGTATCTACCATTGTTTCCAAAACTTTGTTTGAGAGAACGTAATCTGGCACGTAACTCCCTACAGCGGTGATAGCTGCCGTGATAGTATTCATAAAGCTGAATTAAAATTCACAAAAAAGACCAAAAATCTTTTAAAAAGAGTGAAAATTACTAAATTTTACTTGAAATTCGGCACTAATTAAGTTGTTTTTGACTTTTTGTAAAGTAAAAAAACAAAAAAACCCTCACGTTACTGTGAGAGTTTTTCAATAAAATATATAGAATTAAGCCTCTACTTGCTCAGTTGCATCAATTACAACTTGACCACGGTAGTACATTTTTCCTTCGTGCCAGTGCGCTCTGTGGAAAAGATGTGACTCACCCGTTGTTGGGTCTGTTGCAAGTGTTGGGGCAGTAGCTTTGTAATGCGTTCTTCTCTTATCTCTTCTTGTTTTCGAGATTTTTCTCTTAGGATGTGCCATTGCTATTTATTATTTATCCGTTAATAGTTTTTTTAATGAATCCCACCGGGGATCGGTATTTTCGTCTTCGGGCGTATCTTTTTCATCTATCGCTTTCGGACTTAATTCTTCAAGTTTGTCGAGTATGTCACTTTTTAATGTGCCGTCTTTTACCCCGGGATGAATTCTTTTGGAGGGCAAAGCCAACACAATAGTTTCATAAACATATTGCTGGATATTCACTTCATAGCTTCCGTGGGGCAAAATGAGCAAATCTTCATTTTCATCATTATATTCCTCACCGAATTTTACAACGAAACTATAAGTACCCGAAATCTCTTGATCAAAGGGTTCATTTGTAATATCGCAAGCAACGTTAACGGTTCCATTAAATGTTAATGTGAACTCTAATAACGTGCTCATTTTTTCCAGCAGTACATCGAGATTAATGGCAGCGTCATTAAATTCGTCATACTCAAAATGCTCAAAGAACGCTTTTTTTAATTCAAAGTTAAACTGGTGTTTTCCTAATTTCAGCCCTACGAAAGGGATGGTAAACTCTTTCAAATCCTTCATTTTCACACCTATTTAAGACCTTAACCTTACGGATAAGGCGGGTGCAAAGATAAAAAATTATTTGAATAGCAATTAGTTTTTTATTTCTTTTTTGAGAAACCTCTTTTCCGGTTTGTCTGTAGTGGATTTTTGGAAATTTCACGGTACTCTTCCCGAGTCTCAAAAATGGAAACCGCACTGAATACCGCTTCGCGAAAAGATTCAAAATTCGCCTCATTTTTTCCCGCCAAATCAAAAGCTGTTCCGTGGTCTGGCGAGGTGCGGATGCGGTTAAGGCCCGCCGTGAAATTTACGCCTTTTCCAAAAGCCAGAGTTTTAAAAGGTATCAACCCTTGATCGTGATAGGAAGCTATTATTGCATCAAAATTTTTGTAATTGCCAGATCCGAAAAAGCTGTCAGCGGCGTAAGGGCCGAAAACCATTTTTCCATTTTTGCGGATATTGTCGAGCGCAGGACGTAAAATAGTATCATCTTCGTCACCAATCACGCCATTGTCGCCCGTATGTGGATTGATTCCCAAGACGGCAATTTTCGGTTTTTCTATTCCGAAGTCTTCAATTAAGGTATGGTGTATTGTATTTATTTTTTTATCAATTCGTTCTCGTGTAATATTTTTTACCACGTCTTTTACGGCTACATGGTCAGTTAAAAGTCCAACGCGTAAATTTTCAGAAATTAAAAGCATTAAGCTCTCGCCCTCCAGCTCCTGCGCCAAATAATTTGTATGGCCTGGAAAATTAAAGCTTTCGGATTGAATGTTACTCTTGTTGATGGGCGCCGTAACCAAAACATCTATCTTTTTATTCTTTAGAGCCGATACCGCAGTTTTTAAGGATTTAATGGCATATTCGCCTCCTGTTGGATTTTCTTCGCCAAATGTAACATCCACGTGTTCCTTCCAAACATTAAGTACATTTATTTTCTTTGGAACTAGGTCTTCTATTTTATCAATTCCGTGGAAATTGATATCTGTTTCAAAATGTTTTTTGAAGAAAGACATCAGTTTTACCGAAGCAAAAATAACGGGTGTGCAAAACTCTAGCATACGTGAATCCTCAAACGTTTTTAGAATTATTTCACTCCCAATCCCGTTAATATCGCCGATGGAAATACCGACAACAATTTTATCCTCTCTGCTCATTATTTTTGGCTTTTATAATTGTTACTTTTGCAGTACAAATGTAACCAAATACTGCAATGTTTACAGGAATTATTGAAACGGTTGGCGAAATAGCCCAACTTACCCAAGCGGGCGAAAATCTTCATATAGAAATTAAGAGCCCATTGGCTCAGGAATTGAAAATAGACCAAAGCGTATCTCACAATGGGGTTTGTTTAACTGTAGTTGAAGTAAAGGATGCATCTTATGTGGTTACCGCCATTCAAGAAACATTGGATAAAACAAATCTAAAAACACTAACAAAAGGTTCTTTGGTGAATTTGGAAAGAGCCATGAAGCTGGGTGACAGGCTGGACGGCCATATAGTCCAGGGTCATGTGGACGGGACTGCTATTTGTAAAAAAGTGGAAAATTCAAATGGCAGTTGGGTTTTTACTTTTGAATATAAAAATTCAGAATTCAGTACTGTTGAAAAAGGTTCCATTACGGTAAATGGCGTGAGTCTAACGGTAGTTGATTCTAAAAAAGGATCATTTAGTGTAGCGATTATCCCTTACACTTTTGAGAACACAAATTTTAAGAAAATTGAAGTGGGGACCGAAGTAAATCTTGAGTTTGACATAATTGGGAAATATGTCAAAAATATTATGAAGCCTTATTTGTAGAACGGTTTCTATTAAAAAGTATATAGGCTCCAAACAGAATTCCCGCTACGAGCAAAACCCACAAATTGTCATCTATTGGTAGTCCAGGCCCACGATTTTGAGAAGGCGGAGGCGGTCCCTGCCCAGCAGAAGCCGACTGAATAGCAAGCATTATAAAACTATAAATAAATGTTACCATGGTTGTTCATTAACGATTTGGGGATCGTGTTTATGCGCCTAAAGTAATAATTTTTTTTTATCCTCAAATAAAAAAATGAGTTATCGAATTTTTAATAACTCATTTTTAATGTGAAAATTGCCTTTTATTTAGGTTTTAATGTGGCTCGTTATAAGCCTTTTGAAAAAAAGTGGTCCCACATGGGCTCGAACCATGGACCCCCTGATTATGAGTCAGGTGCTCTAACCAGCTGAGCTATGGGACCCGATAATAGTTTGCAAATGTAAAACACTTTATAAATACAGCAAAACTATTTTTAGTTATTCTCAATTTCTTGACACAGCTCTACCAACACACCATTTGCAGATTTAGGGTGAAGAAACGCCACCAGCTTATTGTCAGCACCTTTTTTTGGTTCTTCATTCAGCAATATAAAACCTTCATTTTTAAGGCGCTCCATTTCATTTAAAATATCAGTAACCGCAAAAGCAATGTGATGAATTCCCTCCCCTCTTTTTTCTATAAACTTTGCGATTGGGCTTTCAGGGTTTGAAGCTTCCAAAAGTTCTATTTTACTTTCGCCACAACGAAAAAAGGAAGTTTCAACTCCTTCGCTTTCCACCTTTTCGCTTTTGTAGGGCCCACTTCCCAATAAAGCTTCATAAATTTTATTGGCTTCAACAATATTTTTTACCGCAATGCCTATGTGTTCTATTTTTTTCATATTAATAAGTTGATTGCTCAAAAATACAAACTTAATACCATTGAATTTCATTAAGCTTGTGGCTTCATTAACATTCGGTACGGTTTTATGTTATATTTTTGCAGTATGGAAGAAAGCAACAGACAAAAGAAAATAGCAGGTGTTCTGCAGAGCGACCTTGCAAACGTGCTGCAGAATATGCTTCGCGAAGCAGGGCAAATGGGCATTATTATTTCGGTAAGTAAAGTGAGCGTAACTACAGACCTTTCCATTGCGAAGGTTTATGTAAGCGTTTTTCCAGCAGATAAAGCCGAAGCCATTGTGGCTGAACTCAATAAATTAAAGCCAAACATTAAACATCAAATTGCCCAATTAACCAAGCACCAATTGCGTAAAATGCCAAATCTTTCATTTTATAATGATGATTCATTGGAATACATTGAAAATATTGACAAAGCAGTAAAGGGTGAGGAAAACCCGTTGAAAAATCCAGATTTACTTCCGAAACGAAAAAAATCATAGCTTGAATTTTTCGCTCTACATCGCCAAGCGCTATTTATTTTCAAAAAGCAGCAACAACGCCATAAATATTATCACGGGCATTGCCGCGGTGGGTGTAGTGGTTGGCGCAATGTCACTATTTATAGTGCTTTCGGGCTTTTCGGGCTTAAAGGATTTTAGTCTTCAGTTCACGAATGTTTTTGACAGCGATCTTAAAATTCTTCCTTCAAGTGGAAAAACAATAACATTTTCCGAAGCCCAAAAAGAGCAATTGAATGCTATAGCAGAAATTGAAACCGTATCAAAAATAATTGAAGAGCGCGTTTTTCTCCATTACAAAGGCAAAAACCATATTGCATACATAAAAGGAGTGGATTCGCTGTATGGCAAAGTGACGCAGCTGGATAGCATACTATATTACGGTGATTGGTTTGTTGAAAACCAAAACGAAGTGGTGGTGGGGCTTTCTACCATTGCAAAACTATCGATGGGCGTTCGTGATTATGGCGCACCGTTGGAAATTTACGTGCCAAAACCTGGAACGGGCCAGCTAAATGCGCTTGACCCATCGGATGCATTTAGTAAGGAAAATATGGTTGTTTCCGGCGTGTATCAAGTAAATGAAGATCTTGATGCAAAATATGTCTTTACAGATTTGGATTTTGCCCGAAACCTTCTTTCTTTGGACACTACAAAGATTTCTTCCATTGAAATGAAATTGTTGTCCACCGCTTCTGAAGAATTGGTGCGTGAAGAGATTGAAAAAATCTTTCCTAAAGGAATTATCATCAAAAACCGAATTCAACAAAATGATGCGCTCTATAAAATGCTGAATACCGAAAATATTGCGGTTTATCTAATTTTTACTTTGGTATTGATAATCGCACTTTTCAACGTAATTGGTTCCATAATTATGATGGTTTTGGACAAACGGGAAAACATTAAAACACTTTACAATCTAGGTGCTTCTTTGCCCGAAATTCGCAGCATCTTTTTCCTGCAGGGCACGCTAATGACCGTGCTTGGTGGTTTGTTGGGGATTATTTTGGGAATTCTTGCCGTAATGGCGCAACTGAAATTTGAGTTTGTAGCTATAACCAGCACCCTGCCCTATCCTGTGAAATTGGAGTTGCTGAATATTGTAATTGTTTTTATAACGATTAGTGTTTTAGGGATTATAGCTTCAAAAATTGCTTCCAGCAGAGTTCGGGAGAAGTTGTTGGTTTAATCCAGAAAATTACAATTCCTTTTAATGTTGGTAAATATTTAAACGATTAAATATTCTGGATCTGCACCCAAACTTATCAATGCATTACAAATCTCTTCCGTGAAAATCTCAGGACCGCAAACGTAAAAACGAGAGCTAAAATCACCAATAGTCTCTATAAGAAACTTACGGTCAATTCTGCGTTCGCGAAAACCGATTACTCCTTCTTGAGTAAATACATTTCTGTAGGCCGGACCCAATAATTTAGTTAATTCATCGTGTAAAATGATGTCTTCCTTGGTTTTATTTGAATACAGAAGCGCAAGATTGCGCAGATTTCCACTTTCGAAAAGCGCTCTGAAAATTGCGATAAAAGGGGTAATCCCAGTACCGCCCGCAATGAATATTCCCGGACCTTTATATTGAATTGTTCCATAGACAGAATGAAGTAACAAATCATCGCCGGTATTCAGCTTGCCCATTTGGGATGTTACACCTTTGTGGTCATCATATATTTTAATAATAAATTCTAAATGATCCCAATGTTGCAATGAAGTAAAGGAAAACGGCCTAACTTGATCCTCCCAACCCGGTTGATTGATGGATATGAGCACCGATTGCCCCGGAGTATATTCAAAATCTTTAGGCTTTTCTAATACGAAACGCTTAACGTTATGGGTAATGTAATATGTGTTTAGTATTTTGAGCTTATTCATTGTGATAGTTGAGCTTCAAAGATAAAGACAATTAAAGTACATAATCCCTTTAAGCAAACTCATAATCCCCAAACGCTTCCAAAACCTCATCAAATGCTTCAAAAACGGAAGCAGAATCATCGCTGGTTACCATTTTCATTCGGTATTCCTTAAAGTTGGGAATTCCTTTAAAATAGTTGGTATAGTGACGGCGGGTTTCAAAAACACCGAGGGTTTCACCTTTCCAGTCTATCGCCATTTGCAGATGACGTTTTGCGGCTTCCACGCGCTCTGCCATTGAGGGTGGAGATAAGTGCTCCCCGGTTTCAAAATAGTGTTTTACTTCCTTAAAAAACCATGGATAACCAATGCTAGCACGACCTATCATCGCGCCGTCCAACCCGTATTTATCGCGCATTTCCATCGCTTTTTCCGGCGTATCCACATCGCCATTTCCGAAGATAGGAATGTGCATTCGCGGGTTATTTTTTACCTCTGCAATTAGTTTCCAATCGGCTTCGCCTTTATACATCTGCGCACGCGTACGACCGTGAATGGAAAGTGCTTGGCAGCCCACATCCTGCAAACGTTCGGCAACCTCAACAATTTTTATGGAATCGTGATCCCAACCCAAGCGTGTTTTTACGGTAACGGGTAGTTTGGTGTGTTTTACCATGGCTTCGGTAAGGCTTACCATTAAATCGATATCTTTTAAAATACCTGCGCCAGCACCTTTTGAAACTACTTTTTTTACCGGACAGCCAAAATTGATGTCGATCATATCTGGACCACTGGCCTCAACTATTTCAACACTGCGCAGCATCGACTCTAACACGGCGCCAAATATTTGAATTCCCACGGGACGTTCCTTTTCGTAAATATCGAGCTTCATCACGCTTTTGGCGGCATCGCGAATGAGACCTTCCGAAGAGATGAATTCCGTAAAAACCACATCGGCTCCCTGCTCCTTGCATAGCGCGCGGAAAGGTGGGTCGCTCACATCTTCCATCGGAGCGAGCAGCAACGGGAAGTCTGGCAATTGTATGTTTCCTATTTTTGGCAATTCTTAAGTTTTGGAACTGCAAAAGTAGTAAATATCAGTAATATGAAATTTTAAAAGAATTTATTTGCCCTCTAGCCTGTCGCCCTCGTCGGTTTCTATTTTTTTGCTGTTATCACGAAGTCGGGCATTTCCGAAGTTGTATTTGAAACCTACTCGGAGCAATCTACTTTCAGTATTTGCATAATAATAGTTGTCTTGGTTATAATAATTTGAAACTGACGCGGTGTTATTAAGGGTGTTAAAAACATCATCTACTCCCACGGTCAAACTTGCACGCTTGTCCCAAAAATCCTTTCTAACCGATACGTTAACATAGCTTTGGTTTTCAAAAAAACGGTTACCAAACACGAAGTTTGAAATGTAAACTCCAGTTAAATCAGCCGTAAAGGAACGATCCTTGGAAAGAGTAAAGTGATTGGTGAGAAAAATATATTGTCCAAAAGTATCATTAGTGTTGGTTTCTGCTGCGCTTTGCAGCGCGTAAAATTCATTGGCCAAATAAAAGGAAGAGGTATTTAAATGAAGCCACCACCAAGGGTTGAGCGAACTAAAATACGTTATATCAAAAGCATATTGATAGCTTTTGATCATATTGGCATCTATACTGCTAAGCGTGCTGTTTGTGTTGTTTTGAAGTACCAATATGTCTAGACTATTCTCAACATTTTGGTAGTAGAGCTCAAAAAATAGTTTGCCCTTGTGATCAAAAGTAAGTGTGATTTTATCTTCAATTGCAGGAACCAGTTTTGGGTTACCCCCATTGAAGTTTCGTTCTGTAATAAAATATTTGAATGGATTTAAACTTTGATAGCGGGGTCTTTCCACACTGCGACTGTAACTCAGTCCAATCCCGTTGTTATCGTTTATTATATAATGAAAAGATGCTGAGGGGAAAAGATCAAAATACTGCTGGTTGTTCACCTGCCCAAAAGAACGGGAAATGGCATCAATGTCTGTATATTCCCCACGAAGACCAGCGGCAATGCTCCATTTTTCCCAATCTTTTTCAAAATTTATATATTCTGCAAAAATATTCTCTCTATAGTTGAAATTATCTGAAAGTGAATTGTTGAAAGTTGTGTTGTTGCTCAATACATCAAAGAAGTCTAATTTGCTTTCAGTGTCAATACTGCTGAATTTGAACCCTGCTTCAAAGGTTCCGCCCCACAATTCCGAGGAAACATCGGCCTGTCCCGTAAAAATGTCGCTTGTTTGTTCAGAATCTGTGTAAAAACTGTTGTTCCTCAAAAGATTGCCGTTTGGTAATAAATAATCGGAACTCACGCTTTGGTTTTGGGTGTTGTCGTAATAAATATAATTAGCCGAGATTGCCAATGTTGCGCCATTTTCATTTAAAACACGGTTATAGTCCAAGGCAAATGTCAAATTTTGTTTTCCGTAATCCACATAGCTTAAGGTAGTGATTGTGGAATCTAACTGACGCTGTGGGTTAAAAATTAAAGAGTTGCCATTGTTATGGTATTTAACTTCAGGCGTAAGTGAAACGTTTGAAGTAATGCTGATTGTGTTTTTATCGTTTAGCGTAAAGTCCAATACAACATTTCCGTTGTGATTGCTACGCTCCGTAGTTCGGTTAAAGTCGGTTTCCCAAATAGATTTAGTGGAGACCTCGTCTGGCTGAAAATAGCGAATGTAGTTTTCATCTTCCTTATATTCTTTTTTATCTGCATAAGAATAACTCGCATAAATGTTTACCCAATTATTTTTATAAAAATGCGAAGTCCCAAAATTATATTTTGGGTATATTCCTTGCTCGTAGTTCGCATTTACGGAGCCTTTATAACCAATGGAAATCGCTTTGGAAGTAATAATATTCAGTACCGTTCCTGCGTCCGCATCGTATTTTGAGGAAGGATTTGTAATTACTTCAACAGATTTAATGGCCGCCGCATCGGTATTCTGCAATAGTGAATATACTTCTTCTGCGGAAAGATACACCCGCTTGCCATTAATATAAATAACCGGAGTAGATAGTTTTATTTGGATATTTTCGTTTGTAACGATAACACCCGGTGTTTTCTTTAAAAGATCTACGGTACTGCCCGTGGAAAGTGAAGTGTTCTCCACTTCAAAAACAAGTTTGCCAGGGGTTTTACGTATGGTTGGCAGTTTTGCAACAACTACCGTTTCATCTAGCATTTGTTGGTTTTCCCTTAAAACTAAGTTGCCTAAATTTTTATTTGAAGAAAGTTGAATGGTTTGTTGCTTATCTTCAAAGCCAATATAGCTGAAGTTTATAATATAGGTTCCTGCTTCTAAATTTTTCAGAACAAAAGAACCGTCTTCATCCGTAGTAGTACCTTTTAATGGATTTTCTCCCTCATTTTCATAAACCAAAACATTCACAAATGATAGTGGGGCGTTATTTGTATCCAATACATTCCCAGAGACAGAAAAGTCTTGTGCCATCAAAACTCCTGCTTGAAGGCAGGAAAAAAACATAATAAGTCTTGTCATAACATAAGTAGATATCTGGGGCGACACCCGTTACTATGATTCTTTATCTGGGGAGAAAACTAAGTTTGTATAGCTGAAATACAGCTTTACACTACAAATATGTTAAAAATTTATTAAACAAAAACAATCTCAACACAATTATTTTAAGTGTTTTAATGATAGCACATATAATCACTCTTTTAATCTATATTTGCAACTTGTAGCACGAGAAGGAATTTTTATGAAGAACATTCGCAATTTTTGCATCATCGCCCACATTGACCACGGAAAAAGTACCTTGGCAGACCGTCTATTGGACGCCACTGGCACCGTGACCGATCGCGAAAAACAAGCACAGTTGCTTGACAATATGGACTTGGAGCGCGAGCGCGGCATCACCATTAAAAGTCACGCCATACAAATGGATTACGTATATAATGGTGAAAAATATACCCTAAATTTAATCGATACTCCCGGTCACGTGGATTTTTCATATGAAGTTTCCCGGTCCATCGCCGCTTGTGAAGGTGCTTTGTTGATTGTAGATGCCGCACAAAGTATACAGGCGCAGACCATTTCTAACTTATATTTAGCTTTGGAAAACGATTTGGAAATAATTCCAGTTTTGAACAAAGTAGATCTTCCATCTGCAAATGTTGAGGAGGTAACCGATGATATTGTGGATCTTTTGGGCTGTAAAGCCGAAGAAGTAATTCCGGCAAGTGCCAAAACCGGATTGGGAATAGATGAAATTTTGAGTGCCATTATTGAGCGTATTCCTCCGCCAAAAGGCAACCCAGACGAATCTTTGCAGGCTTTGATATTTGACTCGGTTTACAATCCTTTTCGGGGCGTTGAAACCTATTTTAGGGTTCTTAACGGTGAAATCAGAAAAGGGCAGCACATCAAGTTTATGGCTACCGGAAAAAGTTATTTTGCCGATGAAGTGGGTACGCTAAAACTGAAACAACAGCCAAAAGACCTAGTAAAAACAGGCGATGTTGGCTATCTTATTACAGGAATAAAGGAAGCGAAAGAAGTAAAAGTGGGTGATACAATTACAGATTCCAAAAACCCGACCGTCAATATGATTGAAGGTTTTGAAGATGTAAAACCCATGGTTTTTGCAGGAATATATCCCGTGGATACCGAAGATTACGAAGAGTTGAGAAACTCCATGGAAAAGCTACAGCTAAATGATGCTTCGCTGGTTTTTATACCTGAAAGTTCTGCTGCACTTGGTTTTGGTTTCCGCTGTGGATTTTTGGGAATGCTTCACCTTGAAATTATTCAGGAAAGACTTGAAAGAGAGTTTGACATGACGGTAATTACCACCGTTCCAAACGTTTCCTATCACGCTTATACAAACAAAGAACCGGATACACCAATCTTGGTTAATAATCCTTCAGACCTTCCCGATCCTTCAAAGCTCAACCGTGTTGAGGAGCCATATATTAAAGCTACAATCATTACAAAATCAGACTTCGTCGGTTCTGTAATGTCACTTTGTATTGAAAAAAGAGGTGAAATTACCAACCAAACATATTTAACCACCGAAAGGGTTGAACTTACTTTTGACATGCCTTTGGCGGAAATTGTTTTCGACTTTTATGATAGATTAAAGACCGTTTCCAAAGGTTATGCGTCTTTTGACTATTCCCCAATAGGAATGCGCCAGTCGCACCTTGTAAAAGTAGATGTTCTCTTAAACGGAAACATTGTGGACGCACTTTCGGCCTTACTTCACCGTGATAATGCATATGATATTGGAAAGAAAATTTGTGAAAAATTGCGACAATTAATCCCAAGACAGCAATTTGACATTCCAATACAAGCGGCAATCGGCGCAAAAATTATTGCCCGCGAAACCGTAAAAGCACTTAGAAAAGACGTTACAGCAAAATGTTACGGTGGCGATATTTCGCGTAAGAGAAAACTTTTGGAAAAGCAGAAAAAAGGAAAGAAACGTATGCGCCAAGTGGGCAATGTGGAAATTCCGCAGGAAGCTTTTATGGCGGTGTTAAAGCTTAATGATTAATTAGCTCAATTATTACAGCTTGCCCCAGCTTCCACTAAACCAGAAACATAGACATCATAAGGCGTTCCCGTGTTTTGTCCGTTAACTGAAGCATTGCCATCACCTTCCTCACATACTTGAAAGCTCGTGGTTTCAGGAGAAGAGCAAGTAGTACAGCCTCTTCCGTCGTCTTTTTTACAGGAAAACACAGTGAATCCTGAGATTATAGCTATAATAAAAAAGAGTTTTTTCATTGGAAAGGTTTTGTTGAAAACGGTTTGTAGCAGTAATTATTTTGGGGCAGCAACCTCTTTTTTGGTTTTGGTTGCATTTGCCACATCTTCAAAATCCATCGGCTTGCCTAGATAGACTAACGCGCTTCCTTCTTCAACTTCCAGTTCGTCGGGCGCAGTTATTAAATCCAAAAATCCATTAGGGCGTTTTAGAAAAAGAGGAATGGCACTTTCATTTTCACCAATAATATTTAGTACTCGTAAAAATTGGCTTTCACTTCCCACGGGAATTTCTTGAATTGAAGGAAAGTCGTGTGCAACTTCGGTAAACCGGGTATAGTCGTGGGTATATGAAAACAATTCCCGAGCAGAAAGATGTTGGCGCTCCCGCATTTCTTCCGAAGTCATCAAACGGAAGGTTCCGTTTTCTCCAAAATATTTTCCAAAACGGCTAATAGCCTGCTTATTAATTTCATCATTGCCTGTCATGGCAAGCAAATAGCCCACATCGTTCAGCTCAATATTATCCGTAAGATCATCTGAATAAATATTTGCAGTAATTGCCTCAAGGCCCAGCTCTTTGGCCTTATTCACATTTAATCTGTTTGAATCCAACAAAACCACATGCCTTCCACTTTTTTGAAGATAAGATGCTATAAGTCTTGATACCTTAGATGCCCCCACAATCAAAATTCCATCAGATTTTTTTAGGAATACCCCAACCATTGAGGCAACGGGTCTTGCGGTTGTGGCGTTCAACAAAACTGTTACCAAAACAACGGCAAATACTAATGGAGTAATATATTCTGCACCCGGCTCACCCTTTAATACCAATTTAGTTCCAAAAAGTGAGGCAATACCCGCTGCTACGATACCTCGTGGGCCCACCCAGCTTATGAATATTTTTTCATTTATTTTAAGTGACGAATTAACGGTACTGAGAAATACTCCCAAGGGTCTTAAAACGAATATTACAATTGCCATTAAAATGGCGGTTTTCCAATTATAAACCAGCAAGAGATCATCCAGGCTAATGTTTGCAGCCAAAAGGATAAATAAAATTGAGATCAACAAAACACTAAGTGATTCCTTAAAATACAGCAATTCCTTTAAACTGGGCAGATCACTATTACCCAAAAACATTCCCATTACTACGACCGAAAGCAAACCTGATTCGTGCGCAAAAAGATCGCTTTCTACAAAAATCAGTAATACAACCGACAGCGAAACTACATTCAATAGGTAGTGCGGAATCAATTTCTTTTTAATAGCAAAATAAAGTGCATATCCTCCAGAAATACCAAAGGCAAAGCCTATTAATATAATTTTTCCAAATTCAATAATAGCTTGTTTGGTGTACCCGCTGTCGTGCTCAACACTAATAAATTCAAACACCAATACCGCTACCAATGCGCCTATGGGGTCTATCAATATTCCTTCCCATTTTAGCACTGCTGAAACATCTTTCTTCAATGGAATATTTCTCAAAATAGGAGTAATTACAGTTGGGCCGGTTACAATTATCAAAGCAGCAAATAGGAAAGATATTTTCCAACTAAGGCCAAAAACGTAGTAGGCAGCAACGCCAGCTCCCAAAAAAGTAATAACTGAGCCCAAACTAATAAGCTTCACGATTACCGGCCCTACTTTTGAAATTTCACCACGCCTTAAAGTCAATCCGCCTTCAAAAAGAATAATACCTATGGCTAGGGAAACAAAATAAAAGAGGTTTTCTCCAGGGAATAAACCTTTGCCATCACTATAGATAGGTTGTATCCATTGGGTTCCATCTTCAGAAAAAAGTGTAGAAATAGGGCCAACAAAAAGACCGATTAAAATTAGGGGTAAAATAGCGGGTATCTTGAATTTCCAGGCCACCCATTGGGCCAATATCCCTAAAATTATAATTCCGGCAAGTTCTACCATATGGTTGGGTTTTGGGCGAATTTAAGCATATTTAATTCCGCCGGATTATTAATGATTTGTTAAAAATAGCATAATTAATTAATTCTTCGGGGTTTGGTCTGTAACGCTTTTATTAATTTGCGACTCATTTCTTCATATTATGCAATTATTCCCTATTGAAGCTGGCAATTTTAAACTTGATGGCGGCGCCATGTTTGGCGTTGTACCAAAAACCCTGTGGAACAGGACCAATCCTGCCGATGCCAATAATATGATAGATATTGCTGCTCGCTGTCTTCTTATTGAAAACGGGAATCGGCTTACATTGATTGACACCGGAATGGGTAACAAGCAAAGTGAGAAATTTTTTGGTTATTATTACCGATGGGGAGATTTCAACATAGACGACTCACTTAAAAAACATGGTTTCCATCGCGATGATATTACCGATGTTTTTATGACCCACCTCCACTTTGACCACTGCGGCGGCAGTGTTCAGTGGAACAAAGACCGTACAGGCTATGAGCCAGCTTTTAAAAATGCTACATTCTGGAGCAACAAAGGCCATTGGCAATGGGCTACGGAACCAAACCGAAGGGAACAAGCTTCTTTTTTAAAGGAAAACATTTTGCCGATGCAGGAAAGCGGGCAACTTAAATTTGTTGCACAGCCCAATTCAGATTATGCAGAAGCGAATGAACTTGATTTTGGAATCCTTTTTGTAGATGGGCATACAGATAAACAAATGATTCCGCATATCAAGTACAAAGGGAAAACCTTGGTTTTTATGGCAGATTTGCTTCCTACAGCCGGCCATTTACCATTACCTTTTGTGATGGGTTATGATACCCGCCCCTTATTAACCCTTCCCGAAAAGGAGAAATTTCTTAATAATGCTGCGGAAAACAATTTTTACCTCTTTCTTGAACACGATGCCCACAACCCAATAATAACGGTTCAAAATACTGATAAAGGTGTTCGTTTAAACGAAACGTTATCACTCAACGAATTTTTTAATTAACTTATAATTTCTAAAATGAAACTATTTAAGATTACCTTATTTGCGGTTGCAATGTCAACTGTTTTGACAGGATGCGGAAGCGGAGCCGCTATTATTGCAACTCCCATTCAAAATATTGATTCCAATCCATTAAAAACAACTCCTCTTACTGACGAGCAGTTAAAGCACTGGCCGGCAATGGATTTAGTAAAAGATACCGTGCCCGGGATGAGTGTGGACAAAGCCTACAGCGAAATCATAAAAAAGCGCAAAGGCGAAATCGTTATCGTTGGGGTAATAGACAGTGGTGTGGATATTGACCACGAAGACCTTAAAAATGTAGTGTGGACCAACCCTGGCGAAATAGCAGGAAATGGTATTGACGATGATAAGAATGGTTTTGTGGATGATGTTCACGGTTGGAATTTTCTAGGAGATATTGTTGGTGAAAACATGGAGTACGTTCGCATCATCAGAAAATTTAAACCGAAGTTTGAAGGAAAGAGTGAAGCTTCAATCAGCGCTGCAGACCGAGAGAATTATGCAACTTATCAAAAAGCCAAAGCTGAATATGAGAAGGAGTTTTCAGAAATAACGGCAAACAAGGCGCGTTACGAGCAGATTCTTTCGCAATTAAAGCCAACACATGAGGCAATGGTCAAAAAGCTTGGAAAAGAAAATTATACCAAGGAAGATCTTTCTGCATTACAAAACCCATCACCACAAGAACAACAGCAAATAGCGATGCTTAGCCAAATGCTGAATTTTGCAGATTCGGTTCCGGAAGTTTTGGAAGAACTGGAGGGAGGCATTGAGTATTTTACCGATAGATTGGATAACAATTTCAATATGACTAAAGATTTTCGGGGCGTTTTGGGCGATAATCCTGAAGATATTGCAGACAATATTTACGGCGACAATAACGTGGCCGGTCCAGATCCCACAAAAGAAAACGTAAAACACGGAACCCACGTGGCAGGAATTATTGCAGCAGAGCGCAACAACGGCATCGGAATGGACGGTGTTGCAAACAACGTGAAAATTATGGCTATTCGGGCAGTACCCGATGGTGATGAATATGATAAAGATATCGCATTGGCCATTCGTTATGCGGTTGACAATGGTGCAAAAGTGCTTAACACCAGCTTCGGAAAATATTATTCTCCACAAGCAGATTGGGTTTATGACGCCATTAAATATGCAGCTTCAAAAGATGTTTTAATCGTGAATGCAGCCGGAAACGATGGTTTCGATTTAGATACCGTAAACGTTTATCCAAACGATCAATTTGATAACGGTTCCGAAATGGCAGATTCATTTTTGACTGTTGGAGCTCTTAATTACAAATATGGAAGCGAAATGGTTGCAAACTTTTCAAACTACGGAAAAACCAACGTGGATGTTTTTGCGCCAGGCGTTAAAATTTGGGCAACTACCCCTTTAAATACCTATGAATTTTTACAGGGAACCTCAATGGCTGCCCCAGAAGTTGCAGGCGTTGCCGCAATGATTCGTTCCTATTACCCCAACCTTTCCGCACAACAGGTAAAACAAATTTTGATGGATAGCGGTCTTTCAATTAACACTCAGGTTGTTTTGGGCGGAGAATCTTCGAACACTGAATCTTTCTCGAATATTTCAAAATCGGGTAAAATGGTGAATATGTATAATGCCCTAATTATGGCAGATAAAATGGCTAACTTATGAGGCATGTTTTAACTAGCTTATTCTTTATTTCTGTATTTTTTTCCGCCTTTGCACAGAATAGCAGCTATTGGCAACAGCAAGTTGATTATAAAATGAACGTCGATGTGGACGTAAAAAACTTTCAATATAAAGGAACACAGGAGTTGAAATACACAAACAATTCTCCCGACACTTTGAATAAGGTTTTCTACCATCTTTACTTTAATGCTTTTCAGCCGGGTAGTGAAATGGACGTGCGTTCGCGCACCATCGCAGATCCGGATAGCCGCGTGATGGATAGGATTTCAAAACTATCACCTTCAGAAATTGGATACATAAAACCAACGCTGTTCACCCAAGATGGCGTTGCCGCAAACTATACTATTAGAGGTACGGTGATGCAGGTTATGCTGAACAAACCTATTTTGCCAGGTGAAAGCACTCTTTTCAATATGGAATGGGATGCACAGGTTCCCTTACAAATTCGTCGTTCAGGACGTGATAGCTCAGAAGGCGTTGCACTGACTATGACCCAATGGTACCCAAAACTTGCAGAATACGACTTTGAAGGATGGCACGCCGATCCGTACATAGCACGCGAATTTCACGGTGTTTGGGGCGATTTTGACGTTACTATAACCATTGATGCCGATTATACAATTGGCGGAACCGGTTATCTTCAAAATCCAGCTGAAGTGGGTCACGGTTACACCGAACCCGGACAGAAATGGATGAAACCCAAAAAAGGAAAATACACTTGGCATTTTTTAGCGCCAGACGTACACGATTTTGCCTGGGCCGCAGATGATGAATATATACACGACACATATCCTGGCCCTAATGGTGTAAAGCTGCATTTCTTTTATAAAAACGATCCTGAAATTGCCGAGAATTGGAAAAATCTTCAACCAAAAACTGCTGCATTGATGGAGTTTTTCAATGAGCAAATTGGGGAATATCCATATGAACAATATTCTGTAATTCAAGGCGGTGACGGCGGAATGGAATACGCCATGAGCACGATGATTACTGGAAAGCGTGAGTTTGGAAGTCTTGTAGGCGTAACCGCTCATGAGCTGGCGCATTCGTGGTTTCAATTTGTTTTGGCTACTAACGAGAGCAAACACGAATGGATGGATGAAGGTTTTACATCCTATATTTCAGATGAAGCTATGAATTATGTGATGGAAGAAAACAAGCCAAATCCACATGCTGGTTCGTACAGAAGTTATTTTTATATGGCTACAAGCGGGGCAGAACAGCCATTAAGCACCCACGCAGATAGGTACGCCAGCAACCGCTCTTATGGTATAAATGCATACAGCAAAGGCTCAGTATTTTTAACGCAATTGGGATACATTATCGGGCCTGAAAATCTTTCAAAAACATTGAAGCGTTATTATTCAGATTTCAAATTTAAGCACCCAACACCAAATGATTTTATCCGCACCGCGGAAAAGGTTTCTGGTTTTGAATTGGATTGGTACTTAACGGATTGGGCGCAGACTACCAATACTATCGATTACGGAATAAAATCTGTAGAAAGTGAAGGGGAAAACACTAAAGTAACTTTAGAAAGAATTGGCTTAATGCCAATGCCTATAGACCTTTACGTAACCTATGAAGACGGTACACAAGAATTGTTTTACATCCCATTGCGAATGATGTGGGGTGAAAAACCAAACCCATTTACCGATTTAAAACGCACTGTTTTGACGGATTGGGCTTGGGCATATCCCACGTATTCCTTTGAAATAAAGAATGAAAAAAAAGTAAAAAATATGATGATTGACGCCACGCGAAGAATGGCAGATATTAATCCTGAAAACAATATTTGGGAAAAACGATAATCTTTACTTTCCTTTTTTCAAAGAGACCTCGCAAGTGCTAAATCCTGCGGGGTCTTTTTATATATTTACAGTGTGAACCAAAAATTTCCCAAAAGCCAAAAGCTTAAAAGCTCTAAAACAATTGAAAATTTGTTTTTGGAAGGGAAAACACATTCCAAATTTCCAATAAAAGTATTTTTTCTTCCGAAGGAAAACCTTGAATCAAATCTCGCTGCTTTTGCTGTACCAAAGAGAAATTTTAAATCGGCAGTGGATCGAAACCGCGTAAAAAGACAGCTTCGCGAAGCCTATCGGCTTAACAAACACCTACTTGATGAAATTCACGGCAAGAAATTTGTGATGCTCTTTCTTTTTTTAGGAAAAGTTAAACCGCAGTACACCGAACTTGAAAAAGCAATGGTAAAGCTGCTTAAAAAATTACGGGATGAAAACAATTAGCACTTTACTTTTATTGTTCGTTTTGGGATGTTCAAACGGAAGTTCCAACAAAAATTACGAAGCAGGTTCTGCTATGGCGGAAATGGATATGGCCGAAGAAGCCGTAGTAACACAGCAACTTGTTCCACCACCTTCATCTGAAGAAAGTGAACAAAAAATAATCAAAACAGCCCGTTTGGCTTTTGAAACAAAGGATGTGGAAGCAACACATAAGAAAATCCTACAACTGGCTTCACAGAACAAAGGCTTGGTGCAAAACGACAACAGTGGAAAAGATTACAACCGAATTTATAAATATTTAACAATTCGCGTACCGACTGAAAATTTTCAAAAGTTTATTGACGGTATTTCCGAAGGGGTTGACTATTTTGATCAACGTGATATTTCCCGACAGGATGTTTCCGAAGAATTTGTGGATCTACAAGCGCGTTTAAAAGCAAAACGCACGCTGGAAGACCGCTACCTAGAATTGCTTAAAAAAGCAAATAACGTTAAGGAAATGCTTGAAATAGAACGCGAACTTTCCAACATTCGTGAGGAAATTGAAGCAAAACAGGGTCGCTTACAGTATCTTGAAAACAAGGTTTCAATGAGCACGGTAAATATTGAGTTTTACAAAACCACTGCGGAAACAGGCATCACCCAATCTTACGGGCAAAAAATGAAAAACGCGCTGCAAGGGGGTTGGAACGGTATTTCGGTATTTTTCCTGGGCATTTTATACCTTTGGCCTTTATTCCTCGTTGCAATAATTGTTGTTATCATTCTTCGTATATTTCTGAAGAGAAGAAAGAAAAATTAAAAAGTTATTTAGTTATTGGGTTACTAAGTTTTTAACCATAAACTCTTAATAACTCAATAACTAATAACCCATTAACCTAAAATGATGAAAAAAAGAATAATAGTTCCCATCATCGCTGTCGGTATATTTTTTACTACCGTAAGTTTCAAAAGTGACTTTTTTGAAATTGCAAAGCAGATTGAAATCTTTACCACACTTTTCAAGGAATTGAACATGAATTACGTGGACGAAGTAACGCCCGCAACCCTTATGGACAAAGCCATTAAAGGAATGTTAGAAGATTTGGATCCATACACGGTGTATTGGAACGAACAACAGGTAGAGGATGCCAAAATCAACAATTCCGGCATTTATACTGGCATTGGTGCAACCGCACAAAGTAGAAAAGATAAAATTATTATCGTTGAACCCTACCAAGATTATCCGGCCGATAAAGCCGGTTTAAAGGCTGGGGACGAAATAATAAAAATCGGCAACATAAATATTGCAGATTTGGAAGACGATGCCGGCGAATTGTTAAAAGGCGCACCCGGCTCAACCGTTGATGTAACCTATAAAAGACAAGGGAAAACTGCAACTGCAACCATCACCAGAGGGGCCGTAGACCTTAAAGCGGTTCCGTTTTACAAATTGATAAATAACGATATTGGATACATTGTTCTTTCACAATTCAACCGAAAAACTACTATTGAGACCAAAGCTGCGCTGGTTGATTTAAAATCGCAAGGCGCAAAAAAAATCATCTTGGATTTACGCGGAAATCCAGGAGGTTTATTGAATGAAGCCATAAATGTGGTAAACCTTTTTGTAGATAAAGGCGAAGTAATTACCACGACAAAATCGGTTATTGAAAAGTATAATCAAACCTATAAAACCAAAAGCGACCCCGTAGATACTGAAATTCCCCTCGTAGTTTTAGTAAATGGAAGAAGTGCCTCCGCCAGTGAAATTGTTTCGGGCGGATTGCAGGATTTGGACCGCGCCGTGATTGTGGGGGCACGAAGTTTCGGAAAAGGCCTCGTACAGCGTCCAAAAAAATTGACCTACGGAACTCAGCTGAAAGTTACCATTTCCCGCTATTACACACCCAGCGGACGTTGCATACAAGCTTTGGATTACTGGCACCGCGATGAAAATGGCGACCCACTGCGGAAAGATGCCAAAGAGTACAACGCTTTTAAAACCAAAGGCGGCAGAACGGTTTATGACGGTGGCGGAATCCTTCCCGATGTGGAATTGAAATCGGCTGTTTTTAGCCCAATTACCACAGCTTTATTAAGGGACAACGCCATTTTTGATTATGCTACCAAATTTTATTACAGCCATCAAATGACGGATTGGAAGAACTTCAAATTTACTGAAGCAGACTTTCAGGATTTTCAAAAATTTTTGAAAGACAACAATTTTGAGTACGAAACCGAGACCGAAAAGAAGTTTGCCGAAGGTTTAAAAATCTCGGAAGATGACGATATGAGTAAAGATATTTCGGCGAGCTACAACCAGCTTATGGCTGCAATAGACAGCGCCAAGGATCAGGCAATTATTGACAAAAAAGTAGAAATAGAATCGTTGTTGACAGATGAAATTTTAAAGCGTTATTTCTACCGCGAAGGTTTGTATAATTACCAGATAGAGCATAATCCCGAGATTTTGGAGGCGGTTGCTGTTTTGAATGATGCTGGGCGGTATGGGAAGATTTTGAAGTAAGTTTTTGTAAGTTCGAACGCAGTCGAATCTTAATTTTTCTGTAAATATTTAAGACTCTCTCTTGAAACTTTATTTAAAATGTCCAAATTGTAAATACGAGAATAGCTTTAAATCTAATGCTAGCACTCGCGTAGAATTTGTGATGGTAAAAAATAAAAAAACTATAGAGATTAATTGTGTTGGATGCAATAAAAAAATTTCAGCATCAGTTAATAAAATTTATGCTAAAGAATCAAAATCAGCTTTTTTAATTGCTGGTATTATTTTTATGATTGGTTCAATTTTGATTCTAATAATTTGGTCAAAAATTCTAAGTAATTCTAAAAATGCAATGGGTTTATATGCTGTCGCTTTGCTTTTATTGGTTCCCGTTTGGATTTATATAATAATACAAAAACAGGAAAGAATCAGAGTAAGTACTTTCAATCATACCTATGTAAATGATTATCATTAATTTTATTAATAAACTATCAATGCATTCCTTCCTAACCCTCTTCGAAACAATGCCCGTTTGAATGAAAGCTGCTAAGAATTTCTACATAAAAGAAAATTAACACTGCTAAATTTCACTTAACAAAACCTTAACTGCCTGTTTATCAATATTTTCGTACTTTAGCAGTTATGGTAAAAGTAGACAGAGACGAAAACAAGGAGATTCTAAAGGAATCTGTGGCCTATTTAGAGAACCGGGGTTTTGAACACATCCAGGCCGATGTGGAAGGTTATGAAACTCCAAAATCCTATCACAAAAAAGATAGCGATGTAGTTATTACGCCAGACATAGTAGCGGATCGTGCGGGAATTAAGCATTATTTTGAAATAAGCCTAAAATCTGAAAAACCGCGCTTGCTAAAATCGAAATGGCAGTTTTTGGATACATTAACGCGCATGCGTAACCAGCGTTTCAAAATCATTACCCGTCGTGGACATTATAAATTCACGGATGAAATGCTTAAAGATCTTAATCTTGAAAAGAACTTAATTAAGCTCTAAGCATCGCGATGTGTGGGATGCCATCTTCCATGTAGCGATCGCCAAAGGTTTTAAAACCATGGCTTTCATAAAAAATAACTAAATACACTTGAGCCGATATCTTTATTTTATCGGCTTTAAAATTTGTTTTAATGGCTTCTATTGATGCTTTGGTAATTGCGTGGCCATAGCCCATTTTTCGGTAGTTCTCGCGCACCAAAACCCTTCCAATTGAGGCTTCGTCAAAATAATCGCCAGCTTGAAAACAGCGTGTGTAAGCAACTAAAATACCGTTTTCCCAACCCATAATATGTAAGGCGCGTTCGTCTTTTCCATCAATATCTTGATAGACGCAATCCTGCTCCACCACAAACACTTCGCTTCGCAATTGTAAAATAGCGTACAATTCATTCGTGCTTAATTCTTCAAAATTCTTTACTTCAATTTCCATAGCATTTTAAATAAAATCAATCCTGAACAATAATATCTTTTGGATCGTCTTTTTGGTGTTCCGGTTGGATGGTTACGTGGTTTATTCCAAAGTCGTGATACAGTAATTCTTCAACCTTTATCAACACGGCATCAAACTCTGAAAGGGTGACGTCTTCATAAAAATCGATATGCGCTTCCAAATGGGTTTCCTGTTCATTCAGTTGCCAAATGTGAATATGGTGCATATTCTTTATCTCCGGGATTGTACAAACAGCTTTGTTTATTACTTCCAAATTTAAGTCATCGGGCGTGAAAAGCATCAAAACCTTGAAAGAGCTTTTCAACAAATCATAACCCATTATCAATAAGTAGAGCGCTATCAAAACGGTCAAAAGGCTATCTACCCAAAACCATTCAAAATATTTCATAAGCAAACCACCAATCAAAACGGCGACCGATGCTGCCATATCGGTAAGCAAATGCAAATAGGCCGAGCGCATGTTCATATTGCTTTTAGAGTCTTTAAAAAGCAACAAAACACTAAAACCGTTAAAGAAAATTCCTAAAATAGCGAGCCAGATTACCAAGCCGCTTTCAATGGCCTGGGGATTGAAAAAACGAAGGATAGCTTCATAAATAAGGTAAATTGCAACTATAATCAAAGTAGCAGAGTTTACGAAAGCGGCAATAATTTCAGCGCGTTTGTAACCGAAGGTTTTTTCTACGGAAGCATCTTTTTTTGAATATCTGTCGGCAATGTAACTTACAATTAAAGAAAGTACATCACTAAAATTATGAAGTGCATCTGAAAGTAATGATAGACTCCCAGAAATTACGCCTCCAATTGCTTGCGCAACTGTAATACCAATATTTAAAAGAATGGAAAGTAATAGCTTTCTTCCTTTCAAATCTGGGTGCGAATGCCCATGCGAATCGTTATGGGAATGTGCGTGGTTATGCGCCATTTTATTGGGTTATGAACAGGCTATTTTTTCAACGCGATTTTTGTGGCGGCCGCCTTCAAATTCGGTTTTTAGAAAAGTCTTCACTATTTCAACAGCTTGTGGTTTGCTGGTGAAACGTGCGGGAATACTCAAAACATTGGCATCGTTGTGCTGACGGGCGAGCTCGGTAATTTCTTTGGTCCAACAAAGGGCGGAACGCACTTTTTGGTGTTTATTGGCGGTCATATTTGCACCGTTTCCGCTGCCACAGATTATGATTCCCATATCTACTTTTCCGTTTTCAACATCTGCCGCAACGGGATGTACAAAATCTGGATAATCTACACTTGCTTCGCTATCGGTTCCGTGGTTAATAACTGTATGGCCTTCTTTTTCAAGAAAGGAAACGATTTCAAATTTATACTCTGTGCCTGCGTGGTCGTTGCCGATGGAGATTTTCATGATGCTAATTTTTTTCAAAGATAAAACATCGTGTATTTATTTAAGTAGAAATACATGTATAATTATAGCAGCAACTGTGTTCATTGCCTATTGATTTTCAATTAATAACGATTTCTTAACGGTGGGTTCATAATTTGGTTAACAACATTGTTGATATTTGTTTGCGGAAAACCGACAATTAAAATTGCACGTTCGGGGATTATTTACAATAGGTTTAAAATTTGCAGAATACCAAAAATTTAATTCATTTTTTACGTGTAATTTATTAGCAGCATTTCTTTCGTTTCAAACAACATTTCCATAAAAACTTATAAGATTTAGGTTGTCAAAATAGGTTGTTAACCGTTGTTAACTACTATTGCTATTCCATTATTTTCAAGGCTTTTAAATCTTAAATTTATGTTAACAACGTTTTATTAAAAGGCGATAAATTGATTTCAAAACAAAACTCAAAAAAGTTATTCCACATATTAACACCCTATAATCATCACCATTTTTTATTTTAAAAATTTAAAAAAAAGAAATGATGTATAATTATATGTTGATAACAATAAATTTTGCTGAAATGAATTTTTGATATTTCTTAAACTATTTTCAAGTTGGAAGGATGGTCCAGATTTTTGATAATTTCCGCTGCTTCTTCAATGTCGTCAATATGTACTTGCAGGCGAATTCCACCAATAGCGTTGGAATAGAAAGGAAAAACACTGATCATTGTTTCATTTTGAAAAAAATAGCGGATCTCTGCCTGGTCAAACAAAAGCTGAAGCACCGCATATTCTGCGGGATACTGAAATATGGCTATGGTTTTAAAATGTTTCAATTTTTTTAAATTAAAAAAGTGTCACCCTGATCTTTCCTGCACAGAGCGAAGTCGAAGTGTCAAAGGGTTTCCCTAAGGTACTAAATCTTTCCTAATGTAAACACGTCATTCTTTGAGAAGTAGTACTTTTACGCTAATTACAAAAACAACTATGCCAAGACATAAACGAAAAAAGAAAAACAATAAAATTGAAAATCTTTCCCAAACCATACTGAACATACTTCGGAAAGATCATTCACAAGCTTTCAACTACAAACAAATTGCCGCAAAATTGCAACTGGACGACCCAAGCAGCAGAAACCAAATAGTAAAAAAACTGAAGGATCTGCAGGGCAAGGGTAGCATACAGGAAATTGAGCGCGGCAAATACATACTTACCCCTTCCCAAAATTATTACACCGGAAAAGTAGATATAGCAGGCCGTGGCCAAGGTTATATTATCGTTGAGGATTTAGAGGACGATATTTATGTGAAAAGCAAAAACCTAAACAAAGCCTTAAACGGCGATATTGTTGAAGTATATGTTTTCAAACGCAAAAAAGGCGGAAAGACAGAAGGTGAAGTAACAAAGATTATAGAAAGAAAACGAACAGAATTCGTCGGTACCATCCAAGTGCAGGAAAACTTTGCATTTGTTGACGTTACCGATTATAAAATGTACACAGATATTTTTGTGCCGAAGAATAAAATAAACGGTGCAAAAAATGGTGAAAAGGTTTTAGTAGCCATGGAAGATTGGCCCGAAAAGGCCGATTCACCAACTGGAAGCGTTCTTAAAGTTCTCGGAATGCCTGGAGAGCATAATACAGAAATCCATTCTATACTTGCGCAATATGGTCTTCCGTATGAATTTCCAAAGGAAGTGGAGGATTTTGCCAATAAAATTGATACTTCAATAAAAGCTTCTGAAATAAAAAAGCGTCGCGATATGCGCGACGTGCTCACATTTACGATAGATCCAAAGGACGCAAAGGATTTTGACGATGCGCTTTCTTTTGAAAAACTTGAAAATGGCAATTACGAAATCGGAATCCACATTGCAGATGTTTCGCATTATTTAAAACCTGGAACAGAACTAGATGATGAAGCTTATGAACGTGCAACTTCAGTGTATTTAGTAGATAGAGTAGTGCCAATGCTTCCGGAAATCCTTTCAAACAACGCTTGTTCCCTTCGCCCAAATGAGGAAAAATATACTTTTTCCGCAGTTTTCGAAATAACCCCAAAGGCAGAGGTTAAAAAACAATGGTTTGGAAGAACCGTAACGTACAGTGATGCCCGTTTTGCTTATGAAGAGGCGCAGCATATTATTGAAAATTCGAAGGATGAAACACATACAATTCCCTCAAAAATTTCAATCACCGATAAGGAATATACGGTTAAACCAGAAATTGCCGAGGCCATTCTGGAAATGGACCGTCTTGCAAAAACGTTGCGAACCAAGCGTATGCGCGCCGGCGCAATTTCTTTTGATAAAGTGGAAGTGAAATTCATTCTCGATGAAAATAACAATCCCGAAGGAGTTTATTTCAAGGAAAGCAAAGATGCGAACAAACTGATTGAGGAATTTATGCTTTTGGCAAACAGAAGTGTTGCCGAATTCATAGGAAAACAGGAACCTAAAAAGACGTTTGTTTACAGAGTTCACGACGAACCGGACGACGAAAAGATTGCCGCTTTGGAAAATATTATCAAACGTTTCGGCTATAAACTGAACACCAAGGATCGCCATTCCACCGCCCAATCCATGAACAAACTTTTAAAGGATGTACAGGGCAAAAAAGAGCAGAATTTAATTGATACGCTCGCCATCCGCAGTATGAGCAAGGCAATGTATACCACGCATAACATTGGCCATTACGGTCTCGCGTTTGATTATTACACACATTTCACTTCGCCAATCCGTCGTTATCCCGATGTAATGGTGCATCGATTGCTTCAGCATTATTTGGATGGCGGAAAATCTGCCAAGGAAGAGGAATACGAAGAAAAATGCGACCACAGCAGCGATATGGAAAATCTCGCCACCAATGCAGAACGCGATAGCATCAAGTATATGCAGGTGAAGTATATGCAGGATCACCAAGACCAGGAATTTTTGGGAGTAATTTCAGGAGTTACCGAATGGGGGATCTATGTAGAAATTATTCAGAATAAATGCGAAGGTATGGTCCGTTTGCAGGATTTAAGCGACGACCGTTACGAATTTGACAGAGATGAATATGCAGTAATTGGCCAGCGCACCAAAAACGCTTATCAATTAGGTGATGAAGTTTATGTAAAAGTGAAGAATGCAGATTTAGTGAAGAAACATCTTGATTTTACAATGCTTGGGCATCGAAAGGATTATAAAAACTAAAATTTTATATAGATGAAAAATCTAATTTTTATTGCAATACTTTGTGTGTCAGCTATTTCTTTTTCGCAGCACACTACTGAAGTTGGTGATTTCAGTGAATTGAAAGTTTACGATCTTATTACCGTGAAACTTGTTCCTTCCGACGAAAATAAAGTAGTTGTGGAAGGTGAGAATACAGAGTTTGTAAAAACCATAAACGACAATGGAGTTTTAAAGATTAGAATGGAACTTGAGGAACATTTTGATGGAGATGCTACAACAGTTACCCTTTACTTTACGAATATTTCAATTATTGATGCAAATGAAGGATCTGAAATTTATTCTGAAACTGAAATAAAAGAATCTTCACTTGAACTTAAAGCCCAGGAAGGTGGTAAAATAAGCGTAATAGTTGCTAGTGAAAATCTTGAAGTTAAATCTGTTTCTGGAGGGGTAATTAAAGCCAAGGGAGCTTCACAAAAACAAGATATTAACATCAATTCTGGAGGTGTTTATGATGCTGAAGAGCTTATTTCTCAGGAATCTTATGTTACCGTAACAGCGGGCGGTGCAGTAACAATTTACTGCTCAGAGAAAATTGAAGCTAAGGTTACAGCGGGTGGAAATATAAAAGTTTACGGAAATCCGAAAAATGTGAAAAAGAAGAAATTTGCAGGCGGAAAAATTGAAATAGTTAAAGGTGAAAATTAATTTTTTAGAGTAATAGGGTAAAAGTAATTTGTATTTTTACCTCACTATGTTTGACGGATTACCCTACGCGGCATTTTACGGATTTTTATTGGCTTTTGCAGTCGGCCCAGTGTTTTTCACACTGATTGAAACTGCTATTACAAAAGGTATTAAGGCAGCAATTTTTTTTGATCTCGGAGCTATTTTTGCCGATATAATTTTCATTATAATAGCTTTTTTCAGTACTAGTAGAATTCTTGAAAAAGTAAAACACGATCCGGGACTACTTATTTTTGGGGGTGCAATCCTCATAGCTTACGGTATCATTTCATACATACGCACCAACAAATCAATTTTTAAGATTGTCAGGGAGCATTACGCCGTAAAAGTGAAAAAAAACCTAGGCGGATTATTCCTAAAAGGCTTTCTTTTGAATTTTGTAAACTTCGGCGTTTTGGCGGGCTGGATAGGTACTTTGATTATGGCAAACGCACTTACCACTTCAGATAATGGCGTTTTCCTTTTTATTTCAACAGTGTTGGCAACATTCTTTTTGACAGATCTTTTGAAAATGGTATTGGCTAAAAAACTTAAAAACAAAATGACCCCTCGTTTCATTTTCAGAACAAAAAAATGGGTGAGTATTTTAATACTGGGATTTGGAGTTTTATTGCTTATCCAAGGTATTTTTCCAAAGGGAGTAGAAGCAGGGCTTGAAAGGATACCGGGACAGCAAGAACAAACTGAAAAACCCATTCCGCCCGTAGAGGAACCTTTATAAAACTATTTGTATTTATAATTTTTTCCACCATCCTGAACTTCAATTGTTACTATACTATCCAAGGGTATTTCACGGTCAAAACCTTTTGCCAACCGTGCGCGGCTACCTTTTAAAGTATCATTTTCCAGAATAACGGTGTCAAAATAAAAATGATATTTTTTACCATTAACGTGTGTAACCCGCATTTCTATTGAGGGAGAATTGTCTAAATAAGTACGTTTACCATCTTTTTCTGTAACAATGATTCGTTTAATGTTGTTGGAGTTGTATTTTATATTTCTATAAAACAGAGGATTATCAATCTTCACCTGTTTCATAGTTTCTGAAGTTTCCTTCATCATTTGCTCCCGAAAACTTTCTACCGGAATTGTATATGTTGTGCAGGCAATAAATAAAGAACAAATTATTGAGAGTATAGCTAATTTACGCATTCTTAGAATATTAATTATTAAAAAAACCTTCAACGTTTTGTTGAAGGTTTTTAGAGGTATCGAGCGGATTCGAACCGCTGTAGCAGCTTTTGCAGAGCTGAGCCTAGCCACTCGGCCACGATACCCTATTAGGCTTGCAAATGTAAAAAAATTATACTTAAAAATCCTATATAAAAAACAAATTACCGTTTCCTTTTCATCGTTACGCTCACTTCTGCCACATCGCCACCAATGGGCGGATTCTTTTTGGCAACGCTTACTTTCACGTGTGTAACCATTTCAACTTTTAAAAAAATAGAATCGATTATTCGTTTTGCAACGTGTTCCAAAAGCTTGGAACGCAATTCCATTTCTTCCACAACAATTTTTTGCAACAAAACATAATCCACAGTATCTGCAAGATTATCTGTATCGGAAGCGTTTTTTAAATCTGCCTTTACTGAAAGATTTACCAAATAATCAGAACCTATTTGTCCTTCCTCCAACAAACATCCGTGAAAAGCGTAGATTTTTATGTTTTTTAAACGAATGGTTCCCATAAAACTAATTTTTAGCAAAGATAAAAGAGAATATAGGTTTAGGCACAGTCGAAACCTTTTTTTGGACAACTTCTTTTTCACTTAATTGGTTACCTTTGTACCGCTTAAAAAATTTACCATATGAATAACGAAGCCGCGCCGCTGAATTTTATAGAACACATCATTGAGGAAGACCTTTCCAAAGGATACAAAAAAGAAGAATTGTGTTTTCGTTTTCCACCAGAGCCCAATGGTTACCTGCACATTGGCCACGCTTCATCCATATGTTTGAATTTCGGTTTGGGCGAAAGATATAATGCTCCCGTAAACCTTCGTTTTGACGATACAAACCCCGCAAAGGAAGAGCAGGAATTTGTTGATGCCATAAAGCGTGATATTTCTTGGTTGGGCTATGAATGGGCTACGGAATGCTATGCTTCTGATTATTTTCAGCAGCTGTATGATTGGGCAATTCAAATGGTTAAGGACGGGAAAGCCTATGTTGATTCCCAAACTTCCGAAGCGATTGCGGAACAAAAAGGAACGCCCAACACTCCCGGAAAGCCGAGTCCTTTCAGAAACCGTTCGGTTGAAGAAAATCTGGATTTGCTTGAAAAGATGAAAAATGGCGAAACAAAGGAAGGCGAGCATGTGCTGCGTGCAAAAATAAATATGGAATCGCCCAATATGTTGATGCGCGACCCGGTTATGTACCGATCGCTTTTTAAACACCACCACCGTACGGGAACTGATTGGAAAATATTCCCAATGTACGATTGGACCCACGGCGAAAGCGATTACATTGAACAAGTATCGCATTCGTTTTGTACACTTGAATTTCTGCCGCATAGAGAGCTTTACGATTGGTTTTTGGACCAAGTGGTCGATCCCAAGAAATTGCGTCCAAAACAGCGCGAATTTGCCCGTAGAAATTTAAGTCATACCGTTGTGAGCAAACGAAAACTTGCACAGCTGGTAAGCAGCGGCGTTGTTACAGGATGGGACGATCCGCGAATGCCCACTATTTCCGGGCTGCGTCGAAGAGGTTATACGCCGGATTCAATTAAGAATTTTGCAGACAGCATTGGCGTGGGAAAACGTGAAAATTTAATAGATGTTTCGCATCTTGAATTCAACGTTCGTGAGGATTTGAACAAGATTGCACCGCGAATCATGGTGGTTTTGGATCCTGTAAAGTTGATAATTGACAATTATCCCGAAGGAAAAACCGAGTGGCTTGAAGCTGAAAACAATCAAGAGGATGAAACTGCCGGAAGTCGCGAAGTTCCTTTTTCAAAAGAACTGTTAATTGAAAGAGAAGATTTTCTTGAGGAAGCAAACCGTAAGTTTTTTAGATTGACCCTTGGAAAAGAGGTGCGTTTAAAAAATGCCTATATCATAAAAGGCGAAAGTGTAGTAAAGGATTCTGAAGGCAATATTACTGAAATACATTGTACCTACGATCCCGATAGCAAGTCAGGTAGTGGCTCAGAAGCATCATTACGAAAAGTAAAAGGAACACTTCACTGGGTTGCCGCATCATATGCCCTACCTGTTGAAGTTCGGCTTTACGACCGTCTCTTTACAGAAGCTTCACCAGATACCAATAAAGAAAAGGATTTTATGGAATTTATAAACCCTAATTCTTTGGAAGTAATAACAGGATATGCTGAACCGAGTATTAAAGACGCAAACCCCGAAGATAAGTTTCAGTTTCAACGTTTGGGATATTTTGTGGTTGATAAGGATTCTACTTCAGAAAAAATTGTATTTAACCGCACGGTTCCTTTACGTGACTCTTGGGCTAAATTAGCCGAATAATTAACATTTACTTTAAAAAATACTCCTTTTTTTAAGAGAAATTGGCTATAATTTTATCTTTTTAAGACAACTTTATAGATTGAAAAATAACTATTAACCGGTTGTTAACAGCAATGCGGAAAGTGTATACGTACCTTTGATATTATTAACCAATAAAAACATAGAATAATGGCATCAAATACAGGTCAAACATTACTTGCATTATTAACCGGAGCAGCTATTGGAGCCGGAATAGGAATTCTCTACGCTCCGGATAAAGGTTCAAAAACAAGAGATAAACTTAGCAAGGAAGCTAAAAAAGCACAAAAGAAACTGAACAAACAAATTCAGGAAACCAGCAGTACGCTTAGTGACAGAGCACAGCGAGCAAAAATTAGTTTTGAACAAAAACTAAATGAAACCCTATCTTCCGCAAGCTACAAGGCCGATGATATTCTTTTGGCAATGGAAGATAAATTAGAAGCTTTGAGAAAGCAAAACGCTAAATTACAGATAGACGCTCAAACCAATAAGGCTAAAGCAACAGCAAAAAAAGTAACTTCGTAATATGGCATTTAGTAGCCTAAAAGAGAGCCTCCATAAAGTAACCGACAGAATAGAAGATTATAGTGTAAGCATGGCGGAGTATTATAAACTCCGCCTGTTTAAATCTACTATGAAAGGTGCGGTGTCTTTGGTAAACTTATTGGTTTACGGGAGCCTTTCCTTATTTGTAATGCTCTTTCTTTCAATAGGCGCAGCTTATTGGCTAGGAACCTTTTTTGAACATATGTATGTTGGCTTTTTATTGATAGGTGCATTTTACGGCATCATTCTTATATTCATGTTCATTTTTGGAAGAAAAATAATTGAGCGCAATTTGTTGTACAAGTTTTCAGGTCTTTTGTATGACGAAAATGATTTGGAGCCTAAAGTTGCTACTGAAAATGAATTAAACGAATATCAAGAAACGCTTTCCGAAGAAAAAATTCAAAACGAGAAAATTTCAAATTAATATTTATGAAACGATATACTACTTTTGAAGAAATAGATAGAGATTTGAAATATCTACGGCTTAAGTCACAAATTGATCTTGAAGAGGTAAAATTAGGGTTAAACCAGAGTAAAGAAACCTTGAATGAAACCTTTTCTCCCATCAATATCATAGCCAGCACTGTCGGTTCTATTCTTAAAAAAGCTTTTGTTCTAAAAGTTGTGGATAAATTAATAGGAATAAAGCCCGTTAAGAAAAAAGACTATGAAGATGATTGATAATCTAATCCATTTATAGTAAACGAAAAAAATAAAAAACGCGCCAATCAATTTTGATTGGCGCGTTTTTTATTACAGTAATTCCTGAATTAAATTAATAATTCAAATCTTCACCTTCTTCCGGACGTGGTGGTGCTTGGCGCTTAGGTCTCTTTTTAGGTATTATTCCTTTTTCCACGTTCTGTTTTTTCATCTGTTCACCAATTTGATTACTGGCTACAAACGAAGCAATCATATTGTTGAGCATGTCACTGCCAGCCTGTGGAGAGTTTGGTAAAAGAATGAGATTTGTATTTGTTTCCTCGCCGATGGATTGCAGTGTATCATAATGCTGTGTAACTACAATCAATGCCGAAGCTTCCTGTGAGTTGATACCCACATTGTTTAAAACATCTACACTTTCCTCCAAACCGCGTGCAATTTCACGACGCTGGTCTGCAATACCTTGCCCCTGTAAACGCTTGCTTTCAGCTTCTGCACGGGCTTTTGCAACAATTTTAATTCGTTCTGCCTCTGCTTCATATTCAGCAGCTACTTTTTCCCTTTCTGCAGCATTTATACGGTTCATTGCTGCTTTCACTTGAATATCAGGATCAATATCCGTTACAAGGGTTTTGATTATATCATAGCCATATTCGCTCATTGCTTCATTCAATTCAGCTTTAACGGCTATGGCAATATCGTCTTTTCTTTCAAACACATCGTCCAATTTCATCTTTGGAACTTCGGCCCGTACCACATCAAAAACGTACGAGGTTATCTGGTCATGCGGATTTTCAAGTTTGTAAAAAGCATCGTAAACCTTCAATTTTAAAACTTGGAATTGTACTGAAATTTTTAAGCGCACAAAAACATCATCTTTTGTTTTGGTCTCAACAATTACATCCAGTTGCTGAATTTTCAAATTAATTCGCCCAGCAATACGGTCAATTAAGGGTATTTTCAACTGTAAACCCGAATTTCGTATACTTTGAAACTTTCCAAAACGTTCTACTACTGCCGCGGTCTGCTGCTTTACGGTAAAAAAACTTGCCAATAGTATAAATAATCCAACAATCAGCACTGGCACTAAAATAAATCCGCCCATAATTTTTAAAATATTTAATGATTATATCTTGTGGAAGATACAAAATTAAAGCTATTTTCACGCCCCTAAAATATATCCCCAGTTATGAGTCTTAAAAAATTAATTTTTGCTACACTTTTTCTTTTCGCACTTCAACAAAGCTATAGCCAGCGCAATTATGACGGTTACAATTTTCTTGGAATACAGGGCGGAATTACCTTTTTTGATATCATAACAGACGATTTGGTAACCCAGCAAAAAGAGGGATTTACAGCTGGTTTCACCACCCGTGGTGCTTTTCGAAATAACTTCGACTTAATTTATGGACTGAGTTTTCAAAGTGCATCTGTAGGCGTGGAAGGGCGAGGTCTTTTGGGCAATACCGAAAATATAGGCTATACCATTCAGGGCGTACAGCTTAATTTTCTTGGAAGTTATAACATTGTCGTTAAGCATTTGAGTCTTGAATTCGGGCCTGTATTCGATATTACCGGCAAGATGAAGCTTGATGATGATAAATATGAAAATTATACACTAACGGGTTACAATTCACTTAAAGCAAAGGATATTCAGGATATTTCACAATTTAATGTACGTCTTGCTGGGGGGCTTACCGCTGGTTTGGAACATTTTCGCGTAAGCGCACAGTATCAGTACGGAGTAACCAATATACTGGGAAGCTTAAACGATAAAGGTTTGGAAAACGAAGATTTTAAGGGAAACAGTTCCACAATCGTTTTGATGGCCGTTATTTATTTTTGACCCATAAATCGTATCGCTTTTTCAATTCGTGAAATACTTTCTTCTTTTCCTAAAATTGAAAGAATATCAAACACATCCGGCCCTTTCATTTCGCCCACTAGCGCCAACCGCAAAGGCATCATCACTTTTCCGAAACCAATATTTTCCGAAGTAACCCATCCTTTTATTTGCGCTGAAAGATTTTCTGCTGAAAAGTCTTCGGAACTATTTAAATGTGAAACCACTTTTTGAAGCAAATCAGGTGTTTCAACTTTAAAAGCTTTTTCCGAAGCTTTTTCATCGTATGTTTTTGGTGCTTTAAAAAAGAAACCTCCCTGTTCCCACAGATCGCTTACAAATGTTGCTCGTTCTTTAAGTAAGGAAACGATTTTTGTCAGGTTGAGCTCAGTCGAAACCTTTTTTGCTTCCAAAAATTCCCCAAACTCTCCTGCAAGTTTTAAATCATCAACAGTTTGCATATATTGATGCTGAAACCATTTTGTTTTTTCGGGATCGAATTTTGCCCCAGCTTTGTGAACTCTTTCCAATTCAAAAGCTTCCACCAATTCCTCTAGACTGAAAATTTCCTGCTCCGTTCCGGGGTTCCAGCCCAAAAAGGCGAGCATATTTACAACAGCTTCGGGCAAATAACCGTCTTCGCGATAGCCTGAAAACACATCGCCTTCAGATGTTTTCCATTCCAATGGAAAAACGGGAAAACCCATTTTGTCACCATCGCGCTTACTTAGTTTACCGTTGCCAGTTGGTTTTAAAATTAACGGTAAATGAGCGAATTGCGGAGCATTCCAACCAAATGCGCGATACAACAAAACATGAAGTGCCAATGATGGCAGCCACTCTTCGCCACGGATAACGTGGGTTATTTTCATTAAATGGTCATCCACGATATTCGCCAAATGGTAGGTTGGCATTCCATCACTTTTAAATAATACCTTATCATCAAGAATGCTTGTCTCCACTTGCATTTCGCCACGAATGATATCTTTTAAATGAAGCGTTTCATCTTCTGGAGATTTAAAACGGATTACGTATTCTTCGCCTTTTGCGATTTTCTGCTGCGTTTCTTCCGCAGAAAAAACTAGGGAATTTTTAAGTTTAAATCGATTATGCCAATTGTAAATAAAGGTTTTCCCTTTTGCCTCGTGGTCTTTTCTGTGTGCATCAAGTTCTTCGGCAGTATCAAATGCATAGTATGCATTTCCGGATTCAATTAAGGCGTCTGCGTATTGTTTATAGAGGTTTTTGCGCTCGCTTTGGCGGTATGGACCACAATCTTTTTCTTTCCCCGGACCTTCATCAACGGGGATATTTAACCAATTTAAAGCTTCAATAATGTATGACTCGGCGCCTTCCACATAACGGGTTTGGTCGGTGTCTTCAATTCTCAAAAGGATATCTCCGCCGTGTTTTTTTGCGAATAAATAATTGAACAAAGCCGTGCGAACACCGCCAATATGTAAAGGACCTGTTGGACTGGGGGCAAAACGAACCCTAATTTTTTGAGACATAATCTGCATTCTTTTTGTGAAGTGGCAAAGGTACAATTCTGAAAGCGCATTTTAAAGTTATTGGGGAGTGCGGTTTTTTCTTTTTTTGGAGCAATATTTGTGGCGTGGTTAGCACAAAATATTATTGTATTTTAGAAGTTTTCAAAAGAAGGAATCAAACCTATGAGCACTTTTAGCATAATCCAGCAAAAACTGGAGGAGTTTATCAAGAAATACTACACCAATGAGCTTATAAAAGGCGCTATCCTTTTCTTTGCCATTGGGCTACTGTATTTGTTGATAACGTTGCTCGTTGAATATTTTCTTTGGCTAAATCCGTTGGGAAGGCGCATTTTATTTTGGGCCTTTGTAATTGTGGAATTGGGCTTATTTATTCGGTTTATCGCTTTTCCGCTTGCCAAACTTTTCAAACTTCAACAAGGAATAGATTATATGCAGGCTTCCAAAATAATTGGAAACCATTTTCCGCAGGTAAATGATAAACTGCTAAACGTAATTCAGCTTAATCAAAATCAACGTGAAAGTGAATTGCTCGCTGCGAGTATCGATCAAAAAGCTACCGAACTGCAACCGATTCCTTTTAAAAGCGCGGTGAATTTTAAAAATAACGCCAAATACTTGAAATATGCTGCCATTCCTATCTTGGTATTTATTCTCTTCAGCGCCTTGGGAGGAATGGATATTTTTTCAAGCAGTTACAAGCGAGTAGTGCATTATGACACTGCCTTTGAGCCGCCTGCACCTTTCTCTTTTATTGTTGTGAATGGCGATTTGAACGCAGTTGAAAACAAACCTTTCAATTTAAAAATCCGTACGCAAGGAACAGCCATTCCTGAAAATGCGAGTATAAATTACGGCGGTGAAACCTATTATATGCAGCAGACAGCGCCGGGATTGTTTGAATATACTTTTCAGCAGCCTGTGGAATCTATTGATTTCAGTTTAAAGGCGAATAAAGTGAGTTCCCGTGAATACACACTAGATGTTGTAAAAACCCCCACCTTGCTCAATTTTGAAATGGTTCTGGATTATCCTTCCTACATAGGGAAAAGAGACGAAACCTTGAAAAGTACCGGAAATGCAACTATTCCCGAAGGAACGCTCGTAAAATGGAATGTGGCTACTAAGAATACAGATGCAGTTACTTTGAAAACTGCCGATACTTCATTTTCCTTTACTTCAAAAAGCACATCATTCAATTTTGAAAAGGGTGTTTATAATAAATTTGATTATGCCATTACCACTTCCAACGAAAAATTGAAGGATTATGAAAATCTAGCATTCACGCTGAATGTGGTAAAAGATCAGTATCCCGAGATTGATGTACAGTCCAAACAGGATAGCACTAATACCCAACGTGTATTCTTTTTGGGACAGATTTCAGATGATTATGGGCTTACTAAACTTCGTTTGGTATATTTTCCCGAAGGTGGAGAAAAGCAGGCCAAAACACAGGCGCTTCCACTCAATAAGACAAATTTTGATCAATTCACATATACATTTCCCGGTAACCTACCATTGACCGAAGGAGTTTCATATGAATATTATTTTGAGGTTTTTGATAATGACGCCATTCATAATTACAAATCTTCGAAATCTGGAATATATTCCTTTAGAAAACTTACAAAGGATGAGTTGGAAAACGAGCAACTTCAAAATCAACAAAACGCTATAAAGGGGCTGGACAAATCTTTGGAGGAATTCAAGGACCAAAAGCAAACACTCGAAGAACTTTCGCGAACACAGAAAGAGAAGAATGAGCTCAACTACAATGATAAAAAGAAGTTGGAAAACTTTCTACAGCGCCAAAAGCAACAAGAGGAATTGATGAAGAACTTTTCAAAGGAAATGAAAGAAGAACTTCAGAATTTTCAGCCTGAAAATCAAGAAAAAGATCCATTTAAGGAAGAACTTGAAAAACGTTTGGACGAAAATGAAGAGCGTATAAAGGAAAATGAAAAACTGCTGGAGGAGCTTGAGAAATTGCAGGATAAGATTGCCAAGGAAGAATTGACAGAGAAACTTGAAAAACTTTCAAAACAAAATAAAAATCAAGAGAAAAATCTCGAGCAACTACTCGAACTAACGAAAAGATATTATGTTGAAAAGAAAGCAGAGAAGTTAGCTGAGGAACTTTTTGAAATGGGTGAAGAGCAGGAGAAATTAGCAGACAAGCCCGCTGATGAAAACACCAAAGAGGCCCAAGAGGAACTCAATAAAAAATTTGAAGATTATAAAAAAGAGATGGACGAACTTCAGAAGGAAAATGATGATCTGAAAAAACCTATAGATATTCCTGAGGATAAACCGACAGAACAGCAAATTGATGAAGAACAAGAAAAAGCAACCGATAAGTTAAAGCAACAAAAACCTAACGATGCTGGAAAAAACCAGAAAAAGGCTGGCCAAAAGATGAAACAGATGAGTAAGGCTATGCAAATGCAGATGAAATCTGGGCAAATGGAATCTATTGAGGAAGATGCCAAAATGCTACGGCAGATCGTTGACAATCTTGTTGTTTTTTCATTTCAACAAGAAGATTTGATGGAAACCTTTAAAAAAATAGAATATGGAAATCCTGTTTTTGGTAAAAAATTGAATGTTCAAAACGATCTTAAAACCAATTTTGAACATATAGATGACAGCATATTTGCGCTTTCTCTCAGACAGCCTATGATTGGCACACAAATAAACACTTCCTTAACTGAAATTCAATACAATATTGACAAATCTTTAGAACGATTGGCTCAAAATCAATCAAGACAAGGTATTGGTAATCAACAATATACAATTACAGGCGCCAATGATTTGGCGGTGATGCTGAGTGAAATATTGAGCAATATGCAAATGCAGATGTCTATGTCTATGGGGTCTGGCTCTGGAAAGGGAACTCCAAAACCTGGTTCTGGAAGTAGTGGCGGATTTCAGCTTCCTGATATTATAAAAAAACAGGAAAGCTTAAGTGAAAAGATGAAGGAAGGAATAAATAAAGGGAAAAAGGGCTCTAAAGGCGAAGGTGAAGGAGAGGGCGATGGTGATGGTAGTGGCGACGGTAATGGTGAGAATGGAGAGAACGGAAGAGATGGAAAAAATGGAAATGAAAAAGGAGATAACAAAGAAGGTAATGGGAACAGTGAAGATTTGAATGGAGAGCTTTTCGAAATTTTTAAGCAACAACAAGATCTCCGAAATCAACTTCAAGACAGATTAAGTAAAGAGAGCTTAAATGGAAAAGGAGGAGATTTGCTAAAGAAAATGGAAGGGATTGAACAACAATTGCTGGATAAGGGTTTTAACCAGAATACCCTTCAACAAATGCTCAATCTAAAATATGAATTACTAAAACTCGACAAAGCAGATTTGGAGCAGGGACAGGAAAATAGAAGAGAATCACAAACTAATAAAAAAGATTTTCGAAATAATGTCCAGCTCGCCCCTGATGATATAAAAAAATACTTTAACACTACTGAAATTTTGAATCGCGAGGCCCTACCTTTACAACAGGATTATAAGACAAAAGTTCAGGAATACTTTGAGGAAAAAGATGATTGAGTTTAATTATTTAACCGATTTCAGATTGAAGAATGAATCTAATGTTAAGGATTGGATTCTGAATATTATCAATTCTGAAGGACGTGAAGAAGGAGACATTATATATATTTTTTGTGATGATAATTATTTACACAAACTAAATGTTGAATTTTTAAATCATGACACGCTCACCGATATCATAAGTTTTGATTATGGAATGAGCAAACAAATAAATGGCGAGATTTATATTTCTATAGAACGAGTGTTGGAAAACTCAGTAGATTTCAAAACCAAATTTGAAGACGAATTACACAGAGTCATGATCCATGGGATACTTCATTTTTGTGGTTATAAAGACAAAAGTGATAATGAGGAAAAATGTATGCGCAAGAAGGAGGATGAATCACTTCAAAAGCTCTCAGAAATCGATTAAATAGTTTCATTCTTTATTTGCTTTATAATTAGATATTTATTGTAATTTTGCACCCCTTTTAAAAATTGATTTAACAAAAATGTTCCACGTGGAACAATAGTGATATGTTTCCAAAAGAGTACGATGTAATTGTTGTCGGTGCTGGCCACGCAGGATCTGAGGCCGCTGCCGCTGCCGCCAATATGGGCTCCAAAACCCTATTGGTTACAATGAATTTGCAGACAATAGCACAAATGAGTTGCAACCCGGCAATGGGGGGCATAGCCAAGGGACAGATTGTTCGAGAAATTGATGCGCTTGGCGGTTATAGCGGAATTGTGTCTGATAAAACTGCAATTCAATTCAAGATGCTCAACAAATCAAAAGGACCCGCTATGTGGAGTCCTCGCGTTCAGAGCGACCGCATGCGTTTTGCCGAAACTTGGCGGATTATGCTTGAGCAAACTCCGAATCTTGATTTTTATCAGGAAATGATCTCAGGAATTATCGTTCAAAATGGAAGGATTAAAGGGGTTAGAACTTCATTGGGTTTAGAAATTAAAGCTAAAAGTGTTGTCCTAACAAACGGAACTTTTTTAAATGGATTAATTCATATCGGGGATAAGCAATTTGGGGGTGGACGAGCTGGTGAAAATGCCTCCACTGGTATAACCCAGGATTTAATAAATTTAGGTTTTGAGGCAGGAAGAATGAAAACGGGGACGCCTCCGAGAGTAGATGGTCGCTCATTGGATTTTTCCAAAATGATTGAACAGCCCGGTGATGACGTTCCTGAAAAGTTTTCTTTTTCTGATGAAACTGCACCTTTAAAGAACCAGCGCTCATGCCATATGAGTTATACTAGTTTAGATGTACACGATATTTTACGTGAAGGGTTTGACAGATCGCCAATGTTTAACGGTGCTATTAAAAGTCTCGGCCCAAGATATTGTCCTTCAATTGAGGACAAAATCAATCGATTTGCAGATAAAGATAGACATCAGCTTTTTGTGGAGCCAGAGGGTTGGGATACGGTAGAATATTATATAAATGGGTTTTCAACCTCCCTTCCCGAGGATGTACAATTTAAAGCATTGCGCCAAGTTGCGGGCTTTGAAAATGTAAAGTTTTTCCGTCCCGGTTATGCAATTGAATATGATTATTTTCCGCCAACGCAATTAAAACATACTTTGGAGACTAAACTTGTTTCGGGTCTCTATTTTGCCGGACAAATTAATGGAACAACCGGTTATGAAGAAGCAGCCTCACAAGGATTAATGGCCGGTATAAATGCGCATCTTAAAGTTCAGGATAAAGATCCTTTTACGCTACAAAGAAATGAAGCGTATATTGGTGTTTTAATAGATGACCTTATAACAAAAGGCACGGAAGAGCCTTACAGAATGTTTACTTCACGGGCGGAATATAGAACGCTCTTGCGCCAAGATAATGCTGACTTCAGATTAACTCCTAAAGCATTCGAAATTGGATTGGCCAATGAAAAGAGAATGCGAAAAATGGAGGAGAAAAAGATTAAATCTGAAGCTTTTGTGCAATTTTTCAAAGAAACCAGCGTCTCGCCGGAAGAAATTAACGAGATATTTTTAGCTCGCGATTCTGCTACGGTAAATCAAAGCGACAAAATGTTTAAATTCTTTTCACGTCCGGAAGTCACAATGGCGGATATGAAAACAATTACTTCTGTAGAGAATTATATAGCGGAAAATGATTTGGACTCCGAAATGATTGAACAGGCGGAAATCCAAGTGAAATATTCCGGCTATATTGAAAAAGAAAAAAATAATGCAGATAAACTAAATAGGTTGGAAGGTTTAAAAATCCCCGTTTCTTTTGATTATTCAAAATTGAAATCACTTTCCTATGAAGCACGGGAAAAACTTTCAAAAATTAAACCCGCAACGGTTTCGCAGGCTTCCCGAATAAGTGGCGTTTCTCCAAACGATATTTCGGTGCTGTTAGTTTATATGGGGCGTTAGACGATTGTTTCACGTGAAACACTATTAAATTTGCAAGAATCAGAAAATAAATATTTATCGGTTAAAGATTTTTTAGTCTCAGGGGAAACTTTTGATTTAATTTATTCAAAAGAGTTGGATCTGCTTATAACCGAACCCGTTCCAAAAACTGAAGATCTCCCAAAATATTACGAAAGCGAGGAGTACATTTCACATACCGACGAAAAGCGCGGCTTGCTTTCCAATCTATATCAATTGGTGAAAAAATGGTCACTTCAGAAAAAAGCAAAATTAATTTATGCTCAAAATGATGGAGCTGGATCTTTATTGGATGTCGGGGCTGGCACTGGAGATTTTTTAAAGATTGCTAAAGAAAAAGGTTGGGAGGTTTATGGAATGGAGCCTAATCCCAATGCATTAAAACTGGCAAATAAAAAGGGAATTAATTTAAAGAGCTCATTAAAGGATTTTGCCGGAAAGCAATTTGATGTTATCACACTTTGGCATGTCCTTGAGCATGTTCCAAATTTAGAAGAAACTATTTCAGAACTATCAAATTTGGTAAAACCAAACGGTACACTGATCATTGCAGTTCCAAATTTTAAAAGCTTTGATGCAAAACATTACGGAAGGTTTTGGGCGGCTTTTGATGTGCCTCGTCATCTTTGGCATTTTTCTAAAGATTCCATTGAAAAACTATTTGCTGAAAAATTTCAACTTAAAAAAATAAAACCAATGATTTTTGATTCGTTTTATGTAAGCCTTCTTTCTGAAAAATATAAAACCGGGAATAATTTTTCTTTTAAAGCGTTTTGGATTGGTTTTATATCAAATATTAAAGCAAAAGCTACAAAAGAATATTCTTCACATATTTACTGCTTCAAAAAACATAATTAAGCCTGTTTGGGCGCCTTTAAGGCACAGTCGGCCCCAAAAGGCGCCTGAGGTAGAGCTGAAATGTTTTCTTCGCTTAGAAGGAAGAAGAAGCGCTTGCTTTTAATAATAAAAATCGATTAGAAATTTATTTTTATAAGATAAATTTATGTGAGTTCGGGTTGATGAATCAATCGAGTCAATTTGATGGAGAGATCTGTAAAAATAATTTTGGCATTACCATTTCGCTCAATGTGATAAGAAGCATCTTCCAAAGCTGAATTAATTTCAAAAATATTATTCTGGTGCACGAATGGAGAAAATTTGGGTAATGAAAAAGTGGCGTCATTGGCATCAAAAAATAATAACGAATTGGCACCGTAATTTTTTAAAAGCGCCTGTCGAAAAACTTCAATGCAATAATTCAGAAATTTTTTTTGGGTTTCCCTTCCCTGTCCGGCAAGTTCATCACTCCAGTCCAACAAATTATTAATAGCACCTTTATTGCCTTTCGCCCTAAAAGCAGTACGCACCCAACTTATAAACCATTTCTCAAAAACTTCATCTTCGCCAGTTTCGTCCAATAACTGCAGTGCTTTATTGTAATCACCTCGCGCTCTACGGGCAGTTTGGACAGCTAACTGTTCTTTTACTTTTAAATTAGATGTTAATGCTTCAGATATATCTGCTTCAGAAAGTAATGGGAAGGTTAACTTTTGGCACCTAGAACGAATTGTAGTGATAATCTGCTCTTCCCGCTCCGTCAGAAGCAGAAGTAGTGTCTTTTCAGTAGGTTCTTCAACCAATTTCAGGATTTTATTGGCACATTCACCGTTCATATTCTCGGCCATCCAAATGATCATCACTTTGTAGCCTCCTTCAAAAGCTTTTAATGATAATTTTTTCGAAATGTTCTCTGCTTCAAATTTGCTAATGTTACCTTGTTTTTTTTCCAGACCTAAACTTTGCAGCCATTCAAAAAGAGATGCGTAGGGATTATTTAAAACAAAACTGCGCCATCCTTCAGCGTAATTATCAGAAATAGCATTTTTCTTTGCAATATCACTTGTATTTACCGGATAAACAAAATGCAAATCGGGATGTATCAATTTTGAAACTTTGTTTTTGCAGGAAATATATTCGGGGCTTCCTTTCTCAAATTGGCTGCAAAGAAGTTCTGAGGCATACGCAATGGCCATTGGCAATAAACCACTGCCGTTAACGCCCGAAAATAGCTGTGCATGCGGAATTCGGCCGTTTTCAACGGTTTTTGAAAGATGTGATTTTAAATTTTGGTGACCGATTACTTCTGAAAAATCCATTCGCAAATCTAAACATTTCTTCGCTTTAATTCCTGATGAAATTCCTGATTCATTTTTTACTATGTAAACGTTTGAAAATTATTTTTAAATGGAATTATTCGCCAAACGATAAATATCAAAAAGGCTATATTTGCTGGATAAAATTTTGAAAGATGAAAACAGTACACGACATAGATTTTAAAGGCAAAAAGGCATTGATACGCGTGGATTTCAACGTGCCGTTGGATGAAAATTTTCACGTTACCGATGTTACCCGTATTTGTGCCGCCAAACCAACGATTTTAAAAATTTTGGAAGATGGCGGAAGCTGTGTTTTAATGTCCCATCTCGGAAGGCCAAAAAATAAGGAAACAGAATTTTCACTTCAGCATATTGTTAAGCCTTTATCAGCTATTTTAGGCGTTCAGGTAAAATTTATTGATGACTGCATAGGCGAAAAGGTAGAAACAGCAGTAGCAGATTTAAAATCTGGTGAGATCCTCCTGCTTGAAAATTTGCGATATTATGAAGAAGAAACGAAGGGTGATCGTACTTTTGCCGAAAAACTTTCAAAGCTCGGAGATGTCTATGTAAACGACGCTTTCGGAACCGCACATCGCGCCCATGCCTCTACGGCTATAATTGCTGAATTTTTTCCTGAAAACAAATGCTTCGGCCTCCTGCTCGCTTCGGAAATAGAAAATGTAAAAAAAGTATTGGAAACCAGCGAAAAGCCCGTCACTGCAATAATTGGCGGCGCAAAAGTTTCCTCAAAAATCACAATTATTGAAAATATTCTCGATAAAATTGACCACCTCATAATTGGCGGGGGAATGGCCTTCACTTTTATAAAAGCACAGGGCGGAAAAATAGGCAGTTCGCTGGTGGAAGATGATAAACAAAATCTTGCACTGGAAATTTTAGAAGAAGCAAAAAAGAAAAACGTTTCTGTACATCTACCTGTTGATGCTGTGATTGCTGATGCATTTTCAGATTCCGCAAACACGCAGATTTCCGCAGTTGACAATATACCCGAAGGCTGGATGGGGCTTGACGCAGGGCCTAAAACCAATGAAATTTTTGCGGATGTAATTGCCAATTCCAAAACTATTTTATGGAACGGTCCCGTGGGTGTTTTTGAAATGGAGAAATTTGCTGAGGGGACCAAGATTTTAGGACAAAATATTGCCAGAGCTTCTCAAAATGGTGCTTTTTCACTCGTGGGTGGTGGTGATTCTGTTGCTGCGGTCCAAAAATTTAATCTTGCAGATAAAGTGAGTTATGTATCCACTGGTGGTGGCGCAATGCTGGAAATGCTGGAAGGCAAAACGCTTCCAGGCATTAAAGCCTTGTTATAGAAAAAGTTAAATATCACAATATTAGACTTTTGAGCCTAAAATTTGCGTAATTTCGCGAAATCATTATTTTTGATAAAATTTTTTATTTAAAAAGGCGTTACATTTTTTGAAGAATTCAAATAAATTAACCCTTTGAAAAGGTATTAATCAAGCGAGTTTGTTATAATCCCCAAACGCAATAAGAAGCTGATGAAACTAAACAAAATCCTCCCCCTTGTGCTGTTGCTGGCCTGCAGTATAAGTTTTGCCCAACAGGGCAAAAAGAACAGCAAAAAGCTGAACACAAAAAAAGTTCAGGTAATTGATTCTATAAAAGTTACAAAAATTGCTGAAGAATTACCTTCTACCATAGTGGCTACCTCTCTTAAAGATAGTACTGTCTTTGACCTGAAAGATATGGCCTTGGCTCGAAAAAAAGATAGTCTTTGGCTGAAAGAACTCTACAAATCAGATCTTTTTGAAGATATATATAACAGTGTCGTAAATCAGGAATACGATTTGGTAGATTATGATGAACTTCCAACCGAAGTTTTGAAACAACGCCTAAAAGACCTTGATGCCCGCACTCCCTTCAAAGTAGAGTACAATCCCTCATTGGAAAGTGTTATCAAACATTATTTAAAGAACCGTCGCGGAAGTTTAGAGCGACTTATGGGTCTTAGTGAATATTACTTTCCAATGTTTGAACAGGAACTGGACAGACATAATTTACCTTTGGAATTAAAGTATTTAGCCATTGTAGAATCTGCGTTAAACCCACGCGCTCAGTCAAGGGTTGGCGCAACTGGACTTTGGCAGTTTATGTATCCAACTGGCAAAATGTTTGGGCTGGACGTAAGCTCTTATGTTGATGAACGTTCCGATCCCATTATGGCAACGGAAGCTGCCTGCAAATATTTGAAGAGTTTAAATACCAGTTTCAATGATTGGGATTTGGCACTTGCGGCATACAATTCCGGTCCAGGCAATGTTTCCAAAGCGATACGCCGTTCCGGGGGCAAGACCAATTACTGGAATCTTCGCAATTACCTTCCACGTGAAACAGCGGGATATGTTCCTGCATTTTTGGCTACTATGTACATTTTTGAATATGCACAAGAGCATGGCTTTAAAAAGCAGGGGTCCAGAATTCCTTATATAGCAACTGATACTATTAGGGTTAAGCAGCAGATAACTTTAGATCAGGTAGCAAAACTTACAAATCTCGATAAAGAAGAACTAGAGTTTTTGAATCCATCATATAAGTTAGGCATTATACCTGTAGTGAAAAATGAAAACTACATGTTACGCCTTCCATTGACTGCGGTAGGTACTTTTGTGAGTAATGAAAACGCCATCTACGCCTTTGCACAGGAAGAGCAGGAAGAAGGAGAAAAGCCAGCGCCAGAACTATACGAGCAACCTGAAAAAATCCGCTATCGCGTAAAACGTGGTGATTATTTAGGTAGAATTGCCGAAAGATATGGCGTGGGCGTTAGCCAGATTAAGAGTTGGAACGGTATGCGAAGCAATACACTTAGGGCAGGACAGAACTTAATTATTTATCCTAAGAAGAGCGCTCAGGACATTGCCAGCAATACTCCTGCACAATCTCAAAATGTATCTTCGGAAAAGACATATACTGTGCGCAATGGAGACTCGTTATGGAGCATTTCGCAAAAATTTCCTGGAGTTTCAGTCCAAAATATCAAAAATTGGAACGATATTAGTGGCAATAACATAAAGCCCGGAACTAAACTAAAAATATATAAAGGATAGTTCCAAAAACATCCTTTAAATGAAAATAATTAAGATCGCATTATTAGCGTTTGTTGTTGCATTTGCTTCTTGCAACAATAACGGTAAGAGAGACAAATCACTTGTTCCCAATTCTGTTGGTAATATAAATGCCTTACAGATTATCACACCAAACGACCTCTGGAACGGCATTGTTGGTGAAGCTATACGCAATAACTTTGCAGCGCCCACCGATGGTCTCCCGCAAGATGAACCACTTTTTTCAATGAATCAAATGCCACCCGACGCTTTTACGGGTTTTGCTCGTAGTAACAGGCTTTTTTTATATGTGGTTTTGAGTGAAGAAGACAAAGTTACCATTGCTACGGATGAATACGCCAAACCTCAGGCTGGGGCTATAATAAAGGCATCTTCTGAAGAAAAATTGGTTGAGCTTATAAATAAAAATGCAGCGCAGATAATTGAAACCTTTCACAAATCTGAAATAAAGGAGCGCCAACGCAGAACAGCTATTTCATTGATGAAAACAGATTCACTTAAAAAAGTGATGGGTGTTAGCCTACAAATACCAAGTGCTTATAGAATTGCAAAGGCAACGGATAGTTTTTTCTGGATGCGAAAAGACTTAAAAGACGGAACGACTAACATCTTGGTATACGAGGTTCCTTTAAAGATGATAACCAACGACAGCACAGCTGTGGGAGATATAATTAAAATCCGTGATTCCATTGGGAGCAGACTGTTGCCCGTGGAGGATGACGGTGAATTTATTACTGAAGATGCCTATGCACCCTATCTTTTCACAACAAAAATTGACGGAAAGTTTGCTTATGAAACTAAGGGTACCTGGGAAGTAAAGGACGATTGGATGGGCGGACCCTTTGTAAATTATGCCGTTCGTGACGAGAAAAACAACCGTTATTTAATTCTGGAAGGTTTTACTTATGCACCCGCAGTGTCGAAAAGAGACTTGCAATTTGAGCTGGAATCAATATTAAACTCTGCCAAAATTGAGTAAATCATAGAAAAATATTTCAAAAAAAAGAGCCTTTCAGTTTAAACTGAAAGGCTCTTTTTTTTGACGAAATGCTATTTTACTTGGTATCGTCAATCTTTTTATCTGTAGAATCGTCTTTAGACGCATCCTTGAATTCTTTAAGGCCGCTTCCCAGTCCACGCATAAGCTCTGGAATTTTCTTTCCCCCGAAAAGCAATAACACGATCACAACAATCAATACAATTTGCCAAGGGCCAATAACACCTAAAGGAAGAAACAATGCACTCATAATTTTAAAAATTTAATTACGCAAAGGTAACAAGAAATGTTTAGATACAACGTTTTGACATTAACTTTAGCGTGTGGGGCTTCAGTTTATTTTATATTTGTAAAAAGCAATTGCAGATTATGACCCAAAAAGAAAAAAGAGCCAAAAAGTTCAAAAAGAAGCTTTTGCACAAATACCGCTTGGTAATTCTAAACGAGGAAACTTTTGAAGAACGCTTCTCGTTTAAACTGAATAGACTGAATGTGTTTGTTTTCAGTACTCTTTTTGCCTTATTTCTTATATTGGCAACTACTTTTATAATTGCTTTTACGCCTCTTCGTGAATATATTCCGGGCTATTCTTCCACGGCTTTAAAAAAGAAAGCCACAAGTTTAGCGTATAAAACAGACTCATTACAGCAGATTCTTGATGTAAATGAGCAATACCTTGCTTCTATCAAAAAAGTCCTTACAGGCGACGTAAAAACTGTAAATTTCAACAAAGATTCACTCATTGAGGTAGCCAAAACAGACCCTTCCGTTTTAATACGTACTTCCAGAAAAGACTCTTTGCTTAGACAAGCAGTTGCCAAAGAAGATAAATACAACCCTTTGATTGCTCCACAAGTCCAACAATATGCACTCTTTGCACCTGTAAAAGGCGCTATTTCGGAAAATTATGATTCCAAGTCAAAACACTACGCAGTTGATGTGGTTACAGCCAAGGATTCACCAGTGAAGGCTGTTGCCGATGGGACGGTTATTTTTGCTGAATGGACCGCTGCAACGGGATATGTTATAATTTTGAAACATGACAACAACCTGATTTCCGCTTATAAGCATAATGCAATGCTCACTAAGGAACAGGGCGAAATTGTTAAAGCGGGTGAAGTGATTGGAACAGTAGGAAATACTGGCGAACTCACAACTGGTCCCCATTTACATTTTGAACTCTGGCGTGATGGCTTCCCCGTTAACCCAACAAGTTTCATCGACTTTGACTGATAGCCTATGTTCATAAAATCACTCGGCGCAAAGATATTTGCCAAAATTGTTGTAAACAGAATCCAGAACTGGGCCACAAAACCTGTTGAAACCCAGCAAAAGGTTTTTGAGGCTTTAATTGCGGATGCAAAAAATACTGCCTTCGGAAAAGATCACGATTTTGAAAATATAAATTCTTTTGAAGATTTTGCAAAGAAGGTTCCAATTCGCGATTATGAAGATTTAAAGCCCTATGTAGAACGTGTGGTTGCTGGGGAAGAAAATATTTTATGGAACGGAAAACCGCTCTATTTTGCGAAAACTTCCGGCACAACGTCAGGCGCGAAATATATTCCACTTACCAAGGAATCTGTGCCATATCACATTGAAGCCGCCCGCAACGCAATTTTATGTTACATAAACGAAACTGGTAACGCCAAATTTGTAAATGGCAAAATGATATTTCTACAGGGAAGCCCAGAAATGCAGGAGAAGAACGGAATTAAGGTAGGCCGGCTTTCTGGCATCGTTGCACATTACGTTCCCGCATATCTTCAAAAAAACCGTTTGCCAAGCTTGGAAACTAATTGCATAGACGATTGGGAAACTAAAGTTGACGCCATTGTTGAGGAAACTAAGGGTGAAAATATGACCGTTATCAGCGGCATTCCCTCGTGGGTGCAGATGTATTTTGAAAAACTTCAGAAAAAAACCGGGAAGAAGGTGGGCGACCTTTTTAAAAACTTCAACCTCTTCATTTACGGCGGTGTCAATTTTGAACCCTATCGCGCCAAGTTTGAAAATTTAATAGGAAGAAAAGTTGACAGCATCGAATTGTTTCCTGCCAGCGAGGGCTTTTTTGCATTTCAGGATAGCCAAAAGGAAAGAGGAATGTTGCTGCTTTTAAACTCGGGAATTTTCTATGAATTCATTAAAGCAGGTGAATTTTTTGATGAAAACCCGAAACGATTGACAATTGGCGAAGTTGAAATGGGCGTGAATTATGTAATGATAATTTCAACAAACGCAGGGCTTTGGGCCTATAATCTGGGCGATACCGTGCAGTTTACTTCAACGAAACCCTATCGTGTAATTGTTTCCGGAAGAATAAAACATTTTATTTCGGCTTTTGGGGAGCACGTGATTGGAAAAGAAGTGGAAGAAGCGATGAACAAGGCTATTTCAAAATTCAATTTTTCGATTACCGAATTTACCGTTGCCCCGCAAATTACGCCTTCCGAAGAAAACCTTCCATATCACGAATGGCTAGTAGAATTTGAAACTCTACCTGAAAACCTTCAAAAAGTAGCTGAATTTCTTGATGCCGAAATGCAACAACAAAACTCTTATTATTTCGATTTAATTGAAGGAAAAGTACTTCAATCATTAAAGATTTCATCACTTAAACGGGATAGTTTTCAGCAATATATGAAATCACAGGGCAAACTGGGCGGCCAAAACAAGGTGCCGCGACTTTCCAACGATCGTAAAATTGCTGATGCACTACTTCAAATACAGCCCCAAAATTAGTGTTATCTTTGCACCCAATGAATAAATTGAAATCACATACAAGAACACGTGCCCAAGAGAGCACGCAGGCCATTGAGCGGCTTTATATAACAATGCGCCACCTCTTTAATCGGGGGTTTTACAAGCCTATGGGAGTTTCGGGAGAAACACTTCGTGAATCATTATTAACCCTTCGTCCTGAAATCTATGGCTCTATAAAAGAAGAAAAAATTGAATTGCAGGGTCTGCTTTACGTGATGGACCGTTTGCCGTACGGAATTGAGGAATGCCGATTTATTAACTTAACCAGTGATGAAGGTTACAAAAACTCACATTTTGAACCCATAATTCCCCTAAAACGCCGCCGAAATTGTTACCGAATAGATTCGGAACAAATGAATATTGAAATTACGCGTGGCCGTTCGGAAATCTATGATATTCTAACGCACCTTACCTTTCTTTTCATAGAGTCGCACAAAATTATGAAGCAGGTGCTCATTAACGAGAACGGCGAAGTGATTCGCGATTGGAAAAAGCTAGAACAAGCTGTTCTCAAAAAAGGGAAACTTTCACAGGAGGAAAAGGAAGTGGCCCTTACGCACACTGCAAATTTTCTGGGAAGAACCTTTGAAGAAGTAAAAAGCGTATATCCCTTTTTCGCAAGTGAAAAGAAGGAGAACCGTTTCTTTAATATTATCTATTTTTTAGGAAAGCTTGCCATAGATGAAATTATTGAAGATAATAAACGTATAATTACTTTTAGTCCGGTTTTGCGCGAGCGTCTGGGACATCACATTCACGGCGAACTGTGGGCCTATGCTATAAAACACGCGCTTCAAGATAAAGGCTTATTGGAGCGTCCGTTGCATATTATAAGTGCCAATATGCACAGCGTAATGAACAGTTTATATGGTCCAAAGGCGCTTTCGGCAGAATTCTCAAAGAAAAAAGCGATGGAGGTTTTTGAGGCACTCAGTATTGCTTCCAACGGTAAGCTCCGTGAAAAAGTAAACAAAACCGCGCTCGCGGAAGGAATGATGTTTATTGAGGACCAAAGCGGGACAAATATTGATGTGCAAATAATTGATACCTCCAAAATTAAACAAAGTCCCTATATAGAAGGGTTGAAGGAGGTTGAGAACTCAAAAAAACCTGTCATAATTGTGATGGATTATGCATTTGGCGAGCAAGCCTATGAAACAATGGACGAGCTTTTAAAACCATTTGTGGATGCTAATAAAGTGCGGCATTTCTTAAATGTGGCTTCAGTCTCTATAATGGGAAAAGCAGGAATTTTGGAAGGTGGAAAGGGCGATATTATGATTCCGTCAGCCCATGTTTTTGAAGGTACTGCAGACAATTATCCATTCAAAAATAAATTGGACAAATCACTTTTTAAGGATGATGACGTTAAGGTTTGTACAGGAACGATGATTTCGGTGCTGGGAACTTCGCTTCAAAATAGGGATTTGCTGAAATTCTTTCACAATTCAACGTGGAATGTGATTGGACTTGAAATGGAAGGCGCACATTATCAAAAAGCGATTCAGGCAGCTTCCAAAATTAGGCGAAGCATCAGCCCAAAAGTGAAGGTGCGCTATGCCTATTACGCCTCAGATAATCCATTGGAAACCGGAAGCACTTTGGCTTCGGGGGGATTGGGAACAACAGGTGTAAAACCCACCTATTTAATTACCGAAAAGATGTTAAAACAGATTTTAGACACTACTAAAAATTAATTTTGAAAAACGTTAAAGTACTGATTACGGGAGGCGCAGGATTTATAGGTTCCAATTATGTGGAATACGTCCTTAAAAATTCAGAAGATGACATTTTCGTGTTGGACAAGCTAACCTATGCCGGAAATTTGAAGAATTTGGAAGCTGTTTCACATAAAATCACCTTTATAAAAGGAGATATTTGTGATGCTTTTTTTATTCAGGATTTATTTGAAAAACATAAATTTCAAAAAGTAGTACATTTCGCAGCGGAAAGCCATGTGGACAATTCCATTTCGGGACCTTCGGAATTTATTCAAACAAATATAGTGGGCACCTTCAATTTACTTCAGAGCGCTTACAAAACCTGGATGAACGGCCCGAATGATTTGAAAGATGAATTTAAAAATGCCCGTTTTCTGCACATTTCCACAGATGAGGTTTACGGCACTTTGGGAGAAACGGGACTTTTTACGGAAGAAACGCCTTATGCGCCGAATAGTCCGTACAGTGCTTCAAAGGCATCCTCAGATTTTATTGTGCGCAGTTATTTTCACACTTATGGTTTGCCGGTTGTAACTACAAATTGCTCAAATAATTATGGACCCAATCAGCATAAGGAAAAATTGATTCCAACGATTATTCGCAAAGCAATTTCGGGTGAACCCATCCCAATTTACGGCGACGGAAAAAACGTGCGCGATTGGCTTTACGTGATGGACCATTGCAGCGGAATTTATTTGGCTTTGAAAAATGGAAAGCTCGGCGAAACCTATAACATCGGCGGTCGCAATGAACGTGAAAACCTTTATATTGCAAACGTTATCTGTGAATTGCTGGATGAAATGCTTCCGAAGGATTCGCCGCATAAAGAACAAATAACATTTGTAAAAGACCGTCCAGGCCACGATTTTAGATACGCTATTGATGCTTCAAAAATAGAAAATGAACTTGGTTGGAAGGCGAAAGAAAATTTTGAGACAGGCATTCGGAAAACGATTGCTTGGTATTTGAAAAATAGAGATAGATTGTAATTTAAAACCACGAGTTCAAGAATAATTGTAAAAAAGTATTCGTGAATTCGTGGCAAAATAAACACAAATGAAAGGAATAATTTTAGCAGGAGGTTCGGGCACCCGTTTGCACCCCATCACCTTGGCTGTGAGCAAGCAGTTGATGCCGGTGTATGACAAACCGATGATTTATTATCCGCTATCAACCCTTATGTATGCTGGTATTCGGGATATTTTGATTATTTCTACACCGCAGGATCTTCCGCTTTTCAAACAACTTTTGGGCGATGGTAAAAAATTGGGCTGTAATTTTCAATACGCCGAACAGGCAAATCCAAACGGCCTTGCGGAAGCTTTTATTATTGGAAAGGATTTTATAGGAAATGATAAAGTGGCATTGATACTTGGCGACAATATTTTTTACGGTTCTGGTTTAAAGGAATTGTTGCAATCAAAAAACAATCCCGATGGGGGCGTGATTTATGCATACCACGTTTTAGACCCCGAAAGATATGGGGTTGTGGAGTTTGATAAAAGCGGAAAAGCGCTTTCCATTGAGGAAAAACCCAAAAGCCCAAAATCAAATTACGCGGTTCCGGGTATTTATTTTTACGACAATAGCGTTGTGGAAATTGCGGCCAACATAAAACCCAGCGCCCGTGGCGAACTGGAAATAACCGATGTAAACAACGAATATTTAAAAAAGGGAAAACTGAGTGTCAGCATACTGGACAAAGGTACCGCTTGGCTGGATACCGGAACTTTTGCTTCCTTGATGCAGGCTGCCCAATTTGTTGAGGTTATTGAGGAAAGACAGGGCCTAAAAATTGGCGCCATCGAAGAAGCTGCGTATGAAATGGGCTATATTTCAAAAGAACAATTAGTGGCTTTGGCAGAACCTTTATTGAAAAGCGGCTACGGAAAACATTTACTTCAACTAAATTAGATTTGGAAATACAACACACCCCATTAAAAGATTGTTTTATTTTGAAACCGAATGTCTTTAGGGACGAACGCGGACTTTTTTATGAAACCTACAATCAAAAAGTTTTTGAAAAAGTTACTGGACTTAATATTGATTTTGTGCAGGATAACCAGTCGGTTTCTTCAAAAGGAGTGTTGCGCGGACTTCATTTTCAAAATGGAAAAATGGCCCAGGCCAAGTTGGTTCGTGTTGTGAAAGGCAAGGTTTTGGACATTGTGGTGGATATCCGAAAAGATTCAGAAACCTTCGGAAAATCATTTTCGGTGGTTTTGGATGATGTGGAACATCTGCAATTATTTGTTCCCCGCGGGTTTGCACATGGTTTTATTACACTTTCCGAACAATCCATTTTTTCATATAAATGTGATAATTATTACGATAATGCTTCGGAAAGCGGAATAATCTATAATGACGCAACCTTAGCCTTGGATTGGCATCTTCCAAGCGAAGAATTCATTATTTCAGAAAAGGATTTGGAACTTCCCAATTTTGGAGAAGCGGTAAGTCATTACCCTAGCAATTCTTAAAGGGAAGGCTGCGAGAATTGAGTTTAAAACAATGATAATTGTCTTATTTTATTGATAATATAATTAAAAGGATAGGGTAAAAGTCCCCTTCGGGGATTTAGGGGCTATGAAAAAAATACTGGTAACAGGCGCAAACGGACAATTGGGGAAGTGCATAAAAGATGCAACTGCCGATTTTCCCGAACTTGAATTTGTCTTTGTTTCAAAGGAAGAACTCGATATAGAAAATTCGGACTTGCTTCTAGATTTCTTCAGCAAAAATTCCTTTACACATTGCATCAATACCGCAGCATACACCAACGTTGAAAAAGCGGAAAGTGAAGCTGAAAAGGCTTTTGCCATCAATGCCGAAGCAGTAAAAAACTTGGCCACTGTTTGCAAAGAAAACGATATTGTCCTGCACCATATTTCCACAGACTATGTTTTTGATGGAAAAAAAAGATCTCCATATTTGGAAACAGATGCTACAAATCCCATCAATGTTTACGGGGCTTCAAAGCTAAAGGGAGAGCAGTATATTCAAGAAATTTGTCATAAATTTTATATTTTACGAACGTCGTGGCTCTATTCGCAATACGGGCATAATTTTCTGAAAACTATTTTAACATACGCCCAAGCTAAAAAACCGCTTACCATTACAACCGAACAGGTAGGAACGCCAACCAACGCCAATGATGTGGCTAAAGCAGTATTGCAAATAATTGTACAAGATTCAAAAAATTATGGCGTTTACCATTACAGCAACAGCGGCAAAACCACCTGGTTTGGCTTTGCCGAGGAGATACTTAAGCAAACGGAAAAATTAAAAGATGCAAATCTTGCAAAAACAAACCATTACCGTACTTTTGCCGCACGCCCGGTATATAGCGTTTTAGATAACGCAAAGGCATTGAACAATTTAAGTATTAAGCAGATAGATTGGCAGGAAAGCCTAGAATCTGTATTAAAAAAGACAGTCATTAATTTATAATATTAGTTTATATGGCACAGCAAAATTCATCGGAAGAGGTTGATTTGGGGTATATGTTTAAATCAATTGGGGGGATTTTTAAGAAACTGGCAGGGTTTTTATTCCTTGTTATCGCTTTTGTACGGAAATATCTTTTATTGATCATCGGATTAATCATACTTGGGATTATTTTGGGATATTTTCTGGACAGAAACTCTGTTAAAGTTTATGAAAATAGATTGATTGTAATTCCAAATTTTGAGAGTGTAGAATATCTGTATGATAAAACGGATGAACTCAACTTTAAAATTCAATCTGGGGACTCTTTGTATTTGAAAGAAATATTTGGAGAAAAATATAAAGCGGTCAAAAAAATAGAAATAGAACCTATTGTTGATATTTATAATTTTACTACAAAGTCTAGAGAAAATATTGATGTTTTCAGAATACTTTTTGAAAATCAGGATATGAAAGAGTTTGTTGATGATATGACAACAAGCAAACAATACAAATATCAAAAACTTAAAGTGTTTATACACGGAAAGGATTCAAAAGACTTATTGGAAAAATTCTTAGGTTTCCTAAATGAAAATGAACATTTTAAGGAATATCAAGAAATTTATATACAGAACACTTCTAAAAGGTTGTCTGAAACAGATAAGATGATAACTCAAGCCGATTCAGTGATCAAAGCGATTACGTCAACATCAACTTCAACAAATCCTAATCCTCCAGTTTATGCAAGTTTTAATAATGATTTTTACAGTATATTCCGATATAAGGATGTGTTACTCAAAGATAAGCTAGAATTGCTGAAAAAAAGTAAAGATGAGGTTGCCATTATTAAACCAGTAAGTATAAATTATAATATTCTAGAAGGTGGATTTGCATCATTAAAGAACATTATTAAGATTCCGATGCTTCTATTCCTTTTATTTTCATTTATCTTTTTCTTAAGATTTGTTTATTTGGGATTAAAGAGAATCGCTCAAGAATAGTAGAAGACCAATGACAAAATCGGGGATAATAATTCAAGCAAGAACGGGGTCTACTAGGTTGCCCAATAAAATGCTCTTGCCTTTTTATGGAGAGAAAGGAATATTTGAAATTATCTTGCAACGCTTAAAGAGCAGTTCCGTATCAATTCCGATAATTGTTGCCACTACAGCCAATAAATCTGACCAGCAATTGGTTGAAATCGCAAAAGAATATGGATTTGATTACTATACCGGCGATGAAGAAAATGTGCTAAATCGGTTTATTGAAACTGCGGAACATTTTAAAATAGATAATATAATTAGGCTATGCGCAGACAATCCTTTTGTTGATTTAGATGCCTTATCCTTTCAAATAAATTCTTTCAGCAATAATTACGATTATTGGTGTTATTGTACAAATCAATTAAAGCCCACCATAAAAACCGGATATGGCTTTTGGACAGAGACGGTAACCCTAAATGCGCTAAAAAAAGTAGCTGCCTCAACAGATGAAGCACTTTATAAAGAACACGTAACGAATTATATTTACACCCATCCAAATACGTTTGAAATACATTTTGAAAAAATCAATCAAAACGTTGAGAACCTTTCAAATTTAAGACTGACAGTAGATACGAAGAACGATTTTAAATTGCTAAAAGAGATTTATGAAACATTACTTTCAAAAAATATAAGCTTTACCGCAAGTGGAATTTCAAACTTTGTAAAAGATAATCCGCAATGGTTAAAAATTATGGAAGCGGAAACCTTAAAAAACATTAAATGAAAAAAGAAACCTATATAATTGGCGAAATAGGCCAGAACCACAATGGCTCTGTAGATATCGCAAAACTTATTACAGAATTGGTTACAAAGCCTATAAAAGAAGACCTCTTCGGCTTAGACTTAAGGCCTATGAATGCTGTAAAGTTGACAAAGCGTGATCTAAACGAAGAACTTTCCGCAAGCCAGATGTCCGGCCCGTATAATTCTCCCAATTCATTTGGAAAAACCTATGGCGAGCATAGAGCGGTACTTGAACTTTCAGACGAGGAACACTTTGAGGTTTATAAACATGCAAAATCTTTGGGACTGGATTTTGTAGAAACCTTGTGCTCACCTGGCTGTGCATCGTTGCTTAAGTATTTTGAACCCGATTTTTTGAAAGTAGCAAGCAGGGACCTTACTAATATCCCGCTGCTTGAAACTATTTCTGAAACAAAAATTCCCATAATTCTATCTACAGGAATGGCGAGTAAAAAAGAGCTGGATGAAGCTTTGGCAATTATCACAAAAAATCACAGTGACATTTCCATACTTCATTGCGTTTCGGAATACCCAACCCATCCCGACCATCTAAACTTGAACACAATAAAATATTTAAAGAAGCATTATTCCAATTATAGAATAGGCTTCTCTGACCATACAATAGGAATATCTGCTCCAGTGGTAGCCGTAGGGATGGGCGCCGAGATAATTGAAAAACATGTTACAATAGACCGCAGTATGAAAGGAACTGATCAAGCAGGTTCCCTCGGGCCAGAAGGTGTTATGAGAATGGTTAGGGACATACGCATTGCAGAACGCTGGATGGGCGAAGAAGAGTTTTTTATAGAGCCAAGTGTTCAAGCTGCCCGGGTAAAGCTGGAAAGATCTATAGCTTCCAAAAGAGACTTAAATGTTGGCGAAATTATAAAAGCTGAAGATATCCATCTTCTTAGCCCTGGAGACGGTATAAAATGGATTGACAAGGAGTTGATTATAGGCGCTAAGGTAGTAAGCGCCATTCCAAAGAACGAGATAATTTATCCGAAAAATGTCGAAAAAAATCAATAAGCTTCCCAAACTTGTTCTAACCGATATAGATGGCGTATGGACCGATGGCGGGATGTATTACGACCAAACCGGGAATGAGTTAAAAAAATTCCATACCTACGACAGTGCCGGAATATTATTTTGCAGATTAAATAATATTCCCGTGGGCATTATTACCGGTGAAACTACTAAAATTGTTGAAAGAAGATCCCAAAAGCTCAAAGTAGATTTTCTTTATCAAGGGGAAAAGAACAAGCTGGAAACCGTTTTAAAACTCTGTAAGCAGCTGGATATTTCAATGGAAGATGTTGCGTACTTAGGGGACGATTTAAATGATATTGAACTTTTAAAAAACGTGGGTTTTTCCGGAGCCCCCATTTCTGCGCCCAATTATATTAAGGATTTGGTTCACATCGTTCTTCAAAAAAAAGGCGGAGAAGGCGTATTTAGAGAGTTTGTTGAATTTATTTTGACTGAAAATAACAAAATGGATGAAACGATCCTGCTTTACCAAAATCTAAAAAACATCCAGCAATAATTTTTAAATACATTCTTACTAAAAGATTTTAGAAAGCGGACGTAAAAACTTAAAAGCAATATTTAATGCAGGTTACTTTATCAAAATTGCCATTAAATAAAGCAGGTTCCCTTTTCCTTCGGATGTCCGCAATGGGGTCCAAATTTCTGATTTTCACATATTTGTCAAAATATTTTAGCGAATCCGTCTATGGGGTTTATTCTCTTTTAGCAACTACAGTTACCATTGCCATATTTGTTTTGGGGTTTGATTTTTACAATTATGCTATTCGCGATATTTTGCTAAAGCCACAGGACAGAGCATCAAAAGTGGCTACTTCTTTTGTATTCTATGGATTTATATATTTAGTATTTATACTGTTGGGATATTTGCTTTTTGATCAAGTAGATTATCTTGCCGAATTTTCTACACTAATAATTTTTATCGCCATTTCAGAACATTTAAACCAAGAGATTTATCGGTTACTGCTGGCTTTTAAAAAAGTTTTGGTGGCAAACTGGTTTCTATTTTTACGTGTTGCAGGGTGGACAATTTGGGTTTTATTCCAAATAATCGTTTTGAAGAATGAAATCTCTTTGGAATATATCCTTTACACCTGGTTTTTATTTAACGTGGGCATATTGTTGGTTACTGCATTATGGTTCAATAAATCGATAAAAAAGCATATTTCAACAATTCGAATAAAAAAAAGCTGGTTAAAGGAAGGGTTAAGAATCAGTTTGATTTTTTATGTCGCGACCCTGGCACTGAAAGCCATAGAATATTCAAACCGCTATATAGTGGAAGGAGTTTTGGACGAAGCTTCTGCGGGAATTTTTTCCTTTTATTCAAACATTTCCATGGTCATCGGCATTTACATAAGTACCGTCGTGGTTTCATATGAGTTGCCAGATTTAATAGAAAGCTCTGCCAATGACTCCTTTGACGCAAAGTTGGTACGCTTCAAAAACCTGCTCATCCGCCATTCCGCAATTGCATTTTTAGCGGTAATGATTTTAATCTATCCCATACTTTTGTGGCAGGGAAAACCTTCTTTTGCACAGTATTGGCCATTGATAATATTATTGAATGCGGCAACGTTTTTAATGAACGTTTCCCTTTTGTACCACTCCTATCTCTATATTAAACATCAGGAAAAAAAATTGCTGCAGATTGTTTTGGTTTCCAGTGCAATAAATATAGCCGCCACCTTTGTATTCAGTTATTTTTTCGGAATAATAGGTGCCGGAATAGCGTTTTTAATCACAGGAATTGTAATCTTTGCACTGCGGAAACGCGCTGTAAAAAAGAAGATATAAATGAAGAATTTATTTGTGGCCCTTGGGCAGCACCATGTTCAAAATTTTGAAAACCTAATTGAAAACAATTTGGTAGTGGAAGGTGAGCGAATTCTTCTTGCGGGTTCTGGCCTTATTTATGATGCCTTGAAATGGGACCGGGTCATAAAGGCAGAACAATCCTTCAACAACAATGCAGACTCGGCTTTTAGCCAAGTGGCGGCCATAAATTCTAAAATCCTTTCATACAAGAAAATGCTAAGCCATTTATCTTTTTTGAAGAACGAGCCCATTACATTGTACGTTTGTTATATAGAAGATGTGTTGACAAATTATCTTTTTTTGAGCTTTGGAAAAAACACCCAAGCAGTTATTGTGGAGGATGGTACGCTAAACTATTATGACCATTCCTTAAAAAACATATCAAGGTTAAAATTTCTGTTGAAGCAAACCATTGCGCAAACCCATGGCATCCCTTTTAAAAAATACAAAGGGCATTCCTCCGGGGCTGAATACAAGCATGTTATTTCCCAGTTTTTAACACTGCCAAAACACGCTTTTGTTCAAAAAAACGCAAAGAAATTACCAATGGAGAAGGAAAGCTTGCCCAACTTTTCAAAATCCTTATATATAATAGGGCAAGAGTCCTACGGCACCCTGCTGGGACAGAAGTTTTTTGAAACGGCACTTGATGATTTTTTGGCACAATTGAAAAAACAACCGTTTTACAAAGAAATTGATACAGTATATTATAAGCCCCATAGAAACGGAAAACAATTGCCGGAAACATTTTTCAAAAGTGTTTTTTCAGACAAAGAAGTGGTTTTTCTGCTTACGGAACAAACCTCGGAAACGCTGTACTTTAAAGAATTGCATGCTCAACACATAGCGGGATTTGATTCTAGTACACTTATAAATATATATGCAAAACTGGACGATCAAGAAAGAGAAAAGGTTTCCTTTTATGTAAATCCTTTGAAAAATGATGAACTGATCCCACTTTTTAAGAATTTGGGGTTTCAGTTTTTAAATAAAGACAGGTTATAGTTATGGGGCTTTTTATAAACTTGTTTTTTGCATTGCTTTTTGTACTCTTCACATATTATTATGTAAAGAAAAGTTTTTTATTGTCCTTTTTATATGGGCTTGTTTTTTTTCAGGCGTTTAGTGTTATTCCATCACTTATCTATATTGAGCAGGGAATATATATTAACGAGCAGGGAAGGTTTAGTTTTTTTACGGGGGCTACCATACTATGTGTGCTCTATTTTATATTAACGTTCGTAATTATTGCTATGGCCTTTAAGTCTTTTAATAAAAAAAGGCTGCCTGTGTTCCAGTTTAGTTATAATGGTAGAAATGTGGAACTTCTTATAGTTATGGCAATGATAATTCTACCGCTTGTTTTACTTCTTATAAATGCAGTCTTGTCACCTTTGCCAATTCTGGACTCTTCTGTTACTAGATTTACTTACTGGTCCACTTCCCGCTTTCCATTTTTAAATAGTCTTTTTGGGAACACAGCTATGTTTGTTCCCTTCGCCATTGGTTTGCTGTTTCCAAAATTTAAGAAGTTTTCTGTATTTATGCTTTTTGTTTTTTTTGGATATAATTTTATGATTGGCCAAAAATTTTCACCTATTCTACAAGGCTCCTATTCTTTTCTATTGCCTTTGGTGTTTTATTATAGGAATAACCTAAAAATTTATATAAAACGCGCCATAGTACCATTATTTATAGTTGGTGGTATTCTAACATCAATTATGTACACGATTACATATAATAAATATGAAGAGACCAATCCATTTGCCAACATAAAGATATATGATCCCAATGAAGCAATGTTGTATAGAATATTTGGGCTCCAAGGGCATTTATTTTGGGGAGCAACTGATAGGTATGTGATAGAAAGTGAAACACCAAAATCCTTCAATCCTGCAGATTTACTTTACGGTATGAAAGTAATGATGGAAGATTTTGCAAAAGACCGTAAGATGGTTATTAGTGCCAACGAAGAAGGGGGTTACAATTTTACCAATGCCTATCCAGGAATTCTTTTTAAAATTTTCCCAATATCAATTGGGTTGGTGTTTCATACTTTTTTAACCATTGTTTTTCTCGCATTGATGGGATGGATTCTAAAAGAATTAATGACAAAGGGAGCAATGATACTTTCAGTTATTGCGTATCAGTTATTTAATTGGACAATTTATGCTTTTGTAATGGGGTATTTTTATAAATTATATTTTACCATCTTCTTTCTCTTTCTATATGGTATGTATGTTTATCTAAGAAAAAAGAAAAATGAAGAACAACTTCAGAATATCTAAAAATAATATTGCTGAATACAGCTTTCTTGGATTTATTGGGGTTCTTCCCTTTGAGGATATTTATGGGTCAATTATGTTGGTCATTACCATGGTTTTTGCACTTTTTTTTAATTCCCAAAAAGAGTTTTTTAAAATATTAAAGGAGAATAAAGTATTATGGCTTTTAGTTGCTTATTATATTATTGCTGTAATTAGTCTTTTATACAGTCAGGATCTTCCTGAGAGTTTAAAAAAACTCTCAAAGCTTTTAGCTCTTGTTTTAATTCCCTTGATGTTTGTACTTCTTAACCCTAGTAAGAAATTGCTGAAGCTTGGAAAGAAAGTTTTTGTTTATGCAATGATTACATTTTCTATTTTTTCTCTTTTGAAATTAGGCTATAATTATATTGTTAATCATGACATAAGCCATTGGTATAATTTTGTTCAAGACTCCATGTACCATAAGTACATGCCAGAGGATGCAATGTATTTGAATACTGCGCTAATTTTACTTTTATTTGGTGACTTTAAAAAGAATTTAAAACTCTTTATAGCAATCCTATTCTTAATTATCATAGTTCTATTCAGTGTGCGTCTCGGACTCTTTCTTTATTTGTTGATAGTTACAATCTATTTCTTTTTCAACATTAAATCATTATTAAACTTGAAAAGTCTTGTAATTGTTGTTTTAACCGTTACTGCATCATTGCTAATAGTGAGTCAAAGCCGGTATGCTAATGATAAGTTTTATGACACGCTCGAAAAAATTGGGCTTAAAACTGGAGATCAAGTATCGGAAATTGGTGCCAAATACCATAAAATGGGATTGCGGGAAAAAATTTGGTCTTCCAGCATAGAATTGATTGAAAAACGACCAATTTTGGGACATGGTGCTGGAGTTGAAAAAAAGCCCCTAGCTGCAGTTAATAAAACAAAGGGTTATGATGATATTCCCCCCAATTATCATTCACATAACCAGTTTCTTTCAGTAATGCTTCAATACGGTGTTTTTGGAATCACTTGGCTACTCACTGTTTTTGCCTTTTTATTTTGGTTGACAGTAAAAAACAAAAACACAGTAGGAATTTTGATTGTGATAGTCATGCTCATTTCTATGATTACTGAAAGCTATCTCGAGTTGCAGCAAGGAGTTTTTTACTTTTGTGTTTTTATTTCTTTAGAAGCCTATGATTCGAAATTGCGTCTGAAAAAAACTAAAACCATATCATAAATGCTGTTCAATTCGTTAATATTTCTTTTTGCTTTTTTACCATTAGTTCTAGGATTCTACTTTTTATTAAGAAAAGAATATAGAAACATTTTTCTTCTAATTGCCAGTCTCGCTTTTTACGCTTGGGGAGAAGCAGAATTGGTGGTAGTAATGATTTTTTCAATTTGTTTAAACTATGCTTTTGGAATTTTAATAAGTTCACAAGTCGTTCACAAGATTGGTTTAGGAAAAAAATGGAGATGGATATTTCTTGCTTTGGGTGTTGCTATAAACCTCAGTGTTTTAGTTTATTACAAATATTTTACTTTTATACTTAATAATTTACGTTCTCTTAATTTTGAATTCTCTTTCTCTGACGATAATATTTTACTCCCTATTGGAATTTCTTTTTTCACATTTCAAAGTATATCTTACTTAATCGATGTTTATCGTCGAACGGTTCCAGCACAAAAGAACTTATTGGATCTAGGTCTTTATATTTCGCTCTTCCCTCAATTAATTGCTGGGCCAATTGTTAGATATGAGGACATTTATAAAGAGATTCGCAGTCGTACAGTAACACGTGAAGGCTTTTCATCAGGGATCCTGAAATTTATTCGAGGGCTTGCTAAAAAGGTAATCATCGCAAATAACGTAGGACTAATTGCTGATAAAGCTTTCGATATTCCAGTTGGAGAACTGGGAATGTTTACATCTTGGGTGGCAATAATTTGTTATGCACTTCAAATTTACTTTGATTTTTCTGGCTATTCGGATATGGCAATTGGGTTAGGACGAATGTTTGGATTTAATATAAAAGAAAACTTTATGCATCCATATACAGCATCGTCTGTAAAGGAATTTTGGAGACGTTGGCACATCTCTCTATCCACTTGGTTTCGGGATTATCTATATATTCCATTGGGAGGTAGTAGAGGTTCTAAATTAAGAACATATATTAATTTAGTAATAGTGTTTTTTATAACCGGTTTATGGCATGGGGCTAGTTGGAATTTTGTTATTTGGGGGCTTTTTCATGGTTCTTTCTTATTAATTGAAAGAAGCTTTAAAATTAAATTACCGTCCTATCTAAGATTTTTAAATCACATATACTTGTTGTTGGTTGTATTAATTGGATGGGTTTTATTTAGATCAGATACTTTAACATACGCTATTGATTTTATTGGTCACCTTTTTGATTTTTCCATAGGAATAGATAATTATCCATTGGTGTATCTCAACTACTACACACTATTTATAATATTTTTGGGTATTCTATTTTCAGCGCCAATTCGTAACAGATTAAAAAACAATATTTTCAAAATGAATTTTTTAAATAGCATAAGATTAACTTATTCAATTCACTTGTGTCTGTTCGTTTATACGATTTTTGAATTGGTTCAGTCCAATTATAATCCCTTTATATATTTTAGATTTTAGACGTTACTATGAAAAGATTATTTAAAATAGTATTCTTTTTTATTTTTCTCTCTTTAGGGGCATATGCTATTTGGACTCTTTTAGAGAAAAAACCAGCTCCTCTCACAGTATTAATTCATGCTCACTATGCCTTTTCTGATAGGGTTCAGTTGTTTTACGCTTTTGAAGGTGATTCAACTTTTATAGAACGTAGGTCCATTAATTACAAGCTAACCGGAAGTAATAATGAACAAGAAATTAAGTTCATATTACCTTTATCTGATAGAAAGCTTAGTGGATTCCGTTTAGACGTAAGTAATAACCATAACCAAAAACCAATTTATATTTCTTCTATATCCTTTAAGGGCTCAAAAAATAAAGTTGATATTGAGAAGGGTATACAATACATATTTCGAACTAATGAATTTGTTAAATTTGAAGATGAAAAATTAGTAACAAACCCTATTAATGGAAAATATGATCCATTTATAATTTATACAGGAGATTTAGAAAAAGTTAATGGACTCCTTACAATTCAAAGCCAGCTTATCTATAATCTTTTTACTTCTGTTCTTATTTTTATTTTCAGCGTATTCCTTTACTACCTTTTATTCAATTTTACACTTACAATCACGAAAGTGAGTATTCCAAGTTTTTCTTTGATTGTTATTTTTGTGCTTATTCTTGCTATTCCATTCATTTTGAATAATTTTAAAAAGAATGAAACAGTTTCAAATATGGAGAACAGAAAATTAAAGGAAAAACCAGAATTCCAATTTTCAAAAGACTATTTCATCAATTATGAGGAGTACTATAATGATAATTTTATTTTTCGAAATAAATTAATAGGCGCCCATACCTTATTAAAGTCAAATGTATTTCGTGCCTCTCCATTTCCGGACAAAGTTCTTTTCGGAAAAGATAAATTTCTTTTCAATAACACTCCAGAAGCTTTTGTAAGTTATTCAAAAATTAATCTTCTCCCTTCAGATAGTTTAGCTGTGGTAGTGAAAACACTTACAGAAAGAAAACAGAAATTGAACGAAAAAAACATTAAATATTATTTTGGATTTTTTCCAAATAAGCACACGATTTATAGCGAGAATCTACCCTATTCTATGAAAATTCAAATTCAAGATACGACCTCCTTGGCAAATCAGCTAAAAACAGCTCTAGCTAAAAGGGATTTTGATTTTTTTAATCCAACAGAAGCACTTTTAAAAAGTAAGAACAATCATCTTCTTTATTTAAAACTTGATACTCACTGGAATAATGAAGGTGCTTATATAGCCTATAAATCATTTTTTGATTATTATAAAGATTTGAACATAACACCGTTGCCGAGAAGTGAATTTAGCATTAGGTATGTAACTCAAACATTTGGTGATTTAACTAAAATGATGGGAACAAAAAAAATCTATGGTTATGATGAAAGCAGACCATTATTCGAGGTACTGAATAAAGAAAATGCTTTTAAAAGACTTGATGTTGAAGACCTTCCCCGCTTAACAATACATACTCTTAACGAGAGTGTCGATAATAAACAAAGAGTCCTATTTTTTGGAGATTCTTTTAGTGATAACATTGTTGGTTTCTTCTCGCTTCATTTTAATGAAGTTATTTATTTGCGCGACTCATACAATCAAGAAATGGTTGACAGATTAGATCCTGATGTTATCATTGAAATTCCGGTTGAGCGCTTTTTATATAAACATTTTCCTAAATTTAATTGAATGAATTGGGAGATTAATACTGGTTAATTTTCGCTTCACATTTATCGAGAACTTAAAAAATCGCCATCTCAATATTTTAAGTTTGTTTTTTTTACTTTTGCGGAATTATTCTAAATCTTAAACATCTATACATTTTGAAAACTAAAATCATTCATATTCTCCACGCAGTGGGTGGTGTAGATGTTTCGTTACGATTGATATTGGCCAATATAGATTCAGAAAAATTTGAGTCTGTTGTGATTCACGGCGATTCCGATAAAAATGAACCATTTCTTAACGATAAAAACATTCCAGTAAAAAATTATCCCATTTCCATAATTCGGGATATAAAACCGGTTAAGGATTATAAGGCAATAACAACGGCAAATAAAATTATAAAAAGCGAAGCTCCAGCTTTAATCCACGCACACAGTGCCAAAGGAGGCGTTATAGGAAAAATTGTGGGAAATATGAACAGCATTCCTGTCTTGCATACTCCCCAAGCCTATTCGTTTTTAAGTGCTGAAAATAGATTTAAAAAGAGTGTTTTTTTGGGCCTGGAAAAGTTTCTTTCAAGATGGAATAATAAAATTCTGGCGTCTTCCAATTCTGAAAAAAACAGAGCTTTAAATGAAGTGGGCTATAATAAAGAAAGAGTATTGCTCTTCAATAATTGCATAAATGCAATAACAGAAATTCCAAATTTAAGCATTGAAAAAACGTGGCCAGATGAATATATCTGTTCGGTAGGAAGGCCATCCTTTCAAAAAAACATTGAATTGATGATCGAGGTTTTACGAGAGCTTAAGGAGAAAAAACCAAATATGCACTTGGTGTTAATGGGTGTAGGTTATCATGCACCTAATTTAGAACAAGTAAAATCACTCATTTCAAAATATAATTTAGATTCAAACATTACATTATTGGAGTGGACCAAACGTGAGGATATTTTCAGCATAATCAAGAACTCAAAAATATATATATCCACAGCGAGATATGAAGGTTTGCCATATTCTGTTATTGAAGCGCTAGCCCTTGGAAAAGCTTGTGTGGTTTCTGACGCAGATGGGAACCGTGATTTAATTGTTGAAAACAATAATGGATTTGTTATTAAAGAAGAAAACAGCAGTCAGTTTTCAAAGGCAATTTTAGAATTGCTGGAGGACGACAATAAACGTGAGCTATTTGAAGAAAACTCACTAAAACTTTTTAATGAGCACTTCAACATTAAAAACACAATTCACACCCTGGAAAGCATATATAAAACAGAAGCGGAGAAGAAATCTTGATTTATCGATTTTTAAAACTAAATAGCTAAGGGGCAAGTTTATTAATGGATAGTTTTTTATCTTCCCCTAATATTTAGAAATCAGAACTTAAAATAATGAGGATACTGCTGTCCGCCATATACCCTTACGCATTTCTGCTGCTTTACCTCATTATTCCTTTTGATAATTATATTCGAGCATTGCCCAATATTCTCGTGGCAATTCTGGTACTTGCCTTTCCGTTTGTTGTAAAAAAAGAAGATTTCAAGAAACTGAAATCACTTCCCATAATACTTTTTGTGGGCCTATTAGTCTATCTCTGTATCGATTCATTTATTAGCGGAAGATTTCCAGAGGATTTCAACATCATCAAAAAAGTGATGATAGCCGCAGGGCTTGCCATTCTTTATATTCCAGTGGCAGACGTAAAAAAGATTAACAGAGCTATAATATTTACCTCGCTCGCAGCGATTGTTTTCTCGGTATATAATTTTGTTCTAATTACTGATGCTACCGGAAATTTTGCTTTGGGTGATTCTCCGCAAGTAGTAGAGTCGCTGTTGATAGATAGGCTGTACTTAGGTCTACTTAGCACTTTCAGCATTTTAATTTCCTTTCAGGAAATTCAAAAAAAATATCACCCCAACAACAATTATTACTTGGTCAATATTTTTGTGAACTTGCTCTTCATAGTGTTGATAAACTCAAAGATCGCCATTATATGTCTTTTGGTTTTAATTGCAATAAAACAATTCTATGGCCAACGCAGAATATGGAAGATCGCCATTGCTGCAATTACATGTGCAGCAATTTTGGGCTTATTTTTTCTTCTTAAATCTGAAAAAGGCATTCAACTCAACCAAACAGAAACCCACAAAAGCCCACCGGCCTTTATTGAAAATTCAATGACGTATGAATTACGTTCGATAGTCTGGCAATGTGCAGAGAATATTATTCACGAAAAAGGTTTTATACTTACTGGTTTAGGCTTTGATAAAACAAAAGATGAGCTTGTTTCCTGTTACAGTTCCCAAGTGTCCGAAACAACGAAAAGAGATAGATTTGTCGCAGAAAGGTACAATACCCACAACCAATTTTTAGATTTTTATTTGGGCGCTGGTTTTATAGCACTATTGATTTTTCTAACATTTATATTCACAAGCTTTTTTGTAAACAGAAAGTGGTTTATGCCAACGGCAATGCTTGCAATCCTTATAATGTATTGTATGGTTGAAAACGTATTTCACCGGCAGATCGGGGCTTATTATGTAGGCTTTATATTAATAGTATTAATTACAAGTGGTAAAACGTCAGAAAACAACGCCCTAAAAAACTTATAAAAAGGTTTGCAAATTGTACTTTTGCAAATTATTAATAAAAACACCTGTTTAGGCAGTTAAAAGATAGTAAAGAATAAATGAAAATTTCAGTAATAGGAACAGGCTACGTAGGCCTTGTAACAGGAACTTGTTTGGCAGAAACAGGGAATGAAGTTATTTGTGTGGATATAGACAAAGCCAAAGTAGAAAAGATGCGTAACGGCATCGTCCCAATCTATGAACCACATCTTGATGTTCTTTTTGAAAGAAATATTAAGGCAAATCGTCTAAAATTCACCACTTCTTTAGACGAAGGGTTAGCGCATGGAGACATTATTTTCTTGGCGCTCCCAACTCCGGAAGACGAAGATGGTTCAGCAGATCTTTCCTATGTTTTAAATGTTTCTGAAGAGATTGGAAAGAAAATAAAAGATTATAAAGTAATCGTTGATAAAAGTACTGTGCCTGTGGGTACCGCAGAAAAAGTACAGAGCGTAATCGCTAAAAATGCTTCCTGTGAATTTGATGTGGTTTCCAATCCAGAGTTTCTTCGCGAAGGTTTTGCAGTAGATGATTTTCTAAAGCCCGAACGCATCGTTGTGGGATCCAGTAGTGAAAGAGCGACCGCACTTATGAAAAAGCTCTACAGTCCCTTTGTACGTTCTGGAAACCCTATAATTATAATGGACGAAAAATCTGCAGAGCTTACAAAATATGCAGCAAATTCATTTTTGGCTACCAAAATTACATTTATGAACGAAATAGCCAACTATTGCGAAAAAGTTGGTGCCGATGTAGATATGGTACGTGCCGGAATGGGTACCGATAGCCGTATTGGAAAGCGTTTTCTCTTTCCCGGAATTGGCTATGGAGGCTCTTGCTTCCCTAAAGATGTTAAGGCACTTCAAAAAGCTGGAAAAGATGCAGACTATGATTTCAAGATTTTAAATTCAGTAATAGAAATTAATTCGGCCCAAAAAACCATCTTGCTTCCAAAAATTGAGAGTTATTTCAAAAATGACTTGAAGGGAAAAAACATCGCCATTTGGGGATTGGCATTTAAACCTGAAACAGATGATATCCGTGAGGCTCCATCAATTGATATGATGGAAGCTTTGCTTGAGAAAGGTGCAAAACTTCAAGTTTTTGATCCCGAGGCAATGCCAAATATTGAAAAACGTTTTGGAGATAAATTAAATTATTCCGAATCTATGTATGCTGCATTGGAAAATGCTGATGCACTTTTAATCTGTACTGAATGGAGCATTTTTAGAACCCCAAACTTTTCAAAACTGAATCAGCTTTTAAAGCAGCCTATAATTTTCGACGGAAGAAACTTATACAATGTAAATGAGATTGAAGCAGAAGGGTTCACCTATATTTCTATCGGAAGAAAAGCAACTAATTTATGAAATGCCTTTTAGACAATTATAAATTTAACGAAGATGAATGTTTAGGCATTACATCTTCCTATTTTTCAAATATTTTTTACGGATGAAAAAACGTGTGTTAATCACAGGCGGAGCTGGCTTTTTGGGCTCTCACCTTTGCGATAAATTTATTTCTGAGGATTATGAGGTTATCGCAATGGATAACCTAATTACCGGAGATTTAAAAAATATACAGCATCTTTTTAAATTACCGGAGTTTGAATTCTACCACCATGATGTTACAAAATTTGTACACATCCCCGGCAAGGTTGATTACATTCTTCATTTTGCTTCCCCAGCAAGCCCAATAGATTATTTAAAAATACCCATCCAAACTTTAAAGGTAGGTTCGTTGGGAACACACAACCTTCTTGGATTGGCAAGGGAAAAAAATGCAAGAATTCTTATTGCCTCCACCTCTGAAGTCTACGGAGATCCACTTATACATCCACAAACAGAAGAGTACTATGGAAACGTAAATACCATTGGTCCTCGTGGGGTTTATGACGAAGCAAAACGTTTTCAGGAATCTATTACCATGGCGTATCATAGATTTCATGGAGTAGAAACCCGAATAGCCCGAATTTTTAATACATATGGGCCACGCATGCGCCTTAATGACGGACGTGTTATACCGGCATTTATTGGACAAGCATTACGGGGAGAGGATCTCACAGTTTTTGGAGATGGTATGCAAACACGTTCCTTCTGTTATGTAGATGATGAAGTGGAAGGATTATACCGCTTGTTATTAAGCGATTATACGCTTCCAGTAAATATAGGCAACCCAGAGGAAATTACCATTCTTGATTTTGCAAAAGAAATTGTAAAATTAACTGGAACCGAACAAAAGATTGTTTTTAAGCCCCTGCCGCAGGACGATCCCATGCAACGAGAACCAGATATTACAAAAGCCAAAGAGATACTGGGATGGGAACCTAAAATTTGTAGGGAAGAAGGAATGAAGAAAACATTTGAGTATTTTAAAAATCTTTCAAAAGAAGAACTTTTTAAAAGTGAACACAAAGACTTTTCAAAGCATAATAGGTAATATTTAAATGTTTAGAAGTGGAAGATATTCAGGATTATTAAGACCTATTTCATACGGAATAGATCTTTTCTTCATCCATTTTTTTGCTTTTGAATTTTTTGGGAAGCCGTTCCCTTTTTTTAACTATGTTGTTTTTTTAACCATTGCTTGGCTGCTACTCTCTTTACGTTCAGGATTTTATGAGATTTATCGTTTTACCCACTTATCAAAAATAATATCACTAATAGGCAAGCAGAGCATTGTTTTTCTTTTGATTGTTTTTTCATTTTTCGGTTTTTATAATGAATTGACAACATCTGCATCCACAATTTTTAAATACATACTTCTAGTAATATTATGCATTACTATTGTAAAACTGGGGATTTATTTTCTTCTTAAAAGATATCGCCTCCATTTAGGAGGCAATGTTCGCAGAGTTGTAATTCTTGGCCTTAACCAAAAAACAGATCAGTTACGAAAGTTTTTTACCACCAATCCAGTTTACGGATATAAATTGTACAAAACCTTTGATTTAAAAGGACCTGATAAAGTTACTATTGAAGAATGTATGGATTATATTCTCAGTGAGAAAATAGATGAGGTATACTCTTCCGTGGCGGAAATCAATAACAAAGATTTATTAAAGCTTATTGATTTTGTTGACAACAACCTCAAGGTCTTAAAATTTCTTCCAGATAATAAGGAAATATATAGTAAAAAACTGGACTTTACATACTATGGAGTACTTCCCATACTTTCCATGCGTAAAATTCCTATGGATGAGCCTTTTAATAAGTTCTTAAAGCGAAGTTTTGATATAATGCTTTCGCTTTTAGTCATTGTAGGGCTTTTATCCTGGCTTACTCCAATTCTTGGATTATTAATTAAATTAGAATCAAAAGGGCCTGTATTCTTCAAACAAAAAAGAAACGGACTAGATTATAAGGAGTTTTATTGCTATAAATTCCGCTCCATGAGACCAAATCCAATGGCGCATCTGGAACAAATAAGAAAAGGGGATGAACGCGTAACACGGGTAGGAAAAATCATTAGAAAAACGAGTATTGATGAACTGCCACAGTTTATCAACGTGCTAAAAGGTGAAATGTCCGTTGTAGGGCCAAGACCGCATATGGTGAGCCATACGCATATGTACGCAGAACGCATCGATAAATTTATGGTTCGCCATTTTATAAAACCGGGGATTACAGGATTGGCCCAGGTAAGTGGTTTTAGAGGTGAGGTTGAAGACGATAACCATATTATTAATAGAGTGAAATATGACATTTTTTACCTTGAAAACTGGAGCCTCTTTCTCGATATTAAAATTGTATTTCAAACCATCTACAACGCCCTTCGCGGTGAAGAAAAAGCGTATTAAATACTTTCTATCAAAGCAGTAAAACCTTCAAACTGTTTGTGAAAATTAAATGCGGAAACCGAATTCCGTTGGACATCCTCTTTCGGAAAAAGTTTTAAGTCCGTTACGGAAACGGTATTTATAAAATCCTGCAACGCCTTCAAATCATTTACTGGAACAACCCAGCCCAAAGATTCCTTTTTTACGATTTCCCCGCCTTCTCCACCCGCTGCATAAAGAACAGGTAACCCCAAGCGTGTATATTCAAATATTTTTGAGGGCACGGAACCGTAAATTCGTTTTATTAAAGGAATAAATGCAATGTCATAATTTTGCAATTCCCTGTGTAATTCATCTCTGCCCAATTCACCGTAAAAAGAAATATTCTCTTTCTTTAACTTTAGAATTTTTTCCATGTCGGGCCCTGCTCCATAAATGTGCAGACTCACATTCTTTGGAAATGAAATTCGTTGACAAATCCCGTAGATTCCCTGGGCAACTCCCAATAAACCTGCGTAAACAATCTTAATGTCATTTGAAGATCTGGTCTCTTGAATCTTAGGAATGCCGAAGTTTGGAACATTTCGATATAAAAAAGTTGGCTTCTTCACATAATTTGAAATATGCTGAAGAATTTCTTCAGATTGGCCAACAATCAATTCGGCATTCTTATAACAGAACTTTTCCATCTTCTGCAAAAGGGAATAATAGGTTCCTTTCTTTAAAATTCCCATTTCCAACCCAGCCAAAGGCCAAAGATCTGAAACATTCAGTATTATTTTTTTAGCGAACAAACGTCCCAAACAAACCGCTGTAAACCCTACAAAAACGGGAGAATATTGAACAAAAACTTTTTTAGGTGTTTTGGAAAAAATGAAGAATAAAATCAAGCTGAGCGAAAAAGAAACCATAGAGAGCAATCTCACAAACTTATTTGCAGAATTGCTGGGCCAAGTCCATAATCGTTTTATTTTTCCGAAGGTAGCATCCTCCGTAGAAGATATCCGGCCACTATATTCCTTGAAAACTTTACCTGTGGGGTAATTAGGTAGTGGACAAACAACCTTCACTTTAAATCCTGCGTTTCCCAAGCCTTCTGCCACACTATACATACGGTTGGAGGCTGCTCCTTTTTCAGGAGGGAAATAGTTGCTTATAAGTAAAATTTCTTTACTCATAATATATTTTTATTAAAGTGGAAATAATCCTCTCTGATGCTTTCCCATCCCACAGGGGAATACTCTTACCATCTGGCCATTGCGAGTTTTTTAGTTTTTGAAATGCTTCGGAAATTTTTTTCTTATTATTTCCTACCAAAACATTTGTTCCAAGTTCACAGGTTTCTGGACGTTCTGTTGAATTTCTGAAAGTTATGCAAGGAACATTCAGAATGGAAGCTTCTTCGGTAATACCGCCAGAATCGGTCAAAATAGCCTTGGAATTCTTCAATGCATAGATAAAACTTAAATATCCCTGAGGTTCAACAAAATGATAATTCGGAAAGTCTTTTTTTGTTTCTCGCAAAATTTGCTGGGTTCGGGGATGTACTGGGAAAACGATGGGTATATCTCCAGCGTGAATTGATATGTCTATTAATAATTCAATAAATGAACTAGCTTCATCGACGTTTGAAGGTCGGTGAAGTGTGAGCAAATAATATTTTTCAGTTTCTAAATTCAGATCATCCCAAAATGATGGCTTTTTTATATGATTTAAATTTTGCAGCAGCGTGTCAATCATTACGTTTCCCACAAAAAAAACATTTTCTTTTAAATGACCGGATTTAATTAAATTTTGGTTAGCAATTTCAGAAGTCGTAAAAAAATAATCGGTAATGCTATCGGTCACCATTCTATTTATTTCTTCGGGCATGGTCAGATCGCCGCTTCGTATTCCGGCCTCCACGTGGATTAAGGAAATATTTGCTTTCTTGGTTACAATTGCACAAGCCATTGTAGAAGTTACATCACCCACAACAATTACAAAATCAGGCCTGTTTTGAATCAATTCATTTTCAAAACCGATCATTATACCCGCAGTTTGCTCAGCTTGAGTTCCGCTTTTTATGTTTAAATTTTTGTGCGGATGGGGAATTTGAAGTTCCTCAAAAAAAGTATCACTTAAATTGGCATCGTAATGTTGCCCTGTATGCACTAGCCTATAATCTATTGGTTTTGTTGAAGTTTTTAGCTTTTCTATTGCGCGAATTATTGGGGAAATTTTCATAAAATTGGGTCTCGCGCCTGCAACAATAGTAATTTTCATAAGTAGGATATTAATTTTCAACCAACGAAACAAACTGTTTCAGCTTCCCGCTCGCCGTCCTGTCCAACTGTGTTTTTCTATGGAATGTAAATTTCAATTCCGGCTCTAAAAATTGGACAATGGTTTTTGAGATAAAACTTTTCTTTTCTTCGGTCAGTTCGGTTTTGCTTACATAATTTATTTCAAAAGTATCAATCTTTGTTTGAATCACTTTAAACTCCTGAATATTCCCGCTCTCCTCCATTATCTTTTTGGTGATCACATAAAAAGTCATTCCCGCCGCTTTCTTTCCACTGGGAAGTGTCGCAAAATCATTTGTTCTTCCAACCAGCGTTTTTAGAATTGGTTTTTTAAACGTACTTTTTTCGCTTAGCGCCCCGTAATCACCAATTTCATAACGAATAAACGGATGTGCCTTGTTATGCAAAGAAGTTATTACAATTCGCCCTTCTTCACCCAAAGGAAGCGGTTTATCGGCTTCGTCCAAAATCTCCACAAAAAGCGTTTTGGAATCCACTTCCCATTCGCCGTGAGGGTTGGTAAAGGCAATCACACCCGCTTCCGAGCAGCCGTACTCATTCACAATTGGAACGCCCAACTGGCTTTCAAGCAAAATTTTATCATCCTCAAAAAGCATTTCGGATGTAACGATACACACCTTCAGCGTTGGACAGACATTTTTTAAGATTATGTTCTTTTCCTTCAAGTATTTCGCAAAGAGCACAATGCTACTGGTATAGCCGTTAATGTACTCAAATGGCTTTTGTTTATAGACTTTCAACATTTCATCGAGTGCCTTTTCTGAAAGGTCATTTATTGAAAACCGATGCCGATGTGCTAAAAAATCCTTTACGCGTACCGTTTTATTTTTAACAGTATCCAAAGGAATTCCGTAATAACGGGCTTGCAACGAACTATTAAAATCTATGCCGTGCCGCCCAAATCGCTCCATATGGTATGCCCAAGTCATGGCGTGGCTGTATTTATTTTTTGCAAAGCGAATGGGGTTGCCGCTGGAACCCGAGGTTTTGTTTGTGTAGCAATTTTTTTCCGAAAAGTCTTTTGAAAGTCGCTCCTTCAGCGGAATTTGATAATCTGCTTTTTTCAAAATTGGAAGTGTTTCCCAAGTTGAAAAATCGCCCTTCACCTTCTGGCGATAAAAAGGGTTGTTTTTTAAATGATAGGTTACAATTTCGGCCCTTTTCGCTTTCAAAAATGCTTCGTAGCCTGCTTCTTTTATTCCAGAAATTTGATGCAATTCCTCCTTCGCCCCTTTTATAGGGAAACGTTTCAGAAAAAGGGAAATATCGAATAGTCTCAAAAGATGTTTTTCAATTAAGTTGAAACCAAAAAATTTCACAAAGCCAAATTCGCTTCAAATAAATTAGCGGTTCAAGGTACAAACAATTATTTTTGACACCGAAACAAAACATCTCAATTATGAATATTCTCATCCTTGGTTCCGGTGGCCGCGAACATACTTTTGCATATAAAATTGCACAGAGCAACCGCTGCGAAAAACTTTTCGTAGCCCCCGGAAATGCGGGAACTGCTTCTATAGCAACAAATGTAGATTTAAAAGTAACCGATTTTGAAGGGGTGAAAAAATGCGTTGTTGAAAATAATATTGAAATGGTTGTAGTGGGCCCCGAAGATCCTTTGGTACACGGAATAGCCGATTATTTTGCCGAAACCGCGGAATTGAAAAATGTAATGCTCATAGGTCCCTCAAAACGCGGTGCTTTGCTGGAAGGCAGCAAACAGCGCGCTAAGGAATTTATGATGCAGCACAACATCCCCACGGCAGCCTATGAGAGTTTTACTGTGGAATCACTGGAAGCTGGAAAAGCATTTTTGGAAAATTTGAATCCGCCCTACGTTTTAAAAGCAGACGGATTGGCCGCTGGAAAAGGAGTTTTGATTTTAAAGGATTTAAGCGAAGCCAAACAGGAGCTCGAAAATATGCTTACGCACAGCAAGTTTGGCGAAGCGAGTTCCAAAGTGGTAATCGAGGAATTTTTGGACGGAATTGAACTCAGTGTTTTTGTACTTACCGATGGAAAAAACTACAAAATCCTTCCCACTGCAAAAGATTACAAACGCATAGGTGAAGGCGACACTGGTTTAAATACCGGTGGAATGGGCGCCGTTTCCCCAGTACCGTTTGCAGATGAGATTTTAATGAAAAAAATTGAAGACAGAATAGTTAAACCAACGGTGAACGGCCTTTCGGAAGAAAAGATAGACTACAAAGGCTTTGTGTTCATTGGCTTGATAAAAGTGGATAACGAACCCTACGTGATAGAATACAACGTGCGGATGGGCGATCCCGAAACCGAGGTTGTTTTGCCACGTATAAAAACCGATTTGGTTGATTTATTGGAAGCTACCTACCGTCAAAACTTGGGCAATTTCAACATTGAAATTGACGGTCGGGCCGCAACTACCGTCATGCTGGTTTCCGGAGGCTATCCCGAAGCTTACGAAAAAGGAAAGGAAATCTCAGGTTTGGAAAATGTGGAGGATTCCATTGTATTTCACGCCGGCACAAAGCTTGAAAACGATAAAATTCTTACCAATGGCGGACGTGTTTTGGCTATAACTTCCTTGGATGATGATTTCAGAAAGGCGCTAAAAAAATCCTATCAAAATATAGAAAAACTATCTTTTGACAGGATGCAATATCGTAGTGATATAGGTTTTGACCTATAATTAAATTACGGATTTTCGTCGTACGTATATGTAATTTCAGTGTTCTCGTTAAAGTCGCGAAGTTTACCCAACCAATATATGAAGGCCGCAGCTCCAATCAACAAAAATATCCACGAAAAAATATTGGCAAGCCACCAGCTGTCAAGCTCAAGCTTCATCAATGCATCGTAAGGGATAAAAAGAAAATCTTCAAAAAGGGAAGCTATTCCTTCCCAAAAACCTTTCCAAGTCATATCTTTAATCTTTAGATGGCAAAAATATAAAATTACCCCGTATGCTGACAAGCTTTTTTGGAAAATCTAACCCGATAAATTATTTAATCCTCGGGGTTTTTATTGTAGCAGGCTATTTATTGGGGTCAATTTCGCACAGTGAAATTTTTTTAACCCCTTCTTTATTGCTTACACACGCCATCTTTATAATAATTAGTGTGTTGAGTATGTTGCTGTTGGATTTCATAATCCGGAAAAACCATCTTACCAGCAACAATACCTATGCTATATTTTTCTTCACCTGTTTTCTGATAATGTTGCCCGTTATTTTTCTTCAGCATAAAATAATTTTAGCAAATGCTTTTCTATTATTGGCACTGCGTCGACTTATGAGTTTACGGAGCGATAAGAATTCAGAAAAAAAAATTCTGGATGCAAGTATTTGGATTACTCTAGCTTCCCTGTTCTATTTTTGGAGTATTTTACTCTTTATCCCACTGTGGATTGCCGTAGTGCAAAAACCCAATTCAAATTACAAACAAATGCTGGTTCCCTTTACGGGTTTTTTGGCAGTATTGGTAATTAATACCGCATACCAATTGCTGGTAAACAATACTTTTTCTTGGTTTATGAATTGGAGAGATGTGGTGGGTTTTGACTTTTCTGCCTATAATTCTGCGTCTATTTTAGTTCCTGTAACCATCATTTTAGCCTTTTACATTTGGACTGCAATCTACCGGATTTTAAAAATCTCAAAACTTTCCTTAAAAGAAAGGCCCAATCATCTTTTACTATTGTACGTTAGTATAACAACCTTTTTTATAGCGTTGGGAGCTCCCGAAAAAACAGGTTCGGAATTGCTTTTTATAATGGCGCCGATTGCAATTATAAGCGCTAATTATATTGAAAGTTCAGAAAAGGAACATTATCGCGAAAAAGATATTGCCGAATTTTGGTTTAAGGAAATTATGCTTTGGCTAATTTTAATATTGCCATTTGTTTTTCTCTTGTTATGACTTTGATACTTGAAAATATTGAAAAGGAACTTAAGCGCAGACACCAATATTCCTATAAATGGTTTCGGAAGCAGAATGATACGTGGGACAATTATACAAACTTCATCTACCAAACCTCCAGTTGGGACACACTTATTCGGAAGCTTGCAATTTTGGTGGAAATGCATGATTTTGACAAACAGCAAGTCTTTCAGTATGCCGCCAACCGTTGGTACAATTTCTGGAGCGCGCAGGCGGTGGAGCAGATATTTACTGAGATAGAAGGTATCGACCCTATTCCGGAAGCAAAAGATTCCGAAAAGGATTTTTACCTCTTCGGTATTCCCTTTGACCATAAAACCTCGGTCTTTCCGAAACAATTCAACCAAACCTTTGAATATGCCCAAACCCACAAAGCCGAACTGATTGAATGGCTCTACAAAAATCAAAGCACCCAGAAACGGCATCATTTCAAAAACCGTCTTTTTATTGTGGTTTATGCTGAAAATGGCGAACATTGGAAATTGAAGGCTGAAATCGGTTTGCTAAAAAATGCTATTCAAAAATATATAGCGACTTTCAGGCCGGAGCAGTTGCAATCATTTACTTTTGTTGCCGGACAGCAAACTTTAACCGATATTATCTGGGTTTCCAAATGAATTACATAGGCTCCAAACACAAACTCTCCAATTTCATTTTTGAAAATTTAAAGCACTCTTTTTAAACCAGATTGGCAACAAGAATTTCACTATCTTTGAAATATGAAAACATTATCCTTAAACATACCTGACGGTCTTGATATAGGGCCAAGCGAACTTGCAATATTTGTGGCATCTCGCCTTTATGAAAATGGTAAGTTGTCATTGGGCCAGGCAGCTGAAATGGCAGGCCTAACAAAACGTACTTTTATCGAGCTTTTGGGTCGTTATAATGTTTCCGTCTTCAATTATCCCGCTTCAGATTTAGCAAAGGATGTTGCCAATGCCTAAAACTATTATTTCCGATACCAACTGTTTTATTATACTTACAAACATTGGGGAATTGGATATTTTGCAGAAAGTTTATGGGGAAGTAATAACAACACCTGAAGTGGCGTCAGAATTCGGAGAGCCACTGCCAGCATGGGTAATTATAAAATCGGCAACAGACTACTATCGTCAGGCTATTTTAGAAGTTCAAATAGACAAGGGCGAATCCAGTGCAATAGCTTTAGCTTTGGAAATTGAAAACAGCACAGTTATTTTAGATGACCTAAAGGCTAGAAAAATGGCTGAACATTTGGGAATATCCTACACTGGAACTATTGGAGTAGTAGTAAAAGCAAAACTGAAGGGGGTAATTCCTTCACTAAAACCAATTTTGCAAAAATTAAAGCAAACAGATTTCCGAATTTCTCTTGAACTTGAAACGGAAGCTCTTAGCCAAGCAAAAGAACTGCCTTAATGAACTACATAGGCTCCAAACACAAACTCTCCAAATTCATTTTTGAAACAGTTACCGAAACCTGCGGAAATGATCTTTCGCAAAAAACATTTTGCGACCTTTTTGCAGGAACTGGAATCGTTGGCCGAAACTTTAAACCCCACGTAAAACAGGTAATCGCCAATGATGTGGAGTATTACAGTTTTGTGCTGAACCGAAACTACATCGGCAATCATATTTCTTTTGAATACGAAGAATTCATTAATGAATTGAACGCTTTAAAAGGCAAAAAAGGCTTTATTTTTGAAAATTATTCCGAAGGAGGAAAAGCTGGCCGAAATTATTTCACATCAGAAAATGGGCAGAAAATTGATGCAGTCCGAATTCAAATTGAGGAATGGAAAAAAACCTCTCAAATATCCGAAAACAAGTTTTTCTTTCTGCTTGCTTCATTATTGGAAAGCGCCGATAAAGTTGCAAATACTGCTTCGGTTTACGGTGCGTATTTGAAACACATAAAAACTTCCGCAGCAAAAAGTCTTGTTATTAAACCTGCAGTTTTTCAGCAAACAACAAACTCACATCAAGTTTTTCAGCAGGACAGCAATGAGCTTATAAAGAAAATTGAAGGCGATATCCTCTATTTGGATCCGCCATACAATGCCCGTCAATACGGCGCCAACTATCATTTGCTGAATACTATCGCAAAATATGATACCTTTGTACCCAAGGGCAAAACCGGCCTGCGCGAATACTACAAAAGTGATTGGTGCAAAACCGGCGAAGTGATTAAAAGTTTTGGGGAATTAATTGAAAATGCACAATTTCCCTATATTTTTCTAAGTTACAACAACGAAGGATTGATGGGCCAAAAGGAAGTGCAAACGGTGATGGAACGCTTCGGAAAATATACGTTGAAAACCAAAAAATACCAACGTTTCAAAGCAGATAAAACCGAAAACCGAAACCACAAAGCTTCAAAAACTTTTGAATATTTACACATTTTAGAAAAATCATGAAATAGAAATTAACATCCCGATTTATTCCCCCTTTGAAGGGGGCTAGGGGGATGTTTTTTCATAAAAATAAAACTATGTTCTCAGACAAAGCCAACAGAATCTTCGCAGAAGTTATAACAAAGTATCACGAGGTGAATACCGTGGACCAACCTTTCAGCAATCCATACGATAAGGACAGTGATTTAATTGAACATCTACTATACCGGAAATGCTGGATAGACACCGTGCAGTGGCATTACGAAGACATAATCCGCGACCCGAATATTGACCCAGTGGGTGCCTTAAAGTTGAAGCGACAAATTGATGCCTCAAACCAGGACAGAACCGATATGGTTGAGTATATTGACAGTTATTTCCTCGAAAAATTCAATGATGTAAAAGTGAATGACAACGCGACAATTAATACCGAAAGTCCGGCATGGGGAATTGACCGCCTATCGATTTTGGCGCTGAAAATCTATCATATGAACGAAGAGGCAACCAGAACAGACGCTTCCCAAGAACATTTGATGGCCTGCAAAGCAAAGTTGAATATTCTGCTGGAACAACGTGTAGATTTGAGCACTGCCATCAACCAATTGCTGGACGATATTGCCCACGGCAGAAAGTACATGAAAGTTTACAAACAGATGAAAATGTACAATGACGAAGAGCTAAACCCAGTGCTTCGCGGTAAAAAATAATATTATTTTAAACCTAACAGGTTTTCAAAACCTGTTAGGTTTTTAGAAATAAAATGCCAAAACCCACCCACATACTGGTAATCCGCCTCTCCGCCATGGGCGACGTGGCCATGACCGTTCCCGTACTTCGCGTTTTGGCGCAAACCTATCCCGAATTAAAAATCACGGTACTTTCCCGTCCCTTTTTCAAACCTTTTTTTGAAGGAATAACCAATCTCAATTTTTTGGAAGCCGATGTGTATGGCGAACACAAACGACTGGGATTGATTAAATTGGCAAACGAAGCCAAGGATCTGAAAATTGATGCCGTTGCAGATCTTCATAATGTGATCCGTTCCAAAATAATCACAAAATATTTAAAGTTTAAAGGAATTGAAACCGCAACAATCGATAAGGGCAGGGCTGAAAAGAAAGCCTTGATAGCTGCCAAAGGTGAAAATATTTCACAATTAAAGACTACCCACCAGCGCTATGCCGATGTTTTTGAAAAGCTCGGTTTTCCAGTGGATTTAAATGATTTTTCAGCCCCACCACAAAAACGGTTGACCCCAAAACTCAATGGTCTTATTGGCGTAGAGCCAAAAAAGATCATTGGCATTGCGCCTTTTGCCGCTCATCAAAGTAAAATGTACCCTTTAGGTATGATGGCTGAGGTAATTCGCGAGCTAGATGAAACTGACAAATACCGAATCTTTCTTTTCGGCGGTGGAAAAAAAGAAATTGAACTTCTTAAAAAACTTGAAAACCCTTTCGCAAACGTTACCAGCGTTGCCGGAAAACTCACTTTTGAGGAAGAACTCGCCCTAATCTCAAATTTAGATCTAATGCTTTCCATGGATAGCGGCAACGGCCATTTGGCAGCTATGTACGGTGTGCCAGTGGTTACACTTTGGGGCGTGACGCACCCTTTTGCGGGATTTGTCCCTTTTAATCAGCCGGAAAGCAATCAATTAATGGCTGACAGAAAAAAATATCCGTTAATTCCTACATCCATTTACGGCAATAAATATCCTCCCAATTATGAGTTAGTGATAAATACGATACCACCTGAAACAGTGGTATCGAAAGTGGAAAAGGTTATATAGTTACCACACTAACTAAACTAATTTGGTCTTCAACTTGACAACGGCTCCTAAATCATTTATATTTACAAGTCTTTAACCCTACCATCTTCTTCTCTTACCTTACTGCTGTGGCTACCCGCCAAAAAAAGAACAAGAAGATATTTTACATATTAGACACACCATTATAACTCTATCCCGACTTTATGCCGACTGTATGCCGACTGTATGTCGACTCTATGCCGACCCAACCCCATAGATAACTTATATATACTCCCAAGATTCCCCGTAAAATGCCTTTTCTCAGGTGTCATTACAGTTCGCCTCTCCCTTGAGTTCTTTTCAAAATCAAATATATAGGGATTAACCATTTGAAAAACCTCTTTTAGAACCTATAGAAGAAGAAGGTTTGAATGAAATACCAGCTTAGCTATATAACGACACAGGAACCCTGCCCAAATTTTTTTGGAATTTGGAATTTCAAAAATTTGGAATTTCAACCTTTACACATCATCATAATCCACAACTACTTTCGGTGAAGTGGGATGCGCTTGGCAGGTAAGTATCAAACCATCCGCAATTTCAGCTTCGGTGAGGATTTGGTTTTTGCGCATTTCGGCTTTTCCTTCTTTCAATCGGGCGATGCAAGTACTGCAAATTCCGCCTTGACAGGAATATGGTGGGTCCAAACCTTCGTCCAGTGCAGCTTCCAAAATACTTTTGGTCTGTGGCATTTCAAAAGTTTCCTCTTCGTCATCAAGCAATACGGTTACACTTGTATTTCCATCATGCTTTTCAACCAATAATCCTTTTTCAGCAGTTGAAAAAAGCTCGTGATGAATTTGTTTTGTATTGATGCCGTTGTGCTTCAAGGTTGCGGAAACTTCGTCGATCATCTGTTCGGGGCCGCACAAATAAAAGGCTTCAAAAGTAATCTGCCCGTATTTATTTTTCAGATAAAAATTAACTAGGGAGCGACCTATTCTTCCAAATTGCGCATCGTCCAACTTTTCTCGACTATAGACGAATTCAACATCAAACCGCTCAGGGAATTTATCCTGCAACTGAACGATTTCGTCATAAAACATGGTTTCCTTTTTGTTCTGATTACCGTAAATAAGTAAAAACGAACTTTTGGGCATTTCTTCCAAAGTGCTTTTTATCAAGGAAAGCACGGGAGTTATCCCGCTTCCTGCGGCAAAGGCCACATAATTTTTAAGATTTGGCTCCAAAATAAATTTCCCAGTCGGCGGCATCACTTGCAGCGTATCGCCCGCTTTCAGGTCTTTGTTTGCATATTCTGAAAAAGCGCCTCTCTCCACTTTTTTCACGGCAACCTTCAGCAGGCCGCTTTTGGGTGAGCTACAAATGGAATAGGCCCGGCGCAATTCTTTTCCACCAGCTTGGTGTTTTATAGTAATGTATTGACCAGCTTTAAAAGCAAACAAATTTTTTAAATTATCGGGAACTTGAAAGCTGATAGAAACTGAATTTGGAGTCTCTTTTTTTACTTCGGAAACAGTAAGCGCGTGAAATTCGCTCATAATTGTGAAATTTTTCTGCAAAAGTACAAAGGAAATCAAGGAAACAAAGCTTCAGCGCCCTTAATATGAAGCATTTTTTCGGCGTTTGGGTAAGCAGATATTAAAAAGAAATGTATTTTTACCGCTCTTTAGTGATTCTACATACTAAAATAGAACCTTTTAAGTTTGAATATTATATAAATCGAAACCGTTTTGAAGGGCACATATAAAATTACACTATTTTTTCTCGCTGTTTTATTTTTGGCAGCGTGTTCACGCAAAAAAAATACATTCCTAAACCGCAACGTTCACGCGGTTACTACTGAATACAATACGCTATACAATGGCGAAATGGCTTTTACGGATGCCAAAGAACAACTTGCCTATGGATTTCGCGACAACTTTTGGGAAATACTACCCGTAGAACGTATTGAAATCAAAGAAGCTGAAACCAAAGCTCCCGGAGCAGCCAAAGGTGAAGGCGCAGGAGGCTTTAACCGTGCCGAGGAAAAGGCCGCAAAAGCGATCCAAAAACATTCCATGTACATTGATGGAAAGGAATACAATCCACAGATTGATGAAGCCTATATGCTGTTGGGAAAAGCACGTTATTATGACGGGCGTTTTATTCCTGCATTGGACGCTTTCAACTTTATTTTGGACCGTTACCCAACTAGCAACAATATTAACATTGCAAAAGTTTGGAAAGCGAAGACAAATATTCGTTTGAACAATGAGGAATTTGCTATAGAGAATCTCCAAAAAATGTTTGACCAAGCAGAATTGAAAGAAGAGGAAATAGCTGATGGTGCAGCAATGATGTCACAGGCATTTATCAATTTGGATTCTTTGCAGCCAGCCCTTGAGTATATAAAAATGGCTTCTGAAAACGTAAAAGATAAAGAACTGAAAGGAAGATATACTTTTATAAAGGGTCAAATTTACAACCGCTTAGGAGAAAAAGACAGCGCAAACATTGCTTTTGATGAGGTAATTGATATGAACCGCAAAACTTCCAGGGCTTATTTGATCAATGCCTATTTAGAAAAAGGAAAAAACTTTGACTACGAAAAAGGAGACCGATTAGCATTTTTAGAACTGTTGCAAGACCTTGAAAAAAATCGTGAAAATCGTCCGTTCTTGGATAAAATTTACAATCAGTTTGGCGATTATTACCGCAACAGCGACAGTATAGAAACTGCAGTAAAATATTATAACAAATCTATCAAAGCTTTTAAACAGGATAGAATTCTTCAGTCAGTAAATTATCAAACCCTTGCAGAAATAAACTTTGACAATGCAAAGTATAAAACTGCAGGAGCCTATTATGATAGTACCCTCACTTTCCTTGAGGCTAAAAGTCGCCAGTGGAGACGCATTACCAAAAAACGTGAAAACCTGGACGATGTTATCAAATATGAAGACATAGCAACTACAAACGACAGTATCCTGAAATTAACCAAAATGAGCGAGGCAGAACAGCTTGCTTATTTTACAGAGTATACAACAAAACTGAAAGAGCAGGCCGTAAAAGATTCTTTGGAAGCGGTTAAAGTTGAACAAAAAATAGCAAATAAGGAGTTTTACGAAAAAGGAAAAACTGCCGCGGGTCCTAACAAAGGAAGCACCTTCTACTTTTATAACACCTCAACCGTCGCTTATGGTAAAGGAGAATTCAGAAAAGTATGGGGAGACAGAAAGCTAGAGGACAATTGGAGACTTTCAAGTAAAAGAACTTCTTTGATTGACAATGATGATGAGATAGCCAACACTACGCCAATTGCAGAAAACGAGCTGTACAAACCACAAACCTATATTGCGAAAATCCCTACTGACCAAAAGGTAATTGACAGTTTGGCAAAAGACAGAAACTTTGCTTACTATCAATTAGGACTGATTTACAAAGAAAAATTTAAGGAATATAACCTAGCAGCCAATAGACTTGAAAAACTGCTTACCTACAATCCCGAAGAGCGATTGGTAGTACCCGCAAAATACAATTTGGTGAAGATTTATGAAATTCTTGAAAACCCTTCGTCGGCAGACAAATACCGAAATGATGTTTTGACCAACCATGCAGACACACGTTATGCTGAAATTCTTCGTAATCCAAACTCACAGTTGCCAACAGATGAATCCAGCCCTGAGTACAAGTATAAGCAATTGTACAAAGAATTTGAAGCTGCAAAATATGCCGAAGTTATCCAAAAAGCTGATGAGTATATGTTAATATATAATGGTAACGACATAGTTCCTAAATTCGAGCTTTTAAAAGCTACCGCCATTGGTCGCCAGCAAGGTTTTGAAGCCTATAAAAAAGCATTGAATTTTGTTTCCCTTAATTATCCAAGTACCGAAGAAGGAAAACAAGCACAGCAAATTTACAGCAACACCTTGCCGCTTCTGGCCGTTAAGGATTTTGTGCCCGAAGAAGGAACCAAAAGCTGGAAATTAGTTTATAAATTCAGTAAGGAGGATGCTGAAGCAGCACAACAGTTAAAGGAAAAACTTGATAAAGCGATAGAAGATTTCCGTTATACAAACATGACAACCTCTGTGGATTACTACGATCCCCAAACCAGATTTGTGATTGTTCATGGGCTGAATACAAAAATGGGCGCTCGTGGTTTTGGCGATGTGCTAAAAGAAAAGAAAGAATATAAAATCAAACATCCATTCTTTGAAATTTCATCTCCAAATTATAAAATCATCCAAATCCATAAAAACCTGGACGAATATTTACAGCAGGATGTAACCGAATAAACGCCTACTAACAAACCGAACAACAGAATAGTAACCTTTAAAACCAACTGCTATGTTTTCAGACAAAAAAGAAAAGCGAATTGCCGCCGAACCTGGCGCCGCTCAAAATAGAATAAATGAGGGGACCAAATTAAAAGGCGATGTCTCTTCTACGGGATTTTTTAGAATTGACGGCACAGTTGAAGGTAACGTAAAAACCCCTTCAAAAGTTGTTTTGGGAAAGACGGGCGTTATTATAGGAACGCTTACTTGCGAAAATGCTGACATTGAAGGCAAATTTGAAGGCAATCTTCAAGTGTCCGGAACCCTTTCTTTACGATCCACGGCGGTAATTGAAGGCGATGTAACTGTTGGCAAACTGGCTGTTGAGCCAGGTGCCACTATGAACGCCTCTTGTGTAATGCAGGACGGGAAACCGAAAAGCGCCACAGCTTTAAACCAAACTACCGCTGAAAATTCCAAAGCACATCCTTTTGATCGCCAACAGCGCATCAAAAAAGCAGCTGTGGAGACTGATCTCGACGATTAATCTATAATAATTATGGCTAAGGGAGACAACAGTCTTAAAAGATGGGCCATTCTGTCGGGTATCGGCATACAAATGGGCGTTATTATTTATCTTTTTGTAAAACTGGGCCAATGGCTGGACGGCAAATATTCTGATGGCGGAAAAACGTTTCTTATTATTTGTACCCTTGTAGGGGTTGGTGCTTCGCTTTTTTTGGTAATTAAACAGACCAATAAATTGAATTCCTAATTTTTAATGAAAAAAGCTACTTTCAAATTTTTGGCAATTCTTTTATTGGTATTGGCTATAGTTTTTGCCGCACACCTATTTATATTGCAAAATATGGAATTGCCTATTTTTGCAGATAGAATTGTGCTTTCCTATGTGATTAATTATGCATTGGCAGCAGCTATTTTAATCTTCATTCAATCTAAATTCAACAAAAAATCTTCGCACACAGGATTTATTTTTTTAGGGGGAAGTGGATTAAAGTTTTTGGTATTCTTCTTTATTTTCTACCCTTTTTATCGCGAAGACGGAACAATGGCAACTTCGGAATTTGCTGCTTTTTTTGTTCCATACGCCACTTGTTTGATTTTAGAAGTGGCATTTCTTTCAAAACAGCTTAATAATCAGGATTTTTAGCAGATTTCTTCCGAAGAAAAAAACACAAAAAATAGTTTTTTGTTTCTAAGAAAGAAATGTATTTTTGCACCGATTTTAAGGACACCGTTATTTGTTCAAAGATGCAAAGAAAAACATTGGTTAGAATACTTTCAGTTTTATTGTTTATCACTTCTTTTTCAGCTGTGGCACAAGATGAGCACACAGCGGAAGCAAAAGAAATCCTTCCAGAAGGCAAAACAAAAAAGGAAGAGATAAAAGAATTTATAAACCATCACTTGATGGATTCGCACGATTTTAATCTTTTCGGATCCACAGATGAAGAAACCGGTAAGATACACCATTACGGCTTCCCGCTTCCAGTAATTCTTTGGGATGGCGGTCTTCACACATTTATGTCTTCAGAGTTTCACCACGGTGAGAATGTTGTTGAGTCAAACGGTAATTACTACAAACTTTACCACAGTAAAATATACAGGACCGATGCGGAAGGTACCATCAACTATGATGAGGATCACCACCCAACAAATGTTCGTCCTTTAGATTTCTCAATTACCAAAAGTGTTTTAATGATGCTTGTTGTTGGTCTTTTACTTGTATGGTTGTTCACCAGTCTTGCCAAAAGCTATGCAAAAAACGGAAGTCTGCCAAAAGGTCTTGGTCGTTTTTTCGAGCCTGTCGTGCTTTACATTCGTGACGACATTGCCATTGCAAACATCGGCGAGAATAAATACAAAAAATACATGCCGTTCCTTTTAACCGTATTCTTCTTTATATGGTTCTTGAATATGTTCGGCCTTACGCCGCTTGGTGTAAACGTAACTGGAAACATTGCGGTTACCACTGCTTTGGCAATCATCGTTTTCTTGATTACCACCTTTACCGGAACAAAAGATTACTGGAAACATATTTTTGATCCATTGGGTGACGGAATGCCTTGGATCGGTAAAATTTTCATATATATCATTCTAGTTCCTATCGAAGTTTTAGGGATGTTTATTAAGCCTTTCGCACTACTTATACGTTTGTACGCAAACATGACAGCGGGCCACGTGGTAATGATGAGCTTGATCGGGTTGATATTTATTTTCAAAAGTTGGATTGGCGGACCCTTGTCCTTCGGACTTGCATTTGCAATCATGCTTATTGAATTATTGGTAGCATTGCTACAAGCATATATTTTCACAATGTTGGCAGCCTTGTATTTTGGTTTTGCGAGTGAATCTCACGAGCATCACGAAGAGCACGAAGGAGAGATACAGCATTTGTAAAAACATATAAATTGTCAGGCTGAGCTTGTCGAAGCCTTTCGCATTAAAAAGAGTGTTTAATTTTTAAATATATATATTATGACAATTCCAACTATTGTAGGAGCAGGTTTAGCAGTAATCGGTGCCGGTATCGGTATCGGTATGATCGGTGGGAAAGCTATGGAAGCTATCGCACGTCAGCCTGAGGCTTACGGAAAAATTCAAACAGCAATGCTTATTGCAGCGGCGCTTATTGAAGGTATTGGTTTCGCTGCGATTTTCGCAGGGTAATCAAAAAAAATTGACAAACGGCTGTGACGGTTGGTTACAGCTGTTTGTTACATTTAAAATTGAGCATACAGTTTAAATTAAATAAATATCCGCCACGGCGGCCATTAATATGGAAAAATTAATTAACGACTTTTCATTCGGACTTTTCTTCTGGCAAATAATCATATTTGTGTTGTTGCTTCTGTTGCTTCGCAAATTTGCTTGGAAACCAATCCTAAACGCGGTTAACGATCGTGAAGAAGGAATTAAAAATGCATTGGATTCTGCTGAAAAAGCAAAACTTGAAATGCAAAACCTTCAGGCAGATAACGAAAAATTATTGCAGGAAGCTCGTGCAGAACGTGAAGTAATGTTGAAGGAAGCTCGCGAGATAAAGGCAAAAATGATTGCTGACGCAAAAGAGGAAGCAAAAGCTGAGGCTGACAAAACCGTTGCCCAAGCACAAGCCGCTATCGAAAGCGAAAAGAAATCAGCTATCGCAGAATTGAAACAACAAGTAGCAAGTCTTTCTCTGGAAATTGCCGAGAAAGTAGTAAAACACGAACTTTCCGATAAAGACAAGCAATTGAAACTTGTTGACGAAATGTTGGGCGACGCAAAATTAAACTAAGATTCAATGAGCAGAGCAGCGATAAGATACGCGAAAGCAATTTTGCAGAAAGCGAACGAAAACAACACAGAAGCTGTTGTTTTTGGCGATATGCAATCTGTTTACAAAACCATTGAAGACAGCCGCGAATTGCAAGCAGTACTTCAAAGCCCGGTAATTAAGGCCAACGATAAAAAGGAGGCTTTGCTGAAAATTTTCAGCGGACAGTCAGAAATTACGCATTCGCTTATCAATATTCTGGTTGACAATAAACGTACTTCATTATTAGGAAATGTAGCAAAAAGCTATGTTGATCTTTACAATGAAGCACAGGGTGTAAAAGTTGCAACCGTAATTACAGCCGTTCCCCTTTCTTCAGAGTTGGAAAGTAAGGTTATGGCGAAAGTAAAGGAATTAACGGGAAGCGAAAAAGTAACGCTTAAAAATGAAATTGACCCAGCAATCATAGGAGGATTTGTTCTCCGCGTTGGCGATATTCAATACAACGCGAGCATCGCGAACCAATTAGGAAATTTAAAAAGAGAATTCAGTAAATCAATATAATTTTTTGTGTCACCCTGAGCTGAGCTTGTGCTGAGCACAGCCGAAGCAAAGGGTAAAATCATAAATACAAATAAAATGGCAGAAGTAAAACCAGCTGAAGTATCAGCAATATTAAAGCAACAACTTACAGGCTTTGAAGCTACCGCTTCCCTGGATGAAGTAGGAACTGTTTTAACCGTGGGTGACGGTATTGTGCGTGCATACGGACTTTCAAACGCCCAGTACGGCGAATTGGTAGCCTTTGAAAGCGGTCTTGAAGGTATTGTATTGAACCTTGAGGAAGATAACGTAGGTATCGTACTTTTAGGTCCTTCTAAAGAAATTAAGGAAGGTTCAACCGTAAAGCGTACCCAGCGTATCGCTTCGCTTAAAGTAGGTGAAGGTATCGTTGGCCGTGTGGTAAACACCCTTGGTGAGCCTATTGACGGTAAAGGTCCAATCACTGGTGAAACATACGAAATGCCATTGGAGCGTAAAGCTCCGGGTGTAATTTACCGCCAGCCGGTAACTGAGCCACTTCAAACTGGTATTAAGTCTATTGATGCAATGATTCCAGTGGGCCGTGGCCAGCGTGAGCTTGTTATTGGTGACCGTCAAACTGGTAAATCTACCGTTTGTATCGATACCATTTTGAACCAAAAAGAATTTTACGATGCAGGCGAGCCTGTATATTGTATATATGTAGCAGTTGGGCAAAAAGCTTCAACTGTTGCAAACATTGCACAGGTTCTGGAAGAAAAAGGCGCTTTGGCTTACACAACCATCGTTGCTGCAAACGCATCAGATCCTGCGCCTATGCAGGTTTATGCTCCTTTCGCAGGTGCTGCAATTGGTGAGTACTTCCGTGATACAGGTCGTCCAGCATTGATTGTTTATGATGATCTTTCAAAACAAGCGGTAGCATACCGTGAGGTTTCCCTTTTGCTTCGTCGTCCACCGGGACGTGAGGCGTATCCTGGAGACGTGTTCTTCCTTCACTCAAGATTGTTGGAGCGTGCCGCGAAAGTAATTGCCGATGATGATATTGCAAAGGAAATGAACGACCTTCCAGAATCATTAAAAGGAATCGTAAAAGGAGGAGGTTCATTAACAGCACTTCCTATTATTGAAACACAAGCGGGTGACGTTTCGGCGTATATCCCAACAAACGTAATTTCGATTACCGATGGGCAGATTTTCCTTGATGGGGATTTGTTCAACGCAGGGGTTCGTCCAGCTATTAACGTAGGTATTTCGGTATCGCGTGTGGGTGGTAACGCTCAGATTAAATCTATGAAAAAGGTAGCAGGTACTTTGAAACTGGATCAAGCAGCTTTCCGTGAATTGGAAGCGTTCGCAAAATTCGGATCAGATTTGGATGCCGCAACCCTTAACGTAATTGAAAAAGGAAAACGTAACGTAGAAATTTTGAAGCAATCTGAAAACGATCCGTACACTGTAGAAGATCAAATTGCAGTTATCTACGCAGGTTCCAAAAACCTAATGCGTAACGTTCCTGTAGATAAGATTAAGGAATTTGAAAGAGATTACCTAGAAATGTTGAACCTTAAGCACAGAGACACGCTTAACGATCTTAAAGCTGGTAAACTTACAGATGAAGCAATTGATGTAATGACATCCGTTGCCGCAGACCTTTCAGCGAAATATAAGAAATAAGAAATCTTTGCACCCTTTGCGCCTCTGCGGTTATTTTTCCACCGCAGAGGCGCAGAGAATGCAGAGTAACACAATAAAAAGAAATGGCGAATCTTAAGGAAATTAGAAACAGAATATCATCCGTCGGGTCAACGATGCAGATTACCAGTGCCATGAAAATGGTTTCTGCTGCAAAGTTGAAAAAGGCGCAGGATGCCATTACAGCAATGCGTCCCTATTCTGAAAAACTTACCGAACTATTGCAAAACCTAAGCGCCACGCTTGATGCCGATACTGGCAGTAAGTACTCAGACCAGCGCGAGGCAAACAAAATTTTGGTTGTTGCCATTACCAGTAACCGTGGTTTGGCGGGAGCATTCAATAGTAATATCATAAAGGAAGCACGTAATTTGGCTGCAAATACATACGCAGGGAAGCAAGTGGATTTTATGACCCTCGGAAAAAAAGGAAACGATATTCTAAAGAAAACAGGAACGGTTATCGAAAACAACAACGGTATTTTTGATGATCTTTCTTTTGAAAATACTTCAGAAATCGCCGAAAAATTGATGCTTCTTTTTTCCGAAGGGAAATACGACCGTATTGTAGTTGTTTACAACCACTTTAAAAATGCTGCAACGCAATTGGTAATGACAGAGCAGTTTTTGCCAATTCTGCCTCCAAAACAAATTGAGGGACAGGAAGCAAAAACCAGCGAAACCTTCTATATTTTTGAACCTTCAAAAGAAGAGATTGTTGAGGCCTTGATTCCGAAAAGCTTGAAAACACAGTTATTCAAAGCACTTCGCGACAGCGTTGCCAGTGAGCACGGAGCACGTATGACGGCAATGCACAAAGCAACCGACAACGCAACCGAACTTCGCGATGCGTTGAAACTTCAATACAACAAAGCACGACAGGCTGCCATTACAAACGAAATCCTTGAGATTGTTGGTGGTGCGGAAGCATTGGCAGGATAATATTTTCCGCTTCAATCGATAAATTTTCATCAAACCTCACAGGTTTTCAAAACCTGTGAGGTTTTTTGTTTCATATTATTCGTAAATTTATGAAATGATAAAAAATATGAAAACCATAGCCATAATTTTGACTTTGCCTATTTTACTTTTCAGTTTATCCAACTGCGGCGGAGCGCAGAATAATAAAGGAAAAATGACACTCGAGCAAAACCCTCCCTTTAAAATTGCCGAAGCATACTACCAAAACTGGGTGGCAGGTATAAAAGAAGGTGGTTCAGGAACGAATGTGCATATTACTTTCAGTGAAATAGATCCAGATGTTGTTATTCAAAATATTTACTTCAGAAAGCATATTCTTGAAGCAAAAGGGAATATAAACGAACCAAAACATTTTGTGGGGTATCTAAAAAACGAGATGCAACGCGACATAATTATGGATTCAGATCCTATAAAAGAAGCACAAAACACACCCCAAAAGGAATTTCCTTTTCAATTGGAGGAAAACCAAGCTATGATTGAATATTGGTTTGGGGGAAAGAAAAATCATTATAAAATTGAAAATCTTTCACAAAAGGAAATGATTCCCTATCCGCAGGCAAACCCGAATCAACACGAATAGTTATGGAAACTATCAAACTTAAAGATAAGTTTTCAACCTTCAAAAAGCACTGGCATCCGCATCAAATAGCAATTGTAGACGATATGCAGGTACTTTTGGCTAAATTGAAAGATGAATTTGTTTGGCACAAACACGAAAAAGAGGACGAACTATTTTTTGTGCAAAAAGGAACTTTGGAAATGCACTTTCGCGATAAGGTTGAAATAGTTTCCGAAGGCGAAATAATCGTTGTTCCCAAAGGCGTGGAGCATTGCCCAAAAACGCAAAATGGCAAAGAGGTGCATGTACTTCTTTTTGAAAAACTTTCCACAAAACATACTGGCAATGTATCTTCTGAAAAAACTGTTGTCGAATATCCTAAAATCTAAAGAATGAAAATTCTCCATCTCGATAGCAACCATCCTTTATTATTGAAAATGCTGCGGGAAGCCGGATTTTCAAATGAAGAAAATTACAAATCCCCAAAAGTTGAAGTTGAAGAAATCATTTCAAATTATGATGGCATTGTAATAAGAAGCCGCTTCAATATTGATAAAGAATTTCTCGATGCTGCCAAAAACCTGAAATTTATTGCACGTGTTGGCGCGGGTTTGGAAAGCATAGATACAGATTACGCCGGAAATCAGGGCATTAAATTAATTGCCGCTCCCGAAGGCAATAGAAACGCCGTTGGTGAGCATGCGTTGGGAATGCTTCTTTCGTTGTTCAACAACTTAAATAAAGCCGACAGAGAGGTTAAAAATGGCCTGTGGAACCGTGAGGCCAACCGAGGGATAGAGCTGGACGGAAAAACTGTTGGAATCATCGGTTACGGTAATATGGGGAAAGCGTTCGCAAAAAAATTGAAAGGTTTTGATTGCGAAGTAATTTGTTTTGACATAAAAGAAAATGTGGGTGATGAAAACGCAATGCAAGTTTCATTGGATGAACTTCAGCAAAGCGCTGATGTTTTGAGCCTTCACACCCCGTGGACGCCGTTGACGGATAAAATGGTGAATTCAGAATTTATCAATTCGTTTTCAAAACCCTTTTGGCTCATAAATACCGCACGCGGTAAAAGTGTGGTAACGGCCGATTTGGTTTCAGCATTAAAAAGTGGAAAAGTTCTCGGTGCCGGGCTCGACGTATTGGAATATGAAAAACTTTCATTTGAAACGCTTTTTGATTCAGACAATCTGCCAAATTCCTTAAAGGAACTTTTCGCAATGGACAAGGTAATTTTAAGTCCGCATATTGCTGGATGGACGGTTGAAAGCAAAGAAAAACTGGCAATGGTAATTGCTGATAAGATTATTAAACATTTCAAATAAACATAAAATGAAAAAAAGAGTTACGGGCATTGGTGGTATATTTTTTAAAACGAACGACCCCGATAAAACAAAAGATTGGTACAAAACCCATTTGGGATTGAACACAGATAATTACGGTTGCACCTTTTGGTGGCAGGACGAAAACGGCGATAAATGCTCAACGCAATGGAGCCCTTTTAAGGCAGATACCAACTATTTTTCGCCAAGTGAAAAGGAGTTCATGGTTAACTACCGTGTGGAAAACCTGGAAGAATTACTGAAAGTCTTAAAAGAGGAAGGTGTAACAATTGTAGGGGAAATGGAGACTTATGATTATGGAAAGTTTGGATGGATACTAGATCCCGATGGAAATAAAATTGAACTTTGGGAACCCGTTGATAGTGCATTTCTATAATTTTTTATACATTTAAATCACATAAAAACCAACTAATCAATATTATGGAAGAACAACAAAACACAGGCTACGACAGTACCCAACAGCAATCACGAAATACCGCGAATGAAAGCTGGAACCAAACTCAACCCCATCAGAACCAGGAAAATAAAAAGATTTTGGCAGGAATACTTGCTATCGTATTAGGTGGATTTGGGATTCATAAATTCATTTTAGGATATACCCAAGAAGGGATTATTCAAATAGTTATAACCGTGGTAACTTGCGGTATCGGTAGCATAATAGGTTTGATTGAAGGCATAATTTACCTAACCAAAAGTGATGAGGAATTTTACCAAACCTATCAAGTTAGTAAAAAAGGGTGGTTTTAAAAGTTAAAAGGCCTTTGGATTTTTCAAAGGCCTTTTTTAAAATTTTAATGAAAATAGCATGAGCGAGCACGGCGCAATACCCAATTTAATTTACAGCGAAGCAAACGCTGCGGTTTCATTTTTAAAAAAGGCGTTCGGTTTTAAGGAACGCGGTGTTTATAAAGACGACAACGGCAAAATATTTCACGCACAACTAGTATTGGGAAAGGCTTTGATAATGGTAAATCCATTCAATCCCGACAGCGCATTTGGTAAAATGCTGAACCTTCCCAAAAATCTTGAAGGCTACAATACCCAAACGCCTTATTTCATAATCGAGAATGTTGATGAACATTACAAAAACGCAAAGGCAAATGGTGCCGAAATAGTAATGGACATTAAGGACGAAGACTACGGTGGCCGTGGCTACAGCTGCAAAGATCCCGAAGGAAATATTTGGAGCTTTGGAAGCTATAATCCTTTTTCAGAAAAGTAAAATTCAAAAAAATAAAGCTATGAGAATTATCCTTTCCATCCTTGCCGCACTGTTGCTTTGCGTAAGTTGCAAAAATCCAAAAAATGAAGAAATCTCTTCGGAAAATGTTGAAGTTGCTACCGAGCAATTATGCTTCCGAAATGAATATCCCTTTCCCGATAGTACCGAAAATATTGATGTCCTTAATCTTGACCTTCAAATAAAAGGAGATTCGGTAACGGGTAATTACAATTGGCTGCCTGCCTTAAAAGATCAACGCAACGGTACATTGACTGGAACTATAGAAAATAAAACTATCAACGCTACCTATCGGTATATGCAAGAAGGTATTGAAGAAACAGCCGAAGTAACGATAGTTCTCAAAGACGATAAAGCCATTATAACGGGAGACAATCCCGAATCGGGCTTAGATACAGAAGTGGCAAAAATTGACTGCAATTAAATTAAAAGTTTTGGTGTTTTGAGGGGCTTTTTGCACTTCCCTATTGCTTAAGTACCGCCACAATTTGAGGCACGTCTTTCTGTTCAAAGAAATAAATGGTTTTAACCAAATATTTCAAAATCCAGCTTTTTTGATAAATCAGTTTTTCAGCAAGAGTCGCAATTATAATATCACGTGTTTTTAGCTCCTCATTTTTATTGTGGGAAAAATGATATTGATTGGCAAAAAGCCAAGCTCCATCCCTTGCTACATTAATGCTGAAACTTACCAACTTGTCTTCACGCCCTTTTCCAAATCTGTCAAGCAAACCGAATAAGGGCGAAACAGAAATTATCTTCGTCTCCACATATGCAATCATCGAACCCAGAATTTCATTGATTCTATTAAAATCGTTTTCAAAATCCATCAACTCGCCGTTATCCCCAACGGTTTCTACCACGGCAATTCCGAGGTCTAAATTGATGTGCGCATTTATACCCAATAGCAAATGTTGCATTATTAACAAATTTCCTTTTTTTGCTGCATCAAAGGCTTTTTTCCAACTTTGAGTAAAAGGTTTGTTTGCGCTCAAACGTTCATATGCTTCAATATATCTATTGGCAAAAAGCACATCCAGCTTTTCCATTCGCTCGTTGTTTTCAAATTCATTATTTAGAATTCCCTCTTTAATGCGAATAGTAACTTTTTGATACAGAATAGGAAAATACGCCATACAGGAATTGTTGGCACATTCGGCGTCGATAATATTGTCCAACCGTGCTATAACTTCATCAATAGTTTTTGCGGCCATATTGAACAATTTTAAAATGAATTAATCAGGATTTACTTTTTCGTTTGAATTTTCCGCATCGGCACTGTCCCCATTTTTATCAGAATATTTCTTTTCAAGTTCTGCCTGAAACTCCTCCATCACTGGCTTTACAGTACTCTCCGGTAAATCTGCAATACGAATATACATTAACCCATCCACTGCATTATTGAAAAGCGGATCAACATTGAAGGCAACAACTTTTGCGTTTTGTTTGATATACTTTTTAATAAGAACGGGCAAACGAAGACTTCCCGGCTCTACTTCATCAATTATTTTGTCAAATTTGTTTAAGTCTGCCTCACTTTCGTCAAAAATGAAATCCTTATCGGCATCCTTCAATTTTACCTTGTATTCCTTCTTCGGATTGATGTATTGCGCCACATAGGGATCGTAATAGTTCGATTTCATGAACTCAATCATCAACCCTTTAGAGAATTCCGAAAATTTATTGCTGATGCTCACGCCGCCAATTAAATAACGGTGCTCTGGGTAACGAAGCGTTGTGTGTACAATTCCTTTCCAAAGCAAAAATAATGGCATTGGACGCAATTGGTATTCCTTAATTATGAAAGCACGCCCCATCTCGATGGATTTACTCATCATTTCATATAATTCAGGTTCAAAGCGAAACAAATCTTGAAGATAAAAACCGTCAATCCCAAAACGCGGAAAAATCTCGGACCCTAAGCCCATGCGGTATGCTCCCGCCATTTTTTGAGCATCGTTGTCCCACAGAAACATATGGTGGTAGTAACTGTCAAATTTGTCGAGATCCGTACTATTATTGGTGCCTTCGCCCACTTCGCGGAAGGTGATTTCGCGTAGCCTCCCTATTTCCTGCAAAATGTACGGAACTGAATTTGCCTCGGCCAAAAACACTTCATAATTTTTGCTGACCAGCAGTCGCTTATCGTTTTCGCGCAACTTTTCTATTTCTGCTTCCATCGCTTTTAGTGGAATCGGTCCGGCAATTTTCTTCGGAGGCTTTGGAAATTTCAGCGTTTTCGGGATGTTGTCCAATAACTTTTTCTTCTGAAAAGCATTGGAAAGCATATAAGTTTTCTTCCGAAGAAATTCGGTAAATACAGGAAGTGACTCGTGTTCCTTTTGGTCTTCCACAGAAATTGCGTTTCCAATCCTAACTTTTATCAAACGCTCCTTTTGCGTGAGCAATTCCGAAGGCAACTTGGCAGTGCGAAGCGTATCGCTCATTTTGGCCAAGCGATAGAAAAGCTTGCTGTTCTTAGCGTGAAAATAGATAGGCACTACGGGCACTTCGACTTTTTTTACCAACTTCATCGCGGCTTCTTCCCAAGGCTTGTCAACCAATAATTTTCCGTCTCTATATGTTGAAACCTCTCCTGCGGGGAAAATTCCCAAGGGGTGGCCTTCCTGCAAATGTTTCAGCGCAGATTTAAAACCGATAATACTCGATTTTACATCCTTTCTGTCCTCAAAAGGATTTACGGGCATTACGTAAGGTTTCAGTGGTTCAATTCTGTGCAAAAGGAAATTGGCCACTATCTTAAAATCGGGACGATGCTCCAGCAGTAATTTTAAAAGAAGAATTCCGTCAATTCCGCCCAATGGGTGGTTTGAAATAGTTATAAAAGCTCCTGTCTTTGGTATTCTTCGCAGGTCTTCCTCCGGAATTTCAAACTTGATTTCAAACTCCTCAATAAGTGCATTGATAAAATCGAGATCTTTTAAATCCTTTTTTTTGTCGTAAATTTTGTTGAGGGTGGTAATGTTTAAAACCTTCATCAATGACCAGCCCATAAACGTGCCCAGAAAGCCAAATTTATCGACGTTTATTGCTTTTGCAACTTCCTTAGCATTGACTAATCCCATGAAATATTTTGGTTGTTTGTGTTCAACAAATATAACGAATGCAAACGATACTATTCCTTAATAACCAACTGCACCGTCTCCTTGCTTTCCTGCTTCAAAAGCACATTTTTATTTTCCGCAAGTGCCTTTACTTCAGTGGGGTTAAAATGCCGGATGGTGTACAGCGCAACGTTTTCGTTCCATTTTACACTGAATTTTTCCCGAAGTTTTGCGAGCAATGCCTCCAAATTGTTGAATTTGTCGTTCACGCACACCGAAAAACTGATGGCTGAGTTTTGGATCATTTCAACCTTCATTTTGTATTTGTGGAGCCATTTAAAAACGTCGCCAATGTTATCTTCCATCATAAAAGAAAAGTCCAACGAAGAAAGTGAAATGAGCACCAATCCTTTTTTCAAGATAAAACACGAAGTTTGTGGATCGAGTGTTACGCCTTTACCCACGCAGGTTCCGGGAGCGGTTGGGTTTAAAAATGATTTCACAAAAAGTGGAATTTCCTTTCGCTGCAACGGCTGAAGCGTTTTCGGGTGAATTACCGAGGCGCCGTAAAAAGCAAGCTCAATTGCTTCTCGATAACTAATGTGATTTAGCAACATAGTTTCCGAAAAATAACGTGGGTCAGCATTTAAAACGCCGGGCACGTCCTTCCAAATAGTTACATTTTCAGCATTCAAACAATAGGCAAAAATTGCCGCGGTGTAATCACTACCCTCCCTGCCAAGCGTCGTGGTAAAGTTATTCGAGGTTTCCGAACCCAAAAAACCTTGGGTTAGGGTAATTCCTGTTTTGCTGACTTTTTCAGAAATATTCTCCTGGGTTTTCTCCCAATCCACGTTCGCATCGCGGTAATTTGCATCAGTTTTTATGCATTGGCGCACATCGAGCCACGTATTGTGTATTCCGTGTTCGGAAAAGTATGCTGAGACTATCTTTGAAGAAATAATTTCTCCGAAGGAAACAACTTGGTCGTAAACAAAAGCATGGTTTTTGGATTTGTTGGTTTCCAAAAAGCGCTTCAACTCTTTAAAAGTCTTGTCCAAATCAATAAAAGCAGGATGCGAGGTAGAAGAAAACAGGCCTTTCAAAATTTCGTAATGAAAGTCATAAACAGCCCGTAAAGCATTTTTTACATCACCCGATTCCGAAAAATAATCTTTTATAACTTCTTCCAGCGCATTGGTAGTTTTCCCCATTGCAGAAACCACGATAACTAAGTTTTTTTCTCCCGTTTGGGAAATTACCGAAATCACATTTTTTACGCTATCGGCATCTTTAGTGGACGCACCACCAAACTTGAAGATTTTCATCCAGAATTTATTTTATGAATTTATATAATTTTTCAGGCCCTTTTCATCCATATGTACTACGCGCCAATCTTTCACGATATTGGCGCCGCTTCGTTCATAAAAACGGATTGCGCCTTTGTTCCAGTCCAAAACATCCCAAGCAACGCGCTTTAGGCCGCGGTCATAAGCAAACTGCATCACTTGTTTGTAGAGTGCCTCACCTATTCCCTTGCCGCGCTGGGCTTCCTTTACAATTAAATCTTCCAAATGGAGCGTCCTGCCCTTCCAAGTTGAAAAGCGGAAATATATCAAGGCCGCACCAACAATTTCATCGTCAGATTCTGCAACAAAGCAAGTAAAAATTGGGTTTTCACCGAAACCTTCGCGTTCCAAATCCTGCACTGTAACTTCAACTGCATCGGGTTCCTTTTCAAAAATGGCTAACTCTTTTATGAGTTCCAAAACTTGTGGCATATCTTCGTTTACGGCTTGTCTTACTTTCATAATTTTGAAAATTAATTAGCGTTGCAAATATCGGTTCAATTTCTTAAAAATCCCGATATTTGCTTCAAATTCAGGATACCTTCAACCCCATGGCAAAAATAAATCAATCGCTTGGCGAGTTTATAATTGAAAATCAAAGCGAATTCAAGTACTCTTCCGGTGAGCTTTCACGATTAATAAATTCAATTCGTTTGGCGGCAAAAGTGGTAAACCATAAAGTAAACAAAGCCGGATTGGTAGATATTTTAGGTACGGCCGGAGATATGAATGTTCAGGGCGAAGACCAGCAAAAACTGGATGTTTTTGCCAACGAGGTATTTATAAATACGCTTACAAACCGTGAGATTGTATGTGGAATTGCGAGCGAGGAAGAGGACGATTTTATAACTATAAAGGGCAGAAACGAAAAGAACGACAACAAATATGTGGTGTTGATGGATCCGCTGGACGGTTCTTCCAATATAGATGTGAATGTTTCGGTAGGTACTATTTTTTCTATTTTCAGAAGAATTACACCTTCGGGAACTCCAGTAACGATTGAAGATTTTCTTCAACCGGGCATAAACCAGGTAGCTGCTGGTTACATTGTCTACGGTACTTCAACAATGATAGTTTATACTACGGGCCACGGCGTAAACGGGTTTACGTTAAATCCCGCAATTGGAACGTACTACCTTTCACACCCGAACATGAAGTTCCCGGACAAAGGAAATATTTATTCAGTTAATGAAGGAAATTACGTCCACTTTCCCCAAGGAGTAAAAGATTACATAAAATATTGTCAAAAAGAAGAGGAAGATCGTCCTTATACGTCACGTTACATAGGTTCATTGGTTTCAGATTTCCATCGAAACATGATTAAAGGTGGTATTTATATTTATCCCAGTACTTCAAAAGATCCAAAAGGGAAACTAAGACTGTTGTACGAATGTAACCCCATGGCGATGATTGCCGAACAGGCGGGAGGAAAGGCCAGCAATGGCTTTCAAAGAATTTTGGAAATTCAACCAACCACTTTGCATCAGCGGGTGCCATTTTTCAGCGGGACTACCGAAATGGTAGAAAAGGCGGAAGAATTTATGAGAAATGCAAAATAAAAAAACCCGAAGCTTTCACCACGGGTTTCTTGTTCCTTCAAAAAAGAGTTAGTCTTTTCTATTTAGTAAATAACGGTAATCCTCAAGGCTTAAACCACCACTGTATATTGCAATTGATCTTTTAATTAAATCTTGGGCAAGCTTAGCAGTATAACCAAGACCGATTGCGTATTTTTCAATTAAAAAACGCTCGTGGTCGTCTATTTCATGGTCAGCAAAAATAATTTGGAACAAATCGTGCATACGTTCCAAACGTCTTTCGGAAGAATTTGGTGGATTGATAGGATATTTTGAAGGATTTTTCAGCACCGCATCATATTCTTCTTGTTCAATATCCAATTTTCGCGCAAAACGCTTTAGCATTTTTTCTTCTTCCGCACCTATTTCCCCATCAATGGAAGCCATGTTTGCAATAGAAGCAAAATGCCCCAAATTTCGGGAATGCTCCCCGCTTTCGAATAAATCTGTAAATGACATAATTTGGTTTTTATACTGCAAATATAAAACTTGTAAACGACAATTGCGAGCAAAGCAAAGCAATCTGTTAAGGTTTTCTTCATTTAATCCTAAAAGCATTTCAACCTAAACTTTTCTTAATTCTGTGCGAAGCATAACAAGCTTTCACTATTTTTAAATTGCTATTGAAAAAAAAAATGAAACAACCATTACTCGTTTTTAACGACAAAGGAATTTATTGCCAGAAAGCAGACGTTTATATAGATGCATGGCGCCCGGTGGATAAATGCATCGTTACCCACGGCCACGCAGATCATAGCCGTTGGGGCCACAAACAATACATTACACAAAATAATAATGTACCTATTATTAAGCATCGTTTGGGGGACATTTCAGTAACTGGAAAAAAATGGAACGAAACTTTTACAATTAATGGCGTGAAATTTTCCCTGCATCCTGCCGGCCATATTATGGCTTCATCACAGGTTCGAGTGGAATATAAAGGCGAAGTCTGGGTTTTCACAGGTGACTTCAAAACCGAAGATGACGGCTTAGCAGAAATTTACGAACCTGTAAAATGCCACACATTTATAACGGAATGCACTTTTGGTTTGCCCGCTTTTAAATGGGAGCCGCAAGCGGAAGTTTTTAAGGATATAAACGAATGGTGGGCAACCAACAAGAGTGAAGGCAGAACCTCAATTCTTTTCGGTTACAGCTTGGGAAAAGCCCAACGGTTGCTGAAACATTTGGACACTTCCATCGGAAAAATCTACACCCACGGCGCGGTTGAAAATATGACTGAAGTAGTTCGGGCAAACTATAAACTCCCCGAAACTAAGTTAATAACGCGCGATACTTCAAAAGAAGAAATAAAAGGAAACATAATAGTTGCACCACCCAGCGCCCATGGCAGCACGTGGATTAGAAGGTTTGTGCCTTATGTAACAGCTTCCGCAAGCGGTTGGATGACTTTTCGCGGTGCAAGAAGAAGAGCTATTGACCGCGGATTTGTATTAAGCGATCACGCTGATTGGGACGGTTTGCTTTCGGCAATCGAAGCTACGGGTTGCGAAAAAATAATCGCCACCCATGGATATACAGATATTTTTGCGCGCTATTTAAGGGAAGAATTAGGCTACGACGCCCGAACCGAAAAAACCCAATACGAAGAAGAAGGAAGCGAAACGATGAAAAAGGAAGAGGAGCAAAATGTATGAAAGATTTTGCCCAACTCATAAAAAAACTCGATAGCACGAACAAAACCAATGAAAAGGTAGCGGCGCTCACGGCCTATTTTCAAAATGCAAATGATGAAGATAAACTTTGGACCATAGCTATACTTTCGCACCGACGTCCAAATCGCCCCGTGAACACAACACTTTTACGACTTTGGGCTACGGAAATCAGTGGAATTCCGCTTTGGCTATTTGAGGAAAGCTATCATATTGTAGGCGATTTGGCGGAAACGATTGCACTAATTTTACCAACTTCGGAAGAATATTCCGAGAAATCACTTTCAGAATTTGTTTCAGAAATCATTGAACTCCGAACGCTTCCCGAAGAAGAAAAAAAGAAATATCTGCACGACAATTGGTTGGCGCTTAATTATTTTGAACGTTTCGTTTTCAATAAAATTCTTACCGGAAGTTTTAGAATTGGCGTTAGCCAAAAATTGATGACGCGCGCGCTTTCAAAAGCCACCGGAATTGATGAAGATATTTTAGCCTATAAGTTAATGGGCGATTGGACACCCGAAAAAACAACCTATAAAAAACTAATTCTCGAACAAAATGAAGAAGATTATCTCAGCAAACCGTATCCGTTTTACTTGGCGTATGCGGTGGAGGATGATTTTCAGGAGGATTTGGGGCCCATTTCAGATTGGAGCTTCGAGCATAAATGGGATGGCATTCGTAGCCAAGTAATAATCCGGAATGATGAGGTTTTTGTGTGGTCAAGGGGTGAGGAATTGGTAACCGATAAATATCCCGAGTTTCAAAATTTCCTAAAAGTAATTCCCAATGGAACTGTGATTGACGGTGAAATCCTTCCTTTTTCAGATGGAGAAATTCAAAACTTCAATACACTTCAAACCCGCATTGGAAGAAAAAATATTTCCAAAGCACTGCTAAAAAAAACCCCAGTAATTCTGAATGCGTACGATTTGTTGGAATGGCGGGGCGAAGATATTCGACAAAAACCTTTTTCGGAGCGGAGAAAAATTTTAGATGGATTGATTCAAAAGATAAATTCCGAAGAAATTGGAATTTATTTAAGCGAAACAATGCAGTTTGAAACCTGGGAAGAAGCTGCTGCCGAGCGCGATCTTTCCCGGGAAAAAAGAAGCGAAGGTTTGATGTTGAAACGAAAGAATTCACCATACTTAGTTGGAAGAAAAAAAGGTGATTGGTGGAAATGGAAAATCGATCCGTTTACAATTGATGCGGTTTTAACCTATGCCATGCGTGGCCACGGAAGACGTGCAAATCTGTACACAGATTATACATTCGCACTGTGGAATGACGGCGAATTGGTAACATTCGCAAAAGCTTACTCCGGATTAACGGATGCGGAATTTAGACAAGTAGATAATTGGATAAAACGAAATACCTTAGAGCGTTTTGGTCCCGTGCGGAGCGTAACTCCGCATCACGTTTTTGAAATTGCTTTTGAAGGAATTGCAGAAAGCAGTCGTCATAAAAGTGGGATTGCCACGCGATTTCCGCGGATTCTTCGTTGGCGAAAAGATAAACCAATTTCCGAAGCCAATACTCTGGATGATCTTAAAGCACTAATCCCAAAATGAAACAAGCCGAACTCATTTCCATAGCCGAGGATTGGTTTCAATCAAAAAATTGGAAGTCATTTACGTTCCAAAGAAAAACCTGGAAAGCATTTCTCGATGGTAAGCACGGCCTTTTAAACGCTCCAACGGGTAGTGGGAAAACCTATGCGCTTTGGGTACCGATTGTACTTCAATATTTAAAGGAAAACCCCGATTATAAAACGAAACACAAAAAAGGATTAAAGGCAATTTGGATTACACCTTTGCGAGCACTTTCCGTAGAAATTCAGCAAGCGGCGCAGCGTTTTGCGGATGATTTGGGAATAGGATTGACGGTGGGAATCCGCACGGGCGATACGTCCCAAAGCGAACGGGCAAAACAAAAACGCCAAATGCCCGATTTGTTGATTACCACACCTGAAAGTTTAATGCTTTTACTCGCTTCAAAAGGGTATGATAAAACCTTTAAAACCCTAACTGCAATTGTAGTTGACGAATGGCACGAACTTTTGGGAAGCAAGCGTGGTGTGCAAATGGAACTCGCACTTTCACGCTTAAAAACTGTTTCGCCAAAACTTCGAATTTGGGGAATCTCTGCCACAATTGGGAATCTCGAGGAAGCGCAAGATGTACTGTTGGGGATGGATTCTGAATTCCGAAAAAATGCTGTTTTAATCAAAGCAAAGGAGAAAAAGAGAATTGAAGTCCGCTCAATCATTCCAAAAAAAATGGAAACCTTTCCGTGGCGCGGACATTTAGGTTTGCATCTTTTGGAAGAAATCATTCCAATAATAAACAACAGTAAAACCACGCTTATTTTCACCAATACACGCGGACAGTGCGAAATTTGGTTTCAAAAAATCCTTGAAAAACATCCTGAATTTGCAGGTGAAATTGCGATGCACCACGGCAGCATTGGGAAAGAAACAAGGCTTTGGGTGGAGCAGGCTATCCGCAACGAATCGTTGACCGCGGTTGTTGCGACTTCAAGTTTGGATTTGGGAGTGGATTTTGCACCTGTGGAAACCATAATTCAAATCGGCGGACCGAAGGGAATTGCAAAATTTCTGCAACGGGCAGGGAGAAGCAATCACCGCCCGGGAGAGCCTTCGGTGATTCATTTTTTGCCTACGCATGCCTTGGAATTGGTGGAAGCTTCGGCATTAAAAAGAGCGGTAAAAGAAGATGTTGTTGAAGATAGAATCCCTTATTTGTTAAGTTTTGACGTACTTATTCAATATTTGGTAACGCTTGCAATAAGCAATGGATTTTTTCCAAAGGAAATTTTTTCAGAAGTAAAAAACACTTTTTGTTTTCAAGGAATTACGGACGAGCAATGGAATTGGTGCCTCAATTTTATCACTTTAGGAAGTCAAAGTTTGCAAGCGTACGATGAATATAAAAAAGTGGAAGTCACGGATGAAGGTATATTTAAAGTGGAAAGCAGGCAAATCGCGATGATGCATCGTTTGAGCATCGGCACAATAGTGAGCGATAGTATGATGCTCGTTAAGTACGTTTCTGGGGGATTTATCGGTACGATTGAAGAATGGTTTATAAGCAAAATGAAGCCGGGCGACACTTTTGTTTTTGCAGGACAAACACTGGAATTGGTCAGACTTAGGCAGATGGTAGCACAGGTTCGGAAATCAGGCAAACGTTCTGCGAAAGTTGTCAGTTTTATGGGTGGGCGGTTGCCGCTTTCTTCACAAATGAGTAAAATTCTTCGGGAAGAATTGCAAAGTGAAGCCGACCACAAACGGAATACACCTGAATTAAAGGCATTGAGTCAAATTTTTGACAGACAGGAACGCGAAAGTATCGTGCCCGGTGAAAATGAATTTTTAATTGAAACCTTCAAAACCCGCGAAGGCTATCACACCCTTTTTTATCCGTTTGAAGGGCGTTTTGTGCACGAAGCGATGAGTAGTTTGCTGGCGTATAGAATTAGTTTGTTGTCGCCGATTACCTTTTCACTGGCGTATAACGATTATGGTTTTGAACTATTGAGCGACCAATTTTTGAATATTCAAAATGTGATTGACAACAATCTTTTTTCTTCGGAATTTCTTTTTGACGATCTTCAAAAAAGCTTGAATGCTACGGAATTGGCACGCAGAAAATTTCGAGATATAGCGGTTATCAGCGGGATGGTTTTTCAGGGATATCCAAACAAAATGATTAAAACGAAGCATTTGCAAAGCAACAGTCAATTGCTTTTTGATGTTTTTAGAGATTATGAGCCGGACAATCTTTTGTACCTTCAGGCCTATCGGGAAACTTTTGAACATCAACTGGAAGAAGGCAGATTGCGATTGGCTTTGGAACGTATCAATTCACAAAAAATAATTTGGAAACAGTGCGAAAAAGCAACGTCTTTCAGCTTTCCGATTATTACAGATAGACTTCGCGAAAAACTTTCTTCAGAAAAACTGGCGGATCGGATTAAGAAAATGACACTTCAATTAATGAAATGATGGATATATTTACCAAAAAGTAAACTTTATGAAATTTAGTTGGATAATAATCTTACTGTTTTTTTGCACAACCTCATTTGGACAAAGCGATGAAGAAGCTACACGAGCATTAAAAAAACTAATTTTTCTGCATCAATTGGATTCTTTAAAAAAAGCTCATCCTAATTGGGAAATTACTCAAAATACGTATTCTCCCGATGATTCAAAAACTTTGAATTATGATACAAATGGATTGAGGGAAATTAAAAATGCATCACAAACTATTATGGAAAAGCTGCTTCAAAAAGATTCAATTTTAGAATTTAGGGTAAGCTATATATACTTGAACGGAAGTAAAATGCCAAAGAATAAAATTGATTCTTTGAGAGATGAAATCAAAAATAAATATACGGCCAACGTTCCCTTTTCGGAATTGGCAAAAGAATATTCTGACGATCCATCTGCAAAAAATGGAGGCGATTTAGGCTGGTTTCCTTCAGGCAGAATGGTTGCTTCTTTTGAGTCTGCAATTAAAGCACACAAAAAAGACGATTTATTTTTTGCGGAATACGTTGAAGGTTCAAGAGAATGGTATTTTGTTATATTAAAAACGTATGAAGATCGAAAATCTGAAATAATAACTGTGGGACAAATACGAAACAAAAAAAATTAAATTTTTTAAATAGTTTCCTGATTACCAATATATAGAATAATTTTTTTCTTTCGAAAAATGTATTGAACAATTGTCAAAATTCAAATAGTTGATCCAAAATATTCAAATAAAAAACAACTTTTTTATTCTTCACCCCAGCGGCGCCATTTATTGGGAAGACAAAAAAATGTTATTGATTGCCGATGTGCATTTGGGAAAAGTGGCGCATTTCAGAAAACACGGCGCGCCCGTTCCGGCAAATGCAGCATATAAAAACCTTGAAAAACTTACAGAGATATGCAATCACTTTCAGCCTGAGACTATCTGTTTTTTGGGCGATCTTTTCCACAGCAAACTGAATGAGGAATGGCAGGATTTTGAAAAGTGGGTAGAATATACCAAAGCCGAAATAGTCCTGATTTCGGGCAATCACGATATTATTCCACAGTATTTATACGAAGAGTTGGGAATTAAGGTTTTTGACGAATTGTTGCTCGACAGTTTTTTGTTGACCCACCATCCCACCGAGATTAAAGGCACGTTCAACTTTTGCGGGCACGTGCACCCGGGCGTTCGGATGAAGGGCGTGGGGAAGCAATACCTGCGGTTTTCATGTTTTTATAAAACCCTTAACAGCCTTATTCTCCCTGCTTTTGGTAACTTTACGGGAAAACACATCTTAAAACCTTCGGAAATGGACGAAATATATGCCATCGTGGATGGGGAAGTGATTTGTGTTTCGAAAAATTAATCTTTTATGAAAAAAACACTACAAATTGCAAACATCATAGCTTTCTTGACAACGGTATTCGTAAATTATTTGTCCAACACAGGTGCGATAAACAATACCACAATAGACGAAATTTCCGAAGCTACTAAAAATCTTTTTACGCCTGCTGGATATGCTTTCTCCATTTGGGGGCTTATTTATTTAATGCTTTTGGGCTTTATAATTTACCAAAGCCGAAGCCTCTTCACCAAAGTGCGCGATGATGACTTTATTTTAAAAACGGGCTGGTGGTTTGTGCTTTCCTGCTTCGCCAATATTATGTGGATTACTTTTTGGCTTTACGGATATATGGAATATTCCATCCTTGCTATTTTCGTGTTGCTCTTTTCACTGTTAAAAATCGTGTTGAACAACCGGATGGAACTTTGGGATGCGCCAATTTCCGTTATTGCTTTTCTTTGGTGGCCTTTCGTGTTTTACAGCGGCTGGGTTACCGTGGCGAGCATCGCAAATGTAGCGGCCTATTTAACGAGTATTGAGTGGAACGCCTGGGGCTATAGTGAAGTCTCGTGGGCGGTAACGATGATTATCATTGCTGGAATAATAAACTTAGTAGTAACGTGGCGAAGAAATATGCGTGAATTTGCATTAGTAGGAGTGTGGGCCTTGGCGGCAATAGCAGTAGCCAATTGGAACGTGAGCAAAACCGTTGCCTATGCAGCGATTGCAGTGGCCGCAGTTTTGTTTGTAAGCAGCAGTTACCACGGGTTTAAAAATAGAGCTACAAGCCCCAATATTAAATTAAGGGAACATCTCAATTCTAAAAAGTAATTTTGGAATTTGAATTTTTGGGAATTTCTCCTAAACCATCCCCTTAATATCATTTCCCCAAGTGGGATAAGCAAAAATCATTGCCTTAATATTCTCAGTAGTCAGTTTTCCGCACATTGCCAGCACGAATAGATTGATCATTTCTCCGGCTTCGGAAGCGATTATATGTGCGCCCAAAACAATATTTCGTTTTTTGTCCACGATTGTTTTGTAGGCGTAAACGTCGTCATTAATGCGTTTTGCATTGAACCATTTCGGGACGCTTTTATATTCCACTACAAAATCATAACCTTTTTCCTTTGCCTCTTCCTCAGTCAAACCGATTGCTGCAACTTGTGGAATGGTGAAAACAACCGATGGTACTGGCGGAAAATCCATTTTTGTGTGGTTTCCATTTCTGATATTCAACGAAACTATCCGAGCTTCCTGGGATGTAGTTGGCGTTAATGGTAACGCCCCACTTGCCTTCTGAAGAAATTCGTTCACCGAAATCCCGCTTTTTTCAAACGCGACATTTGCTTTTTCCAAATCCAGCTCGTCGATGGATGGCACGCGGCCGGCGGTATTGAAAACCATTCGGGCGACAACGGATTCGGTTTTACCATTCTTTTCATAAGAAACGCGAATGTTTTTCTGAAGTTTTTCCACTTCGGAAACCTTTGCGTTGAAAATAAATTTGATCCCAAGTTCTTCCGAAGCTTTTGTGAGGTGCGAAACGATATCGGCTTCAAAAGGCCTGAGCGGACGCTCCTCAAACTCAATTACCGTAACTTTTGCGCCGCAGCGCGCGGCAATGTGGGCAAACTCCATCCCGATATAGCCTGCGCCCACAAATACAATACCTTCGGGCAATTCTTCCAATTCCAAAAAATCATCGCTGACCATTAAATGTTCCCTTCCAGGGATTTTCAGCTCCATGGGTTTTTGGCCGGTCGCAATTACAATCTTTTTCGCCTTTAAGGTTTTTCCTTCCACCGAAAGTGTGTTTTCATTAAGAAATTTTGGCGATTGATGGTACAATTCAATTCCTGCTTCTTTCAATTTCTTTTCAGTGGAGGCAGGTACAGCATCGGTAAATTCACATTTAAATTTTTGAAGATCTTTCCAACTTATTTTTGGAACGGAAATAATTCCATTCCCTTTTAAATTTTCCGAAAGCTGCATAGCTTCAGTAATTCCCACCAAAACTTTTTTCGGGTCGCAGCCTCTATTTGCGCAAGTTCCGCCAAATTCACGATTGTCCGCAATCGCTACTTTCATTCCTTCCGCAGCGCAATCATACGCCACAGTTTTTCCGGCGGTTCCGGTTCCTATTACAAAAACATCGTATTCTTTTATAGCCATAAACCGAAAATAGAGAAACGCCCAAGTTATTTGTGTTAGCAAAATGATAAAGTTGAATTTTGCAGTTTGAAAAATAATAAAGCGTACTATCTTTGCCGTCCCGATGAGCAAAACACTCGTTACTTCGCTTTATTCACAGTCTTCGCAAACACGAAAACTGGGGGATTCTATTGCCTCATCCGAAAATAAAATTCAAGTTTCTGGGCTCGTTGGCTCATCGCTTTCACTTGTAATTGCTGAAACTTTTTCTACTTCGGAATTGCCCTTTCTTTTAATTTTTAATGATAAAGAAGAAGCTGCCTATCATTTAAACGATCTCGAAAATCTGTTGGGCGACCAAAATGTGCTTTTCTATCCTGGAAGTTATCGACGGCCATATCAAATTGAGGAGACCGACAATGCCAATGTTTTGCTGCGAAGCGAGGTTTTAAACCGGATAAATTCCCGAAAAAAACCAGCGCTGATCGTAACCTATCCCGAAGCGCTTTTTGAGAAGGTCGTAACCCGAAAGGAATTGGAACGAAACACGCTGAAAATTGCAGTAAACGACCAACTTTCCATCGATTTTGTAAACGAGGTTTTGTTTGAATACCGCTTCAAACGTACCGATTTTGTTACCGAACCAGGCGAATTTTCAGTGCGGGGTGGAATTTTGGATGTATTTAGTTTCAGCAATGACGAACCGTACCGAATTGAATTTTTTGGCGATGAGGTTGACAGCATTCGGACCTTTGATGTAGAAACGCAGCTTTCTTTGGAACAAGTGAAAAAGGTTTCCATCATTCCAAATGTGGAAAATAAAATGGTGGATGAAAACCGAGAAAGTTTTCTGAAATATATCGCATCCAAAACCGTGGTTTTTCTAAAAAATGAAGAACTTTTTAGTAGCGCAATTGATAACCTTTTCAAAAAAGCAACTGAAGCTTTTAATGCAATCGATTCTGAAATAAAACGCGCAAAGCCTTCGGAACTTTTCTGTACTTCGGAATTGTTGAAAGCACAACTTTCTGAATTTACAACGGTTCATTTAAAAAACAACAAAGCTCCCCTCCTCTCGGGAGGGGCTGGGGGTGGGCTTTCGTTTTCAACTAAACCACAACCGTCGTTCAACAAACAGTTCAATTTACTGATTGAAAACCTGAATGAAAACACCGAAAAAGGTTATAAAAACTACATTTTCTGCAGTAGCGAGCAACAGGCAAAGCGTTTTCACGACATTTTTGAAGATGCCCAACAAAATGTGGAACAGTTTGAAACTATTGTTTTTCCGCTGTTTCAAGGCTTTATTGATGACGATTTAAAACTAGTTTGCTATACCGATCACCAAATTTTTGAGCGTTACCATAAATTTCAACTGAAAAATGGTTACGCCAAAAAGCAGGCAATCACACTAAAGGAAATTACCAATCTGGAAGTGGGCGATTACGTAACGCATATTGACCACGGAATTGGGAAATTTGGCGGATTGCAGAAAATTGAAGTGGAAGGAAAAATGCAGGAAGCCATCAAACTTTTTTATGGCGAACGCGATATTTTGTACTTGAGCATTCACTCACTTCACAAGATTTCGAAATACAACGGAAAGGATGGAAAGGAGCCCAAAATCTACAAATTGGGCAGCGACGCGTGGAAAAAACTGAAGCAAAAAACCAAAACGCGCGTAAAGGAAATTGCCTTTAATTTAATTGAATTATACGCAAAACGACGCACGCTGAAAGGTTTCGCTTTCGAGCCCGATAGCTATTTGCAGGCAGAATTGGAATCCTCCTTCATTTATGAAGATACCCCAGACCAAAGTACGGCAACCGAAGACGTTAAAAAAGATATGGAAAACGAGCGCCCGATGGATCGTTTAGTCTGTGGCGACGTAGGTTTCGGAAAAACGGAAGTCGCTATTCGCGCGGCTTTTAAAGCGGTGGATAACGGAAAACAAGTCGCCGTTTTGGTGCCGACCACCGTTTTGGCGTTTCAGCATTTTAAAACTTTTTCCGAACGTTTGGCTGATATGCCCGTAAAAGTTGATTATCTCAACCGTTTCCGCACAGCAAAAGAACGAAAAACCGTTTTGGAGGAATTGAAAAACGGCAAACTCGATATCGTTATTGGCACACATCAATTGGTTAACAAATCGGTTGAATTTAAGGACTTGGGTCTTTTAATTATTGATGAAGAACAGAAGTTTGGAGTTGCCGTAAAGGATAAATTGAAAACTATCAAAGAAAATGTGGATACGTTGACGTTAACCGCAACGCCCATTCCGCGTACGTTGCAGTTCAGTTTGATGGCCGCGCGTGATCTTTCGGTTATCACTACACCGCCACCCAACCGCTATCCTGTGGAAACGCACGTCATCCGTTTTGGGGAAGAAAGCATTCGCGATGCCGTTCGCTATGAAATTTCGCGCGGCGGACAAGTTTTCTTTGTTCACAATAGAATAGAAAATATAAAAGAAGTCGCCGGAATGCTCCAACGTTTGGTGCCCGATGCGAAAATAGGGATCGGTCACGGGCAGATGGACGGCAAAAAACTGGAAGATTTGATGCTTCGGTTTATGAACAATGAATTCGATGTTTTAGTTTCGACCACAATTATTGAAAGCGGACTGGACGTTCCGAATGCGAATACTATTTTCATCAACAACGCCAATAATTTTGGACTTTCAGATTTGCACCAAATGCGCGGCCGCGTGGGCCGAAGCAATAAAAAAGCATTCTGTTATTTCATCACTCCGGAATATTCAGCAATGACGGACGAAGCGCGAAAACGAATCACCGCTTTGGAACAATTTTCAGAATTGGGCAGCGGGATAAACATTGCGATGAAGGATTTGGAAATCCGTGGCGCGGGAGATTTACTGGGCGGCGAACAGAGCGGGTTTATCAACGAAATGGGTTTTGAAACCTATCAAAAAATTCTTGCCGAAGCCATTGAGGAACTGAAAGACAAAGAGTTTAAAAATCTTTATGAAGAAACGGAAGGGCCGAAGAAGAATTTCGTAAAAGAAATGACAATCGATACCGATTTCGAATTGCTGTTTCCTGATGATTACGTGAATAATATTACCGAAAGACTCAATCTTTACACAAAATTGAACGAGCTAAAAAACGAGGCCGAACTTCAGAAATTTGAAAAGGAGTTGCTGGACCGTTTTGGGGAAATGCCAAAGGAAGCGGAAGATTTGCTGAACAGCGTTCGCATAAAATGGATTGCAATTTCAATGGGCCTTGAACGCCTTGTGATGAAACAGAAAAAAATGATCGGTTATTTTGTGGCAGACCAGCAGAGTGCTTTTTACCAAAGCGCAGCTTTTACCAAAGTGCTGCAATACGTACAAACCCATCCCCAAAAAGTAACGATGAAGGAAAAACAAACCCGAAATGGCTTGCGGTTGTTGCTTACTTTTGAAGGTATTTCTTCCGTAGATAAAGCACTTCGGGCTTTGGAGCCCTTTAGCGAATAACCCCTTTAAAATCAACGAATGTCGGGTAAATGTCGGGTGAAATTCACTTGAAAATATTGCACTATCTTTACTGCCATCGTACTATTGCTTCATCAATTCAGAAAAAATGAAACAACCAGAACTCGGCCGAAAAATTTTAGAACTTCGTAAACAAAAAGGCTTTACGCAAGAGGAACTTGTGGAACAATGCAACATAAATGTGCGGACCATTCAACGTATTGAAGCTGGCGAAGTAACGCCCCGAAGTTTTACATTGAAAACAATTTTAAATGCGTTGGGCGAAGATTTGGAAAACTTGCAAGAATCCGAAGCTTCCCCTTTTGAAAATTTCAATTTAAAAGAGGTTGGCTTTTCTATTTTTTACATAAAACTGGCTTGGATTTGCGGTATCATTTATTTCCTTTCCGGTTTTGTGGAATTTGCCGTGGACTATGCCCGATTTCAGGAAGATGAATTGATAATTCCAAAAGCCGCATACATCAGTATGAAATTTATAGTGATGCTGGCCTATATTTATTTTTTATGGGGTTTTGTTTTGAGCGGCAAAATTTTCAATAATTATTTGTTGAAAATAGGTGCTTTCTTTTTAATTGGCACAACAATTTTATTTTACGGGTACGATATGGCTTCACTCTACTTTGAACCATTTTACACCGAATATGTTATAACTATACAATCAATTTTCTGTGGAATTGGCGGTATTATTTTTGGTTTGGCCGTGATGCGATTGGAAAATCCCTTTGGTAAGATCCCAGGAATAGCCGGTGGTTTTGAAGTTGTGAGCGGGATATTGTTTGTATTGGTTTTTATGGCATGGTTGGGGCTTGCCTTTTTAATTCCTGCTATGATTTTACAGATTATTTTACTCTATAAAATTGAAGAGTTTATAAAAAAAGAAAGAGATTCTCGTAATTCCGAAAATTAAAAATGATAAAAAGCATTTTCAAAATGCTGAAGTTGTTCCATTTTTTGGTTCTTTAAAACCGCAATAATATCAAAGCGAACTTCCACATCAAGCTCATTTGAAACGATATATTCATTGGCTGCTTTTACCAAAAGTTTGATTTTGTTTTTGGTTACGAAATCTTGCGGGTTACCAAAAAATGAGCTATTTCGTGTTTTTACTTCCACCATGACAACTGTGCCTTCTTCCTTTTGGGCGATGATGTCTATTTCGGCTTTGTCAAAATAGAAATTTCGGCGCAGGATTTTATAACCGTTGCGAAGCAAATATTGCGCGGCTATTTCTTCCCCTATTTTTCCGAGTTCGTTGTGCGTTGCCATAACTTTAAAAATACCAAATTTCAAGCACCAAATTCCAAAAACGAATAGTCGAATTTGGCATTTTGGAATTTGACAATTGTAATTTCTTAAAACTTCAAAGTTATTTGATTGTCTGCAATTTTCAATTCAACTTCCCTTCCCATAATCAAAGCCCGATTATCCGCGATATGCCCTGCCGGAAAATTTAAAATAACTGGATACTCGTATTCTTTTACCAAATCCGCAATAATCTCCTCAGCGGTTTTTCCGAAGTACACTTTATTGTCTTTCATCTCCGTCATTCCCCCAATGATAAGGCCTTTCGGATTTTTCAGATAACCACTTCGTTTTAAATTCATCATCATTCTATCCACGTGATAAAGCATTTCGTCCAAATCTTCGATGAAAAGAATTTTGCCATCGGTTTTCATTTCAGAATTACTTCCTATTAATGAATATAAAACCGAAAGGTTGCCACCAACTAATTCGCCTTTCAAAATTCCGAACGGCGCGAAGGAATCTGTCCATTTCATTTCAATACTATATTCCTCCCCAAACAAAACTTTCCGAATGGATTCCCTGGCTTCCTCTGTTTTATTTTCAATCTCCAAACACATCTGCGCGTGCAAGGTTTCAATTCCAAAATTGTGGATGTGCGAGTGTAAAACCGTAACATCACTGTACCCAACAATCCATTTCGGATTTTTTTTGAAAGCCGAAAAGTCAAGTTTATCGATAATTCGAACCGTTCCGTAACCGCCACGGGCACACCAAATTGCTTTAATATTTGGATCATCCAGCATTTGCTGAAAATCTGAAGCGCGCAATTCGTCACTGCCTGCAAACTGGTTTTCTTCGGCTCCAATTGTTTTCCCTAACACTGCTTTCAAACCCCAACGTTCAAGTAATTGAAGTACGGGCTTTAATTCTTTTTTTGAAATTTTCCGCGCGGTGGAAACTATGCCAACCGTGTCGCCTTTTTCAAGTCTGTTTGGTGTAATCATGAATCTAATTAAAATCACAAATTACTACATTTATATGTACTTTTGTCGTCTCAAAAAAAATTATGGATCAAAACCCAAACAGGTATACAATTACCGCCGCTTTACCATATACAAACGGACCCGTTCACATAGGCCATTTAGCGGGCGTTTACGTGCCTGCGGATATTTACGCACGTTACCAACGACTTCAAAATAAGGATGTTGTCTTTATTTGCGGCAGCGATGAACACGGTGTGCCCATTACAATAAAAGCGAAAAAAGAAGGCATTACGCCGCAACAAGTGGTAGATAAATATCACGCCATTATCAAAAAATCTTTTGAAGATTTCGGGATTTCCTTTGATAACTATTCGCGTACTTCTGCGGAAATCCATCATAAAACAGCTTCAGAATTTTTCAAAAAATTATATGAAGAAGGAAAATTTACTGAAGAAATTACCGAACAATTATATGATGAAGAAGCCAATCAGTTTTTAGCAGACCGATATATCACAGGAACCTGTCCAAAATGTGGCAATGAGGAAGCCTATGGCGACCAATGTGAAAAATGTGGTTCAAGTTTAAATGCTACAGAATTAATTAATCCGAAAAGTGCCATTTCGGGAAATGTACCTATTCTAAAAGAAACAAAGCATTGGTTTTTGCCTTTAAACGAATATGAAGATTTTTTAAAAAAATGGATACTCGTTGATCATAAAAAAGATTGGAAAACAAACGTTTATGGCCAGTGCAAAAGTTGGATTGACGACGGTTTGCGTCCACGCGCTGTTACACGAGATCTCGATTGGGGAATTCCCGTGCCGGTTGAAGGAGCAGACGGGAAAGTACTTTATGTTTGGTTTGATGCACCAATCGGCTACATTTCCTCAACAAAAGAATGGGCGGAGCGCGAAGGTAAAAATTGGGAAGATTATTGGAAGGACGAAAACACCAAAATGCTTCACTTTATTGGGAAAGACAACATCGTTTTCCACTGCATCATTTTCCCTGCAATGCTGAAAGCGGAGGGAAGTTACATACTTCCCGAAAACGTTCCCGCAAATGAATTTTTGAATTTGGAAGGCAATAAAATTTCAACCAGTAAAAATTGGGCGGTTTGGTTGCACGAATATTTGGAGGATTTTCCGAACCAGCAGGATGTGTTGCGATACACTTTAACCGCAAATGCCCCGGAAACAAAGGATAACGATTTTACATGGGCAGATTTTCAAGCCCGAAATAATAATGAATTGGTTGCTATTTTTGGAAATTTCATAAACCGTGTAATGGTTTTAACCGATAAATATTACGAAGGAATTATTCCCGAACCTTCAACTTTTTCAGAAATTGATGAACAGGTTTTAAGCGAGTTAAAAGCATATCCTGCCGTAATTGCAAGTTCGTTGGAGCGTTACCGTTTTCGCGAAGCACAGGCAGAATTGATGAACGTGGCACGCCTCGGAAACAAATATTTAGCCGACGAGGAACCGTGGAAAACTATAAAAACCGACGAGGAGCGCACCAAAACGGTAATGTATGTTGCACTGCAAATTGCATCGGCTTTGGCAGTATTAAGCGAACCGTTTTTGCCGTTTACTTCGGAAAAATTAAAGAATATGCTCAATGTCACCCTGAACGCAGTCGAAGGGTGGAACGATGTTTCTTCAAAATCAGAACTCGTAAAACCAGGGCATAAAATTGGAAAAGCCGAATTGCTTTTCAGCAAAATAGAAGATGAGCAGATTGAAGCACAATTAGAAAAATTGAAACAAACCAAAATGGATAATAAAGAGAATAAAGAACAGATTGCTTCGGGTGAAACCTCGCAAGTAACGCCTCAAAAAGAAACGATTCAATACGACGATTTCGCTAAACTCGATATGCGCGTTGGAACCATAATTAAAGCCGAAAAAATGCCGAAAGCTGACAAACTTTTAGTGTTGAAAGTTGATACGGGAATTGACGTTCGTACCATTGTTTCCGGTATTGCGGAAAGTTTTAAACCAGAGGAAATCATCGGTAAAAAAGTTACTGTTTTGGCAAACCTTGCGCCGAGAGCCCTTCGCGGGTTTGAAAGCCAAGGGATGATTTTGATGACTGAAAATGCTGAGGGAAAACTTGTTTTTGTAAATCCTGGGGAAGATGGGGTTGAGAATGGGGCGACAATAAACTAACAAAAAAATCTGCGAAAATCTGCGCGATCTGCGGGCGACATTAAACATACATACCCTATTGAAAACATTAGTAGCCTATATAACCTCCCAAACCCAGCTCCCTAAAAAAAGTGTTGAAAACACAGTCAAGCTTTTAAATGAAGACTGCACCATTCCGTTCATTTCACGCTACAGAAAAGAATTGACGGGAAATTTGGATGAAGTTCAAATTGGCGAAATTGTAAAATTTAAGGAGCAATTTGAAGCACTTGAAAAGAGGAAAACTACCATTCTAAAATCTTTGGAAGAGCAGGGAGTATTGACTGCGGAACTTCAGAAAAAAATAGAGGAAACCACAGATTTAATCGCTTTGGAAGATTTGTATTTGCCTTATAAAAAGAAGCGCAAAACAAAGGCTGATACCGCACGCGAAAACGGTTTGGAACCATTGGCGAAAATTATAATGTCCCAAAATGCTTCCGATATATCATCAATTGCTTTAAAATATATAAAAGGTGAAGTAAATTCCGAAGAGGAAGCCTTGGAAGGCGCACGCCACATTATTGCGGAATGGATCAACGAACGCATCGATATTCGGAATATACTTCGGAATCAATTGGAGCGTTTTGCCGTGATTTCAACCAAAGTGGTAAAGAAGTTTGAAGAAGACGAAAAAGCGCAGAAATTCCGCGATTATTTTGATTGGAACGAAGCTTTAAATAGAATTCCGTCGCATAGATTGTTGGCAATTCTTCGCGCAACTTCGGAAGGATTTATTCGCCAAAAAATTGAGATTGATGACGAAAAAGCATTGTTTAAAATTGAAGAGAGAATTATAAAAGCTAATAATGCTGCTTCAAAACAAGTAAAACTTGCGATTGAAGATAGTTACAAACGCCTTTTGTTTCCGGCACTTTCAAACGAAACGCTTTCCGCTGCAAAGGAAAAGGCAGATGAAACTGCAATCAACGTTTTTGCCAAAAACTTAAAGCAACTTTTGTTGGGTTCTCCTTTGGGGGAAAAACGGGTTTTGGCTATTGATCCTGGGTTTAGAAGTGGTTGCAAAGTGGTTTGTCTCGATGCCCAAGGAAATTTGCAACATAACGAAACCATCTTTCCGCATCCGCCAAAAAGCGATACTTCAACTGCAATGAAAAAGATAAGCTCGCTGGCAGATGCCCATAAAATTGAAGCAATTGCAATAGGAAACGGAACGGCTTCCCGCGAAACGGAACAGTTTATAAAGCGAATCCAATTTAAAAATGCAATACAGGTTTTTGTTGTGAGCGAAGCTGGCGCATCTATTTATTCCGCTTCAAAAATTGCACGCGATGAATTTCCGAATTACGATGTTACCGTGCGTGGCGCGGTTTCCATCGGTCGCCGTTTGCAGGATCCTTTGGCTGAATTGGTGAAGATTGATGCAAAATCCATTGGCGTTGGGCAATATCAACACGATGTGGATCAAACTAAATTGAAGAGTTCTTTGGATACTTCGGTGGAATTGTGTGTGAATTCCGTTGGCGTAAATATAAATACGGCAAGCGTTCCGCTGTTGAGTTATGTTTCGGGAATTGGTCCAAAACTGGCTGAAAATGTGGTGAATTATCGTGAAGAAAACGGCGCTTTTTCTTCAAGGGAAGGAATAAAAAATGTACCGCGTTTGGGCGGTAAAGCTTTTGAACAGGCAGCTGGATTCCTCAGAATTAAAAATGGCGAAAATCCACTGGACGATTCTTCAGTGCATCCGGAGAGTTATGCGGTCGTTTCAAAAATGGCAAAGGATGAAAAAGTAAAAGTTTCGGAATTGATTGGAAATAAAGCGCTTCTTCAAAAAATAAATCTCGAAAAATATATTTCAGAAAAAATCGGGCTTCCAACTTTAAAAGATATTATCAAAGAACTGGAAAAACCCGGATTGGACATTCGCGAAGAGGCAAAAGTCTTCACTTTCAACCAAAATATAAAGAACATTACCGATTTACGAGAAGGGCAGCTATTGCCAGGAATCGTAAACAACATTACCAATTTCGGCTGTTTTGTTGATATTGGAATAAAAGAAAGTGGCTTGATTCACGTTTCAAATCTTTCAGATTCTTTTGTGAAGGATGTAAACGAGCACGTTCATTTGCACCAACAAATTGTTGTAAAAGTGCTTGATGTAGATGTGGAAAGAAAACGCATTCAACTAAAACTGCACCATTTAGAAACGCGTTAATTATTCTTTAATATTGACTTAAGTCATCAAAAGATAGCTTTTAAAGTCTAATTTTGCGGCTTTTATTTTAATCTTCTCAATTTCACTTTTATGACAAAGCCCCGAATTGCCCTTGTCATTGGAATAGTTTGTATTTCCATTTTCCCCATTTTGGTAAAACTCAGCTTGTCGCCGGGTGTTATTTCGGCGTTTTATAGAATGGCGATTGCCGCTGCTTTGCTGGTTCCTTTTACGGTTTTAAGTGGAAAAATGAGAATTCAATCTTTGAAGATTTTCTTGCTAACCGTTCTTTGCGGTGCAATTTTCGCTGGAGATGTTGCTGTTTGGAACATCGCGATCCAAGAATCTACAGCAACGCAAGCTACTTTACTCACCAATCTTTCACCAGTATGGGTTGGCGTTGGGGCATTTTTTTTCTTAAAAAATAAACCAACGGTCAATTTTTGGATAGGCACGGCAATTGCCATTTTCGGAATGGTAACATTGGTTGGTTTTGGATTTTTCTTAGAACTAGATTTTGACCTGGCCTTTATTTTTGCAATTCTTTCTGGAGTGTTTTATGCCGTTTATATGTTGCTCAGCAAATATGTGCTTTACGAAGTGGAAGTATTACCATTTATAACCATCAGCACACTTTCGTCGGCTATTTTCTTAGCAATCTTGAGTTATTTTATTGGGCAACCATTTTCAGGATTCAGCAATATGGGATGGTTTGTTTTGGTGGTTCAGGGCGTAGTTTGCCAGTTAATGGCGTGGCTACTTTTGGGCTATGCAACCAAACATATGCGGGCCACACGGGTTTCTGTTAGCCTTTTGGGACAGGCGGTTTTGACTACTATTTTGGCGTGGCTTTTTATAGGGGAAGAAGTAAGTTTACAAATGATTTTGGGCGGAGTTATTCTTTTATTAGGCATTCGGATTACTTTCTACAATAGGCCAATTCCTTTCTTCGGAAAAAATAAAAACAGCGAAGAAATAGTTTGAAAAATTAAATCAATTTTGTTGAAATAATTTTAACAGGGCAAGCCTTTGCGGCTTGTTCACAGGTTTCAAACTCTCCATTATCTGCAATTTTCAAAGTAAAAAACCCACGCTTTTCTTCGGAATGGAGCAGGACACACTTTCCGTCTTTTTTTGACATCCGGAAATATTTTGGCGCCAGTTCTACGCAGTAATTGCAACCAATACATTTGTTTCTTTGCAGTGTTACAACAACCATTTTATGAAGCTACAATTTTGTACAATTTATCTGAAGGACGTACTCGGAAAGGTGTCGGGATGGTGCAGGAATCGCCCTTTTTTGCTGTTGAGAGCGACTCATCATTTACAAGCATTTCTGAAAGATCAAATTCCTTTGCGCCAGTGGTGGGTCCGGTTATCAAGATTTTATCGCCTAAGTTTAAATCGTAGGCTTCAATTTTGAATTCTGCAATTTTGGTTTTTGGGAAATAATGGACGCCCTTGCCAATATATACTTTCTTCTGTGTGGCCTGTGAGCCTTCAGTATTGCTCCATTCGCCCAATTTTTGCCCCAAATAATAACCGCCCCAAAATCCGCGGTTATAAACCTTTGCAAGTTCCGCCATCCAATCTTCCACTTTTTCTTCGGAATATGTGCCGTTGTAAAAGGCGTCAATAGCTTCGCGATAGGTTTTGGTAACGGTGGCAACATATTCTGGCGCACGACCGCGACCTTCAATTTTTAAAACTTTTACCCCAGTTTCAATCACTTTATCCAAAAAATCCACCGTGCAAAGGTCTTTGGGCGACATCATGTATTCGTTGTCCAATTCAATTTCAAAACCCGTTTCCTGGTCTATTACCGTGTATTTTTTTCTGCAATTCTGCTTACACGCTCCACGGTTTGCCGATGAATTGTGAGAATGTAAACTTAAATAGCATTTACCCGAAACCGCCATGCAAAGCGCACCGTGGCCAAAAATTTCAACTTCAACCAAATTCCCCGAAGGACCTTTAACCTGTTCTTTTTCTATTTGTTCGGTTATCTTCTTTATTTGTCGAAGGCTTAATTCTCGGCTCATCACCATAGTATCTGCAAAGAGTGCGTAAAATTTTACCGTTTCAATGTTTGTAATATTTATTTGGGTTGAAATGTGAATTTCCATTCCAATCTGTCGGGCGTAGGCAATCACAGCCTGATCCATTGCAATCACGGCGGTCAATCCCACAGCTTTTGCGGCATCCAATAAGGTTTTGATCAACGATAGGTCGTGATCGTAAATAATCGTATTTAGGGTAAGATAAGTGCGGACGCCTTTCTTTTTACATCTTTTGGCGATTTCAGAAAGATCGGCAATAGTGAAATTTATACTTGCGCGGGCACGCATGTTCAATTGTTCCACACCAAAATATACTGAATCAGCACCGTTGTCCAAGGCAGCTTGCAACGATTCAAAATTGCCCGCAGGGGCCATTAATTCTATTTTTCCGGAAGTAGTCATTTGCTTAAAAATTGAAAATGACTACAAAAGTCGGATTTGCTTTTTTTACAAAGTATGATATTTGTTAGGTTTTGAAAGAATTTGAAATTTATATTAAACAAACAATATTTCGCAAATTTGTCTTTGATATAATTTCAGTTTCTTAGGTAAAGACCGAGTTTTATCTTCCAATAAGGCATTTTCTCCTCAAAATATTCGAAATACGGTTTTAGGGCTTCGGGATTTTCAAGTGTTTTTTCAGCATTTTTTATTTGCTGAATTTCTTCGGAAGAAATAAATTGTGAAAAGTCAAAAGCTTCACCAAGTTGATGCATTTTTATGAAATGTCCATAAACCGAATCTAATGAAAGCCCACGTTTTTCGGCAATTTGTGAAGGAGAAAGGTTTTCTTCCATAAACATTTTATAGCTTCGTTCGTGGGTTGGCAGACCACTCTCCAAATTATCTAAATGTCGATTGATTACTTTTAGAAAATCAGCTGCATATTTTTCTAATTTTGCTTCACCGACTCCTGAAATCTCTGCAAATTCTTCACGGGTTCTTGGTTTCTTATATTCCATGTCTTCCAAAGTAGCGTCACTGAAAACCACAAAAGCAGGTTTATTAATTTCTTGTGCCAGTTTTAGGCGCAATTCGCGAAGTTTGTCGAAAAGCTCGGCGCGTTTTCGTGGAGCCCGTTCGGTATTTACTTTTTCCACTTCTTGAATGATGTTTGCCAACCTCACTTTTTTTCCTTCAAATAAAACCTTTTTAGCGAAAGGTGTCAGCAATAAACGACCGTTTTCGTGAAAATAAATTTGTAAAACGCCTTGATTTAAAAGTTGAATGACATACTGCTGCAAGTCGCGCCACGAAATATCTTTAGCGGCGCCGAAGGTTTTGATTTTCTGATATCCTTTGTCGTAAACTTGTGCATTTTGTGAACCTCGGAGTACATCCAAAACCATTCCCAATGCCTCCTGCTCCTGCAATCGTGCAACGGCAGAGCATACTTTTTGCGCGATTAAAGTTCCGTCAAAATATTTGGGAGGGGTTTTACAGATGTCACAGTTACCGCAATCTTCGGTTATGTGTTCCCCAAAATAACCGAGCAAAGCTTTTCTTCTACAACTCAGCGCTTCTGCAAATTGTTGCATCCGTTCTAGTTTTGCCAATTGATAGGTTTCTGTCTCAGAGCCTTCGGCAAATTTCCGAAGCATGATTACGTCGGCAAAACTGTAAAAAAGTATGGTATGCGCTGGCAGGCCATCACGTCCGCTCCGGCCGATTTCTTGATAATAACCATCAATATTTTTGGGCATATTATAGTGGATTACCCAACGCACATTGCTTTTGTCTATGCCCATTCCAAAAGCAATTGTTGCAACAATAATTGGCGTCCGGTCGTTCAAAAAATTATCTTGAACCGTATTTCTTTCTTCGGAAGTCATGCCAGCGTGATAGGCTTCAGCTTTGTAACCTTTGGTTTTTAAAGTTGTTGCCAGTTTTTCGGTACTTTTTCTACTTAAACAATATATGATTCCGCTTTCATCAGAATGGTTTTTCAGAAAATCTATAATCTGCTTGTTGCGATTTTGTCCGGGGCGAACGTCTAAATATAAATTGGGTCTATCAAAAGAGGCTATAAAAGTTTTGGCTTCAGGCATGGAGAGTTGTGTTGCAATATCTTCCCGAGTGGCTCGGTCTGCGGTTGCGGTCAAGGCAATTAACGGCACATTTGGAAATTGCTCTTTCAGGCTTTTCAGTTGTGTATATGCTGGTCGAAAATCGTGACCCCAACTGGAAATACAATGCGCTTCGTCAACGGCAAAAAGACTAACTTTTATTGAATTCAGAATAAAGTTTAACTGCGGCAGACTTTCGGGCGCAACGTACAAAAGTTTTAAATTTTCATTTTGGAGATTTTTTAAAACCTGCTGCTGTTCTTCATAAGGTTGGGAACTATTGAAAAATTCTGCGGAAATACCATTTGCTTTTAATGCATCCACTTGATCTTTCATCAAAGCAATTAGTGGTGAAATGACTATCGTAGTTCCTTCCAAAGCCAAAGCCGGCAATTGAAAACACAACGATTTACCGCCGCCGGTGGGCATAATGGCAATGGTGTCTTTTTGATCTAAAACATTATTTATAATTTCTTCCTGATTTGGAAGAAATTGCTCGTAGCCGAAATGTGTTTTGAGCAAATCGAATTTGCTTTGCTGGGTAGTTGTTTCCATTTTTGTAAAAATAACGATTCATACTTTAAAAAAATAAACCCCCACTTAAAGCAGGGGTTTGGTTAGCCAGTCATTTATTTACTCCCCAGCATGACTAGCTCGTTGCAAAATACTTCGGTTATATAGTGTTTGTTGCCTTCCTTATCGTCCCAAGTACGATTGGTAAGTTTCCCTTCAATAACTATTTCTTTGCCTTTGGTAATATAGTTTTCAACTACGTTTACAAGGCCTGGCCTTTTCACAACAACATTGTGCCAGTAAGTGTGTTCTACTTTTTTACCGTCTTTGTCTTTGTAACTGTCATCTGTGGCCATTGAAAATTTTGCAATTTTATTGCCATCGGCAAAGGTTACGATTTCTGGGTCTTGGCCCAATCTTCCAATCAACTGTACTTTGTTTCTAAGTGCGTTCATGATTTCTAAATTTTAATGTTAAACAATTGATACTATCGAAGTTCATTTTATTCGACAGGACAAACTTACCTCGGACTCCAAATTCTAGTTGGTTGTTAATCGCTTACTTTCGTTTATAGTTGTTTGTAAGCGTTTGAAAACGGATATGGTTTTGTAAATCAATAGTTTACAAATAATGGTTCTTGATTTAAATTTTCGTACTTTCAACTATTGAAGAGTAATTTTTAACAAATTTGACTTATGAACAGCAACAGATTGGAAGCATTTAGCGATGGTGTGCTAGCCATAATAATTACCATTATGGTATTGGAGCTGAAAGTGCCCCACGGAACTGAATGGAATGATTTGGCACCATTGCTGCCAGTGTTTTTAAGTTACATTCTAAGTTTTATTTATATCGGAATTTATTGGAACAACCATCACCACATGATGCATGCGGTTGAAAAAGTGAGCGGCGGAATTCTTTGGGCAAACTTACATCTGTTGTTTTGGCTTTCGTTAATTCCTTTTGTTACCGGCTGGATGGGAGAAAACCATTTTTCTGAACTACCCGTGGCATTATATGGGGCAGTACTTTTAATGGCAGCTGTGGCCTATTTTATTCTTCAGAATAGAATATTGTCTGTACAAGGAAAAGATTCACTTTTGGCTAAAGCTTTGGGAAAAGATTTAAAAGGAAAAGCATCACCAATAATTTACATAATAGCAATCATAGTTTCCTTTTACAGCACTTGGATTGCGGGAGCGCTATACATTTTAGTTGCGCTTATGTGGTTAATTCCCGATAAGCGGATTGAGATAATTTTTAAGGAAAAGAAATAGTTACCAGGTTTGGCCTTTTAATTTCATTGCAGCCGTTAGTACATCGCGTTGGCTAATCTGTCCCACCAATTTTCCGTTTTCAATAATCGGGAAGCGCCTGTGTTTTGACTCCAAAAACTTATTGGCAGCATCTAGTACGTTCATTTCGCCATCAATGGTATCAACATTTGTAATCATGTGTTGTTCCACTTTCACATCTTCCATGGGGTGGTTGTGGTAGCGGCAGTCACTAAGCTGTTTCATACAGTCACCTTCGGAAATAATGCCCACCAATTCATTTTTATCATTTACAACGGGGCCTCCGGAGATTTTTTTCTTTAGAAGAATTTCAATTACCTCAAGCACCGATTGCTCAGGTTTAAAAGTAGTGAGGTTGCGCGTCATATAGTCTGAAACCTTTATTTTTTCCGAAGAACCTTTTTGGGGCTTGGCCCGTCTGCCCATAAAACTTTTAATTCCCATAGTATCAAATTTTTGCGAACTTCTAAGATAAACAATTTTATCAAACCGCAGAAATGTATCGATAACGATAAAAAATTCCTTTAGATTAAAATCGTATTTTTAACCACCTAAACTTCCCAACCATGAAAAAATTCGGTGCCATTCTTTCGCTTCTGCTAATAGTTGCAATGGTCTTTTATTCCTTTTATGGATTGGCACCGCAATACTCTGGAGATGAAACTGCTCCAGCTACTGAATTTTCAGTAGATAGGGCGTTGCAGCCTTTAAGCGAAATTTCAAAAAAACCACATTATTTAGGATCCGATGGACATGCAGAAGTACGGAGGGCCTTAATTTCGGAATTGGGGAAATTGGGTCTGGAAGCCCACATTCAAAAGGGATTTAGCTTAAATCCGGAATCGAAAACGCTTGATAAACCTATAAATATTCTTGCCCGAATAAAAGGCTCAGAAGATGGGAAAGCGCTTTTATTACTTTCACATTACGATAGTGCACTCGTTCCCTCCTTCGGTGCCAGCGATGCCGGAAGCGGGGTGGTTACTATTCTGGAAAGCGTGCGCGCTTATTTGGCTTCACGGGCGCAGCCTAAAAACGACATCATCATTCTTTTTTCCGATGCGGAGGAAATTGGACTGGATGGTGCAAAACTTTTTGTGAATGAACATCCTTGGGCAAAAAACGTGGGTTTGGTTCTCAACTTTGAAGCCCGCGGCAGCAGCGGCCCCAGTAATATGATTTTGGAAACCAACGGCGGGAACTCAAAATTGGTTAAGGAATTTATAGCGGCCAATCCAGATTTTCCGGTTGCTTCCTCATTGATGTACAGCGTTTATAAAATGCTTCCGAACGATACAGATTCCACTGTTTTTAGGGAAGACGGAGATATACCCAGTTTTTTCTTCGCCTTTATTGACAGCCATTTTAATTATCACACTGCAAACGACACATTTTATAATCTAAGCCGAAATAGCCTAGCCCATCAAGGCAGCTATTTGCTTCCATTACTGCAATATTTTGCAAACACTGATCTTTCAAAATTGAAAGCTGAGACGGACGATGTTTATGTAAATCTTCCGTTAATAAAAATGGTAAGTTATCCCTTTTCATGGATTTTACCGATGCTTATTTTAGTTACTTTACTATTTCTCTTCCTGATTATTTACGGACTTCACAAAAGAAAATTGAGCAGAAAAGTGATGGCGAAGGGTTTCGTTCCTTTTTTGCTTTCCTTGATTCTATGTGGAATTATGGGCTTCTTTGGTTGGAAATTGATTTTGGTGCTCTATCCGCAGTATCTCGAAATCCAGCAAGGTTTCACCTATAATGGACATTGGTATATTGCTTTTTTCGTTTTTCTCTCGTTGGCAATTACGTTTGCGATTTATAATAAATTCACCAATAAATTCAATGAACCTTCATATTATGTTGCGCCATTGCTGTTTTGGCTTTTAATAAATCTAGCTGTTTTTATAGTCCTAAAAGGAGCCGCTTTTTTTATAATCCCAGTATTTTTTGGGTTGGTATCGTTTTTTGTGATGCTGCGGCAGGAAAGACCTAGTCTTTTGGCAATGGTATTTTTGGCGGCGCCCGCCTTGTTTATATTTGCGCCCCTCATTCAGTTTTTCCCAGTTGGGTTGGGGCTTAAAATGCTGGTAATAAGCTGCGTTTTCACTGTTCTGCTTTTTGCATTGCTCTGGCCTGTTTTTGGATATTATAAATTGAAAGGTTTACTTTCGGTTGTATGTATACTGTTCGCGACATTCTTCTTCATAAAGGCACATTTTAAAAGTGATTTTTCAGCAGAGCGAAAAAAACCGAATAGCCTTATTTATTATAAAGATGCAGATATTGACAAGACCTATTGGCTTACCTATGACAAAGAAATTGACGCATGGACACAACAATATTTGGGTGAAAGGCCTGAAGATGCATCCAAGATTTTGGGGGAAGCATCCTATAATAAATACGGAACCGATTTTAGCTTTGCGAAGGAAGCTCCGCTAAAAACCATTCCCGATTTTGAAGTGATTTTGGAGGCAGATACGCTGGTTGAAAATCTTCGGGATGTGAAGTTTACCATCGTTCCAAAACGAAAGGTGAACAAAATTGATTTATATGCCGAAAACGCCACATTTCAATCTTTGACTTTCAACGGAAAGGAAATGCCCGCTTCCAGTATTTCAAAAAACTATCGGGGAACAAAAAATAGTGCGCTTATTAATTATTACGTTTCCGAAAATGATTCCCTGAAAGTTCATTTTTCAGCGACAAAGGGAACTCCAGTAACCTTTAAGGTGATGGAATATTCCTTTGATTTGATGGGAGATGATCAATTTAATATATCAAAACGACCCGATTACACTATGCCGAAACCCTTTGTAATCACCGATGCCGTTGCGGTAAAGCGGACTTTTTCAGTAGATTCCTTAAGAGTGAAAGTTATTGATACATTTCAGACTAATCTACAAAATAGGTTGATGTATGAATAAAACAATTGCAATTGCGGGTTTGGGATGGCTTGGGCAACCTTTGGCCTATCGCTTGGCAACATTGGGTTACACCGTAAAGGGTTCGGTAACTTCTATTGAAAAAGCTACTTTACTGCAGCAAAACGGCTTTGATGCCTATCCCGTGGAAATTTCGGAAAATGGAATCGAGGGTGAAGTGCAAGCCCTGCTGAACAATGTGGATTGTTTGCTTATTATGATTCCGCCCGGGCTTCGGAAGAATACTGGCGCAGATTATGTTTTGAAAATGGCACATTTGCTGGCTGCAATAACGGAAGCTTCGGTTTCTAAAGTGGTTTTGGTGAGCAGCACTTCGGTTTACGATGATTCGCAGGGTAGGGTGACAGAGCACGATGAACCCAAACCCGAAACCATCGCCGGAAAGCAACTGCGACAGGTAGAAGAATTGTTTCTGAATGCTGAAGGGCTGCAGACTACGGTGGTACGTTTTGGCGGATTGCTTGGTGGCAGTAGAAATCCTGTAAAATATTTGGCGGGGCGAAAGGATTTGGCAGATGGCAGCGCCCCCGTAAATTTGATTCATCGGGATGATTGTATTAACATCTTGGTTGAAATTTTAAAACAGGATGCCTTCGGAAAAGTCTTTAATGCCGTAAACCCAAGCCACCCAACAAAAGCTGATTATTATATTCAAAAAGCAAAAGAGCTTAACTTGGAGCCGCCGACTTTTGCAAAAACAGATTCAAATGAAATTTTTAAACAGGTGGATTCTGATAACTTGCTATCTGTTTTAGATTATTCTTTTAAAACCTCTATATAAAAAAAGGAGCCTGTTATGGCTCCTTTTCACTTCAAATAAATACTTTAAAAACTACCAAATACGCACTCTATCTTCTGGCGCAAGGTACATAGGGTCGCCTTCCTTAATATCAAAAGCTTCGTAAAACGCATCAATGTTTAGCAAAGGTTGTGTAGCACGAACCATACCCGGAGAATGCGGATCTGTTTTTACTTGGTTACGCAATGCTTCGTCGCGAGATTTGGTGCGCCAAACCGTGGCCCAACTCATAAAGAAACGTTGCTCTGGTGTTAACCCGTCAATGTTATCTGGGCGTCCGTTTTCTTTATAAAAACGTTGCAAACCATCGTAAGCGCCAAGCACCCCACCAAGGTCACCGATATTTTCACCCAAGGTAAAGTGTCCGTTAATGAAAACGCTATCCAAAACTTCCACATTGCTGTATTGCTCGGCAAGTTTATTGCCGCGTTCGGTGAAGTTTTTAAGATCGGTTTCGGTCCACCAATTTACCAGGTTTCCGTTTGCGTCAAAACGCGAACCGCTGTCATCAAAAGCATGTGAAATTTCGTGGCCTATTACTGCGCCAATACCACCGTAGTTTACAGCTTCATCTGCCTTGTAGTCATAGAAAGGCGGTTGAAGAATAGCTGCTGGAAAAACGATTTCATTATTGAAAGGATTGAAATACGCATTCACTGTTTGTGGGCTCATGCCCCATTCGGTACGGTCTACAGGCTCGTCTATTTTTTCAAGGTTGTCTTTAAGGTTCCAAGTTTGCACGGCTACCATATTGTCATAATAGGTGTTACCTGGTTTCACCTCCATAGAAGAGTAATCTTTCCACTTGTCTGGATAACCCACTTTTACGGTGAATTTGTTAAGTTTTTCAATGGCCTTAACCTTTGTACTGTCGCTCATCCATTCCAAGGCAGTGATTCGGTCTTTGTAAGCTGCAATCACATTTTCAATCATGGATTCTGCCTTCGCCTTTGCTTCTGGCGGGAACATTTCATCTACATAAAGTTTGCCCAAAGCTTCACCTACACTTCCGTTAACGGTGGCAAGGGCACGTTCGTCAGCAGGTTTTTGTTTTTTGGTTCCGTTTAATGTGGTAGCATAAAAATCAAAATTGGCTTTCTCAATTTCTGTGGTCAACATTCCAGCGGAATTGTTCAAAGTAGACCAACGCATTACGGTTCTCCAAGTATCAAAATCTGGTTTTGAAAACATTTGTTTTAATGTTTCCATATATTTTGGTTGCATCACGATAACGGTGTCCAGTTGTTTGTTGATGTCCATTTGCTCAAATGCCTGTTCCCATTGAATTTGCGGAAGCATTTTTTGCAATTCGGTAATACTTCTTGGGTTGTTGAAATTTCTGAAATCGCGGCTTGCAACCTTATCCAGTCTTGGAGTGGCTAGCTTAGTTTCAAAAGCTAGAATAGTTTCAGCCTGCTTGCGTGCAGCTTCTTCCGAATCACCCAAAAATTGAAGCATTCTTGTAATATGATCTACATATTGCTCGCGGATTTTTACCGAAGCAGGATCTGTATTGGTGTAAAAATCGCGATCTGGCAGCCCTAAACCGCCTGGCGTGATATAGGCAGAGTTAATAGCGCTATTGTTAGGGTTTGAAAATGCTGCAAGACCCAAAAATGGTTGTGAAACCGCAACGGCTTCTTCAGCCATTAATTTTTGAAAATCTTCCATGCTATTCATGGCAGCAATCTTTTCTAGTGTAGGTTTTAAAGGTTCAATACCAGCTTTGTCCCTTGCAACAGAGTCTAATTTTGATTCATAAATCATCAGGGCTTTGGCTTGATCGGTTTCGGGGGCGTATTTGCCGCTTTCCTTTGCTTTTGCCAAAATGTTCAGCATGTCCTTGCTGGTTTTTTTGCGTAGAATTGTGAATCCGGCCCAACTGGTTTCATCATCTGGAATTTCATTGTTTTTCATCCAGTTTCCGTTCACGTAATTGTAGAAATCATCTTTTGGACTTACGGTGGTGTCCATATTTGCGAGGATAATACCGTGTGGTTCAGTGTCTGCAACGGCCACTTCGGTTTTTTCCTTACAAGCGGTTGCGGCTACGGCAACAACTGCAAAGGCCACAACGGGTTTTAAAAAATTAGTCTTCATTTTATGGTTTTAGATTAAAGTATTTGTTGATTTAATAGTATGCTGAAAGCATAAGTTGCTTTTACTTTGTGTTTGTTACACTTTCTTGTTTTTTTTATCCTGAAGTTCCAAATTTATGATTGAATCTTTGTAGCGTTGTTGTTTTTTCAGTTCGTTTTCTTCGTCTTCCTTTCTTGTGAAATCTATTTTGTCCTTTTGAAACTTTTCGTTTAGTTGAACAATCAGATTTTTTACGGCTCCATTCATTTCTTCCAAAGATTGCTGCACCTTTAACGAATCAATAGTAGCTTGGTGGGACGCCTGAAAAAGTAGGGCAGAGCGGGTTTTCAGTACCATCAATCGGCTGTGGATAGGTTTGGTGTTTAGCGTATCGGGGACGTTGCTGAAAAGTGAATCTGCATATTCCTTTAAACGTTCGGAACGGTTGCGCAAGTCTTGGTAATTGCTGCCGTTTGCATTTTGCGCTTCGGCTAAAAAATCTTCCAAAACTCCCCAACGTACGGCCTGTTCTTTTGCTGGAGGCGAAAGTGTGGGAAAATTGTAGTTTTTGTCTCCAAAAATTATGGAGGCATCATTGGTTGGCGTTTGTTTTTGGTTTTCTTCGGAAGCATTTCCGCAGGAAAAAACAAAACCGACAAACATTAAAAGGGGAATAAAAAACTTCATAAAGAATAAAAGAGGCACAAAGATACTGGTTATTAACCAAATGGTACATAAAATTTTTAGGTGTTGAAAGCATTGATAATATGTATATTTACACTTCATTTTTTGAATCAGCAAACATATGAAAAAGCGAATTTTGATAATAGGCGCCTGCGGCCAAATAGGGACGGAATTAACGCTATACCTTCGTAATAAATTTGGAAGCCATAAAGTAATAGCCAGTGACATTCGGGAGGGCGAAGAGGAGTTGATGAAGAGCGGCCCTTTTGAAATTTTGGACGCAATGGATTACAACGCTGTGGAAGAGGTGGTAATACGCCACGAGATAACAGACGTTTATTTAATGGCGGCGATGCTTTCCGCTACGGCGGAAAAGTTTCCTATGAAAGGTTGGAACCTGAATATGAATTCACTTTTTCACGTATTGAATTTAGCCAAAGACAAAAAAATTGAAAAGATATTTTGGCCTTCCAGCATTGCTGTTTTTGGACCCTCCACTCCAAAAACGGACACGCCACAGCGCACGGTGATGGAACCCACTACGGTGTACGGAATTAGCAAGCAAACGGGAGAACGCTGGTGCGAATATTATTACAATCGTTATGGAGTGGATGTTCGCAGCATTCGTTATCCAGGGCTTATCAGTTATAAAACCCTGCCTGGCGGAGGCACTACAGATTATGCGGTAGATATTTATCACAAAGCACTAAAGCACAAAAAGTATATCTGTTTCCTAAATGGTGAAACAACTTTGCCCATGATGTTTATGGACGATGCCATAAAAGCAACCGTTGATATTATGGAGACTGAAAAAGAAAAGATTAAAATTAGAAGCTCGTACAATCTCTCTGCCATGAGTTTCAATCCTGAGGAAATTACCGAAAGCATCCAAAAGCATATCCCCGAATTTAAAATAAGTTATGAACCCGATTTTAGACAAGCTATTGCAGATAGTTGGCCACAAAGTATCGATGATAGCGAAGCACGGGAAGATTGGGGTTGGAAAAGCGAAATTCCCTTGGATGAAATGACCGAAATAATGCTCACCAATTTAAAGGATAGGTATTAGGATTATTTATCCTCGTCAAATATTACTTCCAAAATATTAGCGGTTCCACTTTTTCCTTCGTTTGAAATGTATAGGGTGCCGTCTGGCGCGAAAGTAATTCCTTCAGGTTGGGGGAAAGACTCCTCATATAGCTTATGCAGTTTTAGGAGCTTCCCTATACTGTCCATTATCAACACTTGCGGATTTTTTCCTTCCAAAATATAGAAATGCCCTGTTATTGGGTGAATAGCAATGTCTGAAGGGAAAAAATTTGAAAAGAGGTCTATATCGTCATCTGCATCTTTTGATTTAAAAATTGGGGCGTCCAAAGGAATTTTCAATACTGGCAAGGAATTGGATTTTTTGGTTTCGAGGTCAAAAGAATAAATTCCCTTATAATCTTTACTATTGGGGTCAATGTCCTTTACCGCGAAAAGTAAGCGATTGTTGGATGTATCGGCCACTACCGATTCCATATTATTTCTTCCAGAGAAGGGGAGTTGATATTCGATTGTTTCAAAATTGTTACTGAGGTAATTTTCAACTTCAAAGAGAAGGCCGCTGCTTTCCATAACGTATGCAGTGCTGTCTGCGGTGGTTATTGCTTCGTAGTCGCCAGATTTCCCAAAGGATATTTTTTTTTCAACAAGGTTCGTTTTTAAATTATATATAAAAATTATTCCTTCTTCGTCCTGCACGGCAGCAATTTTATCTTCGGAAATCCACCTTATACCAGAAATTTCATTTAATTCTATGGGCATATCCCACTTTCGTACAATAGTATAGCTTTCGTTTTCCAAACGGGGATTAAGCGCAGGATTTTCAAAAGCGTACCATAGAATTCCTACAAAAGCGAGAACCCCAACAATTATTATAAAAGCAAGTCTGTTTTCATTCATGATTTTTCAGTATAAGCACATAAATTAAATGAAATAATAATTGGTGTTCCTTAAAATTTTTATAAAAAAATTGATTCGCTGTTTTGAGTGGGAGCAGACAAATATTGTTGTAGCCTCACCAAGAATCGAACTTGGATCTAAAGTTTAGGAAACTTCTATTCTATCCATTGAACTATGAGGCCATAGTGTAAATCCCCAAATTTAACTATTTTAAGATGATTGCTGAAAGTAATTTAATCAGTAGCCATATACTATTTCTACTTTAGGCGATTGCGAAGCATGCATAGTACTCCAATTTCTTCTTTTGACAAATTTTCTGCTTTTTTAAGCAATTGGGTTATTTCCTTTTTGAAATACCTTAAAGTGCGGCCTTCGGTATAATCTTCAATTACGCGAGGGTCAATATAGCTGCTTCGCGCCACGGCGGGAGTGTTGCCCAAGGTTTCAGAGACCCTGTTTACGGCTTCTTTAATATTCTTGTCCAATAATTTTTGATCTTCCTCTTCAACTACCCCGAGCTCATCCAGAGCAATGGCGGCAATCATTGTACCTGCCCAAGTTCTAAAATCTTTTGAAGAAAATTCTTCCCCCATTACTTCTTGTATGTAGCTATTTAGGTCATCGCTCTTTACATCTATAATATTGTTTTCCTCATCAAGGTATTTAAAAATCTCATAACCTGGCATATCATCAATTTCTTGAACAATTTTAGCGAGTTTTTTATCAACCACGTGCTTTTCCTGTTCTTGCCCAGATTTTCCGTTGTAGGAAAATATGAGCTCATTGCCGTTTATGGTAAGGTGCTTACTGCGCATGGTGGTTAAGCCGTAGGTTGCGTTTTCTTTGGAATACGCCTCACTGCCCGGCCGAAAAAAAGCCGATTCCAAGAGGCGGACCATTGTGGCCAAGACTTTTTCACGGTTTAGCTTCCGTTTGCGTAAATGCTGGCCGGTAACACGCCGCATATGCTCCAATTGGTTGGCAAAATCTATAATCCGATCGAATTTTTTGGCATTTTGTCGCTCGGTGTATTTAGGGTGATAAATGTATTGTTTGCGGTCCTTGTCATCCCTGCCTGTGACCAAAAGGTCTGCGTTTTGGTCTTCACTTATTTCTACATCAGTCCAAGCCGGCGGGATGACGAGGGACTTTATCCAATTGCGAGTTTCTTTATCTCTGATGGTTTTACCCTTTTCATCTTTATAAGTAAAGCCTCTACCGTGTTTTTTTCTTTTGTACATGGCAATTTTTTGGTTTTAAAATTAAGAGAAATCCATTTCAGTATTTAACTCTTTAAGAATCTATTAAGAAAGGATTTCCCTGTGATAAGTATGTAATAGCGTGGGAGTACCTATGGAATATCCATAACTTATAGTCGCCTTAGGGTCGGCATACAATCGGCATAGAGTCGGCATAGAGTCGGCATACGGTCGGCATAGAAAGGTTGGGTTGGATGAAGAAAAGGAATTGCCAACACCAGTGCAGTGGTGCTAATATACGCAACTACGGCTGCCAAAGTCAAGGGAAAAACGTAATTTACTATGTATTTTTTGATTAACCCAAAGCCATGATAAGTTATATTAATAGTTATATGAGTTGATTAACAGGGAGTTGTGTTAATTTACATACTGTTTTACGTATCTGTCCAGTAACCTCTGGACTCTCTCTGGTTTCCTTTCTGATTTCCTATGTAGGTTGAACTCTTCATTTTTTTGATATGCATCTCGAATGCCAATAGGTGTAGAAGTGTAACCAATATAGAACGGGGACAATTTTTCTGAATGCAATATGTATTCACGATATTTGATATAATAAGCAAAAAAAGCCCAACATAACTGCTGGGCTTTTTGCGCCTCCTCTTGGGCTTCCTTCGATGCGTTCCTAGGGTCGCTTACTCAGGATAAACTTCTCGCCCGATACACTTAACCTAAAACAAAAAAACCAGCCTAATTAAAGACTGGTCTGTTTTGCTCCTCCTCTTGGGCTCGAACCAAGGACAGTAAATCACTTAACATAAGCCTTTTAACAAGTTGTCAATTTTATTGGTATCCGAATTGTATACCTTTATTTTAAATTTTAAATATATTACAGGTCTAAGATATTCTTTTAATAATAATCACCAGTAGAATGTTTTACGTAAATCCCCCTTTATGTTTGATTATCTGATTTACCTAAACCTATCTATAATAAAATTAATAAAAAAGGACACTTGTAGTGCACCTTCAAATTTTGGTCCTGTCCATTTAATCTGTATAAATATTATATTTGGACAAAGTCCAAAATAAAGTATATGTCCGATAATATTGAGAAATTAAATTATAATTATAAGGATATACCTAATCCTGATTATGCAAAACTTCTTTCAGGTATTGAAACAGCCTATGATGTATTTAAAAGTGATAAAGAAGAGATTCCAAAACTGTTAGAACCCTTTTTTCAAAAAGTAGGTTTGGCTAGTGTTGTTGGCTCATCTGACACTGGTAAGTCCAGTTTTTTAAGACAGCTAGCATTGTCCATAGTTTTAAAGAAAGAGAAATTTTTAGATTTCAAATTAAATATTAATCAAGGTAATGTCGTATACGTCAGTACTGAAGATGAATTTTACTCTACAAAGGAATCTATCTCCAAACAACTGAAAGAATTAAAAACTGCTGATAAAGAAATAGAAAATTTAAAAAACTTATTTTTCCTATTTGAATTTGATTATTTAATAGAGCGATTAGAATTTATTTTAAGTAATTCACATATAGACCTTATTGTTATTGATTCTTTTGCAGATATATTTACAGGTGATATAAATTCAAATACAAAGGTCCGAGAGTTTTTAAATGCTTATAATAAACTTGCTATTAAATATGGTACTCTAATAATTTTTCTTCATCATTTAGGGAAAAGGTCTGATTATAAGAAATCTTCTAAAGACAATATTATTGGGTCTCAAGGTTTCGAGGCTAAAATGAGAAGTGTTGTAGAAATTAGGGGTTCAAAAAATACCAATGAACGAAAACTTACTGTGCTGAAATGTAATTTTCTTCCCTCTTCATTTAAGAAAGAAAGTTTTTTGTTGGAATTCAATTCTAATCTAATATTTAGAAATAAAAATATTAAAGTCAAATCAGACATACGAGAAACCATCGGTCAAGATCCTGAATTAATAAAATTCATATTAGAATTAAATAAAGAAGGGCTAAGTTACAGAGCTATTTCTGAAAAATTAAAAGCACAAAATTTAAAAATCAGTAAATCTACAATAGGGAAAATAATTAATTCTGAGACGAATAAAAATCGTGATTAATATAATATTTAGTAGATTTAAACTCTCCCCGACAACTTTAATAATTAAGTATTAATCAATTCTTATGTCTTTATTTCAAACTACAGTTGTTGCTAAATACCTTAAATCACAACACACCTTAAAGCTTAATGAGAAATGGGACATATACAAATCCCATTTTTTAAATCCTATTATTCAAGAAAATATTCGGAATAGCAAAGAGGAACAATACCAAGAAGGTTTCCTTCGAGATTTATTTGTTAAGATATTGGGATATACTTTAAATCCGGAGAACAGCTTTAACCTTACTACTGAACTTAAAAATGTAAAAGACAGTAAAAAGGCTGATGGAGGTATAATTATTAATGATAGTGTGGTTGGGGTTGTAGAGCTTAAAGGAACAAATACTACAGATTTAGGGAAAGTTGAAGAACAAGCCTTTGGATACAAAAATAATCAACCCGAATGTGTATATGTCATTACTTCAAATTTTGAAAAGCTGAGGTTTTACATTGATAATGCAATTGAGCATATAGAGTTCAACTTATTTACACTTACAGAACTAGAGTTTAAGTTACTCTATCTTTGTTTAGGCTTTGAAAATGTAAAAAATAATATTCCCAAAAAACTAAAGGAAGAATCCTTAAGCCAAGAGGAATTAATTACTAAACAACTCTACAAAGACTACTCACTATTTAAAAGAGAACTTTTTCAAAATTTATGTGAATTAAACCCACAGTTTGAGCCATTGGAGCTTTTTAAAAAATCACAAAAGTTATTGGATAGGTGTCTCTTTTTATTCTTTGCTGAAGATAGAAATCTGCTCCCACCCAATTCTGTTAGGTTAATTCTAGACCAGTGGAAAAAACTACAAGAGTTAGATGCCTACACACCTTTATATGATAGGTTTAAAAAATACTTTGGCTATCTAAACACAGGTTTTAAAGGTAAACAGTATGATGTATTTCCTTACAACGGTGGATTGTTTAAACCAGATGACGTACTGGACAATATTACTATTAATGATGAATTACTATACAAACATTCCTTTAAGCTTTCAGAATATGATTTTGAAAGTGAAGTAGATGTAAATATACTGGGGCATATTTTTGAAAATTCCCTTAATGAATTGGATGAGATTACAGCCCAATTGGAGGGACAGGTGATTGATAAGTCAAACACTAAAAGGAAAAAAGATGGTGTTTTTTATACTCCAAAGTATATCACAAAATATATAGTTGAAAATACTATTGGAAAGCTATGTGATGAAAAGAAAGCAGAACTTGATATTACAGATGAAGCATACCAACCTGCAAAGCAAAGAAGTAGAAAAAGGTTGGATAACCTCAACCTATATAGAAATTGGTTATTACAATTAACTATTTGTGACCCAGCTTGTGGTTCTGGAGCATTTTTAAATCAAGCCTTGGACTTCTTAATTAATGAACATATATATATTGAGGAACTTTCAGCCAAGTATAATAAGGATGCTTTCGTTTTAAGTGATGTTGAAAAAAGCATTTTGGAAAACAACCTTTTTGGGGTTGACCTTAATGAAGAATCTGTAGAGATAGCAAAACTATCCTTATGGTTAAGGACTGCACAGCCCAATAGAAAACTAAATGATTTAAGTGATAATATTAAATGTGGAAACTCCTTAATTGATGATATTTCTGTGGCAGGAGATAAGGCTTTTAATTGGGAAAAAGAATTTCCTAAAGTATTTGCTAAAGGTGGTTTTGATGTTATTATTGGAAATCCACCTTATGGAGCTTTTTTATCAAAAGAAGAAAAACTGTTTTTTAAATCTAATTATAAGGTCACAGAATACAACTATGATACTTATAATTTCTTTTTTGAGCTGTCATTGAAAATAATGGGTGCTAATAAATATTTGGGATTTATAACTCCCAATACTTTTTTAGTTGTGGAGAATGGAATGAAATTAAGAAAGCTATTATTTCAAGAAAATACTTTACTTGAACTTTTTGAAACTCTTAATGTTTTTGAAGATGCAGTTGTTGAGCCTATAAATATTATTTTAAAGAAATCAAAACCAAATCAAGGAAATAAAATTAAAGTCTTAATTGAAAACCGTAATTCTAAAGACATTAAAGAAGAAATATTTGACACAAGTTACTTATTGAGTAAGCATAATTTAATTCTCAATTTCAGAGAAAGTAAACAGGAAAGGTTACTATTCGAAAAGATAGTAACTAAATCTAATCCTTTAATTGACTTCGCAAAGGTAACCACAGGGATTAAACCTTATCAAACTGGAAAAGGTAAGCCAAAGCAGACTAAAGAAACTTTAAAAATTAAACCATTTACAAGTTTTGAAAGCAAGCCCAATTGGAATCCATTAATAAGGGGAACACAAGTAAGAAGATATCAATTGCTATGGGATGGAGAATATATTGAATATGGAGAATGGCTAGCAGAACCAAGAAGCCCTAGTATATTTTACAATCCAAAATTACTTATTAGAAGAACAGATGATAATTTAATGTGCGTATATGATGAAGATAACTTCATTGCAATAAATTCAGTCCACATAATTCAATTAAATGAGGAAAAGGACAGTCTGTATAATTTGTTAGCACAGATTAATTCCAAACTATGTAATTGGTTTTTTAGGCATCAAAATTTTCATATGGTAAATAAACCAATGGCAGAAGTTAAAGTTATTTATGTTGAAAGACTGCCCATAATAGATACTCTTGATAAATTTTTAGAAACTTCTGCAAAAACATTATTAAAGTTAAATAAGGATTTATTTGATTTCAATCAAAAGTTTTTAAGACTGTTAGAAAGAAAATTTGAAATTCGTAAATTCTCAAAAAAACTCGAAAATTGGCAAGATTTATCCTATTCAGATTTTATAAAAGAACTCCAAAAGAAAAATATAGTTCTTTCCTTATCTGAGGAGACTGATTGGGAAGAATTTTTCTTAGTTGAACAAAAGAAAATTCTAGAGATTCAAAATAAAATTACTTCAACAGATAAAGAAATAGATGCGAAGGTTTATGAGCTTTATGGGTTGAGTGATGAGGAAATTGAGATAATTGAAAATAGTTAAACCAGAAATTATAAAACCATTTCACATTTTTTATTTTATTCCTTTATTAAATTGAATTCCAATATTCATTAGTAAAAAATTATTTTTGGTTTTTATTAAATTTAAAATATGCATAGAGATACAATTTTTATTAGTCACGCTACTCCTGAAGATAATGAATTTACAATATGGCTTGCATCACGGTTAGAACTATTAGGATATAATGTTTGGATTGATAAAATTAAACTAATTGGAGGTGAAACTTTTTGGAAAGAGATTGACCAATCTATTAGAAATACAACAATCAAATTCCTTTTAGTTTACTCAAAAAACATCTGTTATAATCAAAAACCTGGGGATATTAAAAATGGGATTAACAATGAAATAGAATTAGCAAAATCTATAGCCATTGAGAATAATTTTAAAGATTTTATTATCCCACTTAAAATTGATAATTCTCCACATAATCTATTTGTGGGTGCAAATGTTCTAAACCATATAGATTTTAGTAATGAATGGAGTGAAGGATTAAAACTACTTATAAAAAAGCTTAATGAAGATTTAATACTACCTGATAAAAATAAAAAATCCAGTATTAAAGATTGGTATGAATCAGATTATATTACGTGTAATGGAATTATTCCCAAAAATGAACTTTATTATTCCACTTGGTGGGCAATTGATGATATGCCAAATGAAATTTATATGCACAGGTTTGAGAATAAAAAACAGGCAGATACTATTTATTTTAATAATTCCTCAATACCCGTTGGTAAAATAGCAAATGTTCTTACTACATTTTGTTCCACACTTGATAATAAGGTTATAGATAAAACAGGAGAAAGTTTTTATATTAATCCAAAAGAAACATATTCATTTAAAATTAGTGAAATAATTTTAGGTTTCGAAAAAGATAATTTTCCAACACATAGAGATTCTGAAAATCACCTTAAAAAATTATTAAACAGGGCTTTCCATTTAATAATGCGTAAAAAAGGTCTTTTTTGGTACGAAATGTCAAGCAGAAGTCTATCATATTTTTATCCAATGAATTTATTGACAAAAGACCAAGTGTATTTTGAATTTCCTTTTAAAAAGACTCATAGAAAAAGAAAAAAGGTTTTGGGCAAGCACAAAAATTTAAAATGGCACTATTCAATTTCACAAATGCCTAAGTTAACACCTGTTTTTGGATTCAGCTTAAAACATCATTTGATTTTTACGACGGATGGTTTTGCAACTTTAGATGATAAAAAAGTTATGCATTCCAACAGAAGAGCCAAGGGTAAAAGATTATTTAATGAGGAATGGCGGGATATGATGTTAGCATTTATACAAGGATTAAAAGATGAATCAGGAGAAATCTTTATACAGCTTGGAGAAAATAAAGCTTTAAAAATGAAGGAATATCCAGAAATGTTTTGGGCTGAATTTGGATATGATGAACCAAATCAAAAAATGGAATTAGAAGAATACTATTTTGAAGAAGATGAATATTAAATTAACACATATTGAAGAGCCAAAACTCACCTTTGGATTCGAGCAAAAATTAGTTGACCCAAGAGATGGTATTACACTATTTGGTCCAAATTCCCATAATAAAATTTCTGGTTCCATAAATATTGGAATTATAGGCACAAAGGTTTCAAGGGATAGGATGATTTCATATTTGAAAAAAATTCACAAACCCGTTTTAAGTCAGAATGGGGATTTGGCAAGACCAATGTTCCCTGGTTTAGATTCTGCATTTGGAATTAATATAAACTTTAAAAATATTGCTGAAATAAATGTGGAACAAACTCATATTGAAAATTTCTTACTTTATAGTGATAATCACCAAAGAGTCCACAATTTGACAAATCTTTTTTCTAATAAAATTTTTGATTATATAACAAAGGAAGAGAATCCAGTTATTATTTGGTTTATAATTATCCCTAAAGATATATACTTATATGGAAGACCAAATTCACGAATACCTGCATCTGAAGAAAATGTAAAAACAGGTCTTAAAAAAAGTGACAGAAATACTTCGCAAGTATCCTTATTCTTTCAAGAAGAAAATGAAAAACTTCAAGAAGCATATAAATATCAAGTGAATTTCCACAATCAATTAAAAGCAAAATTACTTGAAGAGAAAGTAATTTCTCAAATAATTATTGAAGATAAAATTGCTTTTGAGAAAATATGGAAAGATGAGAAAAAAATTGAAGCTGAACAAAAATTTAATTCTGCCAAAGCTTGGAATATATCTACCACACTTTATTATAAATGTGGGGGATTGCCTTGGAAATTAGGAGAGGTAAGAGAGGGTGTTTGTTATTTAGGTTTAGTTTATAAAAAACTGAATGAAGATTTAAACGAAAGAAATGCTTGCTGTGCTGCTCAAATGTTTCTAGATTCTGGTGATGGAATGGTTTTTAGAGGAAATGTTGGTCCTTGGTACAATCCTCGTAACAATGAATTTCATTTAAGCAAAGAAGATGCCTTTGAAATTATTTCACAATCACTTGAAGCTTTTAAAGAATATTCCATTACTAATGATTATCCAAAAGAAGTCTTTATACACGCAAAAACATATTTTGATACGGAGGAATGGCAGGGATTTACTGATGCGACTGAAGGAAAAAGTAAAATTATTGGAGTGAGAATTAGAGATGATCGAACCTTTAAGATTCATAGGGATTATTCTTATTGTGTTCCAAGGGGTTCAACATTTATTTATGCTGAAAAAAAAGCTTTTTTATGGACAAGAGGTTTTATTCCAAGGCTAAAAACTCAATTGGGTTTAGAAGTTCCTAATCCATTGAGTGTTGAAATTATAAAAGGTGAAAGTGATATTGAAATAGTCTGTAAAGATGTTTTAGCTCTCACTAAATTAAATTACAACACTTGTTCTTATGGAGATGGACTTCCAGTTACTTTAAAATTTGCTGATTCTATAGGTGAGATTCTAACAGCAGGCAATCATATAAAAAGTTCGGTTCTTCCATTTAAACATTATATATAAATCAAAAGCTTGAGACATATTTTAAAGCACGGAACCAAATTGGTAAATGTTTAATCAATTCAAAAGGATATTACTAGTTAAGAACGATGTAATAACTTGTGAACTTAATAGATTTACGCAAAAAGGAAATAGAAATAGTTGAGAATTCTTAGATCATCATTATTCTGTTACGTAATATTATGACAGGTAATATACACTACACAAATAAGCACACAAACAAACATATTGAATGTTGAAAAATATGTTAATAACACAAGATTGAATATTAATTTATTTTTTGTAGATTTGTATGTATAATCTAAATGATATGATTAAGATAGATTTTTTTAAACCTAAAGAATCAGATAGAAATGCTAAAGTAACAGTACACAAGACTGGTAAGTTAGGTTTTTCTAAATCAGCAGCTGATATATTAGATTTAGCAAATAAACGATATTGTAAAGTTGGTAAGGATGCAAATGGTGAAGGAAACAAGGTTCTTTATATGGTTGTTCAGCCCCAAAAGGATGAATACTCTTATAAGGTAAGTAAAGCAGGAGATTATTATTATTTAAAAGCAAAGCAGTTGCTAATAGATTTAGAAATAGATTATAAAGATGATGATACAACAGTAATTTACGATATAATTGCTCTTAACCTTGAGGGGAAGGAATATTTTAAACTAAATAAAAGAGTGATAGAAAAAAGAAAAGCCAAGCAGACATAAGGAAGGTCTACTTGACTCTTGTATCACAGTTATAATTCGTGATTGTACTGGTACTACAAATCTACAAATATTATAACTGATATCCAAGTTATAAGTCTTCCTGTATTTATTAACCAAAACTTTTTACTATGTCATATAGAACAGGTGAGAAGTGTCCACAAAGTGGTGTTTACAGATGTAGTACACATACTGGAAACACTATACCTCTATCTAAAGGAGAGACTTTTCCTCCTTGTAGTTGGGGAGGTGGACACGGAACAAATTGGATATTAGTAAGCCTAGCATAGGTTCTAATAGATAATTTTAAAATGCTGGTGAATAATAGTAGCCAGCATTTTTTCAAAAATTTAAATATTAATTTTTAAAACCTATAATAATGGGAAAATTTGTAATTAAAAATAGGTCTAATGGGGAATACCAATTTAATCTTAAGGCTAGTAATGGTTTAGTAGTTCTCACCAGTGAGGGATATTCTACCAAAAGTAACTGTCAAAATGGGATTGAATCTGTTAGAACTAATTCACAGGATTATTCAAAGTATGACAACAGAATGTCTACGAATTGGAAGTATTACTTTAATCTTAAAGCTAGTAATGGACAAATCATTGGAACAAGTGAAATGTATGAAAGTTCTAGTGGCAGAGATAATGGAATTGAATCTGTTAAAAGTAATGCTCCTAATGCGATTATTGAAGATCTGACTTAAAATGTAGTAAGAAATGCCAGCCTCCTACATTGGATGCTGGCTTTCTATTCAACTCAAAAACCAAAGATAGTTAGAATCATCCTTGATAGTTTTTGCCCATCTATTTTCATATTCAACGAATTTACAATTCTTTCTGAAAAATTGTGATAAAGTGAAGGTTGTCAAGAATGATATACCTAATCTCACTTACTTTTCTTTTTTTACATTGATCCCTAAATTTTTACAAATTAAATATTATGTTATTTTTAAGCAAAATTTAAATAACATAGGGTCATTGCCTTATATACAACTCATCAATGAAAGAGGTTATTGAATTAACAATAAAAAAATACATTTCTGAAAAGGCAGAGGAAATATCTTCCTTAATTGAGGAGCATCATAAAGTTTTTATCGAATCTAATCCTGCAACAGGTAAAACAACCTTTTTTAAAGAATTTGCAAAAGGTATAGTTGATAACTCTTTAAAAAGGAGAATTGTCTTTGTTTTTCCGCTTTTACTTATTCAGGACCAATTAAAAGAAAGTTTAATAAAAGATGAATACAAAATTGATCTGGAATTAAACTTCAAGTCCAAAAGAAAATACCTAAACGACAACGATAGAATAATTACTTCTACTTTTCAAAGCTTACATTATATCTCCACTTCACTGACAAAAGAGGACATTATAATAGTAGATGAAGCTCATTCCCTATTTAAAAGTTATCCAAACCCAGAAAAGAAAAAAAGAACATTTTTATCAAAACCATTAATTGATTTATACTTAACAAAAGCAAATATCGTATTGATGTCTGGCACCATTCCTGATGGTATAATTAGACTTTTAAATCTTAAGCATATCAAGTTAACCAATGATCCACCGCCGTTAAAAGCAAAAGTTGTATTACTTCCAGCCAGAGGATCCAAAAAACAGATTGCAATAGAATTCGCTAAAGCATCTGTTAATAAGAATGGGAGTGATAGTTTAAATATTATCTATTTAAAGAATATTAAAGAGGGAGTGAAAATTGCAAATTATTTAAATAGTATAAATCTAAACTCAAAAGTTTTAAATTCAGGTGAAAAAAGGGGATCGTTATATTTAAGCATCACAAAAAGAATGATTGTGCCAGAGGATATTCAAATTCTAATTACCACCAATATCATCAGCTCGGGTGCCAACATTATGAATACCAATATAGGGGACGCTTTAATGATTGATGAATATAGTCCAGCAGAAATTAAACAGTTTTCAAAAAGGTTTAGGAATAAACTTGATATCGAAGTCACACTTGCAAATTCACCAATTAAAGGTCCAGAGGAAAACCTAGCAGACACAATTGATAGAAAAATTTTACTTCAAAGACGGTATTTAACGAGAATTCTCAACGTTATTAAAAGCACCAAGGGAAAAAGTATGTATAATTATGATTATTCTTATTCCTATGATACTTCTCCTCTAGCTACACCAGATGAATTAATTAAACAAATAATAGATAGATATCTAAAACAAGAAACTTTTTATTGGGAAAATTATCACCGCTTTGTTGAAGATTCTTTCATATATATAGCAGACGAATTAAATAAATATGATGACATTGAAGCAGTTTTTTTTGAAAGACCTAATTTATCATCGGACATAATTGAATATAATGATGGAGATTTAACTTCGGAATTAAATGACATTAGGATTGATTTTATAAAATACCCTGAAAAATTCATATCTACTGCCATAAATAATGTAGACACATATTGCAGATTTCAAATACTACGTCTATTAAAACAATATAATCAAGGTATAACATATCCTGAAAAATTAAAATATATACAACACCCACTCTTTCAAAAAGAAATATTAGATCCGTTATTGGTAAACGTAGAATATTTTGAAAATGATCCCAGAAAATGCCTTTATTTTTTAATGAAAAATAGCACTCAGGAATTAACAAAATACAAAATTAGTTATACAGTTTCAAAATTTTTAAATGAGCACATAACTTTCCAACCAGATATAGAAAGTCCAGGAGATTATATAGCTTGTTGGTCATCTACTATAGTTAAATCTTTATTAGATGATGAATCTCAAAATCTATTTAATCTAATAAAAGTTATAGTCCAATATTGTTTTAATGATAATTCCGTCATACTTACAGACTTGACCGAACAATTGAACAAAAACCTTAATATTAAAAATATACTAAATTTTAGTGATGGATATAACCGTCTTCCACTTCGAGAATTAACTTTAACTCAAAAGGGCTATAAGCTTGACCGTATTTTTTTAATTGCGATCCTGCGTGGAATTTTCTATATAGGAAGAGAACAAACCAAGACCATTAACTCAAACAAAAAAAGAGTGAATGCCTTTCCCTATCTAGAGAGACTTCCGGAAAAGGATGAACGAATCCAAAATAAAGATTATTTAAAGCTATACCATACAGCATTAAGAAAATCAGAACCAATTGTGACTCATACTGTTATTAATCGTCCTACTAAGAAATTTGGTTTTTCATTTCGACAAGGAGAAATGACTAAAATCCCATCAAGTCCTGAACTACTTCAGCTAAATTATTTTGATAAAGAATTTTATGACCTCGTTGAGGATTAGTCCCCTTTTTTGCTGTTATCTTTATATAGAGATTTATAAAATTAAAAAAAAAGGGACCAATAAAGAAAACACCTGCATAAATATACAGGTGTCCATTATTGCCATTTTTTTCAGTGGTTTTCTTTTAGGACTAAACACATCTCAAAAAAATTAAGTAAAAAAATACAGCATAAAGTCCAGACAATTGTTTTATTAATACTATTATCTAAGCTAGATAATATCAAAATAATAGTAATAGTAGGCAGTATCATTGATTATATACACAGTTTTTAACTCCGTGGTAACCTTAATTTCCTGCACCCATACTCTATCCCCTTCTTTGAGATTATCCACGGCTTTTAAAACTTTCACTTCAAAGGGACAAAACAGCTCTTTTAATAGATTGTTACAAGTAATTATCAATAGACTTTTTGGAGTGCTGAAACGTAAAATTTCAGATAACTTTTCATAATCCATAAATGCAGAAATAAGCTATGTTATATTAATTAAGAAACCAATTTGGCGTTTCAGTCTGCATTGAATTAGCTAGGTTCTGAATAAACTCGTAGGCACAAACATTCTTATTTAAATTGGAATCAATGTACGTGGATTTGTTTGCTGAGGTCATAAGATTATAAAAGCTCCAAAGATTGATATGGTTTTCTTTTGATCGAGAAAAGTTGGGGTCTGAATAATACTCCTTAACTACATTTCCAATCTGATTGTCATTTATAGAGAGAGGAAATATATCTTGTCTCTCTTCCTTGGATAAATGTTGGAACATTCGCATTTTACCAATGGTGTGAGCAAACTGGGTTTCATCTAAATAAAATTTACTCATACGTTCCATATTACCCAGGAACCTTTTTTGATCAAATGAATTAAACAGTACCTGAATTTGTTCTTTTAACTCTCCCAATGAGGTAACTTTAATCTCTGAATTTAGTCCATCTGTGGAGATACAGAGGTTGCAGCAAACCAAATTCTTGAAACCAATAAAGACCTTAAATTTTTCAACAGATCGTTTACTGTATAAGTTTTCTTGGTTTAAAGCTCTTACTCCTCCTACAGAAAGAGAAATAGGGTTACCATTCACAATATGCTTGATTTCTGGCATTTCAATCATAAATGCACATCTTTGATAGTAAATTGTCTGTTCCTCTGGTAAAAGCTCTTTAACGGGCTTTCCTATAGCTGTAGGGACCCTTCCTTTGATTATATGGCTAATTCGGATATCTGGTTCTAAAATTTTAGTTTCAGAAAAGTTTTCCTTTAGTACTTCCTGAGTAGCCTCAATAAATTCAAAATGAGCAATAGTGCTTTCATTATCAGAATATACTGGTATGATACAGTCATTTTTAAGATGCTCTAAAGCTACTCGTTCCGTGTTCGCCTCTATAAAATTACCCTGCGAAATAACCACCTCATCTTTTGAAATGATTTGGTTTCCAACATTATTAATTGATACTATTTTCATTATTATTTATGTTTTTTGATTCAACAATTTTTGATGTAGGTATAATCTGGGAATTGATTTTTTCAATCTGTTCCTTTTTCTGCAAGACCAAATTTTTTATTTTGGATTGTATTTCTGGATGTTCTAAGTAAACTGCCCTAAGTTCGTCTAAGCTGGTACAGTTTTCAATATCAGCCTTAATACAATCAATCTCATCCTTTGATCCTTCATTGCACCAAGCCAAAAGCTTTTTCCCTGTGGCTGTATTAATCACGAATTCTGGTTTATCAATAAACAAACCTGTACGATCTTTTGATGCCTTGGCGTTATGAGCAATATCAATATCAAATACAATTGTAAATTCGTAATCTACATCGTTACGTTGAACAGCCTTTAATCCTACTTTTTCTGGTATTGTTTTACCGTTCTTTTGATTTAATACATAATCTTGCTTAACCCTCATTGTTGCTATAATATGGGTATCAGATTGGAGTATTTTATTTACAAAAGCATTTTGTCGAGGCGTTATTTTACCCCAATTGGTAAAGGAGTTTCCGACCATATTGCTATGCACGTCCAGTAAATAATCCCAACAATGAGAGATACTGTCAATAATGACAACTTCAATACCGGCATTTTCACAGAGATTGATTGCTTCAATATATCTTTCTGGTGAATAGGGAGGTTGTAAAGAGATTACATTATAGTCCCCTAAATGTGCATAGAGATCAGCAGAGCCATTTTCAGTATCAATCACAGCAACCTTAGTAAAATCATTTCCCGCTAGTCCTTTTGCAATTAGAAGTGAGGAATATGTTTTACCACTACCAGAACTACCTTGAAGTGCTAATTTCATTTTGGCTTTTCGCCTTTCAGATTTTCTTATTTCCATTACGATTAAATATTATAGTTCATATTAATTTTTATATTATTTTATTATCTATTAGGTTATTACAAAATAGAAAAGGACCTACCATTAGAAATGATAAGTCCTTTGTTCGATAAGAAATTGAGGCTATTAAACCACGAAATCCTTTTCAATAACTTGCTGTTGCACTTGCAATAAGCCTGCAAAGTCTTCTGCAGTTGCTCTATTTGCATTAGATAGATGCGACATTCTTAATTGTGGGTTTCCTTCTTCATCAAAAGATAAAGTTGTTAAATAGGATTTCCCCACTTCTAACCCGTGATCATAATTACTGGCGTAACACATAGCTGAACGCTCTACAAGTTTACCATCAGGAAGATGAAATTTAACCTCAACGATTTTATAGTCTTTCTCGTTGCTGTTTTTTAATACAGTTTCTCCCACTTTTACTAATTCCGCATTGAAAGTAAATACTGATTCCCCAGTTTCCTCATCAATTTTTTCGGTGTACTTTGTCATAATAATATTATTTTAAGTTAAACAAAGGTGTACGGGGACTATCCCCGAGATTAAATAAGGGTGGGGTGATTGGAGGGTTAAGTACCTCTTGCGGAAAAAAATTTTAAAAAAATTTAAAAAGGTAGAGTTGTTAAATAGATTTTGTTTTGTTCCTCTCGTATAATAATTGAAATACGAGGTCCTCGATGAAAACTATCGTAAAAGCTGTAATTAGTTTCATTACCCCCCTCATAAACAATTGGCTCTTTGACTAATTTTAAAGCGGATTTTTTTGATTTATGAGCTTGTCTTAAAATGTCAACAAAAAAATAATAAAATCTTATTTTATTAGGCATATTGGTTTGTATCACATTTAAAAATAAATAAGGTAAAAAATAGTATGGTTTACCTAAAGTACAAGCAGATATTAGTTTATTTATAATAAAGCGATTACTCATTATCAACACACTTTGGGACACCCAACTCTTTAATTGCTTGATTCATATCTTCTATTTTCACTTCAGAAATAAAATTAAATTCAAATTCGCCCAAATCTTCAATTTCGTTGATTTCTAATTTCTTTCTAAAGTTACATAAGTATAAATTACCTTCGTCCAAGGGTCTTCCATAATTGTTAAATTTATAAATCCAGGAATCCTGAGGGTAACTACCTGCAATACACAGTAAATTATAATGATCTTCATTCCAATCCTCGCTCACTAATTTAAAAACCCCTAACCATTCCTTAGTTTTAGATGGTTCAATTAAATTATATTTCATCTTAACATTTAACACGGCTTTATTTAAAGCCTTTTCCACCAGTTTTTCACTAAGGTTGGGCATCAAGGAAACATTTTCTTCATAAAATATTTCTTTTATTTTTTTGGCTGCTGTATCTATTATTAAAAGGTCTCTATAGCATTTAAACGGCGATTCGTAAAGGGTCGAGAGATCCATATTTTTATATGATTCCTGAACAGTTAATTCTAACTGTCGTTGAATTACAGATACGAGTTGATTTTCTAAATTATTTTCCATTATTTCTAATTAATCAAATATACGATATGGTTATTATATATCATAACTCTTTGTGTATGATATTAAAGCATCTTGTCATTTCTTATGACAGACGCAGAAAAAGAATATTTATATAAAGTAGGTAGGAATATTGCTATGCTTCGTAAAAAGCAGGGATATAGCCAGCTTGACGTCTGTGCTAAAATTCAGATGGAAAAATCAAACCTTTCCAGTATTGAGAATGGGAGACAAAATTTTACTGCATTAACCCTAAAAAAGATTGCTGATTCCATTGGGGTTGAGGTTCGGGATTTTTTTATAAAATAGGGGTTTCACCGTCTAATATTTTTCCTTCTTTTTTTTGATATAGTGATTAGTTGGAAATGACTATATATTTTTACAAGAATGGAAGATATACTTTTTAAGCACGTTAAGTCGTTCAAAAACCTTAATAGAGGGTTTAACAAAGGACTGGGAAGAGCTCCCCACAAACCCATTTTGCTACTTTCAATTATTCAACTTATCGAAAAGGGTCATTTTAATTCAAATAGAATATTTATCACCCCAGAATTAGTTTCTACCTTTAAAAACATATGGTCCAAACTTGTTTATACAAACCATACCCCAAATTTTTCTTTACCATTTTTTCATATGAGAAGTGAGCCTTTTTGGTTTTTGGTCACCAAGCCAGGAATGGAGATTTCTCTTAATAAATCCAAAAGCATAAAGAGCTTTAAAAACTTAAAGGACTCAATCGCATTTGCTGAAATAGATAAAGAATTATTTTTTCTATTAAAAAATGATGATTTAACAAGAAATTTTCTGCTTGATGTCTTACTAATGGAATATTTTCAATCCACCAAAAACAATTATGCTTTAACATTAGTTAATGAAGAGGAATGTAAGATTGAAAAGGAAATATTAAATGAACCCAAAGAAGATTATCAAAAACATATCCAGGAATTAAAAAGAGTATTGGATGAAGATAATTTTCAAGAGGAAATATTTATTAGAGGAGGATTATTTAAGAAAACCATACCTAAGATTTACAATTACAAATGTTGTATTTCAGGTATGAAAATAGATAATATACAAAATATACAAATGGTTGATGCTTGCCATATAATCCCATTTAGCCTATCATTTGATGATACAATACCAAATGGGATTTCCCTTTCTCCAAATTTACATAGAGCTTTTGATAGAGGTCTTATAACTATTAACAAAGAATATATAATTAGGTTATCACCTACTGTAATAGAAAATGATTCATCATATTCAATTACACAATTCGAAGGAAATAAAATATTACTCCCAGACAAAGTAGTATGGTATCCCTCACCCGAATCATTAGGGTGGCATAATAAAGAAGTATATATTCTCTAAAATTCATTATTTAGAAGGGATTATTATTATTTGTTTTGGAAATATTCCATACTTTTGGACTTTATCCAAATATGAAATATTCAGATTATTTTAGTTACCACTTAAAATATTATGGTATTCCCAAATTGAATTTAAAGCAATACCAGAGGATGATGAATATTGTTTTTATGGAAGGTTATTTGTCAGGTTTATCAGATAATCCAAATGCAAAATCAAAAAATTCAGCAGTAAGATATAGAGGAATAAAAAGCCTAAATGAATTAACTAAACGGTTACCACCTCAAAACCTGGTAATTCAAATGGAAAAACTTTCTGAAAAAAAATAATTTCATAAATTAGTCATATGTGCTACGAAACTGTTTTATCTAAAGGGAAAGTAAAAATAGAAAAAAGGTTCAATTCTAAATTTATGATTGACTTTGAATATGAGCCCTATTATCATAGGTCGGCATTTGGTTATCCTAATCTATATATTATTAAAATGGATGAACCTAATGGTATTTACCCCAGTACTTGGGGTTTTGTTCCCGAATATGCTTTAGAGAACTTGGATCAATTTAGAAAAAAATATAACACATATAATGCTAGATCTGAAACTATACTTACATCAGGTACATATAAAAAATCTGCAAGGGAAAAAAGATGTATCATTTTAGCTGATGGTTTTTTTGAACCTCATCATCAAAATAAAATAAGCATTCCCTATTTATGTTATCAGCCCACCAAACAGTATGAAGATGGTAGAGATTTATTTGTTTTTGCAGGATTATACTCTACGATAGAGGAAAAAGACAAGTGTTATAGTTGTACAATTATTACAAAGGAAGCCAATCCATTTTTTGCTGAGGTTCACAATCAGAAAAAACGAATGCCATTGGTTCTAAATGAGGAGTTCGTAAACGAATGGCTTACTGACGGATTAACAGACACTCAAATTCAGGAAATAATGTTATTGGGCTTTACACAAAAAGAATTTAAAGCACATCCAGTTTCAAGAGATTTATATAAAAGAAATTTAGATACCAATAACCCCGACATTCTTAAAGAAGTTGATAGTGGTACTTTATTTTAAATAATTAAAAAACCCCAAATGATTAATTCACGTGGGGTTTAATATACTGGGGAGAAGTATTTTATAATACTAATTTACAAAATTTATTTTAATTTTTCTGCTATCCTTTGCATTTGCTCGCTAACTTTTTTCTGTACAATCTTACCATAATGAGCTTGCGTAATAGCCATATTTGAATGTCCTAATAACTCGGAAACAATTTCCATTGGTACATCATTAAATAATAGTATTGTAGTTGCAAATGTTTTTCTTGCTGTATGATGAGTTAGCCTTTTTTCTATGCCTAGAATCGCTGAAATTTCCTTTAAATATGAATTAAACTTTTGATTGCTTAGTGGAGGAAATATAAAAACCTCATCCTTAGAATAATATTTTTGAACGATATTTAAAGCCATAGGTAGAAGTGGAACAGAAAATTCTTTAGATGTTTTTTCTCTTTTCATTTTTATCCATTTCTCTCCATCAAACCCAGTTTGAATATGACTTCCTTTTAAATTACTCATCTCAAAATAGCCTAAGCCTGTGTAACAGCAAAATAAAAATAGCTCCCTTACAAAATCTAATCTTTTTTGAGAAAATCTGTGATCTTCCACCTTTTTTAATTCATTCTGGGTTAAGTAAATGATTTCCTTTTTTACTGGTTTTGATTTGTAAAGGAGAAATGGATTTTTCTCTATAATTCCCTGTGCGTAAGCAATTTTTACTATCTTTTTAAACCGTTGAATATTCTTATTAATTGTAATTTGTTTCTGGTTCTTTTCTGTCTTAAGATAATAGTCCAAATCTTCTAAAAATTGTAGGTCTAACTTTTCAAATGGAATATCATTTTTCTTAAATTTCCATTTGATAAAATTGCTGATATGTGCTTCTAAGTATTCAAATTTTTTATAAGTGGATAATTTAATTTCTTTATCCACTATTTTTTTTAGCTTATTTAAATATGAATTAAAAAACTCTGAGACCAATACTTCTTCCTCTAAGGGCTTATTTAAAAACTTATGGATAATCTGATCTAAATCTTGTTTACCATCTTCTAGTTGGAGCAATAGATGTGCATTTCTGATTTTTTCTTTTATAATAAGTAATTGGCTATTTACATATACATTCTCTTTTGAATTAGATACTGCCTGCTGCAATTTTGCATCCCAAGATTTTGGATTCACAAATTGACCTGAGGAAAATTGTTTTCTTTTTTTCTGATAGGTAATCCTACAATAGATAGGACAAATTCCTTTTTTATTGATTTTAGCTTTGTTTAGGTAGAATAATACCGTTAGTTTTTGATTCATAACCAATTAAGTTTTTAATTAAACAATTGGTATACAATTCGGATTTTTATAAGTGGGATACCTTAAGAAAATAATGGGATACCGTATAGGATACCTTTTTTCTCAAAATTAGACAAGACAACTTAAGGGTTATTAAAAGATGATCTTATATCTACTTGATATACAGAATGGTATAAAACAAAAAAACCAGCCTAATTAAAGACTGGTCTGTTTTGCTCCTCCTCTTGGGCTCGAACCAAGGACCCTCTGATTAACAGTCAGATGCTCTAACCAACTGAGCTAAGGAGGAATTTTGCTTTAGCGGTTGCAAATATACCTATTTTTTAATTCCGTCAAAATAAAAAATGAAACTTTATCAACTTTGTTGCCAATTGCCCAAAAATAATTTCTGAAAAGCAAAAAATTACAGGTCGTTTATTTCTTTGAGAAGTACAATATTTGAAGATGATTCACTATTTTCAAGAACCGTTTTGGCTTCTTCTACTTTATTTCCTTTTAAAAGGGAAAGTGCCAAATAGTGCCTTATTTCTTCATAAAAAACACTATTGGTTTTGTTTTTTGCCAACTGTAAATATTTCTCGGCTTGTCGAGGATTGCCATTGGCTAAATTTGCAACTCCAAGAAAATATATTACTGTATCATTTTCAGGATTGGCAGCATAAAGGTGCTCCCATCTGTTTATGGCCTCGTCGTATTCCTTGCGCTTGTAGTTTACCATTCCGTAATAAAAATCGTAATCTGAAGAAGTGCCCATAGTGGTGGGAAGGCCCGGATCTGGTTTAAAATTTGCCGCAAATACTTTTTCGGGTGAATTACCACTATTAAAAATAGCCCAGGTACTAACACCAATTAAAACCAAAAAAGAAGCTGCCAGTGCCAACCACCCGCGCGACATCCCTTTCTTTTCAGGCTCATCTTTTATTTCTGAATGAAAATCGTCAAGCGAGTTTTTTAAATTGCTTTCCTCTACACTTTGCATTAGTGCTTTTTGTTCTTTCACCATTTGGCGAAAATCCGGAAATAGATTCATTCGCTCTTCGAACTCGGCAAGCTCATCGGTATCTAATTTTCCCAACAAATATGCATCAATAAGTTCCGCATTTTCTTGGTTGTTTTCTATTTGATCATTTGGGTCCATTGGGGATTGTTTGTATCATTTTTTTTAATTGCTCCTGGCAACGGTATTTTGCGTTGCGCGCAGAAGCTTCATCCATCGATAGTATTTGTGCGATTTCTTTATATGGCTTCCTTTGAAAATAAAAGAGTTTCAGCAAAGTTTGGCAGCGTTCGCTAAGATTGTCGATGCAATCCATTAGTAATTTAATTTTTTTATTTGTCACCTCGCCAATCTCAATGTCGGGCTCGTCATACTCTATGTCGCGATTTATAAAGGTGGTATTCTTATATTTTACGGAACGTACGTGGTCCAGCCATTTATATTTTGCAATCTGAAAAATATATCCGTTGATGGCGTTTTCGCTTTCGGCAGTAAACCTATCGTTTTTAATGTTTCGCCACATAGCTATAAACGCTTCTTGGTAAACATCTTTTGCCTGCTGCTCGTCGCCGCTGTTTTTTAGTACGTAACGCTTCACTTTCGCAAAGTTAGTTTTATATAAATTTTTTAATGTGGTAGCATCATTTTGTTTAATGAGTACTACGGTGCTATTAAATGGCAAATTGATTGATTTTTGGATACTTTGCTTCTGCATGGATTATAAAACAATACAGAAAGATACAATTTATCTGTAATCGTTTTTTGTTTTTTGAGCAACTTAAGGTAAATAGCTGTATTTTTTCGTTTAAATGAACAGTTTCGTTTCCCTATTATTGTACAAAAAGCCTAAAAATTGATTTTGCCATTCTAAAAACACATCGAAAAGGAGAATGAAACGTCATCAAAATAATCAAAAAAAATACTTCAGAAAAATCCGAAGTATTTTTTAAATGGTATAATCAATTGGTTTTATTCAAACAACCATCGGTAAATATCATTTCCATTGGCGAAGAGTACCAAGGCTATTAGAATGAAGAACCCAACCATTTGGGCGTACTCCATAAATTTGTCGTTCGGTTTACGTCCCGTAACCATTTCATATAAAAGAAACATTACGTGACCCCCGTCCAAGGCAGGAATGGGCAAAATGTTCATAAACGCAAGAATGATGGAAATCAATGCCGTAGTTGCCCAAAAGCTCTGCCAGTCCCAGGCATCGGGAAACAGATTGCCGATGGCCCCAAAGCCTCCCACTTGTGTGGCGCCCTTGGAAGTAAAGACGTATTTGAATTGTTTTACGTAATCCTTCAACGTATTGTAGCCGAAAGTAATGCCGCCCACAATGCTCTCACCAAAAGTATATTTTATTTCGGTCTTACCTATTTGTGGAACAATATCCTTACCAAATGAATTAACACCAATTATTCCTTTTTCGTTCGGAGTTACCCGCAAGGTATCCACTTGGTTCTCACGAGATACAACAATAGTGTTTTCTCTATCTTTTAAGGTAAGATTCTGGAATTCATCATAAAATTGAACAGATGTTCCATTTACAGCAATAATTTTATCATTTTTCTGAAAACCGGCTTTGCCGGCAGGATGGTCTGCAAGTACTGTATCTAAAATTGCCAAACGCCTTGGTGTAAACGGAAAGTGTGTGTCGTTTTGAAACATTTTTGTTCCCGCATCCTCCGGAACTGAAATGGTTTCAACAGTACCGTCGCTGTGTTTTACTTCTACTTTTGAAACATCGCGCAAGAAAATATATCTGTTAATGTCCATTACGTCCTGCAACGGTTCGCCATTTACGTTTAATATGTGGTCTCCGTCACGAAAGCCGTATTCCTTAAATTGCTCGGTAACAGCAAAACCCTGTGGAATATCATTGTTTGTGGTAATATCTCTTCCGTAGAAGTAGAGTATTCCCATATAAATTACAAAGCCCACGATAATATTTACCGTTACGCCCCCAAGCATGATAATCAATCGTTGCCAGGCCGGTTTGCTTCGGAATTCCCACGGTTGTGGTGGCTGCGCCATCTGCTCTTTGTCCATGCTCTCATCTATCATTCCCGAGATTTTCACGTAACCGCCCAAAGGCAACCAGCCGATTCCGTAAACGGTTTCGCCAATTTTCTTTTTGAAGAGCGAAAACTTCACATCAAAAAAGAGGTAGAATTTCTCTACACGGGTTTTAAATAGTTTTGCGGGAATAAAGTGCCCCAATTCGTGCAGCACGATCAATAATGATAAACTTAAAAGAAGTTGTATAGCTTTAACAGCAAATGGACTCATAGTTTTTTAAATAAATATTTTATAAAAAGCTCAATTTTAAAATCACTCATTACCAAAATCGAGCCTAAATTTTTTTTTTTGCTTGCCAGTGTCAGGTTCAGCAAAAAATCGCACAAAAGTAACCTTTTAGAGCTTGCAAAAAAAATAAGCGGGTAGGTTCCCGCTTATTTATTGTTTTTTTAGAAGAACGTTTGTATGGAAAAACGTTTTATTCCTTTACTATTCTTTTATTGATTGTGCCTTCTGAAGTTTCTATTTGAAAAAATAGAATTCCTTTTGAGAATTTCGAAATATCAACCGTTCCTGAATATTTTTCAGAATATAGCAATTGCCCCAAAGTATTATAAATATTGATATTTTGAATATTTATAGAAGCTGGTTTTTCCAAATTGACTATTCCCGAAGTTGGATTTGGATAAAGAATAAATTGTTGATCCAGTGTAAAATCTTCGGTTCCCAAAACCACATTGTTGCTGCGGGAAATTAAATGATAATCGGGATCAAACTGAACATTTTGTACCGTAAAGCCCACTGCTGGCTGAAATGCTTGGTTATTTGTAGTGTTGTCCAGCACAATATCCAAGGTTTCTCCCTGCGTTCCGTTTATCCGCAATGGAACGGGCGCCTCAAAAAATGAAACCGATGAATGGCTTTGGGTCTGGGAAATCACCATATTTATATTCGACTGCCCGCCAGCTTGATTCCATCTAATAGTATATCGCGGATAGCCTTCGCCATAGATCCAATCGTTAAAAAATTCCGAAAGATCCTCACCTCCTGCAGCGGCCTCCATATTTCTGATGAGGTCTGGAGTTTTAGCGTAGCCGTAAGATAAAGTAGGGTCTGCCAAATAATCTTTCAAACCTTGAAAGAAAACTGCATCGCCCAGTTTTTTGCGAAGCATATGCAGCACCATGGAGCCTTTATTGTAACTAAGCCTGCTGCTGAAAATTCGATTGACCGAAGTTGTATCCTGCGCTGGCACATACACAGACCCATCTGGCGAATCTGTGATGGAATTTATCTTATCCTGCCTCCATGATCTAAAATCTGATGGACCATCAAAATCTTCAATAACGAGTCCTGAAAGATATGTGGCGAAACCTTCATTCAGCCAGATATCTTGCCAACTGCCACAAGTAACTTTATCACCGAACCATTGGTGACCAAGTTCGTGTGCAATCAACCCACGGCTAAGGCTGCCCATAAACGAAACCGTTGTGTGCTCCATGCCGCCACCCCAGCCAAACTGTGCGTGGCCGTACTTTTCATTAGCATAAGGATAGGGTTCAAAAAGATCTGCAAATAAATTCATAATATCCACGGTTACAGGTGTACGTGACTGTGCGTATGAAAGGTCTTCGGGATAAATGTAATTTACAATTTCAAAAGGATTGCCGTTATTGTCAACAGTATGTGAATATACCGTGTAATTGGTTACTGCAATGGCAATCAAATATGCGGGAATAGGATATTGGTGCCTATAATGTGTAGTTTTGTTACTGCCATTAATTGTTTGACTTATTTCCAGCCCATTTGCGACGGCTATATATTCTTCATTTGAAGGATTGAAACGCGGAGTGGTAATATAAACATCAATCATATCTATCTTATCGTTCAAATCTTGTTTGCAAGGCCACCATGCTTTTGCTCCAAATGGCTCCGAAAGCGTCCACATCACGGGATCACCATTGTGGGTGTCTGTTTCAAAAGAACCAAAACCTGAGCTTACGGGGTTACCGGAATAGCTTACCGATAGTGAATCCAATACGCCCTGAGCTTGCATCTGTGGAAGCGTAATTACAACCTCATCATCATTATTTTGGGTAAAACTAAGGGGCGTTCCGCGCTGTGTAACTTGTGAAACCGTCATGTTATCAACAAGTTCAAAGGTTATGGTATTCATATTTTCCTTGGCCACAAAATGCGAAGTGACCTTCCCGGTAATGAATGCCTGAGAAGGATTTACCGTAAATTCCAATCTGTGGTATTTTAGGTCATAATTCCCTGTGTTCATATTTACTGGTTTTCCAAACCAACCAGTTGCAGCTTTTGCTTCAGCTTCGGTGATATCATCTGAATGAAAATTCTGGGAAAAGGATAAAAAGGAAATCAAAATTAAAATGGGGAGTAGTAATGTTTTCATAATAAAACAAGATTGATTAATCTAGATTCTGTGTATAGAATTTATGATGTTAAATGTATTCATTTTAATAGCTTTAGAACTTATTTTTGCAGCCAAATCTATTAATTGAGTCTAAAATTTAACGCAATGCTTACTTTCTTCAAAAAATATAAATTCTTTGCAGTGGTTTTATTGGTTTTATCGGCCATAATCATCACTATAATTTATCAAATAATGAAGCCAAAGGAGATGCTGAAAATTTATCAACCGGCAGATGTTTCAACCGAACTCGTTGATAGCACGCTTCAGTACGTAAAGAAATACCACATCATTGCAAATTTTAGCCTCACCAACCAAAACGGGAAGACAATCACGCAAGCTGATTATAAAGACAAAATTTACGTAGCAGACTTTTTCTTTACTACTTGCCAGACCATTTGCCCTATTATGACAGATCACATGGTGAAAATTCAAGAGGAATTGAAAGATGATGATGAGGTTTTGCTGCTTTCGCATACCGTTACTCCAGAAATTGACAGCGTTGGTCAACTTAAAAGATACGCATTGGAAAAAGGCGTGAACGACTCTAAATGGAATTTGGTGACTGGTGATAAAAAGGAAATTTACAATCTAGCAAGAAAATCGTATCTCGCGGCAAAGGATGTTCCCTATTCCGAAAACGATCTGGTACATACCGAAAATTTTATACTTGTGGACAAAAAGAAGCGAATCCGTGGTTTTTACGACGGTACAGATCCCGAGGCCATTGAAAAATTATTGGCAGATATCCAAATTTTGAAACAGGAAGATTAATTTCTTGCAGGTTGAAAAACGGCAGTGCCTAAAAAATCTCAAAAGGTCTTTTCCCACGTCCTTTTTTTCCTTTACTTTTGCCTTGTTTAAAATCAATCTAAATAAAAAGATGGTCATTACTATTGCTTCACTTAAAAAAGGGCAACGCGGCATTATCAAGGAATTTTCAATAGATGTTGTTCCCTTAAAGCTATTGGAGATGGGCTGTCTACCCGGTAATGAGGTCTCTTTGGTACAAATGGCTCCTTTCAATGATCCGCTATATTTGAACATCAACGGAAGCCATCTAGCCATTCGAAAGGAAACGGCCAGCAAGATTGAAATTGAATTGATATAAATAATAATGGCAAAGCACATAAACGTTGCACTTATTGGAAACCCAAATACTGGAAAAACCTCTGTGTTCAATCGGCTCACTGGACTGAACCAAAAAGTGGGGAACTATCCCGGAATTACTGTTGAAAAAAAACAGGGTACCTGCAAATTTGGCCGAGCCTGTAAAGTCCACATTCTCGATTTACCGGGAACCTATAGCCTTAACGCTTCATCACTGGACGAAAATGTGGTAATAGAACTGCTGCTAAACAAAAACGATAAAGACTTTCCCGATGTTGCAGTAGTTGTTGCCGACGTAGAAAACCTTAAGAGAAATCTACTACTTTTCACACAAATAAAAGATTTGGGCATCCCTGCCATTCTTGCCATAAATATGTGTGACCGTATGAAGCGGAAAGCCATAACATTAGATATACCCTTGCTTGAAGAAAAGTTGCAAACCAAAATTGCACTTATCAGCTCACGCAAAAATCTTGGCTTTGATTATTTAAAGGAATTGATAGAAAACTACAACCAGCTTTCCACAAAACCCTGCTTGAACGCTTCCAGCATTTCTCCCGAATATTTTGACCGTTTGCGAAAAGCATTTCCCAACCAAGATCTTTATAAATTATGGTTGGTAATAACCCAAGACGTCAATTTTGGAAAATTGGACCGAAATGAATTAAAGGGGGTAGCTTCCTTTCAAACCGAATCTGTGAGCAATCTGAAAAGACTTCAACAAAAGGAAACGGTGGCGCGGTATCAGTTTATAAATGAGACCTTAAAGCAGACCCTTCATATAGACACTGCAAACGCAAAGGATTTAAGAAGCCGTTTGGATCGTATATTGACCCATAAAGTTTGGGGATATGTTATTTTCTTCGGAATTCTACTCCTTATTTTCCAAGCTATTTTTGATTGGAGTTCTTACCCGATGGATTTTATAGACAGCACCTTTGCATCTTTAAGCGAATGGACCAAAAACACATTACCGGCAGGGGATTTTACAAATTTGATAGCTGAAGGAATTATACCGGGACTTGGCGGAATCGTTATTTTTATTCCGCAGATTGCGTTTCTTTTTCTCTTTATTTCAATTTTGGAAGAAACAGGCTATATGAGCCGTGTGGTCTTTTTAATGGATCGCGTTATGCGCCGTTTTGGGCTCAGCGGAAAAAGTGTGGTGCCGCTTGTTGCGGGAACTGCCTGCGCTATTCCAGCAATTATGGCTACCCGTAATATTGAAAATTGGAAGGAACGATTGATAACCATTTTGGTTACACCTTTCACAACCTGTTCAGCTCGGTTGCCTGTTTATTTAATAATAATTGCTTTGGTAATTCCCGACACCCGAGTTTTGGGAATTTTCAGCCTGCAAGGGCTTACCCTAATGTTTATGTATATTTTGGGGTTTGGTGCCGCTATATTTTCAGCCTATTTGCTCGACAAAATTTTAAAAATACGCAGCAAAAGTTTTTTTGTGGTTGAAATGCCTAATTATAAGCTGCCCTTGCCTAAAAACGTAATTATAACCGTAGTTGAAAAAACCAAAGCTTTTGTTTTTGGAGCAGGAAAAATAATTCTTGCTATTTCGATAATTCTATGGGTAATGGCGTCTTATGGCCCGGGAAATTTTAACAATGCTGAAGAAATTATTACAAATGAATATGCTTCGCAAAATCTTTCTCAGGAAGAAATAGATATGCATATAGATTCCTATAAACTGGAACATTCCTATATAGGAAGAATAGGTCACGCTATTGAACCTGCCGTTAGGCCATTAGGGTACGATTGGAAAATTGGAATTGCCATTGTAAGTTCTTTTGCCGCACGGGAAGTTTTTGTGGGTACCCTTGCAACCATTTACAGCGTAGGAAGTGAGGAAGAGGAGACAATTAAAAATAGAATGGCTGCGGAAATAAATCCAGTTTTGGGCGGTCCACTCTTCAATTTTGCAAGTGGAGTTTCGTTACTGCTGTTCTATGCTTTTGCAATGCAATGTATGAGTACCTTGGCAATTGTAAAAAAAGAAACCAACAGTTGGAAATGGCCTATGTGGCAGTTGTTCGTTATGAGCGCCATTGCCTATGTTGTAGCATTGGCAGCCTATCAATTTTTGAAATAGAATAAAATTCTTTTGTTATGCAAACTTTACTTGTCTTGGTAGCCTTTATAGTAGCAGTGTGCTCTCTTATAACTCGCTTTGTCTGGAGTCCATTTGAAACCGCAAAAAAAAAGAATAAACCAGGAGATCATTCTGACTGTGGCAAATGCAGTTTTCGTTAACTTCGAAGGCATAGTTTGGTACAGTGCTCTTTCTAGATAGCCATAGTTGTGGCTTGAAATTCTTTAAACTATCTTTGCACTATGCAAACAATATTGGTATTAATAACGTTTTCCATTGCAGCAGGCTTTTTGCTTAAAAAGTTTGTTTGGAACCCAATTTTTGAATCGCGTCAAAACTCAAGTGGCACGCTTGATGGCGGTAAAACCAAATGTGGCAAAAAAGATTGCGGCTGTCATTAATTACTTATTCTTCTCTTCGCAAACCAATAAAACGTAGCTATTTATATTACCTACGCTTTCAGTAGTGGGGTATGGTTTTAAGGACAATCCATTAATAGCGAATGTTGCGGAACTATAGAGGTTTGTATTTTTTTCCTCCCCAGGTCTTACTTCTCCAAAAGTTAACAGCTTTTCCTCAGATTTTCCATTTGTGGTAACTTTTGCCTTAACAATTGCTCGTCCGGCCCAGATACAGTCCAAACCTTCGGGACAACGGGAATCTTCCACCACCTCCATAAATTTAATGGAAATGCCTTTTAAAATTATGGTTTCCCCTTTGGGAACTTTTACGGCTATTTTAGGGGTTTCCGCAGAGTCTTCTTGGCCAAAAGCGAAAGTTGAAAAAAGAATGATGATTGCTAAAAGTGAGTTTTTCATTATTTATATGATTTATCAATTTTAAAGATACATTAAAAAATAGTGCCAAAAAACCAGTTGTTAAAAATCAAGGATCTCTGCATTGCCCGAATTTCGGTATATATTATCCCCGGAAAAGGAAGAAATCTTCTTTCATAGGCTCTATCTTTTCATCTTTGTTGCTAATAATGTATTCCAACGATTTTTCGGTGAAAGCCAATCCTTTTTCAGTAAGGGAAACCACGTCGTTCTTTATTTCCACGAGATTATTTTTTTCTGCTAAATCCAATACGGTTCTAGCACGAACAGCCTGCCAATTAATATGCTCTTGAAGGTGATTGATATGTCTTTCACTTTCTTCTTCGTGGCGGTTTAAGTGCAACAAAAATGTTATGAGTGAAACCTCAATGCGTTGCTGTTTCTGCCGATACAAAACTGAAATAAGCCCTTTTTTGGGAGCGAATAAATATACAATCAGAAAGATTACTCCTAAAGTTGTAGCTATAGACCCAGAAATGGAGGCGTCGAGAAAATTGGCAACCCAATAGCCTGCAATTGCTGAAAAGACACCGAATAGTACTGAAAGCCCGATCATTTTTTTCAAGTCTTCGGTAAGCAAATAGGCCGTGGCTGCGGGTGCTATCATTAGAGCCACTACTAGAATTGCTCCAACCGCATCAAAGGCGCCCACAACGGTCACAGAAGAAACCGACATCAGCCCATAATGCATCACCACAGGGGAAATACCTAATACCGAAGAAAGTCCGGCATCAAAAGTGGTTACTTTTAATTCTTTAAAAAACAATATTAAAAGGCTTACCGTAATAAATAAAATGCTTCCCATTACCCAAAGAGATTTTGGGCCCCAATCCGCACCTCCCACCATCATTCTGTCAAAAGGCGCAAAGGCCAGTTCACCTAACAATACAGCATCTACGTCAAGATGTACATCGTTTGCGTTTTTTGCAATAAGTATAACGCCAATACTAAACAAAACAGGAAAAACAAGACCGATGGCAGTATCTTCTTTAACCAATCCGGTTTTTTGGATAAACTCTACCATAACAACAGTGATAACACCTGTTAATGCGGCCAAAAGAATAAGTAAAGGGGAATTTAAATCTTGTGTTATAAAAAAACCAATTACAATGCCCGGAAGTATAGAATGGCTTATAGCATCGCTTATTAAAGCCATTTTCCGAAGTACCAAAAACACACCCGGAATGGCGCAGGCCATGGCCACAATGGCTGCAATTAGCTGTATTTCTATCTGCGGATTACTCATTCATTGGTTTTTGATTGTACATTTCCTTTGCCTGTTTGTAGCCTTTTGGGGTCATTGCCCATTGATGCCCTTCTATGACAATCCAGCCCTCATTCTCTAACTTTTTAAGCGAACCTTTTGTAAAACCTTGAAAATTGTTCAGAATACGAATAGCGTGCGGATGCGAAATATTTTCGTGTTCTTGAGCAATGCCGTACATAAACTGCAGGGTTTTCATAAGCTTTAAATTTGTACGATTTTTACGAAAACGGATCTCACGGAACAGAAGTCCTCTCTTGTGGGAAAATATAAAGGAAAACAGCACAAATACTCCAGCAACCAAAACAATTACCGGCCCGGTAGAAAGGTTGTTTTGACTGGCGCTTATTGCAGTTCCAAATACTCCTGAAAAAGCTCCTATTAAAGCCGAAAACAAAACCATAGTTCCCAGATTGTTGGTCCACTGCCGAGCTGCCGCCGCAGGTGCTAATAGTATGGCGCTCATTAACACAACTCCCACGGTTTGAAGTCCTAAAACAATAGCGAGTACAATTAAAAAGGTTATCAGTACATCAATAAATTTGGTGTTGAAACCAAGAGTTTTGGTGTAATCTGCATCAAATAGAAGTATTTTGAATTCCTTCCAAAAAAGGAGCATTACAAAAAGTGAAATTCCAGTCACGATAATCATCAATCGCACATCACTCTCCACAAGGGTCGCGGCTTGGCCAAAAAGATATTTATCCAATCCAGCCTGGTTGGCATTGGGTTGTTTTTGAATGAATGTAAGCAACAACATCCCGAAACCGAAAAATATGGAAAGAATTAAGCCCAGTGCGGTATCGCTTTTAAGATGTGTTTTTGAAGTAATTCCCCTAATCCAAAATGTTCCAATTAACCCACTAACCAAAGCACCCAGCAATAAAATTCCTGAATCTTTAGCGCCTGTAATTAAAAACGCCAATGCAATGCCCGGAAGGGCTGCGTGTGAAATGGCATCGCCCAATAAACTTTGTTTCCGAAGTACTGCAAAACTTCCCAGCATACCACAAATTGCCCCAAGCACTGCCGTGCCCAGCGTTATGGTGCGCAGGGTGTAATCGGTCCAGAGTAAGTTGAAATATTCTTGCATTTTAGTGGACAGTTTTTTTAGTCGGTAGTCTTTAGTTAGTCGGTAGTCTTTAGACAGTAGTCGGTAGTGGGTTTGGTCTTGGGTTTGTTATTTCGTACTTTTTAAGTGAGATTTTTTATTATTTCGAATTTTTCAATAGTCTACCGTCTACCGTTTACCCTCTATTTACTTTTTTTAAGATACTTTTGGAGTGAAATCGTCATTTTCGCTAATTCTGATAGTTTTATTCTTGCGGCCTTATCATCATCTTCCGAAATAAAACCTTGCCGTTTAGCAATGGTAGAGCACACAACGCATTCTTTTGATGAATCCCAAGCCATTTGTAAATATCTGTTGAACTGCGTATCGGTATCACCAGCTCCTTCAGCTATATTTAATGAAATGGAAACCGATGCTCTTTTGTATTGTGATGTTAATCCATACAATTCATCTTTCGGAAATTTTTTCGTAATTGAATATACATCATCCACAAAATCCAGTGATTTTTGATAAACCGTCAATTCTTCAAATTTAAATTTAGGATTTTCCATAACTGTATCTTTTTACAAATCATTAAATTCTACCGTCCACCCTCTACCGTCTATCGACTACCGTCTAAAGACTATTTATTAACCGCCACTTTATAGTTAATCCCATACGTCTTGGTAAGGTTATCATCATTAAAAATCTCCTTTACGGGACCAGTGGCTATTTTTTTCACATTTAAAAAGGTTACCCAATCAAAGTATTCTGGGACGGTTTGTAAGTCGTGATGGACCACAACTACCGTTTTACCTGCTTTTCGTAATTCCTTTAAAATATTGATGATGGCAATTTCGGTTGTTGCATCAACCCCCTGAAAGGGTTCGTCCATAAAATAGATAGCTGCGTCCTGTGCCAAAGCTCGGGCCAAAAATACCCGTTGTTGCTGTCCGCCGCTCAATTGGCTTATTTGTCTGTTTTTATAGGTGAGCATCCCCACTTTTTCCATGGATTCCAAGGCAATCTTTTTCTCCTTCTGCCCGGGTCGTTTTATCCAACCTAAACTTCCATAAGTACCCATCATCACTACATCAAGTGCGGTAGTGGGAAAATCCCAGTCCACGCTTCCTTTTTGGGGAACATAGGCTACCAATTTCCGTTGTTTTGAATAGGGTTTCCCATAAATGGAAACTGTTCCGGCAATGGGTTTTATAATGCCCAAAATTGTTTTTATCAATGTAGATTTTCCCGCCCCGTTTGGACCAACGATTGCCATTAAAACCCCTTCGGGCACAGACAGGTCAATATCCCATAGCACCGGTTTGTAATTATAGGCTACGGTAAGATCATCTATCTGTACTGCCAGTTTTTGATCATGCATTCTTTAAAATTTGTTTTTATTTAAGGGCGTTTACAATAGTATTTACGTTGTATTTGAACATCCCGATATAGGTGCCTTCTTCCGTTCCGGTGCTACCAAGCGCATCGCTGTAAAGGGAACCGCCAATTTCAACATTGTGGTTTTTTGAAAGCACCGCTTGTTGCAGCGCCTCAATAGTGCGTCTTGGCACCGAACTTTCTACGAATATGGCTTTAATACTATTCTGAATTATAAATTCTGAAAGATTTTGAACGTCTTTTACACCCGCTTCGGTTGCGGTGGAAATTCCCTGCAATCCAACAACATTGAACCCATAGGCCTTTCCGAAATAATTAAAGGCGTCGTGGGCGGTAACCAAAATGCGCTTTTCCTCTGGCAAGGTTGCAATGGTCGCTTTAATTTCACTTTCCAGCGCATCCAGTTTTTCCTGATATTTTTTATTGTTTTCAGAATAGCTTTCTGCGTTTTCAGGATCTGCTGTTGAAAGCTCATCAGTTACAAGTTGCGCAAATTGCTTAAAAAACTGAATATTGAACCATACATGCGGATCATAATTTGAAGCGAAATATTCCGAAGGTATCAATTCATTCTTTGGCAATCTGTCTCCCAAGGAGACAGTGTTTTTTTTGCCCTCCATTTTTTCAAAAATATCCACAAGTTTTCCTTCCAAATGAAGGCCGCTGTAAAAAATGATATCGGCCTTATAAAGTTTCGAAACATCGCCTTCACTGGCCTTGTAAAGATGCGGATCTACACCGGCGCCCATAAGTCCTTGCAGTGAAATATGGTCACCACCAATTTCAGAAACCAAATCGGTAAGCATGGTTGTTGTGGTAACAACCTTTAGTTTTTCGTTGTCTTCTGGCGCATTTTTACAGCTGAAAGCAAACGTTAATACGATAAGGATTATTAATTTTTTCATTTTCAATTCCTATTAATTTGAAAGAGCATTGTAACTGTAAAACCTGTTAAAGTGTTTGAACATACAGATTTTCAGCAATTTTATGCGAAATAAAAAACTGTTGGTTACCTACTTGGATTATCATAGAGCCATCAAAAAATTCCTTGCCAAGCACCGTAATTTTAGTGCCTATGCTGATTTTTTTCTTATCCAAATATTGTAGAAAGTCTGCGCTGCTTTCTCTCACGCCTACGCAAACGCCCTTTTGATTTTTCTCAATTTCTGAAAGCAGTTTTTTCTCTGTTCGTTTTAAAACGCCGTGTTTGTCGGGAATGGGGTCGCCGTGGGGGTCAAAATCTGGACTGCCCAAAAATTTATCGAGGCGGGTAATTAATTCTTCCGATTGAATGTGTTCGAGCTGCTCCGCAATTTCGTGAACCTCGTCCCAATGAAAGTTTAATTTTTCTACCAAAAAAACTTCCCAGAGCCGATGCTTTCTAATAACGTTGGCAGCTATCTTTTTGCCTTTTTCGGTTAATTTCGCTCCTTTATAGCGTTTATAAACTACCAGCTTTTTCTCTGCCAATTTTTGAATCATATCCGTTACAGAAGAGGGCTTGGTGGCCATACTTTCAGCAATAGCATTAGTACTTACTTCACCTGCGCTTTCATGCTCTAAGTGAAATATGGCTTTCATATAATTTTCTTCGGCTAATGTAAACATATGTACAAAAGTAAAAACATTTTTCAATTAACCTATATTTTATTTTTAGCCAAGGCTAAAATAACGCATAAAATGAAAATTACTCTTGAACTTTAATGCTATTTTCAAAAATAATTAGCTGAATATTAGTTTTGGAAAGTAATTAAAATCCGCGTTCCTTCTGAAGCTGCTCATATGCCTCCTGAACCTTTGTGAATTTTTCCTGGGCTCCTTTTTGGTAGGCTTCATCCATATGTTGAAGTTTATCAGGATGGTATTTTTTTACCATAGTGCGGTAAGCCGTTTTAATTTTGGCATTAGTGGCGGTTCTTTCAATTTCCAAAATTTTGTAGGCACTGTCTGGATTTTTGAAAAACATCGCTTTGATACTTTCAAAATCGCGACCATAAATTCCCAAAAACCCTGCAATTCTATTGATCTCATTTACTTCAGCAGTTGAAACACTGCCATCGGCATTTGCAATACTGAACAAAAAATGTAGAATTTGCAATCGGCTTTCATAACGTGTTCTTTGACGCAAAAGCGAACAAATGTTTTGGGCCGAAATTTCACGGTTTTTTATTACTTCGTTAAAAACTTTAAAGGTAGCATTTGCGCGCTCCCGCCCATAAGCTTGTACAAAATATTGACGAACATAATCAAGTTCTGTTTGGCTCACATTTCCATCTGCTTTTATCACCAATGAAGCCAATGAAAGCAGGTTCAATTCAAAATCTGCTGGTGTAACTTGTTGTGGCGATGTGCCAAAGGAAGTTTGGAATCTTCCTCCCTTTACGCTCAGATTATCCAATAAGCTTCCCAAAATAAACCCAACGATAGCACCCGGAAATCGATACACAAAATAACCTAGTACGGCCAATAACCAACGAAGCATGAAATTGTAATTTTTCTTTTTATAAGCCGACAAAGGTAACTATTTAAAATTCCAAATTTCAAATCCCAAATTCCAAAAACAAATTGATTAATTGATAATAGTGTTTTCTTTTTAAGTTTTATTTGGAATTTGGAGCTTTTAATTTGGGATTTATTTGAAAATTTTTCGTTTTCAAATTTCGTATCTTTGCAATCTTAATTTAATACAATAAAATTCAAAATATTATGTATCCACCCGAACTAGTAAAACCCATGCGCGAAGACCTGACGAAAGTAGGTTTTTCTGAGCTACATACAGCAAATGACGTTGAAGAGGCTTTGAAAAAAGAAGGAACCACTTTGGTAGTTGTAAACTCCGTTTGTGGTTGTGCTGCTGCCAATGCGCGTCCCGGTGCCGCAATGTCTTTAAACAATTCAAAAAAGCCCGATAATTTGGTAACTGTTTTTGCGGGCGTTGATCGCGAAGCCGTGGATGCCGCCAGGGCCAATATGGTTCCATTTCCGCCAAGCTCGCCTTCCATGGCCTTGTTCAAAAATGGTGAATTGGTTCATATGCTCGAGCGGCACCATATTGAAGGCCGCCCTGCACAAATGATTGCCGAAAACCTAAAAGGTGCATATAACGAATATTGCTAAGTAGCCAAAAAGATTTTGATACAGCTCAACAAACCCTTGACCATAGTTGTTGGCATACTCGCTTTTGGCGCACTTGCCTTTAACATTTATGAAGACCCTAAGGTTTCCCATTTATTTGGAAAGGAAATAAATGATTGGCTTTATCGGGCGTTTTGGTTCTTAATTATCGGACTGTGTGTTTACAATTATATTTACATAGACCGAAATACGTTGAAGAACAAATCGAAATCTAAGTTGAAATCGAAAAATTAATTTTTCGATTTTGAAAACAGAAATAGTCGAACACGAAAAACCGTCTTTTTAAGGGCGGTTTTCTTACTTTTGAATGGAAATGATGGCATTCTCTAAAATAATAAGTTATCCCTTTACGGTATTGTTTTACCTGCTTTTTGGTATTACAATCGTTATTTTCCATCCCATACAATGGATTTGCTTTAACTGGTTTGGGTACACAGCACATAAAAAAAGTGTTGACTATTTAAACTGGACGCTGCTTCGCTGTTTAAATGTGCTGGGTACTACCTTCCATATAGATATTAACACCAGCATCCCGAATAATGTCCCAATAATCATTGTCTCAAATCACCAAAGTATGTGGGATATTTCCCCTATTACTTGGTATTTGCGGAAATACCATCCCAAGTTTATTTCTAAAGTGGAATTAGGGAAGGGAATTCCTTCCGTTTCATATAATTTGAGGCACGGCGGCTCTATTTTGATCGACAGAAAAAACCCGAGGCAAGCTATTGTTGAAATGGTGAAGTTTTCAAAATACCTTCAGAAATTTAAGCGAAGCGGCGTTATTTTCCCCGAGGGAACGCGCAGCAAAACAGGTGTGCCCAAGCCTTTTCGAAGAACCGGATTGCAAACGCTTTTAAAAAAAGTGCCCGATGGTTATGTTATTCCCGTTACCTTCAATAATTCCTGGAAGTTACAACGCTGGGGGATGTTCCCGATGCAAATGGGCGTCCGTTTGGAAATGACCGCGCATCCCGCAATAAAAATTGCCGATTATGAAGTGGAAACACTGATTGACAAAGTGGAAGAAATCATCACTTCAAAAATCCATAAATAATGGCTTCATTTTCTTCGGAAGAAATTATTAAGAACACAATTGCATTTGTTAAAAACGAATTGCAAAACGTCGAAGGTGGCCACGATTGGTTCCATATTGAACGGGTTTATAAAAACGCTTTACTCATTTCCGAAAGTGAAAAAGTTGACAGAACCATCGTTTCGCTCGGCGCATTGCTGCACGATATAGCCGATTCCAAATTCCACAATGACGATGAAACCATTGGACCAAAAAAGGCCCGTCAATTTCTAAAAACCCAGAATATTTCCGAAGAAATAATCGCACACGTTATAAAAATCATTGAAAATGTTTCTTATAAAGGTGGAAATCAAACACAAAAATTTCATTCAAAGGAATTGGAAGTTGTGCAGGATGCCGATAGGCTCGATGCGTTGGGAGCAATAGGAATTGCACGTACTTTTAATTATGGGGGTTTTAAAAACAGAAAGCTTTACGACCCCGAAATTAAACCCAATTTGCATATGACGCCTTCGGAATACAAAGCTTCCGATGCGCCCACAATCAATCATTTTTATGAAAAACTCCTTCTTTTAAAAAACCGGATGAATACCGAAACCGGTCGAAAAATTGCAGAAGAAAGACATGCTTTTATGGAAACTTTTCTGAAACAGTTTTATGCTGAGTGGGAAGGAAAGAAATAAAACTTTAAAACAACTTCATCTGCGGGTTTTTAAGTTGTAAAAAATGCGAAGCATCAAGCGGTTCAATTTTTCGGTCTTTTAAATACTTCTTTTTTGCAATTGCCATCGTGTCTTTCACTTGTTCGCTGATGGTTCCCTCACCCTTCATTCGCCTTCCCCAATTGCTGTCGTTGAGGTTTCCGCCGTGGCATTCTGCTATTTGGTTTAAGATTCGTTCTGCTTTATCGGGGATGGTTTTGTGGGCCCAATCATTAAAGATTTCAGCAATTTGGCCGTTCAATCTCACAATAGTATAACCAACATCTATTGCGCCAAGTTCTGCCACTTTTTTTACCAAAGGAAGTATTTCGTGACTGTTAAGTGAAGGAATAATCGGTGCCATCATGACCCGAACGGGAATGCCATTTTCCGAAAGTGTTTCCACGGTTTTCAGTCGTTGTTTGATGCTCGCCGTTCGCGGTTCCAGCAATCTGCGGGTTTCTTCAGAAAGGGAAGTGATTGAAATGTTTGCTGAAATTATATTCAATTTTGCCATCTCTTTTAAAATATCCAAATCGCGGAGAATGAGAGAATTTTTGGTAATAATGCCCGTTGGGTGTTTCCATTTCAGCATTATTTCCAAACATTTTCGGGTTATTTCAAGTTTGCGTTCCAGCGGTTGATAACAATCCGTATTTCCCGAAAAAACGACAGTATTTCCCTGCCAATTCTTCGAAGTTATTTTTTCCTCTAAAAGTTGTGGCGCATTTTTCTTAAAAAGAATGTTCCGCTCAAAATCGAGACCGGCTCCATAACCCCAATATTCGTGGCTGTTCCGTGCATAGCAATACACACAACCGTGCTCACAGCCCTGATATGGGTTTGCCGAAAACCCCATCCCCACATCGGGGCTGTCAACTTTGTTTACAAAAGACTTGGGAAAAACCTCAATATAGTTTGTTTTGTTGTTATCGGCTTCTTCGCCTTCCGCTTCACAGAAATTAAGATATTCATCCAATACTTCGTGGCTGTTTTCGAAGAATCGGTTATGTATATTTTTCTGGGCACCACGGCCTTTTAAAAAATCAGCGGACATAAAAAAACTTTGAAGATAGGTTTCTTCAAAGTTACTTATTATTTGGAATAAATCCTTTTTCTATTGGAATAAATCCATTAATTTAATTTATGCTTTATAAATCCCTCCTGTTTCACGCAGTTTTAAAAGTCGGTTTTGGTGGATGGAACGCGTAAAGCGTTCGCCACTTTTATAATAGACACATTCTACAACACTGTCATTATTAGTTATTCCAGTAATGGGGTCTTCTTTTGAAATATATTTCAGTATTTCCATTTTAGGCGAATCGTTTTTTCCTTTAATTTTTACCCAATCTCCGGGCTTAAATTTTCTAGTTATCATAATCTTCATTATTAATGGTACCACATCAAAAAAATGATATTAGCTAATTCTATTTTAAAATATTACTAGCTTGCTATGTTGGAAAGAAAAGGGCTCCAAATGAGCCCTAAGATGTTTAGCCAAGAAATAAAGTTTAGGAAATTTTAATATTTCTTGGGGGTTTTTGTTTTGCCTCTTCTTTCTTTGGAAGATGGATACTTAAAATACCCTCATTGTAATTTGCTTTAATCTTTCCATCATCAACCGTTTCGGGAAGGGTGAAGCTTCGTTTGAAGGAAGAATAACCAAATTCCCTACGGGTGTAGTTTTGCTCTTTTGTTTCGTTTTCTTCTTCCACTTCGGTAGCGATGGAAAGTATTTGATTGTCCAAATCTATCTGGAAATCTGATTTTTTAAGTCCAGGGACAGCCATTTCCACAAAATAAGCATCTGCGGTTTCTTTAATGTTTACTTTTGGAAGGCTCATTCCGGTATTGAAATTCTGAGAAAATACGGAAGGTAAATCCCTGTTAAAAATGTCTTCAATCCAAGAGGACAAAGTGGGGAGGGTTGAAGAACGGTCAGTATTTGTTCGTGTCAAACCTCCATTTTTAGGAACATTTACTAAAGTGTTCATAATAATTAAGATTTAAGTTAAACAATTAATTTATTTGAAATTGAACAAAAGAAATGCCAAAATCGCTCTGCTAATTTTCGCCGAAAAAAGTTTAAAAATTTTTAACAAAAAGAATGCTTTAAACGGTTTTTGCAATAAAATTTCACCGCCATTTTGACATTGAAAAATGACTTTTTTTCAGAAATTATATGTATTGATTAAAGCTTTTTTGAATCAGGAGGACAATAATTAATTGGACATTGCTTTAATGAGTACATTCTTCCCACCAACAACTGGAATTTCAAGTGTAGTTTTGTCCAAATCAACGGTCAAAATAGTCCCCGGTTCTGGCAAAAGGGTGAATTGGTTATCACTCGAAAAAATCATCAAACCAATCTGCTGCCCTGCTGGAATTACTTGATCATCCGGAATTAAATCGAAGGACATTTCATAAAACTTTCCAGGCTCCAACGGCTCACTTTCAGTAATGGATTTATAATTCTGCGGATCTGCCCAACCTCTTGTAATAATATTGTCGGTTATTTTTGCATTCTTGTCTGTATTCCAAGGCAAGGAAACCATCCATACGGAAAGATTTGCCGCGGGTTTGCTACTTGCTAATTTAATGTTCAGTTTAGAAAGTCCCGAAAGATGTAAATCTTCCTTTAAAATAGGAGTTGTGAATATTAATCTATGAATGGAACCTGAAAGTTGTGCAAGTGAATCACCAGAAAAATTATAGTCATCTCTCAACATAGCATGTAATTGCACAGTACTCTTTTTTTCGAGCGACAAAATTCCATCATTTGGTGAGGTGGAAATGGGATAAAGTTTAACTAATTCCGCATCTGGATTTGGGTAGTTTGGGTATGGTGTAGGATTATCGCTTTTATCATTTTCCCTAACAATCCAAGCTTTTGGGCCTTTTTCAATATCATTTTCAATTCCGAAGAGATATTTCGTAAACCATTTATTCATCATGGAAAGTGGCGGCGGCCCCCCGTGACCGTATTGATGATAATAGATTTTTACTGGAAGCCCCATTTCTTCTGCAGCCTTATAAATTCTATAACTGTGCTCCGGCATTACATTCCAATCATTAAAACCGTGCGCCATAAACAGCGCGGCTTTCATTGGTTTCATATCGTTTAAATAATCACGCCCAGCCCAAAACTCATTGTAATCACCCGTTTTTCTGTCTATGCCATTTTTAATTTCGGTATCGCGATACACTTTATTGTTATGTGCCCTTTTTGATTCGTCGCCACTGTGGATGAAATCGTAAAGTACGTCAACATCTTCTCCTAAATACCCACCAGGGGAGCGTACCAAACCATTGCTTCTGTAATAGTGATAATACGAAGTGTTTGGCGCAATGGGAATGATAGCTTCTAAACCTTCAACGCCAGTAGTTGCGGCAGCAAGCGGAATTGTGCCGTTATACGAAGTTCCCGTCATCCCAACTTTTCCGGTGGTCCAATATGCTTTTACCTCTTCAGTCCCGTCGGGAGTTGTATATCCTTTCGCGCGGCCGTTCAACCAATCGATAACTGCTTTTGGAGCCAACGATTCATTGTCACCGCCAACGGTCGGGGAGCCTTGTGAAAGCCCTGTTCCCGGCGAAGAAGAGTGAACTACAATATATCCACGTGGAACCCAGGTTTTAATCTGTGAATTCGAAATAATAGGGCGTTTTCCTGTTCTCGTTACCGAAGGATGCACAATGTCTTTCCCCACCGCACCCAATTCGTGATGGACATCATAAAAAGCGCCTTCCACATTTGGTGCAACGCCTGCAAAATAAGGGCTTGATTCATAAATTACAGGAAGTTTTAAACCATCTTCTGTTTGTTTGGGTCTTGTAACGTCAACGTGCATGCGGTCTGGCCTGCCATCGCCATCGGTGTCAAATGTAGTTTCAACCCATAAATCTGTTCGTATCCAATCTTGTTGATTTTCAAAAGCGGGCACAATTTGGGCCTCGCCGTCCTTAAACCACGGTTCGGCTTTTTCTTGGGCTATAACTGTAAATGTGCAAATTATAGCGAAGCTTAAAAGAATATATTTTTTCATGCTATTATTGGATTAGTTATTTCCCTGGAAACTCAGCCTTTCTTTTCTGAAGAAACGCTTGGGTGCCTTCCTTAAAATCTTCGGTGCCGAAACAGTTTCCAAATTCCTCTATTTCCACCTCAAATCCGTTTTCACCATCTTCAAAGTTTGCATTGATTGCCCGAATTGCGGATGCAATAGCAACGGAAGAATTCTTCATAATTTTTCCTGCAATTTTGTTGGTGAATTCAATCAATTCCTCAAGAGTAGTTACGTGGTTTACAAGACCGTATTGAAGCGCTTGGTTGGCATCAATCATTCCGGCGGTCATAATCATCTCCATGGCGCGACCTTTACCAACAAGTTGGGGTAAACGTTGTGTGCCGCCATAACCGGGTATTACGCCCAGTGAAACTTCGGGAAGTCCCATTTTTGCGTTGTCGGAAGCAATGCGGAAATGTGCCGCCATTGCCAGTTCAAGTCCGCCGCCAAGGGCAAACCCGTTTACGGCAGCAATTACGGGTTTTGAATAATTTGCTACAAAATCAAACAGGAGTTCCTGCCCTTTTGCTGCCAATTTTCCACCTTCTTCAACAGAAAAATCTGCAAATTCACTAATATCTGCGCCAGCAACAAAAGCTTTTTCGCCACTACCGGTAATGATGATCACTCTTGTTTTGGCTGAATCTTCAGCTTCTTCCAAAGCATCGTGCAGCTCTTGGATTGTTTCGCGATTCAGCGCGTTCAGTTTTGAAGGACGGTTGATGGTAATGGTTGTGATGCCGTTTTCGGTTTCGGAAAGTATGTTTTGAAATTTCATATTTAATTCTTGTTTTATTTGTGGAAATTTTTCTGCCACGAATGCACGAATATTTCTAAAATATGTTTATTAATGGTTATTTTACAACCAAATTATTTAAAATTCGTGTATTGGTGGCTACATTCACAAAGCTACTAAAAACCTTAAAGCATTGCGGGAAACGAAACTTTAAAAGTGGTTTTTTCTTCAGAAGAATATAGTGTGATGGTACCGCCATAGGTTTCCACAATATTTTTTACCATACCCAGCCCAAGGCCCATGCCGCTGGTTTTAGTGGTGAACTGGGGTTCAAAAATTATGTTTCTATTTTCTTCGGGAACACCTATTCCATTGTCGGAAACCAGTATATTCACAAAAGTATTTTCAAGCTGTACCAGCACATCAATCCGCGGCTCGGCAGGGTTTTTCTGTGCTATGGACTGAATACTGTTTTTCACCAAATTGGTAACCACGCGTATAAGTTGGGTTCTGTCAAAACGTGCCCGTACCTCCTCTTCTTCCGAAAAGAAATAGATATAATCCTCATTAAAAATATCCAACGCCAGTTTGCTTATTTTTACAACATTTAGGGTTTCATCCTGCTGTGCGGGCATTTTTGCGTAGGTTGAAAACGCCGAGGAAATTGAGTTCAAGGTGTCAATTTGCTGAAGTAGTGTGTTTGTATATTCCGCCATTTTTTTATCAATCTCGGGGTCGTTGCAATCAAATTTACGTTGAAAACTTTGTACGGTAAGTCTCATTGGCGTAAGCGGATTTTTAATCTCGTGTGCTACTTGCTTTGCCATTTCGCGCCAAGCGGTTTCCCGTTCACTGGCGGCGAGTTGCGCGGCACTGTTTTCCAGTTCGTCGATCATTCCGTTGTACGAGTTTATAAGCAGGGAAATCTCTTGGGGCGTGTCGTTAATATGAATTTTTTTGTTTCGGGTATCAAAGCGCGTTTCGGAAAGTTTTTCACTTATTTCTTTTAGGGAACGCGTAATGTATTTTGAAAGAAAATAAGAAATGGCAATAGCCGCTCCCAACATAAAAAAGTAAGCGATTCCCAAACGGTAGAGGTATTCTGTGAGCTCTTTGGTAATAAAACCGTCGTCTTCAATGTACGGCAGATTGAGAATTGCCAAGGGTTTAAAATAACTATCGGTAATGTAGGTGTATGATGATTGGTACTTTTGCCCTCCTTCCTCAAATTCCTTTATATAACTTTTGGTGGGCGAATTTTGAAGCATTTCCAGAGCATATTCTGGCATTTTTGGGGAAACGGTATCTTTAAAAAAAGAGGGTTTTGAAGATTTTAAAAGATTGCCTTCCAAGTCGTACAGAAAAATTTCAAGACTGTGGATGTCTTTAATTTCATAGATTTTATCCTTAAATATCAGCGGAATTTGAGCCGTTTCAACAGGGTAGGTCGTGGTTTTTAAAATGTAGTTGATGTTTTCGCGAATGGCGGCTTCCTTTCGCAATAAGCGGTCGCGGTGGTAATCCTGCGCTTCTTCCTTATACTGAAAAACCGTAACGATGGCGATAAGTACCGAAGCTCCCAAAACCAAAAGGAACATTGAAAGGAAGATGCGGGTGCGAAGCGATTTTTTGTAAAAATACATTTACATTGTTTTGAAGAAAGAAAGATAGCAATAATCGAACCTAAACGGAAAATTCCAAATAACAAATACCAAATTCCAAAAAAATGTCATCCTGAGCGCTCCCGAATGTTATTTGGACGAAGGAAAAAATTCCAAAAGGCGAAGCTATTTCTCCCGAATGCGTTTATAAATTTTATAACCCATCATTAATAAAATTGCAAAAACAATAATGCCTATAGTACCGTAAATCCAATTGGTTCCATCTTTTAAAATCACCAAAAACACTACGGCAAAGAGAATGATTGTGGGGGCTTCATTAAAAAGGCGCATATAGTTTGACGAATGTTTCACCACCCCTTTTTGCAGTTGTTTATATATCTCGTGACATTTAAAGTGATAAATAAGCAAGAGTATTACAAATGCTAGTTTCACTTGCATCCAGGCGTCTGCCAAGAAAAAGGTACGCATTAACAGCAACCAGATTCCAAAGAAAACAGCCAATATCATACTGGGCCAAGTAATGATGTTCCACAGGCGCGAGGCCATAATTTTTAACTGCTTGCCCAGGATTTCCTTTTCAGGTGAAGGTTTTTTTGAAGCTTCGATTTGATATACAAAGAGCCTAACAATGTAAAAAAGCCCCGCAAACCAAGTGATTATAAATATTAGGTGAAGGGATTTTATGTACGGATAATATTGTTCCATCAAATTTTTCTAAAAAACTTTTCTAAAATTATGGTTTTAAAATTTATTCTGTAAGCGTTTTTCGTATTTCCCGATTCAAAAAATACCCAGTTACAATGGTTGAAAGTACATCAGCTGCTGGAAAGGAAATCCATACGCCCAGTTCGCCAAAGTAATGCGGCAGTATAAAAATCAGCGGAATAAAGAAAAATCCCTGTCGCGTCAAGGTGAGCAATAATGCAGGAACGGCTTTACCGATGGCTTGAAAATAGGCAGAGCCTATCAATTGGATTGCAATAATGGGTGTGGCGGCAAATACCCATCGCATATAGTGGGGCGTTTCGGAAAGGATATCGGTATCTGTTGTAAATACAGAAACGATAGCCTCGGGAAAAAGCATAATCAATGCAAAAATGAATAAGCCCAAACCGCCAGCATATAGAATTGCCTTGTTGATACTTTCACGAACACGTGCAAATTTATGTGCGCCATAGTTATAACCCGCAATTGGAAGAAATCCTTGTGTAACGCCCAAAACCGGAAAGAGTGCAAACATTAGCATCCTGCCAATAATTCCATATGCCGCTACGGAGGCTTCACCCCCTAAATTAAAGAGAATGTTGTTCATTAAAAGATAGGTAATGCTTACCACGGCCTGTCGTGCCAAGGTTACAAAACCGAGGGCAGACATTTCTTTAATAATGGAACTGTTAAGCCCAAAGTGTGACCAATTTATTTTTAGCTCCGATTTGTTGCTTAGGAAAAACCACAGGACATACAGAAAGCATAGGCCATAAGAAACCGTGGTAGCCCAGGCTGCCCCTTCCATACCCAAATCCAAAAGATTGATGAGGATATAGTCTAAAAGGAGATTTCCAACGGAAGGGATAATCATTGCAATCATTGCGAACTTGGGCTTGCCCTCGGCGCGGATTACGTTGTTGCCCATCATACACAGCGCCAAGAGTGGCACGCCGTAAAGAACGATGCGGTAATAGATTTTTGCAGGTTCAAAGATGTCGCCCTTGCCTCCGAAAGCGGGGATAAGCTCATTAATGAATATCAATCCAAAGACAACCATTGCTGTGGTAAGCAATAATGTTAGGGTAATTTGATTGCCAAAAGTTTTTAGTGCCCGCGCCTTATTACCTGCGCCCAAAGCCCGCGAAATAATGGAAGAACCGCCAATTCCAATGGCCATTCCTAAGGCTGCGATAAAAAAGGAAACGGGGAGTACAACGTTAATGGCCGCAATGGCAATGGAGCCAATCCAGTTGCCCACAAAAATGGTGTCCACCAGAATGTTCAATGACATTACTAAAATACCAATGGATGCCGGTACGGCCTGTTTTATTAACAGACTTCCTATGGACTCGGTGCCGAGGGCGGCACTTTGGTTAAGTTTCATTAGGCTATTGCAGTTTTTACATCTACAATGCGCCAAGTATCAATCCAGCCTGTCAATACTTCGGCCCAATCGTCACGATCGTTCAAGCAGGGAATTACTGTAAATTCCTTTCCACCAGCTTCGTGGAAAATTTCTTGGCCTTCCATGGCTATTTCTTCCAAAGTTTCAAGACAATCACTTACGAATGCTGGGGTTACAATTGCCATTTTTTTCACGCCATTAAGCCCCATACGCTCTATGGTTCTATCCGTTGGCGGTTTCAACCAAGGATCAAAACCCAACCGGGATTGAAAGGAACTGGAATAAGTTCCAGCTTGTAAATTCAACTTTTTTGCAACTAATTCGGTAGTTTTTAAACATTGGTGACGATAGCAAAATTCGTGTGCGGGAGAAGGCGTTACACAACAACTTCCATCTATTTTGCAATGGCTTTTTGTGATGTCGCGCTTGTAAATGTGCCTTTCCGGAACGCCGTGATAGCTGAACAAGAGGTGCTCATAATCTAAGCCTTCGAGTTTTTCAGCAATACTTTTTGAAAGCACTTCTATATATTCCGGCTTGCTGTAAAATGCGGGAAGGGAAGTAATTTGAAGTTGCGGAAAGAATTCCTTTTTCAGCTCTTCAACCTTTACATCAATAGTTTCAGTAGTTGCCATGGCAAACTGCGGATAAAGTGGAATAGTCAAAATTTCATCAACGCCTTGATCTACCAATTCCTGTAAACCTTTTTTCAATGTCATACTTCCGTAGCGCATTGCCAAGGCAACGGGTACAGTGGTTTTCTGCTGAATTTTTTTCTGAAGTCTTTCAGAAATTACGATTAAAGGTGAACCCTCATCCCACCAGATTTTTTGATAGGCCTCGGCAGATTTTTTTGGGCGGGTGTTCAATATAATTCCCCTAACTATAAAGGAACGCAGCCAAAACGGCACGTCAATAACCCGTGGATCCATCAAAAATTCATCGAGGTATTTTTTAACGTCTTTTGGATTGGTGCTGTCTGGCGAACCGAGATTTACGAGGAGGACTCCTTTCATTTAATGGAAATTTTTAGGATAGCAAAATTAGGGTTTTAAAAGGTAATGCTCAAAAATGATGTTATTTAAAAACAATGAAACTATTATAAATACTTATACATTCAACCCCATCAAAAACTTCTTTGGCGTAGTGCCAAACTTCTTTTTAAAGGCTGCGATAAAATGACTGGAGGTGCTGTAGCCTACCTTTAGGCCTACTTCATTTACATTGTGCGAACCCGTAGCCAGAAGTTGCCGGGCAACTTCCATTTTATAATCAAACAGAAAGCTGAAAACTGAGTCGCCATAGACTTGCTTGAAGCCTTCTTTCAGTCGGTTTATAGGTAGGTTTATCTCGTCTGCCAATTGTTGAAGGGTTGGGGGTTCGGCCATTCGGGCGACCATAATCTGCTTGGCTTTTTTTATTTTGGAAACATTGTCTTCATCTGCCAAAAATGGGCATTGCTCTACATCGGCATCGGCGGGACGGTTGAAGTATAGGCTGAGCAGTTCATAGGCCTTGGCCTTAAAATATAAGGGTTTTATGGTGGGATGGAGGTTGTAGTTCATCAATTGGTTCAGCACTACTGCCATTGATGGTGAAATGTGGCCGTCTTTGTAATACTTTCGGTCTTTGTTTTCCTCACTCAGAAAAGTGATGTAATTGGCTTCCGTAGAAAAAAGACTGTGAAATTTATTGATGGGAAGCAATACCGAAAGCACCCATGAATGCTTTTCAAGTACCAAGTGTATGGGCAAATCGCGTTGTGGATTGTAAAGCAGTAAAGAGTTTTCCTCCTTTATGGGCAGGGTGTAGTTTCCCTCATTAAAAAGAAAGGCGGCAGCTCCTTTTATACAAAAGTGAAACTGTATAAATGTGGAACTTACCTCCCGCTTAAAGGTTTGGTTTTCATCGGTTTCGTTGTTGAATTTCAATATAAAAAAACCTGGGGAAATGGTTGTTTCTTCGTAAAAACTTTGAGCGACATTTTTTTGGAGTTCCATATAGTTTCTATTTAGAATAGTTCTAAATTAAATAGTATTAAATTTGGTGGGACACCGCTAATTTAGGGGTAAAAATATGACAAATGTCATATTTAGGCCATTTTTAACACCCATCGACATAAAAGATACCGCTGGCGTTATTTTTTTAAAAACAATGCGTTTACATTTGCTCCTGTTTTATATGGAAAACTTAAAGACATATTCCGGGGAGTCGCTCGAAGGCAATTTTTACGCCATCGGCCTCAACTACAAAAAAGCAGATGCCGAGATTCGTGGCCACTTTAGTATTAGTGATACGGCAAAAGAAAAGATAATGCTTCAGGCCAAGGCCGACCGTATTCCATCCCTTGCGGTTATTTCTACCTGCAACCGTACCGAACTTTACGGGTTTGCCCAGCATCCATATCAACTTATAAAATTGTTATGCGAGCATACCAATGGTACTGTTGAGGAATTTGAAAAGGTTGCCTATATTTATAAAAACCACGATGCGGTTTCACACCTCTTTACAGTGGGGACAGGTCTTGACAGTCAGATTCTTGGTGATTTTGAAATCATTAGTCAGTTGCGCAATGCGTTTCGCGAAGCAAAAAAACATGACCTTATGAACCCGTTTATGGAGCGTCTTGCAAATGCTGTTATTCAGGCCAGCAAGCGTATCAAGAATGAAACTGGCATTTCTTCCGGTGCAACCTCTGTAAGTTTTGCGGCAGTGCAATATATTATGGCGCACGTGCCCTATATTTCTGAAAAGAATATTTTGCTTTTTGGAACTGGAAAAATTGGCAGAAATACCTGTGAGAACTTAATAAAGCATACCAAGAACGACCATATTACCCTTATTAACCGCACGAAGGAAAAGGCTGAAAAGGTGGCTGGAAAGTTCAATATGATCGTGAAGGACTATGCCGACATCCAAAGTGAAATAGCCCAGGCTGATGTACTTATTGTAGCTACGGGCGCACAGCAGCCCACCATTTCAAAGGAACTTTTGTATTTGAAAAGACCTCTATTAATTTTGGATCTTTCCATTCCAAAAAATGTTTCCGATGATGTTTTGGAGAATGAATTGGTAACCTTGGTACATATGGATCATCTTTCTGCCGTAACGGATAATACCTTGGAACAGCGTGCGGCTCAGCTTCCTCTGGCAAAAAAGATTATTGCTGAAATTGAAAAGGAATTCAACCAATGGGCAGACAACAGACGGTTTGCTCCTACAATTAAAGCATTGAAAGGGAAACTTGCCGAAATTAAGGCTGGTGAAATAGATTATCAGCGCAAAAAGATTGACGGTTTCAATGAAGAGCAGGCCCAAATAATCAGCGACCGACTTATCCAAAAAATAACTACACATTTCGCCAACCACCTTAAAGGCGAGGAAGGCTCCGCCGAAAGTATAGAACTCATAAGAAGGGTTTTCCAACTTGAAACTGCCTAATCTTGAAAAAAACAATCCGCATTGGCACCCGCGACAGTGAACTTGCACTTTGGCAAGCCAACACTGTAAAATCCAAACTTGAGGCTTTGGGCTATACCACCCAGTTGGTTCCCGTAAAGTCTGAAGGCGACTTGGTGCTGGACAAGCCCCTTTACGAAATGGGCATTACCGGCATTTTTACCAAAACGCTGGACGTCGCAATGATAAAGGGCACGGTGGATATTGCCGTACACAGTATGAAGGACGTGCCCACGCAATTGCCCAATGGCATCGTGCAGACCGCTGTTTTGGAACGTGCTTCCTCAGACGATATTATTGTTACTACAACGAATGTAGATTTTGAACAACCTTGCACAATTGCAACGGGAAGCCTTCGCCGGCAGGCACAATGGCTTCATCGTTACCCAAACCATAAGGTTGTTGATTTGCGTGGAAATGTCAATACCCGACTTCAAAAGCTGAAAGAAAATGATTGGGATGGCGCTATTTTCGCAAAAGCCGGATTAGAAAGATTGGGATATATGAGCGAAGCCAATATAAAAAGCCCCTCTTTTGGAGGGGTTGGGGAGGCTTTAGGTTGGATGCTTCCCGCGCCGGCACAGGGCGCTATGGTTGTTGTGGCTTTGGAAAATGATGAATTTTGCATAGAGGCCACTTCAAAATTGAACAATTCAGCAGCGGAAATTTGCACGCACATTGAGCGCGAATTTTTAAGAACACTTGAGGGTGGCTGTACTGCGCCAATTGGTGCTTTTGCAGAAATATTTGGTGAAGAGGTTCTGTTTAAAGGCTGTCTGTTTTCCTTGTATGGGAAAGAGAAATTGGAGATTGAAAAAACTGTTTCCAAAACTGATTATCTACATTTTGGAAAAGAATGTGCTTTGCAAATCCTGAAAAATGGCGGAAAAGAATTGATGGCGCAGATTAAAAAGCAGATCAACAAGTAAATTCCCTAACCCCTATTAAATGAAAAGCGTTCTCTCAACTAAAAAATTGAGTCCTTCTCAAAGAGAGTTGCTGATAAACGCTGGAGTTTCCTTGGTGGAATATAACGCCATAAAAATTGAATTCGTCCCTTTTGAAGTTTCTGAAAATATTGACAATGCTATTTTCACAAGCCAAAATGCTGTAAAGGCAGTTATGAGTTATGGGTTAGGAGATAGGAGTTGTTTTTGCGTTGGTGAAAAGACTAAATCACTGTTGGAAGAAAATGGCCAAAATGTGATAAAGATGGCCGAATATGCTTCAGAATTAGGCGATTATTTGGCAAAAAACTACAAAAATGATTCCTTTCAATTTTTCTGTGGAAATATTAGAAGTGATGAAATTCCCTCCAAACTAATAGAAAACGATATTATCTTTGAGGAAATTGAGGTTTACAAAACCACTTTAAATCCGAAGAAGTTTGAAAGACAGTTCGACGCTGTTCTTTTTTTCAGTCCAAGTGGGGTGCGAAGTTTTGTTTCAGAAAATAAAATGAATAATTCAAAAGCAATTTGCATAGGTACAACAACTGCTACCGAAGCAAAAAAATATACTGAAAACGTGGTAATTGCTAACGCCACTACCGTAGAAAGCGTAATTGCAAAAGCGGTGAAATTATTAAAAACGTAATGTCCGTTCGAGCGCAGTCGAGAACTCCTTATACTTCTCGACTGCGCTTGAGGAGACAAAAATAAAGTTATGATTAAAAACGATTTATTCTTAAAAGCCCTTCGTGGCGAAACTGTAGAAAGACCGCCTGTTTGGATGATGCGCCAAGCCGGAAGATACTTGCCCGAATTTCAGGAAATAAAAGCGAAATACGACTTCTTTACCCGCTGCCAAACCCCGGAACTTGCTAGTGAAATCACCGTGCAACCCATCCGCAGATACGGAATGGATGCTGCCATTTTGTTTAGTGATATTTTGGTAATTCCGCAGGCAATGAACATTCACGTGGAGATGAAACCTAGTGTTGGCCCATGGCTGCCGGATCCAATCCGCTCAAAAAAGGATTTGGAACGCGTGATTGTGCCGGACATCAACGAAACCCTCAGCTATGTAATGGAAGCCATAAAGATGACGAAGGAAAAATTGAACGACGACATTCCGTTGATTGGTTTTGCGGGTAGTCCGTGGACCATTCTTTGTTATTGCGTGCAAGGCCAAGGCAGTAAAAACTTTGATAAAGCGAAGGAATTCTGCTTTACACAACCAGTTTTAGCACATGAATTACTTCAGAAAATAACAGATACAACGATCTTATATTTAAAAGAAAAAGTAAAAGCCGGGGTAAACGCGGTACAGGTTTTTGACAGCTGGGGCGGTATGCTATCACCAACCGATTATCAGGAATTCAGTTGGCAGTACATGCAACAGATAATTGATGCTTTAAAAAATGAAACTCCAGTTATTGCCTTTGGAAAAGGCTGTTGGTTTGCTTTAGATACCATGGCAAAAAGTGGCGCTTCCGCATTGGGTGTAGATTGGACGTGTTCGCCCAAAAATGCGCGTTATTTGACGGGCGGAAACATTACATTACAAGGAAATTTTGACCCAACTCGTCTTTTCAGTCCGCCATCAGAAATTAAAAAAATGGTGAAACAAATGATCGATGAATTTGGAAAAGACCGTTACATCGTGAATTTAGGTCATGGAATTCTGCCAAATATTCCTTTGGAAAACGCAGGCGCTTTCATTGAAGCGGTGAAGGAATATAAGCAGGAATAGATATTGTGGCAGATTTTTAAAAAGTTAGATTTAAAGCAACTTTTTGGGTTGTTTTGGATGTTTTTAAAAAATCCGCAATACGCACTTCCAACTATTTTTGCCACAAAACGCTGTATGGACATTGCGTATGAGCAGTACGGAAGCAAGCATCACTTAGGAAATCCGGCAAATGCCTTTCGGCATGCGCTTTGGGTAATCTTGATTATCAAAAAGTGTTTAAAATGGCAAAACAACGAACAAAAGGCAAAAACTTGGGCAAAGAAATTTACCGATTGGCACGAGGATTTTTCGCCCAACGAAGCTTTGGAACACGCAATGGATTTGCATAATAACCACGTTGGAATTCTTTATTTTGAAGAAGTAAAAGATAAAAATGTAGCGGAAATCGTTTCGTTTTTAAAACAAAAAGCTTCGGAAGCGGTAAAGATTTCAACTATTGAAGAAGTTGAAAATTTAGAAAAGACATTAGTTTATATAGATTAACTTTTCCGTGCGACACGACACCAAACCAAATGATTAAGAACATCCTAAAAGGCATAAAAGCATACGCGGGAACTTTCAAGCTTATTGGGCAACTTGGGCTTTGGAAGTACTTTGGCGTGCCTATGGCAATTAGTTTTTTAACCGCTGTTTTAATTGGCTTTTCCGCTTGGGGGCTGAGCGATAATCTGGGAGCCTTTATTTCAAAAATCTGGTTTTGGGAATGGGGCGCACAAACTTTCAGAACCATAAGTGATTTTATTGGAGCATTAACAATCATTGCTTTAGGTTTAATTCTTTTTCGTCATATAGTTATGGCACTGAGCGCGCCATTTATGAGTCCTGTTTCGGAAAAGATTGAAAAACATCTTTTTGGAGAAAACCATTCGCACAGAAATACGTCAAACGCTGAGCAACTTTGGCGGGGGGTTCGAATAAACGTCCGGAATTTAATGATGGAACTTTTGCTCACAATCCCCATAATCTTGATAGGTTTTATACCTGTTTTAGGAATAATTTCTTCGGTACTTTTGTTTTTGGTGCAGAGCTATTACGCAGGTTTCGGGAATATGGATTACACTTTGGAACGGCATTATAAATATTCAGAAAGCATCCAATTTGTAAGTAGAAACAAGGGTTTGGCAATTGGCAACGGTATCGTTTTTATGGGAATGCTTTTGATTCCGGTGATTGGGATTATTTTGGTGTTGCCTCTTTCTGTAACTGCGGCGAGTACGGAGACTTTAAAGGTTTTGGAAAACACGAAATAACTTCAGAAAAAGATATGATGAAAGAAAAATTCGTAAAATACATAAAGAATTTGCAAAACGAAATCACTTCTGCTTTGGAAGAAATTGACGGATTGGCAAAATTCAAAGAAGACAAATGGACCCGGAAAGCAGGCGGTGGCGGACAAACCAGAGTGATTGAAAATGGAGCCGTTTTTGAAAAAGGAGGCGTAAACATCAGTGAAGTTCACGGGAAATTACCCGAAAGCATGCAGCAGTATTTTGGAGTAAAAGATGCAGATTTTTTCGCTTGTGGACTGAGTTTGGTACTTCACCCAAAAAACCCGATGGTGCCCACCGTTCACGCCAATTGGCGCTATTTTGAAATGTATGATGCTGAAGGAAATATTGTAGATAGTTGGTTTGGCGGCGGGCAAGATTTAACACCTTATTATTTATTTGAGGAAGATGCAACACATTTTCACCATGTCTGCAAAACCGCTTGCGATAGGCATAATCCGGATTTTTATGAAACTTATAAAAAGCGCTGCGACGAGTATTTTTGGAACGCGCATCGCGAAGAAGCGAGAGGAATTGGTGGTCTTTTCTTTGATTATTTAAAAGAAACGGACACGATGAAAATGCAGGATTGGTACAATTTCGTAACCGAAGTTGGTAACAGTTTCTTGGAATGTTATCTTCCCATTGTTGAAAAAAGAAAAAACCTTCCCTATTCCGAAGAAAACAGAACTTGGCAGGAAATACGCCGTGGCCGTTATGTTGAGTTTAATTTAGTTCACGATAAAGGCACGCTTTTCGGCCTAAAAACAAATGGCCGAATTGAAAGCATTTTGATGAGTTTGCCGCCGCATGTGCAGTGGCGCTATGATTTTCATCCCGAGACAGGAAGCGAGGAAGAAAAGCTTGTTGAAGTTTTAAGAAAGCCGAAAGATTGGGTTTGAATTGGAGTTAATTCTAACAATTTAATGTCACGAAAAAAGGCAAATAAAAGAATTTTCGAAATACTCCATGCTTTTGGAGATGATGGGCAAGAGAAACGCCCTGTCACCCATTGGTTTTATTTTGAAAAAAGAAAGGATTTGAAGCTTTTTGAAAGCTATGCTTGGGATATTGGATTTCAAACTTCGGTTAAACACCTTCGAAAAAGAAAGAATTATGATAAGCTTTTACTAATTATCTATAGGGTTGAAAGTGTAAACAAAAGTTTTATTGATTTTGACACTATGGAATTTTTTGAAATTGCAAAAAAGTATAACGGTATATATGATGGATGGGAAACGCCCATCGAAATGGATTAAGCAATCATTTCCAAATCAAAGCCTTTTTAGAACCCACATTGTTTGTGTTTTGGTAATAATGAAAACGCGCTTTCAACAATAATTTTCTTCCTTCGGGATTTCGGGTGAAAGTGAGGATAGCCTTGCCATTGAATTTTTTCCAATGCTTAAAAAACAGCTCCGCGTCACTTTTCCGTTCAGCAAATATTTTCGGCACATTGTAATAATCTGAAATTTTTAACAGTTTCCGAAACCATCCGGCTTGGGTAATAATATAACGCGGATTTTCAACCGGCGCGATTATTTCCTCCAAATAATTTATAAAGAGAAGACTTTCCTTAACCGTTGCACCCTGTAAATAACAGGAAATAGCCCCTTGGTCAAATTCTTCAATGACAACTTTAAGTTTGGGTGCTGAAGTTTTAATTAATTCTTTTTTAACCATCGCTGCTTTTAGCGCCTCGGCAAATTTAAAAAGCTGTTTGTCCCTTCGTCCGAATTGAATATATAATTTCAAAGCTTTTATGGTTTTAGGAAGAAATAAGATTGCGAGTCCGCCAAAAACTGCGTAAAAAAAGTAAAGAATTCCTTTGGAAAGAAGATTCGGAAGATTGTTTATAAAAAGTTCGGGCAATGTAATTAACACCAAAGCGGAAAGTTCCACGAAAGCATATTTCACCAAATCGTGATAATACAATTTTTTCGATTTTTCCGAAGTTGATTTTTCATCAAAATTCACTTTTAGCTCGCGAATTAAAACATTTCCTTCTTTCAAAGCTGTTTCCCAGCGCTGTTTTACGTTTTTTCGGTTTTGGGAAAGTGACTCCATTTTTTCATTTAAAGCCGCTATTTCAGAAAATCCGTTCGCTATTCCCAATCGATCTATTCCGTTTTCTATGAAGGTTTTTCCTTGTAGCGAAACGCCGCAGAAGGCATCAAATCTGCGGCTTAAGGTTTCTATGTCTGCTCCTCCCGATTCATTTGTAGGGTCCACACAGGCAATATGCCAAATATTTGCAACTTTCCCGGGCTGCAACTGGTTTACACGAATGGCCCGCCCCCGCATTTGGTTGGAAGTAACAAATGAACCAACAAACGAGGCAAGGACCAAAGTGTTGATTGCCGGCGCATCCCAACCTTCGCCCAAAAGCGATTTGGTGCCAATAAGCACTTCAATAAACCCTTCCTCAAAAAGCTGGGTCATGGCGCTTACCATTTCCTTTTTGCCGCTCACGGTTGGGTTTATGACTATGTATTCCGTATCCCAAAGAATGGATTGCGTAAAAGCTTCCGCAGAAATTTTGGCAGTCAATTCGTCCACCAGCGAATTGTGGATTAAAATCAAAGAACCCGTTAAAACAGCTAATTTATCTTTCTGAAGTTTTAAAGATTCATCCCTTTTTATCGCATTCCGAAGATGTTGAAATATAGGAACCACACCCAACTTATTTATTTCCGAAAGGGAATCGCCGTATTTAAAATCGAGAAATTCCTTTCGAATGTAATCTGAAAGAATAACCATCCGCAATGAGCTACCGAGACTTTCAGCTTCAATTTTGGTAATTTCCACAATGCTTTTAAGCTTAGATGGACTCTGCGAAAGCGAACGGTATAGGTTGTTTTCGCCTACAAGATTGACGCGTTTTTTATCAAAAGCCCCAATTTTTCGAAGCTCTTTTTCAATTGAATTTAATATTGCTTCGTTTTCAAGATGATTTTTCCTTTCGTCAACCAAAAGGGGCTGCAATAGCGCTTCCACCCATTCGTAATTAAACGAGGGAAAACTCACATTTTTAGGTTTTACGCCCAACAATTCAATCTTTTCATGAGGAATTTTAAAAGCAATTGAATTCAAATAAATAAGTATCGCCGAATAGAAATCTGGATGCTCGTAAATAGCTTCCAAATTCGTTTCCGTATTCGCAAAAAAAGGATGTTTCAGTATAAAATTCTGGAAATGTTCATTCGCTTTTAAATCTGAAACAAACTGAATCAATTGCTCGCGATATTTTATGATGTAGCGAATCTGTTCCTGTTCGGGTTTGGAAAAATAAATGTAATCCTGATGCGGACAGAGATTGCCTTCCTTTACGAGTTCTGGCAGGCCGATTTCCATATCAATCGGGCCGCAAAGTTCAAAATACTTGGCTATTTCACTTGGTTCACTATCGTAGGGAGGCGTTGCGGTAAGCGAAACTAATGTGTGTTTGGGCAATTGTTTTAAGCTGAAAAGCGGCTTCCACCATTCGTTTTTTAAGTGATGGGCTTCGTCCAAAATAATGTTTTCAATTCCAGCATTTTCAAAAAAATGGAGTAGTTTTTCTTCGGAATTTTCCAATTCATTTTTAAAAAAAGAATGCAGGGATTGATAGGTTGAAAAAGTAATCGTTTCCGGATTTTTAATGTTGAAGGAAACCGAAATTGAATTTTCATGTTTCACAAAACACTCCAACATACGCTCGTTCCATTGGTTTCGGATGGTTAGGGTAGGCGATAGAACCAGCGTTTTTTTATTGATTCTCCGCATCATTTCCAACCCCAGAACCGTTTTGCCCGAACCCGGCGGAGCCACGACGTGAAGATGATTATCCTCTAAATAAACTTGAAAATCCTCCAAAAACCGCGCTTGGTAGCTGCGCCAATTAAATTTAAAAAGAAGTGAGGATAGCAGGTTCAATTTATGGAAGGCTCAGATTATAATAGTAAATTTGCAACGCCAAAAATAAGGTATTTCAACGAGGTGAAAATCCTGTTATTGGTTTAATAATATTACTGAATTGATTATTGAATATAGGGTTTCAGATTTATCAAAAAATCTAAAATCTAAAATCTCAAGTCTAAAATCTTAATAGCTATGTACCCACTAAGAAGAAACCGAAGATTGCGAACCAACGAAAGTATGCGAAGCCTGGTCCGTGAAACTATTATAAGCCCCAATGATTTTATCGTGCCGCTTTTTGTGGTGGAAGGAAAAGGTGTAAAAGAAGAAATTGCTTCTATGCCTAACTATTACAGATTGAGTTTGGATAATCTTCAAAAAGAAGTAAAAGAACTTTGGAAACTCGGTTTGAAGTCGGTTTTGCTTTTTGTGAAAGTTGATGATAAACTGAAGGACAATAGCGGAAAGGAAGCCTTAAATGCTGATGGATTGATGCAACGCGCCATAAAAACGGTGAAGGATGCAGTTCCCGAAATGATTGTGATGACCGATGTGGCCTTGGATCCGTTTTCAGTATATGGGCACGACGGAATTATTTCCGAAGGAAAAGTTTTGAACGACGATACCAATGCGGTCTTGGCTGAAATGTCCCTAAGCCACGCCATTGCGGGTGCGGATGTGGTTGCGCCCAGCGATATGATGGACGGACGCATTTTTGAAATCAGAACCCTTTTAGAGGACGAAGGTTTCTGCGATACCGCGATTATGGCCTACAGCGCCAAATATGCTTCGGCATTTTACGGTCCGTTCCGGGACGCGTTGGATTCTGCGCCTGTTGATGTAGAGGATATTCCAAAAGATAAAAAAACCTACCAAATGGACTACGGCAACCGCGAGGAGGCCATCCGCGAAACCTTAATGGATATTGACGAAGGCGCAGATATTGTAATGATAAAACCCGGACTTTGCTATTTGGATATTGTACGTGATATAAAGGATACCGTAAATGTTCCTGTTGCGGTTTATCAAGTTAGCGGTGAATATGCCATGTTGAAAGCCGCGGCCGAAAAGGGCTGGTTGAACCACGATGCAGTAATGATGGAGCAGGTTACGGCCATAAAAAGAGCCGGGGCTTCTATGATTGCTAGCTATTTTGCTAAAGATGTCGTAAAGCTTATTAATTAGCAAAATTTTATCTTTCTGAATTCATTTTTCGCATACATTTGCGGCGTGAAACTTGTTGAAAAACATATAAGTAGGTTACTGGTCTCGATTGCCGTTTTCCTGGTTTTCGGGAATGTGGCTTTTGCTTACGAATCCTTTTCCGAAAGGACTAAGAGCACCGTTGTTTCTGAACTTCAGAAGGATGACCACAAGCCTTTTGTTTTTAATGAAATTTCTATTGGGGAGGTTTCGCAGACGGTTTCGCAGAATGAATATTTGGGGCTCGGGCTGTTTGGAACATTTTATTCCAATCAGGATTTTTCTTTTGTCCGTGAATCTTCTTTAATCAATTCGTCGTTTACCCTAAAGGACAAACGGGAGCTTATCTTCCGCCATTTGTTTCCCTTCCATTTTTTTTGGTGATTATTTGAGATTGCTTCGGTTTGTTTGGATTGGTTTCCAAGCATTTTTTTATTCAAATTTATTCATCTTAAAAATTTTTCATCATGGAATTTAACACAACCCTAGTAGGGGTAATTATACTGTTATTGATATTTGTGCCCGTGGGTTATTTAATCTTGAACACCACCGGCAAGGACAAAAAGGCAAAGAAAACTGTATCGCAACTGTCGCAGACCAAGGGCATACAGATAAAGAACATAGAGGTAATAGGCAATTGCGTTATTGCTGTTGACGAAACTTCAAAAAAACTTGTTTACTCTTCTAAAACCAATCCTAGCGGTGACTTTAAGATTGTAGATATAACCGAGGTGCGGGAATGCCGTGCCAAGAGCATTAAGCATACAGACAAAACCCTTGATTGGGTTGGGCTGGAACTAGTTGAAAAGTCAGGCAGGTTGGAAATACCTTTTTATATGGAAAACGATGACGAAGGGTACACCAAAGATCCGTTTGCATGCCTACAGGATGCCAAGCGCTGGGAAGGGACATTGAAACCCTTACTGAGGGCTTCGTAATTTTAGTTTTTTAAGAAAACCGTCCTTTGTGGCGGTTTTTTTAATGCAATTAACAAAGCCTTACCTAAAATCTGTTTTTAAATCTTTATTTTAGATGAAAATTTCGAAAACCAACTATGACCTTACTGATTGTTTATGCAGTGCTTTCCATTTTCTTTTCTTTTTTGTGCTCTATATTGGAAGCCGCGCTGCTCAGCTTTACACCCACATATCTGAGGATGAAGACCAAAGAGGGAAAAAGCTATGCCACAACCCTTACCAATTATAAAAAAGACATTGACAAACCGCTAATTGCAATCTTAACCCTCAATACTATTGCACACACTGTTGGTGCAATCCTCGTGGGGGTTCAAGCAGAAAAACTACCCTATAAGGTAGAAGTTTGGGGAGTGAATTTAGTGGGAATTGTTTCCGCAATTATGACAATGTTGATTTTGGTGGTTTCTGAAATTATCCCGAAAACCATTGGTGCTACTTATTGGAAAAAACTGGGCTCTTTCACGGCAACCTTTCTAAACCTCATTATCATTCCGTTGAAATATACTGGAATCCTGTGGTTGCTAATGCTCATTACTCGTATGGTTGGCAAATCTGCCCACGTAAGTACCATGAGCCGTGAGGAATTCATGGCCATAACCGATGCCGCTGAAGAAGAAGGCGTTTTTGAGGAAAGCGAAACAACGGTAATCAAAAATTTACTTGTTTTTAAAAGCGTACACGCCAAAGATGTAATGACGCCCTTTACGGTTGTTACATTAGAAGATGAGACGAAGAGTTTGGATGAATTTCACCAAAACCATAAAAGCCTTCGGTTTTCGAGGATACCGGTGTATAAAAACAAAACACATAATATTACAGGTTTTGTGCTTCGTGACGATGTGCTGGAAGAAATTGTGGAAGACCGTGGCGATAAATTGTTGAGCGACTTAAAGCGGGAAATTTTTGTGGTTGCTTCAGAAAAACCCATCCCAGAACTTTTCGAAACATTTATAAAACAACGGGTACATATTGCATCTGTAGTGGATGATTTTGGAAATACCATAGGGGTGGTAACAATGGAAGATATTATTGAAACGCTGCTTGGACTTGAGATTATGGACGAGAGCGACAACATAGAAGATATGCAGCTACAGGCACGAAAAAACTGGGAGCGCCGCGCTAAGCGTATGGGAATTGAGATTAACAGAGATATAGAACTAGAACGGGGCGATGATGAACAGGAGCTATGATGATTATGTTGACACTCCCATAGGGATATTAATGCTTTCCTTTAATGAAAAGTTTGAATTGGTTTCGGCTATTTTTCCTGAGGATGAAATAACGCTTCCCGTAGCCAATGGTTTGGGAAGTGAGGAAATTCAGCGTGTGAAGAAACAATTCAAGGAATACTTCAATGGTTCCAGAAAAACTTTCGATATACAACTTTCACCCGAAGGAACCGAATTCCAAAAAAGGGTTTGGAATAAACTTTCAAATATTCCATACGGCAAAACCGCAACCTATCAACAGATGGCCAATACGTTGGGCGACCCAAAAGTGATTCGTGCAGCGGCTTCTGCAAATGGGAAGAACCCTATTTCCATAGTAATTCCCTGTCACCGTGTTATTGGTAGTGATGGTTCGCTTACGGGTTATGCCGGCGGATTGCACAGAAAGAAATGGTTGCTGGAACACGAAAACCCTTCACCGCAACAATCCCTTTTTTAAATGAAACCATTTCTAAAATTTGTAAAGTGGCTGTTAATTCTGCTAATTGTTGCAGTATTGGGGCTTTACATTTCAGGCTATGGCTATATTTTAAAGGGAGTTTGGGTAGTTTATCTTCACGGACACACCACAGCCTATATTGACGATTTTAAGTTTTTTGAAAACGAAAAAATTCCCGCAAGTACCAACCCGCAACCTTGGCCAATCCATAAAAACTACAATACTGTTGAGGCAACGGAAGCACTTGCCGAAACAAACGATACACTCGGCACCGTTGCCTTTTTAGTAATAAAAAATGATAGTATTTGGTATGAAAAGTATTTTGATGGTTTTGGGAAAAATTCGCAAACAAACTCTTTTTCCATGGCGAAAAGCATTACTTCGGCTTTGTTGGGGAAAGCAATTGACGATGGGTTTATAGAAAGTTTGGACCAGCCAGTTGGTGATTTTTATCCGCAATATGCCGAGAGTGGAATGACGGTTGGCGATCTTTCCTCAATGGCCTCAGGTTTGGATTGGGACGAATCCTATTCCAATCCGTTTGGGATGACGGCGCGGGCCTATTATGATGATGATTTGGCGGAAACTATCCTGAAATTGGAAGTAGTTGAAAAACCTGGCGTTCGTTTTAAATATTTAAGCGGAAATACCCAGCTCTTGGCAATGGTAATTCAAAAGGCTACGCAGAAACAGTTGGCAGATTATTTATATGAAAGTTTTTGGCAACCCATGGGTTTTGAGCAACCAGCAATTTGGCAAATTGATGATGATGAAAGCAGATTGGTCAAGGCGTATTGTTGCTTGGGAAGCAATGCGCGGGACTTTGCACGTTTCGGGAAACTGTATAAAGATTACGGAAAATGGAACGGAAAGCAACTGCTAGATTCTACATTTGTGGTGAAAAGCATAACGCCACGCTTTGCGGAAAGTCCAGAATACGGTTATGGGTTTTGGCTGAGTGATTTTAAGGGAAAGAAAATTTTTGTGATTCGTGGTATTTTGGGACAGTATGTTATTGTGGTTCCAGAGGACGATTTGATTATTGTTCGGTTGGGCCATCAACGTGGTGGTAAAACAGGGATGCCTTTTAGTTTAGATTTTTATGTGTATGTTGATGAGGTATACAAAATGCTTACTCAAAATCAATAATTTTTTCGTAGCTTTAAACTTCTCCCCGATTGCAATTTTCAAATTATGATTAAGCGTATAAACTTGGAACATATTCTGTTTCTTGATATTGAAACCGTTCCGCAGCATGAAAATTTTGATGAATTGGACGATACTTCCAAAACGCTTTGGGAACTGAAAAGCCAATACCAACGCAAGGATGAAATTTCTGCGGAAGACTTTTACGAACGCGCCGGCATTTGGGCAGAATTCGGGAAAATTGTCTGTATTTCTGTAGGCTATTTTGTGCTAAAGGGCGACGTTCGCAATTTTCGCGTTACCAGTTTTCACGGTGATGAAGTGAAAATTTTAAATGATTTCAAAAGTCTTTTGGAAACACATTTCAACAAACCCCACCATTTACTTTGCGCGCATAATGGGAAGGAATTTGACTTTCCCTTCATTGCCAGACGGATGATTATAAATGGTATCGATATTCCTTTCAAATTAGATCTCTTCGGAAAAAAACCTTGGGAAGTTCCGCATTTGGATACGCTGGAGCTTTGGAAATTCGGCGATTATAAAACCTTTACTTCCCTTAAATTGATGGCGCACGTTTTGGGCATTCCGTCGCCAAAAGATGATATTGACGGCAGCCAGGTTCGCAGTGTTTATTATGAAGAAAAAGATATTGACCGAATAATTACTTATTGCGAAAAAGATGCTGTTACGGTAGCACAGATTTTCCTTAGACTTCGCAATGAAGGTATTTTGGATGAAAGTGAAATTCTTTCTGTATAATGCGTTAATTCTGGCAGTAATACTTATTTAAGGATTTCATTATAAATTTTAGTAGCTTTACCAGCCACATTCAAATATATTTTTTATGACAATTTCAAAATTTATCCAAAAATCGTTTTTGATACCTATGTTAGCTGCGCTTCCTCTTTTTATATCTTGTAAGGATGAGAAGAAGATAGAAGAGAAGGCGCCAGCCACAACCCAAGAGGCAACCCTTGAACAAAAGAAACAGGCTTTACAGAATGTTGCGCCTACTTCTACCACCACAACTAATTCTAGCAATAACGGAGGTGCCGTGAATCCGCCCCACGGACAGCCAGGGCATGATTGTGCCATTCCAGTGGGTGCGCCTTTGAACGGAGGTTCGGGAAGTACCAATGCCACCCCCACGACCAATAAAGCGAATGCCGTGCCGGCATCTATTTCTGGCAAAGGTGTAAACCCGCCCCACGGGCAGCCAGGCCATAGATGTGATATAAAAGTGGGGGATCCACTTTAAAAAACCTATACTTAAAAAAAGCGGCCCGTTTCAGCAATGAAACGGGCCGCCTTAATTATCAATATTAACTAACTATTCTTTTATAAAACGCTTCATTAGTTTGTTGCTATCAGTATTTATTTCAAGCATATAGACACCGCTTTGCAATGATGAAACATCCAAGTTTTCGGTAAATGAACCTTTACCAACAACTTGTCCAATCACATTATAGATTACATAATCCTTTCCAGTTGCTTCAACTAACGAAATATTTAACGTATGTTTTGCAGGGTTTGGATAGATAGACATTTCTGAATTGTTGAAACCTGTATCTCCAGTTATACCTTGGTTAACGGAATTACTGATTATTACCGTATAATCCTCCACTTCTCCATAGGTAAATGTTTCGCAAGAGGTTGGGTTTGCATTGTATTTCATAGAAACACGCATTCTTGTTGCCCCGGAAAGTGCAGATGTAGGAACAGTAAAACTTCCAGAAACAGATGATGCGGTTGTGCGCGAACGTGAATATACTTGTTCACCAGAATCATTGAAATCGCCGTCCTGGTTATAGTCAATCCATACGCGGTATGCTTCACGATATACAGTACCCGTCCATCGTGGTGTAATGGTGATGGTATTGCTGCTTCCTTTGGTTAATGAAGTAGAAATACTTGTGAAATCTGCATACCCATCATTGTTACCAGAAAGATTGTTGATGCTTCTAAGTTGGACTCTATCTATGTATTCATCATTTGTATTATTTCCTTGTGAAGTACAATACGTAACTGTATTTGAAAGCGTAGTAACGTTTACAGTGTTACTGAAGCCCGAATTGTTACCGGCCGCATCGTGTGCGCGAACTTTAAAAGAATAAGCGGTAGCAGGTGAAAGCCCTGTAATATTTGCTGAAGTGCCTGTAACGCTTCCTAAGTTTGTACTGCCTTGGAAAACATCATAACCGGTAACGCCCACATTATCTGTGGAAGCATTCCATGAAAGGCTAAGCGTAGTTTGGGTTACGTTTGAAGCTGCCAAACTTGATGGGGCGGTTGGAGCCTGAGTATCTGGCGCTCCTGCACCCAAGTTGATTGTATAGTCTTCAACCTCCCCATAACTGAAAGTTTCACAGGATGTTGGAATTCCGTTGTATTTCATAGAAACCCTCATTCTTGTTTCTCCTCCAACAGTCCCTGATGGAACCGTGAACGTTCCACTGTTTGGAGTGTTAGTTGAAGCAGCTTTGGACCAAACCAATTCACCTGCATCACCAAAATCATCATCACCGTTGTAATCAATCCACACGGCATAGCCTTCGCTGTAAACAGTTCCGGTCCAAGTAGGAGTTACAGTAATGGTATAAGCTGAGCCTTCATTTAAGGTAGTAGAAATACTTGTAAAATCTGAATAAAGTTGCGCGCCGGAAGCATTATTGATGGTGTTCAACTGTACGCGGCTTATGTATTCATCATTTACATTGTTACCCTGTGAAGCACAATAGCTGCTTCCGCCACCACCACCGTATGGAGCGCCAACACCTACAGCATACCAAGCGTTTGTGGTTGCAATTTCCTCTGGGCTATCTGCGCCGTAAAGATCTCTTGCGGCTTGAATAGCGCCATTTCTTGCATCGCTGTACTGTGAGTTTGAATTCAAATAGACGGTTAGGTTTCTGTAGGCAATTGCAGCTGCTTTGTCCATCCCAATTCCGGTAACGTTATAGCTGTTTCCTAAATCGTTAGTGCCGCTTTTACCTACGGTTAAAATATAAAACCAAAAGTTTTGCACGCCAGAGTTTATGTGTACACCACCGTTATCGCCTGAGCCGGAATACCAATTGGTTCCCAAATACGTGTCCGGATCGCCGTAGGCATTTGGGTTGCTCATGGAGCGAAGTGCACCACCGCTTCCGCCAGCACCAATGTCATCACCCATAAGCCAGTCGTTTGTGCCAGAGGCAAACTTTTCAATGGATTCACCGAAAATGTCTGAAAAAGATTCATTCAAAGCTCCCGATTGGTAGCTATAAACAAGATTTGCAGAATATTCGGTAACACCGTGAGCAATCTCGTGGCCACAAATATCCAAGGATACCAATGGGCCATAGTTTACGCCATCACCGTCGCCGTAAGTCATTCGGCTACCGTCCCAAAATGCATTCACATAATTTGAGGAATAGCTAACGTACGATTTTATAATGGCGCCCGCATTATTATAGGAATTTCTTCCGTGTTTTTGGCTGAAGTATTTGTGGGTACGTTCCGCGCCAAAGTGCGCTTGAACACCTGTAGGATTGGAAGTAAAGCTAGTTGAACTGCTTGTAACATCCACCGCATTGTTATAGTTGGTGCCGTTATTCATGTCAAAGGTCTGAATTCCGTTACCGTCAGCTGTTTGGCGCAAACGGTATGGGCCAGAGGCATTATCGGCCGTAAAGGACACCGTGCCGTTATAAAGGCTGGTTCCCGTCGCGGGCACATTGGCATGGTGAATGCGCTTGTTTTCAAAAATGAATTGTCCCGTTTTCGCATCAATATATACATCGGCTCTGTAAAGCGGTGCCGTTGCGTAAATATCAAACTTATAGGCAAGTCGGTTTGTTTCGGTTATGTTTTTCATTGCTGGAAAAATTACCAATTCGCCAGTAGGTTTATGGTAGTCCGCCAAAGCTGCTTCCGAAGCATTTTGCCACATATATTTTGTAGCGCCCACGTGCGCCATAGCACTGTTCAAAGCTTGCGGGCCAGATATTGAAGGCGTAACACTAAAATCATCTGCAATGGGGGAATAAAATGAATTCAATGTCTGTACCATGCCATTTTTACTACTCAATGTTACGGTTGCAAATTCCACTTTTACACCGTTAAAATACTGTTGCATTTTTTGGTGTATAAATCCTAACGGGTCTTGTTCTTGTTTTAGCGTAGTAAATGAAGTTTGTGAAGATGGGTTTAAAACGTCCTTGAAAATTTGAGTGGAGTTTTGAAGCGAATACGATTGTGATGCATCAAAAACTACTAGACTTGGTGGTTCTTTTACGCTTCTCTTTTCATCTTTTTTGTTTTGGGCAGAAACCACTGCGGTAAAAGCAAAAATTAAAAGGGTGAATAGAAAAACGAACTTGTTAATTTTTTTCATAATAAATAAGATTTAGTGAATAAATAGGTTTGTTGTGTTGTTAAACAACTCTTAAATGAACGATAATTTTAGATAAAATGAAATTTTATTCGATGAACTGTAGTTAAAATTTTAATACTCCCTTTTATCCTATCTTTGAAATTATGAATAGAACACCATTGTTATCAGTCAATGCACTTACAGTTTCTTTTGGAAATAAGAAAAAGCTTGTTGAGGTTTTGCACAATATTTCTTTTGATGTTTTCGAAAATGAAATAGTGGGCATAGTAGGCGAATCTGGTTCCGGTAAATCGGTCACTTCACTTTCCATCATGGGTTTGTTGCCCAAAAAGCTAGCAAATCTTTCGGGAAACGTCATTTTTGAAGAAAAAGAACTACTACAAATCACCGAAACAGAATTCCGAAATATAAGAGGAAAGGATATAGCAATAATTTTTCAGGAGCCCATGAGCGCCTTAAATCCCTCATTGAAATGTGGTTTTCAGGTTGCCGAAATTCTACGGCTTCATTTAAAGATGAATGTTTCAGAGGCAAAAAAGGAAACCATTTCATTGTTCGAAAAAGTGAAATTGCCACGCCCAGCAGAGATTTACAATAGTTATCCGCACCAGATAAGCGGCGGGCAGATGCAGCGGGTTATGATTGCCATGGCCATTGCCTGTAAGCCTAAACTCCTTATTGCCGACGAGCCCACAACGGCCCTCGACGTAACCGTACAAAAGGAAATCCTTTCTCTTCTGAAGTCTATTCAGCAGGAAACAAAAATGGCAATGCTCTTTATCTCGCACGATTTAAGCTTGGTTTCTGAGATTGCCGATAGGGTTGTAGTAATGTATAAAGGCGATATTATTGAAAATGCAACAACTGAAGAGATATTTAAAAACCCAAAGGCAGCATATACCAAAGCTCTCTTGGCGTCTAGGCCGTCGCTGAACGTACGTTTAGCAAAATTACCCACCATTGCATCAATAGCCGATAAGAGTTTTAAGCCCAGAGAAGTAAAACCAGTGGAACGGGCTAAAAGGCACAAACACATTTATACAAAAAAACCAATCCTGGAGATTGTCAATTTGGAAAAATATTATTTCAGCAATGTGGGAATGTTTTCAAAAGCAGAAGTTGTAAAAGCTGTAGACGATATTAGCTTCACTGTTTTTGAAGGTGAAACTCTAGGTCTTGTGGGCGAATCAGGCTGTGGAAAATCTACTTTGGGAAGAACCATTCTTCAACTTGAAAAAGCAACTTCAGGAAGCATAAAATATAGGGGGAAGGAACTTACAAGGCTTTCAAAAGGTGAAATCAGAAATCTTCGGAAGGAAATACAGATTATTTTTCAGGACCCCTATTCATCGCTGAACCCGCGTTTAATGATAGGCCAGGCGCTGATGGAGCCGATGGAAGTGCACGGTTTGGGTAAATCGGCTAAAGAAAGAAAAGAAAGCGTGTTGTCACTACTGGAAAGAGTAGGACTTGATGAAAGCTATTTTTACCGTTATCCACACGAACTTTCGGGCGGGCAACGCCAGCGGGTTGGTATTGCACGAACAATAGTTGTAGAGCCTAAGCTGGTAATTTGTGATGAATCCGTTTCGGCTCTTGATATTTCGGTGCAGGCGCAGGTTTTGAACTTGCTTAACGAACTAAAAAATGATTTTGGTTTCACCTATATATTTATATCGCATGATTTGGCAGTGGTAAAATATATGTCGGACCAACTTTTGGTAATGAACAAGGGGAAAATTGAGGAGTTGGGCGATGCCGATGAAATTTATGAAAACCCCCAAACAGACTATTCAAAAAAACTAATTGAAGCGATTCCCAAGGGAATTTAAAAATATAAAATTAAAAAACCCGTTCTAACCTCACGAAGAACGGGTTTAATAATTTATCTGTGTGTAATGACAGATTTGGGGCGTAAAACAACCATAAAAAAAGTTTAGACCAATAAAAACACTTTCTTAAAAATGAAAAGCACATTTAGTACCAATTCTTTTGTGCTTTTAAATGATCTAATTACTTTTTCCATATGAGGTTAAGTTGGTAAGATTTGGGTCTGCTAAGATGAAAACATTTTTCTAATAAAGCGATAAAAAGCATATAAATTCGATGAAATACACTAAATTTTAACATTTAAGCATTTTCACTCCCTTTTTTAACATAAAAAAACCATGCTAGCGCATGGTTCTTGAATTGTAAAAGTGGAGCAAATATTAAAATTTCATCTCTTTAATTTCTCCATTAACTATCAAATCACCTTCTGTAGCTTTTTGAATTTCTTCAACTGAAACCCCTGGAGCGCGTTCAAGTAAATGAAATTTTCCATCTTTAATTTCCAATACCGCAAGATTTGTCACTATCTTTTTTACACAATTTACGCCTGTAAGCGGCAAACTACACTCTTTTAATAGTTTTGATTCTCCTTCACGGTTGGTGTGCATCATCGCCACGATAATATTTTCAGCAGATGCTACGAGGTCCATAGCCCCGCCCATTCCTTTAACCATCTTCCCTGGTATTTTCCAGTTCGCAATGTCGCCATTTTGTGAAACCTCCATCGCTCCTAATATTGTTAAATCTACGTGCTGTCCACGAATCATTCCGAAACTCATGGCCGAATCGAAAAAAGAAGCGCCGGGCAAGGCCGTGATAGTTTGTTTGCCAGCGTTTATTAAATCTGGGTCTTCTTCCCCTTCAAAGGGAAAAGGCCCCATGCCGAGAATACCGTTTTCACTTTGGAATTCCACACTTATATCGTCACGTACAAAATTGGCAACTAATGTTGGGATACCGATTCCTAAATTTACGTAATAACCATCCTTCACTTCTTTTGCAATGCGCTGTGCTATTTGTTCTTTAGTTAAGGCCATTAGTTTCTTTTTCTAACTGTTAATTGCTCAATTCTCTTTTCGTACTTCTCTCCTTGGAATATGCGTTGTATAAATATTCCTGGGATATGTATTTGGTTTGGGTCCAATTCCCCAGCGGGAACTAATTCCTCCACTTCGGCTACGGTAATTTTTCCGGCGCCACACATAGCTGGGTTGAAGTTTCTCGCGGTTCCTTTAAAGATAAGGTTTCCTGCTTCATCACCTTTCCAAGCTTTTACAAAAGAGAAATCTGCCTCAAAAGCTTTTTCCATAACGTGCATTTTTCCGTGGAATTCCCGGGTTTCCTTTCCATCGGCTACCTCGGTTCCATAACCGGCAGGCGTATAAAAGGCAGGAATACCGCTTCGGGCAGCTTCGCAGCGTTGTGCCAAGGTGCCTTGGGGAATGAGTTCAACCTCCATTTCACCACTTAACATTTGGCGTTCAAACTCTGCATTTTCTCCTACATAAGAAGAAATCATTTTCTTTATTTGATGTTTTTTCAGAAGAAGACCAAGCCCAAAATCATCCACCCCTGCGTTGTTAGAAATACAGGTTACGTTCTGAACATTTCGTCTTACCAATTCTGAAATAATATTTTCGGGAATACCGCACAGCCCAAAACCGCCGAGCATAAAAGTCATTCCGTCTTCAATGCCTTCACAGGCTTCGCGGACGTTTGCAACTGTCTTTTTTATCATTTTTTAAATTTTCTGAAAATTACGAAAATTCAGACTATAAAAAAACCTCACAGGCTTTGAAAACTTGTGAGGTTTGCTTTTGATCAAAGAAGATTTTTAAAAATCGAATTCATCAGGAATTTCCTCTACATCAGGATTTCCTTCACGCCATTTGGAACAATCGGTTTCAATGGAAAGATTTGCCGGACGTTTAAAATTTCCAGTGGAAACGTCAAGATCTTCATCGGCATAACAACTCTTCATATACATAGCCCAAATGGGCAACGCCATTGTAGCACCCTGTCCGTAGGCAGTTGACCCAAAGTGGGTGGCGCGATCATCGCCTCCCACCCAAACGCCAGTAACCAAGTTTGGAACCATGCCCATAAACCAGCCATCACTGTTGTTCTGGGTAGTTCCGGTTTTACCGGCAATAGGGTTTTTGAAATCGTATGGGTAGCCTGTAACCGCTTTTTTATAAATTGGAGAGCCAGTGGCCCAGGTACCTCTTAACCTGGCTCCCGAACCCGATTGTGTTACCCCTTCCATCAAACTTACGGTTACGTAAGCAGTCTCATTACTGATAACGTCTTTTGTTTTTGGCACATTTTGATAAAGAACGGTGCCATTTTTATCTTCTATACGCTGAATTAAAATAGGTTCAACATAAACCCCTTCATTTGCGAAGGTACTGTACGCCCCCACCATTTCATATACGGAAACATCTGGGGTACCCAACGCTATGGAAGGCACGGCAGGCATATTTTCGGTATCAACGCCCATTTTTGCAACCAAGTCTATAACTGGTTCTGGGCCTACACGATCAATTAATCGAGCGGTAATGGTATTTATTGAATTTGCCAACGCATACTTTAAAGTTACCATACCACCATAACCGCCACCAGCATTTTTTGGGGCCCAAGGCTTTATTAAATTGTGCTTACCAGCAGGAATGGTATACATAGTATTTGGTAAAGTATCACAGGGAGACATATGCATTTGGTCTATGGCGGTAGCATATACAAACGGTTTAAAGGTAGAGCCAATTTGACGCCTTCCTTTCTTTACCATATCATATTTAAAGCGCTTGTAATCTATACCGCCTACCCACGCTTTCACTTCCCCGGTTTGGGGAGTCATTGACATCATTGCTGCCTGTAAAAAAGATTTGTGGTAACGGATGGAATCCATAGGGGTCATTACTGTATCAATCTCACCTTTCCATGAAAAAATACGCATAGGTACTTTCTTTTTAAAGCTACTAATGATTTCTTCCTCGCTTTTTCCCTGTTTTGTCATTTCTCGCCAACGGTCGCTTTTGCGCATTGCAGAGTTCAATATCCCTTCCGTCTCTTTCTCCGTAATATCACGGAATGGGGCTGTTTTGTTGTTTTTGTTCTGCTCATCAAAGGCTTCTTGCAGATGTGCTATATGCTTTTTAACAGCATCTTCAGCATATTCCTGCATTTTACTATCTATGGTTACATACACTTTTAAACCATCTTGGTAAATATTGTATTTGCTGCCATCGGGCTTGGGGTGTTCCTTAATCCAATCTTCCATAAAATGGCGGGCATATTCACGGAAATATGTTGCGCTACCTTCATCATGACCTTGCGGGGTGAATTTTAAATTCAAGGGTAAGGCTTGAAGCGAATCCATTACTTTTTCTGAAATAAAATCATATTTTTCCATTTGGGCCAAGACCACATTTCTCCTTTCCAAAACCAATTCCGGTCTCCGGTTGGGATTAAATAGCGAAGAATTTTTGAACATCCCTACCAGCATGGCGGCTTCAGCGGTTGTCAATTGCGATGGTGGCTTGTCAAAATATATGTTTGCGGCGCTCTCGATCCCTACAGCTTGATTTAAAAAGTCATACTCGTTGAAATACATCGTGATTATTTCCTCTTTTGTGTAACGTCTTTCCAAACGGGTGGCAATAATCCATTCTTTCACTTTTTGAATAACCCTCTCTAATTTATTTGATGCCCTCTGGTCCGTAAAGAATAATTTTGCCAACTGTTGGCTTATGGTACTTGCGCCCCCACGGCTGCCCAAAAACGCAACAGCGCGGATGGTTCCTCTTCCGTCAATACCTGAGTGGTCATAAAAGCGCACATCTTCGGTGGCTATCAAAGCATTTACCAAATGGTCGGGTAGGGTGTCAAATGGAACGGGTGTTCTGTTTTCTTTGTAGAACTTACCAATAGTTTTTCCATCGGAAGAAATAATCTCAGTAGCGAGATTCTTTTCAGGGTTTTCAAGGCTGGTTTCATCGGGAAGACTTCCAAATACGCCCCAGGACGCTAATAGAAAGAATAGGATAATCAATAAAATGAAGCCTGCAAAAAGCTTCCAAAATGTTCTGATGTGATGGCTTACATCAGATTGGTTTTTCTTTTTCGGGGATGTCTTTTTTTTCGTTGCCATATTTATTTCACTATTTGGAGGCTTCTTCAATACTGATGCCAACATCTGTAATGCCTTCGAGTTTTGTAACGCCTTCCACCTCGCCATTATTGCGCATTGCTTGGGCTATGTGTACGGTATAGGCACCTTCTTCAAAAAACTGAACATTCTCTTTATACCAAAGTTTGTTTTCCTTTACAGCCCCAATGCCTTGGCCCATCCAGGAACCATCAGGATTGGCCATTCGGTATTCCAGCGTATCGGCAACGGTTTTACCATTTGGAAAATTCATATTCACTATCAAAAATAAATTATTGTATTTATAATCGTTTGTATTTCTGATATTTAAAAAGAGATTATACTTTTTAAGTGAATCCAGTTGCGGAATTTTAAATTCAACAACTTCTTCTGAGCCCCAATGCCCGTCCATGGCTTGAATTTCACTGAAAACAGTTCCCGACTCACAAGAAACGAGCAAAACAGTAGTCAAAAAAAGTGCCAATAGCTTATTCATTTTTAGAAGGCTTTCTGTTTCTGTTTTGGTTTCCTGATTTATTTCTGGGCTTACTGCCAGATTTTTTGCGTTGGTTGTCTTTCGGACTGTTTCCCGCTACAGATGTTTCCGCTTTTCCACGCTTTTTGTTTCTGCTTTTATTTCTGCGTTTTTTATTTTTTTGCTTTGGTTGGTCAAAACGTGTTAGGCTATCTTGGCCCACCACATTGCTAAACGGTTCCTTTTCTACTTTTGGAGCTTCTATAATAAATTCCTCCAGCGCCATAGGTTTCTTGCCTTTTTTGTTCAGTTCTATTATTTCATTCGCTTTTTCTACGGTAAGTTCGTGCCAATTTGCAAATTCTTTTTCATAGGCATACCAAAGCAGCCCTTTGAAAATATCTATCTTTTGGCAGATGGCAGTGCCTTTTTCGGTTTGTAGTTTGGTTTCGGTATTGGGGAAAGACTCCAGCGCTTCCAAATAGGTATCCAGTTCATAATTCAAACAACACTTCAACTTACCACATTGCCCCGCAAGTTTTTGTGGATTTAACGAAAGTTGCTGATAGCGAGCCGCGGAAGTATTCACTGAACGGAAATCCGTCAACCAAGTAGAGCAACAAAGCTCGCGCCCACAACTGCCTATGCCCCCCAAACGTGCGGCTTCCTGGCGGAAACCTACTTGTTTCATTTCAATACGGGTATTGAAGGTGCGGGCAAATTCCTTTATCAATTCGCGGAAATCGACCCGTTCTTCGGCGGTATAATAAAAAATGACCTTAGAAGCATCGCCTTGAAATTCCACATCGCTTATTTTCATTTGCAGCCCGTGGCGGATGGCAATTTCACGCGAACGTTTTTGTACATCTGCTTCTTTGTCACGAACCCCTTGCCAGATGTCTATATCTTTTTGTGAAGCTTTTCGGTAAACTTTCGGGAGTGCCTCAATCTTTAATGGAATTTTTTTCTTCTTCATTTGTACCCGAACCAGCTCCCCAGTTAAGGTAACCATCCCAATATCGTGGCCCGGCGAGGCTTCCGTAGCAACCGTATCGCCAATGCTTAAAGTAAGATTTTCTGGATTTTGGAAAAATTCTTTTCTTCCGTTTTTAAAGCGCACTTCCACCGCATTAAAGGGTTCCATATTGGCAGGAAGTTGCATATTTGAAAGCCAGTCAAACACCGTTAATTTGTTGCAGCCATCGGTTCCGCAAGTACCATTGTTCTTGCATCCCTTTGGCTGTCCGTTGGCGCCAGTGGCACAGCTGGTACAGCCCATATTTTTTATATATAAAGCCCTTTTCAAAACGAAGAGGGACGAAAATTAAACAAACAATTTAATCAGTAAAGATACCAATAATATTTTCGATTTAGGATTGACGATTTTAGATTTTTGAAGCCCCTAACCCAATCCTGCCAAAAGTCCCCACCCTAACCCTCTCCAAAGGGGATGGAATAATAACCCTGTTTCTCCCCTCCTTTGGAGGGGCGGGGGGAGGACTATTTTTTAAACTTCAACTTCTCAGAACGTCCTTTTTTAAAAATCTTATTACTGTTCGGGATGCCCTGGCGCAGGCGTTTCTGCTCTTCGTAGGGCAAGTGGATTATCTCGATACATTCTTCGGAACAACAGTTTTCCATTGCCACGGCACATTTCTCACATTGTATAAACAGCAAATGGCAAGCTTCGTTTGCACAGTTTGTGTGGGTATCGCAAGGTTCGCCGCATTGGTGGCAGTTTGAAATTACATCGTCAGTAATGCGCTCGCCACGGCGATGGTCAAAAACGAAATTTTTTCCGATGAATTTATTTTCCAAACCTAAATTATCAACCTGTCTGGCATATTCAATAATACCGCCCTCAAGCTGAAACACATTTTTAAAACCCTTGTGCTTATAGTATGCGCTGGCCTTTTCACAACGTATGCCGCCGGTGCAGTACATAACCAGCTTCTTGTCTTCTTTATGGTCTTTTAAATCTGCTTCTATAATGTCCAGCGAATCCCGAAACGTGTCCACATCAGGAGTTACAGCATTTTTAAAATGGCCTATTTCACTTTCGTAATGGTTGCGCATATCTACCAAAACCACATCGGGATCTTCAATAAGTTCGTTGAATTTTTGCGCATCCACGTGGATTCCCTTATTGGTAACGTCGAAGGTTTCGTCATTCAAGCCATCGGCAACAATCTTATCGCGCACTTTTACTTTCAGCTTTAGGAATGATTTCAAATCCTGCTCAATGGCAATGTTCAAACGTACGTCTTTCAGAAAATAAATACCGTCAAGAAACTCCTTAAATTCCTTAAAACGTTTCGCCGGTACCGAGAGCTGGGCATTAATGCCTTCATGGGCCACATAAATTCGGCCCAAAACATCCTGCTCATACCAGGTTACAAAAAGATGGTTACGGAAAAGATGTGGATTGCCAATCTTGGCGTACTGATAAAAAGAAAGGGTAAGCCGTTCCTCGCCGGCCTGTTCCAATAATGCTTCCCTCTCTTTTGCACTTAATTTGTTGTACAGTTGCATGCTATACTTTTTTTAGGTGAAAAGAATAGATTTTTATAATGGTGCAAAAATACAGGTTTTAAGGAAATAGGGGAGATTAAAATCTTTTTAATAGCTAAATTCTTTAAAGAATTGTAGGAAAAGCCTCCGCCAAAAAGGGGGAAATCCCCCTAAAAAAAACAGGAAAAAACCTGTTTGGTATTTAAAAGGTTTAGGATAACTTTAAGAATTCAACTAACTTTAAACGGCTAACTTATGAATACACACGCCCACACGCCCACACGCCACAAGGCTTCACGTACAGTCATTGAATTTTCTTAAAGCAATGAAAACCTTTATAACCATATTCATCCTGGCCCTTAGCACAAACGCTTTTGCACAAATAACCCAAATTCCAGATCCAAACTTTGAACAAGCCCTTATTGACCTTGATATCGACAGCGATGGCATCGTAAACGGACAGGTGCTTACAAGTGATATTGAAAATATAACTAATCTTAATGTCAACAATAAAGGAATCCATGACCTTACGGGTATTGAAGGATTTGCTGCTCTGGAAACCTTGGATGTATCCTCTAATCAGGTTGAATCTTTATCTTTCACACAAAATTTGGCCTTAAGGGAAGTAATATTTAACCATAGTTTATGGCTTTCAGAAATTGATCTTACTAATAATGTAAACTTGGAACTTTTACGGAGCAGTTTTTCTTCCCTTTCAGAATTGGATTTAACCAATAACACAAAACTTTTGGAACTAGTTCTTGGGGAGCCTGCACCTAGTTCAAACCATGAAATAGGATATTTAGATTTAACACAAAACTCTATGTTACAAAAACTCCAATTGATAAACCTTCAAGCTTTACAAACTGCTGATTTGCGTTCGGGCAACAATACAATCCTTACAGATGTTTTTGTTGAATGTACTGTTGATGGTGGATTTGATTGTGAACCCTACCCATGTTTTATGGTAGATGATGTGGTTGCGGCCCAGAACAATCAATTTCCCTATTCAGAATGGAACGTTATGGCCATATATTCAGAGGATTGTACTGCGGGATTGAATGAAAATAACGCTTCTATTTTTTCCATCCACCCAAACCCCGCTAAAAACGAACTCTTTATTACTGCACAGAATACCACAGGAAACCTAAAAATCAAAATCTTCAACATAGAGGGCAAACTTTTAAGCAACCAAAATATAGCATTAACAAATCAAACCTCCATAGATGTTTCAAGCTTAACAAGCGGCATCTACTTTCTAAACATTGAAGATAAAAACAGCAACACAACAATCAAAAAGTTCATAAAACAATAACCCATTCACAAATTCACGCATTCACAAACTCACATACTCACAAATTCACATACTCAATACTCAATACTAACATCTAAATACTAAAAACATGGCATCAAATTCAGAAGTAGGCCACGCTAAAAATGTAGCGAACTTCCAAGACCTTATCGCCTTTGTAGAAGGCTATGGCCCCACCTACAATCCTTCAAAAACAAGTCTAACCGCAGAACAGCTCACCGCCTTGCACGCCACGGCCAGCGCCAGCCTGCAAAACGTAATCAACCTTAAAACCGCACATGACGACGCCGTAAACAGTAGGGCAGCAGCTTTCGCACAACTCCCGCCATTAAGCACACGCCTTGTCAACGCCCTCGAAGCCACAGACGCATCCCAAGAAAAAATAGACGATGCAAAAGGCTACAACCGCAAGATCCAAGGCCAGCGTGCCCCAAAAAAAGAAGAAGAACCCCTAGACCCCAACCAACCAGCTCCCCGAAGAATCAGCGCCAGCCAGCAGTCCTATGACCAGCTCATCCAGCATTTTGAAGGTCTCATCTCCGTTTTGGCCTCAGAACCAAGCTACGCCCCAAACGAAACCGAACTGCAAATAACATCCCTTCAGGCCCGCGCCCAAGATTTAAGCAATAAAAACAACCAAGAGGCAAGCGCAGACACCGCAGTGAGCAACGCCCGTCTGGAAAGAAACAGAATTCTCTATCAAGAAAACACAGGTCTGGTAGACACCGCCCTCGATGTAAAAAAATACGTCAAGTCCCTTTTCGGAGCCTCCAGCGCAGAGTACAATCAAATAAAGGGCATCAAGTTTAAAAAGTATAAAGATTGAACCTCCGCCCATTCAGTTAATAATAGGGTTTACAGTCTAAACAGAAAGCAGGATTTTCATAAATAGCGCATCAACTTTTTATATTCTCGTTGCAACTTTTATACATTTTGCTTCCGCTTTAACAAATCTGCCCTCCGCTTTTTATATAATGGCGGGCGCATTAACAAATCTTGCGACCGCCTTATATATTTTAGCCTCCGCTTTAACACTTCTCACATTGGCTTTAACAATTCTTGTTTCCGCTTTAACAATTCTAGCGTTGGCTTTAACACTTCTTGCGTCCGCACTTATACTATTACCTTCCGCTTTCAACTATAATAAAAAGTACAATTCGTGTATGCCTGGTAAGCAAACAAAAAAAGAGGCTGAAATCAATCAGCCTCTTTTCATTTAAAATATGCTTGTAGCTTACGCCAAAGAAACTCTCTTAAAGCCTACAATTTCTACATCGCCATACGTTTTTACGTAATCTGCAACGCTCTTTTTGTCGTCCTTAATAAAGTTCTGGTCAAGCAACGCTTTTTCGTGGTCAAGCGTAGTGTTATCGCTGATGAAGCGCTCCAATTTCCCCGGAAGGATTTTGTCCCAGATTTGCTCTGGCTTGCCTTCAGCTTTCAATTCAGCTTTTGCATCAGCTTCGGCCTGTGCCAAAACTTCAGGAGTCAATTGCGCTCTTGAAATGAATTTGGGAACGTTCTTAAGTGTCTTGCCCAAACGGCCCAACTCAATATTGTCTTTCTCGATAGCTGCAATACGCGCTTCAGTTTCAGATTCTACAAAAGCAGGATCAAAGTCTTTGTAAGAAAGAGTAGTAGCACCCATAGAAGCCACTTGCATAGAAACATCTTTTGTCAATTCCTCAGCATTATCAACGGCTTTTGAAAGACCAGTTAAAGCAGCAATCTTGTTTACGTGAACGTACGAACCTACAAATGGAGCTTCCAAAATTTCGTAACCGCCTATTTCTATCTTCTCACCTATAACACCAGTTTGCTCAGTCAACTTTTCAGCAACGGTCATTCCGCCAAAATCTGCAGCCAAAAACTCCTCTTTTGAGGATGTGTTAAGTGCAATCTCGGCCATTTTGTTTGCCATTTCAACGAAAGAATCGTTTTTGGCAACAAAGTCGGTTTCACAATTCAAGGAAATAGCCACACCTTTGGTGTTGTCGCTATTTACTTTTGCAGTAGCAACACCTTCGCTAGAGTCGCGGTCTGCTCTTTTTTCTGCAATTTTCTGTCCTTTTTTTCTAAGGATAGATATTGCTTCTTCCATATTTCCGTCTGCCTCGACCAATGCCTTTTTACAGTCCATCATTCCGGCGCCGGTGGCTTGTCTTAGTTTATTTACTTCTGCGGCTGTTATGTTTGCCATTTTTATAAATTTTTAAGTTTAATATTAAAAAAAGTCGTTCAATTTTATTTCAGCAAAGAAAAGAACCAAACGACTTTTAGATTTTAAGATAAAGTTATTATTCTTCTTCGTTAAGAACTTCTTTCTTTGATTTTTGACGCACAGGCTGCTTTGCCTCTTTCATATCTTCTACGTCTTCTTCGTCAGTTGAAGGAACTTCGGCTTTTACTTTTTTAGCTTCTTTCTCCTTTTTGGGAGCTTTGGCTTTTTTTGCCATTCCTTCTTCATCATCGCTATCGTCATCACTACCAGCTTTTCTTTCAGAAAGCCCTTCAATAATAGCTTCAGAAACAAAACTCATAATGCTTTCGATAGATTTTGAAGCATCATCATTAGATGGGATTACGTAATCAATAACGCGTGGGTCACTGTTGGTATCAACCATTGCGAAGATCGGGATGTTCAATTTCATAGCTTCTGCAACCGCAATGTGCTCACGGGTTGTGTCAACCACAAAAAGTGCTGCGGGAAGACGGCTCATATCAGAAATGGAACCTAAGTTCTTTTCCAATTTAGCACGAAGACGATCTACAGCCAAACGCTCTTTCTTTGAAAGGGTGTTGAAAGTTCCGTCCTGCTTCATTCTATCAATAGAAGCCATTTTCTTAACGGCTTTACGGATAGTTACAAAGTTGGTAAGCATACCGCCAGGCCATCTTTCAGTGATGTAAGGCATGTTTGCGTTCTTTGCTTTTTCAGCAACAATGTCTTTTGCTTGTTTTTTGGTAGCTACAAAAAGGATTTTGCGTCCACTGGCCGCAATTTTCTTTAGGGCCTCATTGGCCTCCTGGATTTTTGCAGCGGTCTTGTAAAGGTTGATAATGTGGATCCCGTTGCGCTCCATATAGATATACGGGGCCATGTTTGGGTTCCATTTGCGGGTTAGGTGGCCAAAGTGCACACCAGCTTCAAGTAAGTCTTTTACTTCTACTTTTTTTGCCATTTTGTTTTAGTTTACGTTCTGTGAAAGGATAGCAACCGCTTCTAAAAATGAATTTGGTTTAGATGCTAAACTAACTCCGCCAAAGACGGATAACAGCTTTTTTAATTAATAATGAATATGAACTTTTCAACTTTAATTGGGTATCCCCAAAGAGATACCCAATCTAGTTGAGTAATATTAACGTTTAGAGAACTGGAATTTCTTACGCGCTTTCTTCTGTCCAAATTTCTTGCGCTCTACCATTCTTGGGTCTCTTGTAAGCAAACCTTCTGGTTTAAGGATGCCGCGATTTTCATCGTTAAGCTCGCACATAGCGCGGGAAATTGCAAGACGAATGGCTTCTGCCTGTCCTGTGATTCCACCTCCAAATACATTTACTGAAATATCGAAAGTCTTTTCGTTATCTGTAAGTGTCAAAGGTTGTTTTACTTTATATTGAAGTGTTCCAGTTGGAAAATAGTTTTCCAACTCACGCTTGTTGATGCTAATGTTTCCTTTACCTTCTTTAAGGTAAACACGTGCAACAGCGGTTTTTCTTCTACCTATTTTGTGAATTGTCTCCATTACTTGTTGTCGTTAAAGTTAATAGCTCTAGGTTTTTGTGCCTCTTGTCCGTGGTTTGCATCTGCATAAACTTTTAAGTTTCTGAAGATATCTGCGCCCAGTTTGTTTTTAGGAAGCATTCCTTTTACTGCTTTTTCAACAAGCCTTGCAGGGTCTTTCTTGTACATTTCTGTAGCGGTAAGACTACGCTGCCCACCAGGATAACCTGTGTGGCGAATGTAGGTTTTATCGGCCCATTTGTTACCAGTAAGGTTAATTTTACCAGCGTTAATAATAATTACGTTGTCACCGCAATCTACGTGTGGGGTGAAACTTGGTTTGTGCTTACCGCGAAGTAATTTAGCAACTTCGCTTGCAAGACGACCCAATGCTTGCCCGTCCGCATCTACCAGTAACCATTCCTTTACAACGGTTGCCTTATTGGCAGATACTGTTTTGTAACTTAATGTATCCATTTAGTCTTTGTCAATTGTTAATAAATCATTGTTTTCTCACCCTAAAACAAAACGTATTTTGTCTAAGAGGGGTGCAAATGTAGTGTTATTTATTTGAAAAGCAAGGGATGACAATTAAATTTTCTTTTGAAAAATGACTCAAGACCGCTGTGCTAAAAGACAAAAGACATATGACTAATAAAAAAAAGAATTATGAATACAGAATAATGAATGCAGAGTTATGAATTTGGAGCTAAAAGGTGATGAGTCGATTTCGATTTCAGTTTCGATTTCGATTTCAATTTCAATTTCCCTCTTACTCCAAAGTCACAATCAAATCATCCTTCATTACCATCGTTCCGGGTTTTAAAGAAATTGATTTTACTTTTCCAGCCTTGTTCGCCGTAATTGTGCTTTCCATTTTCATGGCTTCAATAATAAAAAGGTGATCGTTCTTTTTTATTTCCTGCCCTTTTTTCACCAAAATTTTATACAAACTTCCTTGTAGTGGAGCGCCGTATTGATTGCTGTCTTGCGGATCTACTTTTACGTGAACTTCTTTTTCCACTTTAATAGATTTGTCTTTAATTTCTATAAAACGGTTTTCACCATTTACTGAAAAGAATACAATACGAACTCCATCTTCATTGGGAATTCCTACAGAAAGCAATTTTACAATAATAGATTTTCCGGGTTCCAATTCTATAATAGCTTCCTCCTGAAGCTTCATTCCATAAAAGAAATTTTCAGTAGCTAAAATGGCCACATTGCCGTATTTTTTATATTTTTCGTGGGCATCTTCAAAAACACGGGGATATAAACTATACGATAGAAAATCTTCAAATTCTATGGGTCGGGTAAATCCTTGCTGAAACTTTTTTCTGAATACTTTAAATTCTGAATCAAAATCTATCGGCTCCAAATGGGCATTGGGCCTATCGGTATAAGAGGTGTTGTTCTTCAGAATTATTTTTTGAAGTTCTTTTGGAAAGCCACCCAAAGGTTGTCCTAAATCGCCTTTAAAGAAATTAATTACAGATTCTGGAAACGAAATGGCTTCGCCGCGCTGCATTACATCTTCGGGCGTAAGGTTATTGGTTACCATAAAAATAGCCATATCGCCCACTACTTTTGAGCTTGGCGTAACTTTTACCAGATTTCCGAACATTTCGTTTACCTGCGCGTACATTTTTTTTACTTCGTGAAAGCGATCACCCAAACCGAGGGCTTCGGATTGTGGACGTAAATTTGAATACTGCCCCCCGGGAATTTCATGTTGGTAAACCTCAGCAGTTCCCGCTTTTAAGCCGGATTCAAACGGATAATATTTTTCACGAACATCTTCCCAATAATTTGAAAATTCGTTCAATTTATTAATATCGAATTTATTTTCGCACGGTTGGTTGCGCATCATTTCAACTATTGAATTAAAGTTGGGTTGGGAGGTAAGTCCCGAAAGCCCGCCCAAGGCCACATCTACTACATCTACCCCCGCTTCAATGGCTTTTAAATAGGTGGCAGATTGAATGGAGGAAGTATCGTGCGTATGCAAATGCAACGGAATTTTTACCGTGTTTTTTAACGCTGCAACAAGTTCTGCCGCGGCATACGGTTTTAAAAGACCCGCCATATCTTTAATGGCAATCATATGCGCGCCTGCATTTTCCAGATCTTTGGCGAGTTGGGTATAGTATTTTAAAGTGTATTTTGTTTCTTTCGGATCGAGAATATCGCCGGTATAACTAATGGCGGCTTGCGCAATGCCGCCCGTTTTATTGCGAACGTAATTTATGCTCGGCTCCATGGCTTTTACCCAGTTTAACGAGTCGAAAATTCTGAAAATGTCTATTCCGTTTTCCCAGGAGGTTTCAATAAATTTTTCGATTAAATTATCGGGATAGGCTTTATAACCCACGCCATTTGAACCACGAAGTAACATTTGGAAAAGTATATTCGGCATCAATTTGCGAAGCTCGCGTAATCGTGTCCACGGACTTTCATTTAAAAACCGAAGGCAGACATCAAAAGTAGCGCCGCCCCACATTTCAATACTAAAAGTGTTGGGATGGTTTTTAGCAAAACTTTCTGCAACTTGCAACATATCGTAACTGCGCATACGAGTTGCGAGCAGGGATTGATGCGCATCGCGGATGGTTGTATCTGTATAATGAATTTTTTTATCTTCCTTTAACCAAAGGCAGAATTTCTCTGGTCCCAGTTCGGTGAGCAGATCTTTTGTGCCTTTCGGAAATTCTTTCTCGGCTTCAAACTTTGGAATTTTTGGTGTTCTAAAAATTCTGTTTTTATCAAAAGTTTTTACGTCCGGATTACCATTTACTATTACTTCACCTAAATAATTTACAATTTTTGAAGTGCGATCCTGTGGTAATTTTATATCGAAAAGTGAAGGAGTATTGGCAATAAAATTAACGGTCGCTTTTCCGTCCTTAAACGTTTCACTATGTATTACATTTTGAAGAAAGTGAATGTTTGTTTTTACTCCGCGAATACGAAATTCGCGTAGAGCACGCGACATTTTTCGTACCGCGCCGTCTAACGTTCTGCCGTGCGCCGAAACTTTAACGAGCATAGAATCAAAAAACGGACTAACGCTGTACGATTGGTAAATACTTCCGGCATCTAGCCGAATTCCCATTCCGCCAGCACTTCTGTAGGTTGTAATGGTTCCGTAATCTGGGGTAAAATTGTTTTCGGGATCTTCGGTAGTTAATCGGCATTGCATGGCGAAACCATAGGTTGCAAGCGATTCCTGATCGTAAATTTTAATTTGTTTGTCTGAAAGTTTATACCCGCCGGCAATAAAAATTTGCGTTTTTATAAGGTCTATTCCCGTTACCATTTCGGTAACTGTGTGTTCTACTTGAATGCGCGGATTTACCTCGATAAAGAACACATTATCGTCTTTATCTACCAAAAATTCTACGGTACCTACATTGTTGTATTTTACCTCTTCTGCAATTTTTAAAGCGTATTTATAAAGAGCATCTTTTACTTTTTTTGAAACGTTATACGAAGGCGCAACTTCAATAACTTTTTGGTGCCTTCTTTGTACAGAGCAATCGCGTTCAAACAAATGGCGAATGGTACCGTGGTTATCTGCCACAATTTGCACTTCTAAATGCTTGGGATCTTCCACATATTTTTCGAGAAACATTGTGTCGTCTCCAAATGCGTTAAGCGATTCGCTTCGGGCAGATTCAAAATTATTTTTTAGATCGTCGTTATTTCTAACAATACGCATGCCGCGTCCACCACCACCGGAAGCCGCTTTCAACATTAATGGGTAGCCAATGGTAGCTGCTTCAGAAAGTGCAACTTTAAGTGAAGTAAGTTTTTTTGTATTGCTTTTTATAATGGGAACATTGCATTTTTCGGCAATTTTTTTGGCGGTAATTTTATCGCCCAAAGCGTCCATAACCTTCGGGTCTGGCCCTATAAATACCAGTCCGTTTTTTGCGCAATTTCGGGCAAATTCAGAGTTTTCGGATAAAAATCCGTATCCGGGATGAATGGCATCTACGCCTTTAGATTTTGCCAATGCAATTATGGCATTACCGTCTAAATACGGTTTTAAAGGTTGGTCGTTTTCGCCAATTTGGTAAGATTCGTCAGCTTTGTAACGATGTTGCGAATAGCGGTCTTCGTAAGTGTAAACGGCAACTGTTTTTAAATTTATTTCTGAACAAGCGCGTAAAACTCGAATGGCTATTTCGCCACGATTAGCAACCAACACTTTTTTAATTTTCATGGATACGGTTTTTTAAAATTTTAAATAAGGCGTTAAAGTTAGCAATTGCACAATTGTATAAAGAATAATAAATAAATAACTATAGAACCTATTACGACAATCAAGTTTTGGGGAGTAAGAAAAGTGTAAAAATATAAAACTATGAGAGTATATATGGGTTTTCACTTTTATAATTCCGAATAACAAAATCTAGCGCACTTTGTAATACCTCGCCCATATTTTGTGCTTTTTTAAATTTTATATCGCCAGTTAACTCAAAGAGCTCCATTTTTAATTGTTTCATTTTTTCGGGTGGTGCAATCTTATCTTTCTTCATACAGGCCATAAGCCCTTTTAAGCGTTTTTTCATACTGGTGGCGCGCTTAGCCAACAGCGATCTTTCTTCATTAATGTATTGGTCTATGGATGCTTGTTGTAAAAGTTCGGTGGTCATTGCCACCAGCTTGTTGTTTTCCTTCAAAAATTGTGGTTTGTAAACTTTTGAATTTCCTTCATAACTCTGTTGGTCAAAATCTATGGCGCGAATTCGGTACTGAATACGGTCAAAATCGTGGGTTAAAACCATTACGTAATTATACGAACGCATATCGCCCAATAATCGCACAAAGCAACGTTCGTTAAATTTCACGAACTCTTTAGCAATTTCCATTTTATCGCGATGGGTGCAATTTTCTAAATGGTTTTCTATAAAATCATCGCCGGGAATACCCGAAATATGTTCTTCAATTAAAGTGTTTTTTCGCACTAAAAAGTTTATGTGATTTGGCGAAAGCAAATCTTCCAGTTCCAAGCCGTAAATACGGGAAGCATCGGCTTTTTTAATATACAAATAGAGGTAATTGTCGTTTAGGATATTTCGAACTTTTATACGAAAAGGTTTTGAATTTCCGAAAGTGCAAAAATCTATACTGTCTATATTTAAGTAGGGAAAAATAGTATCGCTACCATCGGAATGCAAGATGGAATATACTTTTTTTAGGCTTTGGTTGATTTCTTCGGTTTCAAATTCAGAATAATAAACACTTACCCAAAGGGTGTCTTTTCCGTTTTTATCGAATACGGCCACCGAGCCGTGAAAACGCAACAAATCGTCGTAGTAGATAGGAATTTTAATGGTTCTTCCGTGGCGGGTTAAGTATTTTAAAAGCGCATCCGAAACGGGATATGCGGGTTTCTTTTTTGAAATTAATTTGTTTCGCTCCATAATTGCGGTAATAATTTTTAAAGATATGGATTTAAAAAAAGACGTAAGACCGCTTCGCTGAAAAGATGTAAGACCGCTGAGCTGAAAGACTTAAGATAAAAGACTAAAAATATAATAATTCGTTTTCGATTTCAAAAGCTTATTCCTTTAAAAACTTTTTCAACGCGACATCTTTTCCTGAATACACTTGTATATAATAAACCCCCGAAGCTAGGCTGGAAACCTCCACGGTTGGGGAAACGGTTTCAACATCCAATTGCAAAACTTTGCTGCCCGTCATTGTGTAGATGTTTATTTGGTTTATGGTTTTGTCTTGGGTGTTTAGTTGTAATGTGTTTTTTGTAGGATTGGGGTAGAGGCTTATTGCTTTTAGGAATGAATTATCTTCCAACCCTAAAGTTGCAGCGTGTTTTATTATCCAGAAATCGGCTTCCCCTCTGCTGTTTTCTGTTTTATCGCCTGAAATATTGGAACTGGATTGGCCACAAATCATAAAGCTGCCATCGTCATTCTGAATTGCTTTTGGCAGTCTTTCCCCCAATGAGCCATCTATATCATTTTGCCATTCAATTATGCCCACAGAATTAAGCTTCATTATCCAAAAGCTCTGGGAATCTTCAAAAGTATTATCTGTTTTATCGCCGGAAATATTTGAAAGAGAGCTACCGCTAATAAAATATCCTCCATCAGAAGATTCTATAACCGTAAGAGGAATATCTCCAGAGTCTCCCCCTATGGTATTTTGCCAGACAATATTGCCTGCTGAATCTAATTTTAATACCCAATAATCCTGATACCCTTGTGAATCTTCCGTCTTATCTCCAGAAGCATCAGAATTTGATTGCCCAATGACCATATATCCACCGTCATCTGTAAGTATCAAATTTGTTAAATAATCTTCTCCGTCCCCTCCGTAAATTTTTTCCCACACGGAGTTTCCATTCATATTCAATTTTGAGACAACATAATCACTAAAAATACCGCCCGTACCCGAGCCAGCTATTATAAAACCACCGTCATCGGTTAACCGAGCATTGCTTAGATTTGAATTGGCAAAAAAATCGTAACCCTTCTGCCATTGAATATTCCCATTTACATCCAATTTTAATATCCATACGTCGCCAACAACTGTTTTATCCCCAGATACACCTGAAGAAGCTGTGCCGCCAATTAAAAAACCTCCGTCGGCCGCTTGTTCAACGTCAGCAACAGTATCATTGTCATCACTTCCTATTGTTTTTTGCCACATTATATTTCCGGACACATCCAATTTTAGTATCCAGTAATCTGTGCCTCCCTGTGAATTTTCAGTTTTATCACCAGATATCCCGGAACTGGAATATCCCAATACAATGTAGCCATCATCGGATATTTGGATAATTTTTCTTAAATAATCGTCCTGATCGCCCCCTAAGGTTTTTTGCCATTGAATATTGCCTGAGTTATCAAATTTCACCACCCAATAGTCATATCCACCTCTTGAGTTTTCGGTTTTCTCTCCCGAAATGTTAGATTCTGAAAAACCACCAACCACAAATCCCCCATCATTAGTTTTGGAAATAAAAGATGGTTGGTCCCAATCACTCCCCCCAATAGTCCGCTGCCAAAGGATATTCGGGTCCTGAGCATAAAGTGAAACTGTAATAAATGTTAAAACTAAACTTGCAATTAAATTTCTTTTCATAATGAATGGTTTTTATTTTTTCAAATTTTCCAAAGCCTTTCAGCTTTGATTTCATTTTCGATTTTGATTCAAAAAATTATTCCTTAATAAACTTTTTCAAAGCCACCTTCTTCCCAGAATACAACTGCACATAATAAACGCCCGAAGCCAAGCCGGAAACATCCACGGTCGGGGAAACGGTTTCAACATCCAATTGCAAAACTTTACTGCCCGTCATGGTGTAAATGTTTACTTGGTCTATGGTTTTGTCTTGGGTATTTAGTTGTAATATGTTTTTTGTTGGGTTGGGGTAGAGGGTTATTGCTGTTGCGAATGGGTTTTCTTCTATTCCTAAGGTTTGGGCGTGTTTTATAATCCAGTAGTCTTGACCTCCACGAGAATTTTCGGATTTATCTCCTGAAATATTTGATTGTGAGTTTCCTCCCAAAATATAACTTCCATCTGAAGATTGCATAACTGAAGTTATACCATCAATTTCACTTCCACCAATAGTATTTTGCCATTCAATAATCCCAACGTTGTTTATTTTAACTAACCAACAATCGAAATTGCCTTGCCCGTTTTCAGTTTTGTCCCCTGAAATAGTAGACCGGGAGAACCCACCTATAATATAACCGCCATCGGAGGTTTGGTTTGCAGAATATGCTTGGTCAATATCATTGCCCCCAATAGTATTTTGCCATTCTATTGTTCCGTTTGAAGCAAGTTTAACAATCCAGAAGTCGGATTCCCCTTCTGAATTTTCGGTTTTATCGCCTGATATATCTGAAGATGATCTTCCTGATAAAAGAAAGCCATTGTCTAAAGTTTGTACTATAGAATTCAAAACATCTGTCCCACTGCCACCTATAGTTTTGTCCCACACGATGTCTCCAGAAGAATCTAGTTTTACAATCCAGAAATCAAATCCTCCTTTTGAATTTTCAGTTTTATTTCCAGAAATATTTGAGTCTGAATATCCTCCTAGAATACAACCGCCATCATGTGTTAATGCCATTGTAGAAAATGAGTCATATGATGACCCCCCGATAGTTTTCTGCCAAATAATATTCCCCGAAAGGTCTAGCTTTAATAGCCAATAATCATCTTCCCCAATTGCGTTTTCGGTCTTGTCGCCAGAAATGTTTGACCACGAATCTCCACTTATAAGATAACTGTCATTTGAAACTCTTATTTGGGGAAAACTTTCAGAATCACTCCCGCCTATAGTTTTGTCCCATTCTACATTTCCAGAAGCATCAAGTTTCACAATCCAATAGTCATCTAAACCTCTCGAGTTTTCAGTTTTATCACCAGAAATGTCGGAGGTTGATTCCCCACAGGCAATGAATCCACCATCGGGAGTCAATTCAATAGAGTGAAGATCATCTAAAGCATTTCCCCCAATGGAATTCTGCCATTCAATATTACCTTCTGCATCTGCTTTTACAATCCAAATATCAAAAAATCCATTGGAAGCGTCAGTTTTATCTCCTGAAATATCCGATCCTGAAGCACCTCCAACAATGTAACCACCGTCTGGTGTTTGTTTTATACTATAAAGTGTTTCATCTCCACTCCCCCCAATAGTCCGCTGCCAAAGAATGCTCGGGTCTTGGGCGTAAATAACAATTATATTAAGCAACAATGTTAAAACTGTAATGGTCTTTTTCATAATATTTTTCATTTGGGTCTTTGGGGTGCAATATTTTATTTATAAAAAATAAATTTTTGGAATTTGGAATTTGGAATTTGGAATTTGTTTTTTTGGAATTTGTCCTTTTGGGATTTTCGCCGCAAGGCGTTTAGTGCGCCTCCAACCAATTCTCCCCAACACCCAAATCTACATCCAACGGCACGGTAAGCTTGTAAGCATTTTCCATTTCGTGCTTTACCATCGTTTTTAATTTTTCCAGTTCGGGTTTGTAGGCATCGAAAACCAATTCATCATGCACTTGAAGCAACATCTTGCTTTTGTAGTTTTCAGCTTCCAGTTTTTTGTGGATGTTTATCATCGCTATTTTAATAATATCCGCAGCACTTCCTTGAATTGGTGCGTTCACCGCATTTCGCTCTGCGGCGCCACGCACCACTTGGTTGCTTCCGTTTATGTCTTTTAAATAGCGTCTTCGTCCCAAAACGGTTTGCACATAACCATTTTCACGTGCAAATTGAATTTGCTCGCTTATGTAATTCCGAAGTTTTGGATAGGTTTTATAATAGGTTTCTATCAAATCTTTTGCTTCACCACGGGAAAGGTCGGTTTGGTTGCTCAAGCCGAAAGCGGAAACGCCGTAAATAATTCCGAAATTCACGGTTTTTGCATTGCTTCGTTGCTCGCGGGTTACTTCATTTAATGGAACATTGAAAACTTTTGAAGCTGTGGAAGCGTGAATATCCTCACCATTTTTAAAAGCTTCGATCATCGTGGTTTCTTCACTTAAAGCAGCAATTATTCGTAGCTCTATTTGCGAATAATCCGCTGCCATCAAAACGTAATCTTCGTTCCGCGGAATAAACGCTTTTCGAACTTCACGTCCGCGTTCGGTGCGGATCGGAATATTTTGAAGGTTTGGATTGTTGCTGCTCAATCGGCCCGTGGCCGCGACGGTCTGCATATAATCTGTGTGAACTCTGCCAGTCGTTGGTTCCACCTGCCCCGGAAGCGCATCCACATAGGTGCTTTTCAGTTTGGTGAGCCCTCGGTATTCCAAAACATCGCGGATTATTTTATGGTCTTTCGCCAAATAGGAAAGCACATCCTCGGCGGTGGAATATTGTCCCGTTTTGGTTTTTTTCGGCTTGTCTATCAGTTTCATTTTTCCGAAGAGAATATCGCCCAACTGTTTTGGCGAAGCGATGTTGAAGGTTTCGCCAGCTTCTTCATAAATATATTTTTCAAGTTGAAGAATATCCCTGTCCAACGCTTCCGAAAGGTTTTGGAGGAAATCTTTGTCCAGATTGATGCCCTCCAATTCCATAGCCGCCAAAACCCGAAGCAATGGCACTTCAATATCGTCAAACAGTTTTTGGGTATTGGCTTCGCCCAGTTCTTTTTCAAAATGTTCCTTCAGCTGAAAGGTTACATCGGCATCCTCCACGGCGTATTCGGTCTGCTTTTCAACTTCCACATCGCGCATATTCAACTGGTTTTTGCCTTTTTTACCAATTAATTCCGTGATGGAAACTGGCGTGTAATTAAGATATGTTTCGCTGAGAACGTCCATATTGTGGCGCATATCTGGGTTTATTAGGTAATGCGCGAGCATGGTATCAAACAATTTTCCTCTTACCGAAATATCGTATTTCGCCAAAACTTTAATATCGTATTTTAAATTCTGACCAATTTTTTGGATGCTTTCATCTTCAAAAAACGGACGCAATTCCTCCAAAAGTTGCTGGGTTTCCTCTTTGTTTTCAGAAAAAGGAATGTAAAAACCCTTTCCTTTTTCCCAGGAAAAAGCGATGCCAACAAGTTCGGCCTCCAATGGATTCAAACTGGTGGTTTCAGTATCAAAACACACACTTTTTTGCTTCATTAAATTCTGAAGAAACAACTTCGTACCCATCCCTGGTTGCACGGTTTGGTAAAAATGTTCCGTGTTTTCAATGGTGGCGCGGGAATTGTAGTTTTTTATTTCTTCGACAGCTTCACCATCGCCGCCAAAAAGTGAAAACTGTCCACTTCCTGCAGAAGAAGAAGTTGCTTTTTTTGCACTTTCAGAATTTGAAATCTGTGTAACTTTTTCCGAAGCGCCTTCTTCAGAAAACAACTTTAAAAACTGGTCTTTCAGTCTACGGAATTCAAGTTCCTCAAAAATCTGCTGTACTTTTTCGCCGTCGGGCATGGAGAGTTCGTAGTCCTTTTCGTTAAAGGTAACATCACAGGTGGTGCAAATGGTGGCGAGTTTTTTGGAAAGCAGGCCGAGCTCGGCATTTTCCTCAACCTTTTCCTTCATTTTGCCTTTCAGCTTATCTGTATTTGCCAAAAGATTTTCCATCGAGCCGAATTCCGCAATAAATTTCTTTGCGGTTTTTTCGCCCACGCCCGGTAGTCCGGGAATGTTATCACTGGCATCGCCCATCATTCCCAGATAATCAATCACCTGTTCCGGTCGCTCTACGCCAAAGCGTTTCTGCACTTCCGGAATTCCCCAAATCTCAATGGCGTTGCCCATACGGGCGGGACGGTACATAAAAATATTTTCGGTTACCAATTGTCCAAAATCCTTATCGGGCGTAACCATAAAAACCTGGTAGCCCTGCTTTTCTGCTTGTTGCGCAAGCGTTCCAATAATATCATCGGCTTCCAAACCTGAAAGTTCAACGCAGGGAATGTGCATGGCTTTGATTATTTCCTGAATTATAGGAATGGATTGGCGGATAACGTCGGGCGTTTGGTCACGGTTTGCTTTATAATCAGCAAACATTTCGGTGCGTTCGGCGCTTCCGTCTTTATCAAAACAAACGGCCAAATGGTCGGGACGCTCGCGACGGATAACGTCAAAAAGTGAATTGAGAAACCCCATAATGGCTGAGGTATCCTGCCCTTTGGAATTAATGGTTGGATTTTTTATAAGTGCGTAATACCCGCGAAAAATAAGGGCATAAGCATCAAGAAGGAAAAGGCGTTTTTTTTGGGTGGACATAATTTTATTTTATTGGGAAATGTCTCAGCGAGAGCTCCCGATAGCTATCGGGACAAAGGCCGAAGCGAGTTCATAAATTGAAAACGATTCAACGACACTCAAACGGAGATTCATCTTGTTATCAAAAATAAAAATAACACTTCAGATACGAAGGGTTTTCCGTGAAAAAGAAAATTATAAATGAAGCAGTTTATTGTGAAAGGCAATTCGTATTTTTCCGCCCTAAAATATTTCAGATGAAAAAATACTCCTTAGTAATCCACGGCGGTGCAGGAACATTGGTAAAAGGGCTTATGACGCCCCAAAAGGAAGAACAATACAAAGCTGCGCTCAATGAAGCTTTGGAAAAAGGGTATGCTGTTTTGGAAAAAGACGGAAATGCAATGGATGCAGTGGAAACTGCAGTGAAACATTTGGAAGATTCTCCGCTTTTCAACGCTGGTAGGGGAAGTGTCTTCACCAATGATGGCACCCACGAAATGGATGCCGCTATTATGGACGGAAAAACATTGGATGCTGGCGCAGTTTCATTGATCACTGGAATTAAAAACCCAATTTCACTGGCTCGCGATATAATGGAAAAAACAGATCACGTTTTTTTGGCGGGCGAAGGTGCAATGCGCTTTGCAAAAAGTTTGGGCTACACCCTAGAGACCCCAGAGTATTTTTATGACGAGCATCGTTATCAACAGTGGCAAAACATAAAGGACAGTGACAAATTTCAGTTGGACCACAGTATGAAAAAGGAAGGTAAATTTGGTACAGTTGGCGCTGTTGCTTGTGATAAAAACCGAAACATCGCCGCCGCCACCTCAACGGGCGGAATGACCAATAAACGATGGGGCCGCGTAGGCGACAGCCCTATGATAGGAGCCGGAAATTACGCAAATAATAAAACCTGTGCCGTGAGTTGCACGGGCAGTGGCGAATACTTCATTCGAGGAGTTGCAGCCTACGATGTGTCCTGTTTAATGGAGTACAAAGGAATGACCGTGGAAGAAGCCGCTTCCGAAGTAATCAACAAAAGAGTTTTGGAAATTGGCGGCGACGGCGGTTTGATTGCCGTCGATTCCGAAGGAAATATTGCAATGCCTTTCAATACCGAAGGGATGTACCGCGCTTTTAAAACTTCCGAAGGAAAAAAAGAGATTGGTATATATCGGGAATGATACTATGGATTCTGTGGATACTATTGTATTTTCAATCAACAATCAACAATCAACAATCAACAATCACAAAGTTTGAGATTCAATAACACGAATGTGATGCGGTGAAATTTTAAGTTTCTTTTTCTTTATATCGAAACGGTCACCATGTGCTAAAATGTGAGTTTTCAAATTGTTGAGGGACATTGGCGTACCATCAGCAACCACGGCTTGATTGTTATGTTTTAATTTTCGCGGGTCAAAAAGGATAACCATCCCTGAACCAATAACTTCAACAATATTACAGTTTTTGATAACGAGGCCAGTATCTTCCGCCAAACCTATACCTATAAGTTTGGGAAAGCGTGCTACAGCTTCGGCAAGTCTTCCAAACCGTCCGCGACGTATAAAGTGTGAATCGATTATCAAGTTGGGAATAAAACCCATGCCTTCTCCCATTAAAACCGCACCCTTTGTAAACGCTTCTTTGATGCCACCGCCTTTTATCATTTCCTGGCTCATGCACATCGCACCAGCGCTGGTTCCGGCAATTACGAAGTTATCTTTTTCGTAACGCTTTTGAATTATTTTGTGGAGCAGTGTTCCACCAATATATTGTACGATTTTAGATTGGTCACCTCCAGAAAACATAACGCAATCTGCTTTTTTCATCAAGGTTAAATGCAGCGGATCTTCAGCTTCCTCACGATTGCGGATATCCATAATGCGAACGTTGCTACAGCCCAATTTTCCAAACGCATGCAGGTAGTTTTCGCTCACTTCATTCGGAATACTGGAAGCAGTTGGAATAACTATTATTAAAGCTTCCTTGCCACCGCTTTCACGAACCACGCGGGATAAAATTCCTTCTTGAATATATTCCAGAGTATATATTTCACTTTGTTCAATGCCCTTATCTTCATTTCCACCTATGGGGATCAGTGTGCCTTTTACGCTCATGAATTTATTTGATTTGCGGGCAAAAATACGCTAATTGTTATAAAAATTAATCATATATTTATCAAATTCGAACCAAACAAACAAATCCGTCAACTTATGCGAATTAGAGAAATCAACGCCATGCGAGGGCCAAATTACTGGTCTATACGTCGTCATAAATTAATAGTAATGGTCCTTGATCTTGAGGAAATGGAAGAACTTCCTTCCAATAAAATTGAGGGCTTTAGTGATCGGCTAAAAATGATGTTTCCCAGCATGTACAGCCACCGTTGTAGCGTTGGCGAACCGGGCGGATTTTTTCAACGTGTGGAAGAAGGCACTTGGATGGGCCATGTTATTGAGCATATTGCCTTGGAAATACAGACCTTGGCAGATATGGATACGGGCTTCGGAAGAACCCGTGGTTATGGCGAAAAGGGTGTTTATAATGTGGTCTTTAGTTATATTGAAGAAAATGTGGGGCGCTATGCCGCCAAAGCTGCTGTCGATATTTGCAAGGCGCTTATTTCGGGCGACAGCTATGATTTGGAAGCAGATATTCAGCGGATGCGTGAAATCCGTGAAGACGAACGTTTGGGGCCAAGTACAGGTTCTATTGTAGAAGAAGCTGAAGCCCGTGGCATTCCTTGGATTCGTTTAAATAAATACTCCCTTTGCCAATTGGGTTATGGTGCTAACCAAAAAAGAATACAGGCAACAGTAACTTCAGAAACCAGTAGTATTGGGGTTGAAATTGCATGCGATAAGGAAGACACAAAATATCTTTTGGAACAGGCCGAAGTACTCGTTCCCCGTGGAGATATTATCGGTCGCGAAAGTAGTTTGGAGGCTGCTTGTAGATACGTAGGGTTTCCCTTGGTTGTAAAACCCGTAGGCGGAAACCACGGTCGCGGAATAACTGTAAATATTAAAAACTATGAGGATGCCTTAGTGGCATTTCACGCCGCAAAAAATGTTTCTTCAAAAGTAATTATTGAAAAATATATCACTGGCGAAGATTATCGCTTGTTGGTTATAAACAATGTTTTGGTGGCCGCTGCCAAGCGCACACCGGCAAATGTAGTGGGTGATGGTAAATCTACTATTAAAGAGTTAGTTGATGAGGTAAACAAGGACCCTCGCAGAGGTTATGGTCACGAAAATGTGCTTACTAAAATTACCATCAATGATTTAACCAAAACCATTATTGCCGCTAAAGGTTACACCGAAGATTCGGTTCCAAATCAAGGCGAGATAGTTATTCTTAAGGATACCGCAAACTTGAGTACGGGCGGTACTGCGGAAGATGTTACGGATATTGTGCACCCCTCAAACGTTTCCATGGCAGAACGCATTTCAAAAATAATTGACCTCGACATCTGTGGAATTGATATAATGACAACAGATATCAGCAAGCCGTTGGAAGAAACCGGAGGTGCCGTATTGGAAGTAAACGCTGGTCCAGGTTTTAGAATGCACTTAGCACCAACTACTGGATTGCCTAGAAATGTAGCAGCACCAGTGGTAGATAAACTTTTTCCTCAGCAGGGGAATACAGGAAGAATTCCTATCATTGCAACTACTGGCACCAATGGAAAAACCACCACCACACGTTTGATTGCCCACATGGCAAAAATGAAGGGATACAGGGTAGGTTACACTACCAGCGATGGCGTTTATATCCAAAATAGATTATTGATGAAAGGTGATTGCACCGGGCCCGCCAGTGCCGAATTTGTTTTGAAGGATCCAACCGTAAATTTTGCAGTTTTGGAATGTGCCCGTGGCGGACTGTTGCGCGCAGGTCTTGGTTTCAAAAAATGTGATGTGGGGATTGTTACCAACGTTGCTGCAGATCATTTAGGGTTGAAAGGAATACACACAGTAGAGCAATTGGCAAAGGTGAAAGGCGTAATTCCCGAAACTGTTTTGCCAGATGGCTATGCAATTCTAAACGCCGATGACGATTTGGTTTACGAAATGCGAAGAAGCATCAATTGCAACCTCGCACTATTCTCTATGGATGAAGAAAATCCGCGGATAAAGGCGCTCCAAAAACTTGGCGGAATCACTGCAGTTTATGAAAACGGCTATGTTACCCTTTGTCGCGGCACCTGGAAAATGCGCATTATGAAAGCTGAAAATATTCCCTTGACCTACGGAGGGAAAGCTACATTTATGATCCAGAATGTTCTTCCGGCGGTGATTGCTGCAAACGTTCGTGGTATTGGAATTGAAGATATGAAAATAGCCTTGGAAACCTTTATTCCTTCAGCTTCGCAAACACCTGGAAGATTGAATCTTTTTAAGTTTGAAAATTTCAGTATTCTTTTGGACTATGCGCACAACCCGGCAGGAATGCGTGCACTACAAAACTTCACCGATAACTTAGAAGCGACTGAAAAAATTGGGATAATTGCTGGAGTAGGCGACAGAAGGGAAGAAGACACCAATGAATTGGGAAGCATTGCCGCCGAAATGTTTGATGAAATTATAATAAGACAGGACAAAAATTTACGCGGTAAAAGCGAAGAAGATTTAATAAAAATGCTTGACGCGGGAATAAAAATGAAGGATCCCAACAAGAAGACCACGATTATCCCTTCCGAAAAAGAGGCCATTACCCACGCTGTAAAAAATGCGAAAAAAGGTTCGCTAATTATTTGTTGTAGCGATGTAATACCCGATGCCTTGGAGCTGGTTATGAAATTTAAGGAACAGGAAAGCAAGGGCGAGATGATCTTTGCCCAATAAAAAAAGCAAAAGCCGCTCCTCCTCAAAAGCGACTTTACTTTTTTAACACTGAAAAATGAAATCAATTTGATCAGGATTGATTCCGAAACAAAACTAATAGCTAACTATTACCATATCCTTAATTCAGTATTATCAAAAAAGTTTTTTTAAAAGAAAGCCGCACCTCACAGCGGCTTTCTTTTTTTTAACAACTGAAAAACTCAATTGTGAATAGTTTATAATGTTGTTTATATAGTTTAATTTATTTATCATTTTCAATTATATTCAAATAATACAACAGCCATAAGCCCTAGGCACAGGCCCGCTATTTCTTTATGCGAAAGTGCTTCACTGTAAACAAACCAATTAACCAGGGAAAGCAGCACTACGTTGAATATTAAAAACAATACCGAAGCAATTACTATGTTTTTAAATGTAAAACTGTAGGCCAAAAAGCTCAGGCCCACTACGTAAAAAAGCATTCCTCCGGCAAAATAGATTTTACTGTTGTTGATTACCCAGTTTTTCATCAACAAATCGCCAAATGTATCAAACAGCGCCCCAATGGTAATGTAAAGTATTGCATTATTCATCTTAAAAAATTTTAATTTGAAATGTTATGGGGATCTAAAACAGTTCGAATTTAGATTGTTATTAAGACAATCCTTAAGATTTTTTAGTGAATGGGCTGTTTTTTTTAGCGAAGTATTATTATGATTGTTGCAGCAATTGCCTAAGCTGGTTTTTTTTGGAATTACTGACGGGGATTTCCACATTGTTTATTAGCAGAGAATCTGTCTTTAAAGATTCAATTTTAAGAAGATTAACCAAATAGGACCGATGTGTTTTTGTAAATTTTTCTGAATTTAATTGGGAGGCAAGAAACTTTAGGGTTTTTGGAACCAAATATTCCCTTTCTGAAGTTATTACATAACAATAATTGTCAAATGCCTTTAAATAAAGTATTTGTGACTGTCTGATTTTATAAAGTTCATTGTTAGTTGAAAAGGAAAGATATTCTTCGTCGTTTTTATAATTGTTCCAAGCAATTTCAATATTGCTCCTTAGACCATTTTCGGTAAATGGTTTAACGATATAGCCCAGCGGCCGTGTTTCCTTAACTCTTTTTATGGTATGTGGATCAGTTTGTGAGGTTAGGTATAGGTACGGAATTTCAAGGCTGTCCAATTTTTCCGCGAGATTAACACCATCTTTTTCACCGTCCAGTTGAATGTCAACCAGTACTAGATCTGGACTCTTTTGAATTATTTCACTCAAAGCTTCCTCAAAATTGTCAGCATTGCCACAAATTCCATAACCGTGCTTTTTTAAAGCGGTTTCTATGGTAAAGGAAATTAATGGATCGTCTTCTACTATGTAGATTTTCAATTGGCCCACAAGGTTTTTTCTTAAAGATACTAAAGTATTTCAAACTTTTTGATGTTTAAAACCACTTCGGTTCCGTTATTTTCTGAAGACTTGTAATTCAAGGTGGCCCTTAATTTTTTCGCAAGCGTGTTCATCAGTTTTATTCCAAAGGAAGTTTCCTTTATTTCACCATTAAACCCTTTCCCGTTATCGATAACTTTTAAAACCAGGGTGTCATCTTTCTTTTCAAAATCAATAGAAAGCAAACTTTCCGAAGTAATATCCTCAAAAGCATGTTTTAGGACGTTTATTATCAATTCGTTCAGAATAAGCCCGATGGGAGTTATGGTTTCAATACTAAGCACTATGGGTTCAATATTTAGCACATACGGTAATTTTTCTTTTTTGAATTGGTGTGTTTCAAAAATGTCTTTAGTCAGGGCCTCCAAATATTCCTTGCTGTCAATGCCCACTAATTGGTCTTTGTTGTAAAGCCTTTGATGTATCAAAACCATGGATCGAACCCTGTTCTGTGCTTCGCGAAGGGCAATCTGGGCTTCTTTACCAACCATATTTTCAGATTGCAGATAGAGCAATGACGAAACTATTTGAAAGCTGTTTTTAACACGATGGTGTGTTTCCTTTAAAAGTACATTTTTCTCATCTATGGTTGCTTCCAGTAGTTTCTTCTGTTTGGCAAGGGACAAATTCTTCTTTCTGTTTTTATAAAAGAAAAACCCTAAAAATGCAGCAAACAAAAAGCCGATAATTGAAAGGATAGAATACAACCTGCTCTCTTTTTCGCGAGCAATAATCTCTGCGTTCTTTAGCGCTGAGGTTTTATTGAACTCAAACTCCATTTCCTGTTGGGTCTGCTTCTTTATGTTTTTTTCGTTAAAAATAGTTTCCCTTGCATCCACATACAACTCATAATTTGCAATAGCTTCTTTATAATTGTCTGTTGCCTTATATGCGCTATACAAACATTCACACGCTTTTGAAAAAACCTGGAGATTTTCTGTTGAAGAAGTAATTTCTTTTGCTTTTTCGCAGTCTGCAATCGCCAGATTGTATTTTTCCTGCTTCAAAAAATGATCGCCTCTATAGGCTAGGGATTCGGCAAGCTTTCCGCTTATGTTGCTACTTTCGTAAAATGAAATTACGGTGTTTAGGTATGGTAAGCCTTCCTCAAAATTATTTAGATTTGTATAGGCTATACCAATATTCAAATCTGAATTTACAAGCAATAATGGCGGTGATTTGCCTTTTTCCTTTAATTTCTTACCTTCAAGAAAAGCCTCTAACGCCTTTTCATATTTTTCGGTATTTAAGTACAGATCTCCTTTGTTTGTCATAAAAACGCCTGCGGCAATAAAAGAGCTGTCGCGCAATGCTGCTCTGTAACCCTTGTCGTAATAATAGGTTGCTTTTTCATATTCCTCCATTTGGTTATAAAAATTAGCAATGCTATTGTCTAGGGCCAGGCGTTCTTTTTTGTAGATTATTTTTTCGTCACCTACCAAACTTGTAGTATCCACTTTATCAAGAAATTCCTGTGATTTTAAGGTAAGTGAAAGTGCTTTGGGCATATCTCCTTTTAGTACGTAAACACCTCCTTCAGTATTTAAAATGGAAGATCTTAAAAATGGTAATTCCTCATCACTTATAAAGTCTTTTGACTTTTTAATGTAAAAGAGCGAAGAGTCTAAGTTTGTATTGTAATAGTAATAGTTAGAGTAGTAATAGTATGTAGTAGCAAGCAACTTAGGGACGTTTGCTTTTTTTGAAATTTCCTCAGATTTTTTAATCAAGGCTAAACTACCCCCTCCGTAACGCAATTTGCTTGTCGCCCTGCTCAAATAAGTTACTTTTTCATCTGCCGTAGGAATTTTTGCAGTAGCTTTTAAAATGGAATCAATAACCGCAGAATTAACTTGCCGCTCATTTTGGGAAATGCAGGCAAAACCAATTATAAATGCTAAAACTGAAAGTGAGGTTTTCAAATTTGTTTGCTAAACTTTTTCTAAAATACATTTTTAATCCCATAAAAGATAACAACTTGTAAATTATAAAATTATAGCTTTCTTTTTGCCTTTCAAAAAACCAAAAAATAAAATATACCCATAACAAGCAATTATTAAAAATAGCGCAAACTTAAACCCAATGTTATCTGTTAAAAATCCGTATGCAGGCGGAATTACAGCTCCGCCAACAATTGCCATACAAAGCAATCCCGAGGCTTGTGGTTTTAAATCACCCAACCCGTCAATCGTTAAAGCAAAAATGGTCGGGAACATTATTGAATTGAACAGCCCAACCGCCAAAATAGACCACATGGATACCAAGCCATAGGTGTGCATGGAGATAAGCAACATGAGAACAGCCAATCCCGCAAAAATAGAAAGGACTTTTGTGGGTTTCATTATTCGGGTAAGGTAAGCGCCCACAAATCTTCCCACCATCGCGCCGCTCCAATAGAAAACCACAAAAGCACCCACAATGGCTTTATTGTCAATTTTTCCTAAATCGGTATTTAAAAGATTTTCGGCAAGGTATTTCATCGTTTCATTTTGAAGGATTATTTCTGAAATATTCATGCTCATAAAATAATTCACCAAATAGCTGCCAATGGCAACTTCGGCACCTACGTATAGAAAAATGCCGAGCGCCCCGAGCATAACGATTTTGTTTTTCAGCAGTTTTCCGTAACCGCCCACGGGGCTTTTTTCCAAAATCTTCGGAAGTTTTATAAAAACGAACATTAAAGCCAAAAGCCCTATAAATACAGCAATGAAAAGGAAGGGCGTTTGTACTGCGGAAGCTTCGGAAATGTAATAGGAACTTCTGTCAACATCTGTCAAAACCGAAATTTCTTCTGAGGATTTAATTGTATCACTCAACAAAAATGACGCGCCGATCAAGGGTGCGATTGCCGTTCCCAATGAATTGAAGGCTTGTGAAAGATTCAATCGGCTGGAAGCGCCGCCTTCACTTCCCAAGACCGAAACATAAGGATTGGCTGCCACTTGCAGCACGGTTATTCCGCCTGCGAGTGTAAAATATGCAATCAAAAATATCCAAAATACCCTTTCGGAAGCGGCTGGATAAAAGAGCAAGCAACCCACAGCCATAGTGACCAAGCCCACTATTATCCCTTTTTTATACCCAATTCGCGAAAGCAATGCTCCCGCGGGAACTGAAATTACTAAATAAGCCAAAAAGAAAGCAAATTGCACCAGTCCCGCCTGAAAATAACTGAGTTCAAAAACGTCTTTTAATCTTGGAATGAGGCTATCAACCAAAACGGTGATAAACCCCCAAAGGAAAAAAAGTACGGTAACGGTAATAAACGCGGAGCGGAAGGTTTTTTTTGGGGTCATGATTGGTTCTCTATATAATTACTTTTTATCATAAAAATCCGAGGAAAAATTTTCGTTTTTATCGTTTTGATATTTTGTTACCCAAAACCCATCGTGAATGGAATAATAGCCCGTTTCACCCTTTTTGTTCACGGCAATATAACCCACTTGAAAATCCTTATAGTTCGGACTCTTTTTAATAATTCTTCCTATCGCTTCCTCGCAAGCCTGTTGCGGTGTTTTGCCTTGGCGCATTAATTCTACTATTAAAAAACTGCCTACGGTTTTCAAAACTTCCTCGCCCAAACCCGTTGCGGTTGCGCCGCCAATTTCATTGTCGATAAAAAGGCCCGAACCAATTATTGGCGAATCTCCCACGCGTCCGGCCATTTTGTAAGCCAAACCGCTAGTGGTACAACCGCCCGAAATATCGCCGTTTTTGTCAATGGCGAGCATGCCGATGGTATCGTGGTTTTCAATATTTATAATGGGTTTATATTGCGAAGTCTTTTTCCATTCCTCCCAAGCTTTTTTAGAAGCTTCAGTTAGCAGATTTGTTTTTTCAAATCCTTCGGAAATCGCAAATTTTTCCGCGCCCTTTCCGGCCAAAATAACGTGCGGCGTATCTTCCATCACTTTACGTGCAACTGAAATTGGGTGCATAATATGCTGAAGGTAAACCACGGCGCCATAATCACCGTCCTTATTCATAATACAGGCATCCAGCGTAACATTGCCGTCCCGATCTGGCAAGCCACCAATGCCCACTGATTGGCCTTCGGCATTGGCTTCTTCAACCATACAGCCTTTTTCCACGGCGTCGAGGGCAGATTTTCCTTCCTGCAATACACGCCAGGCTTCAGCAGTGCTGTCTTTTACGTTCCAAGTGGCAATTACCATTGGAAAACCGGAAGCTTCATTTGGAGTTTTATTTTCTTCCAAAACTGAAGCTTTTATTTCCGAAGCGAAAACCGATGAGCCTACGGCAATTCCCAAAGTGGAAAGTGAGGCGTTTTGTATAAATTTTCTGCGTTTCATATAATTTTGGTTTCAGGTTTCAGGTTTCAGGTTTCAGGTTTCAGGTTTCAGGTTTCAGGTTGAGGACTTTATTTTTAAAATTTAAGTGGTCATGATAGGTGTTTCCCTTTAGTCCTGTTTCATTTAATTTCTATCTCATCCACAAAAAGCCAAGCCTTTCCGCCGTAACCCAAATGCCCTTTTGGTAAATCGCCGAAGTTTTTTGCAATGATTTTTACGAATTGAACATTTTTTTCTATTTCAAATGAAATTGTTTTTATTTCAACTTCTTCGGAAGGGTGTGTGGCATCTATTTTTTGAATTGGCAATTCTGTAAAATCTTTTCCGTTTTCTGAAACTAAGCAGACAACCTCGGTGGGGTAAAAAATCCAACTGCGTTGGTCCCGTAAAAAACTTACCGCAACAGTTTTTACTTCTTTTTCAGAACCTAAATCCACAGTGGCTTTTAAATCTGTATCGTGGTAGCCTTGCCACGTACCAGTTCTAAAATCATTTGCTCCGTGAATGCCGTCAATTAATGCATTTTTTCCGCCGCCGTTGTATTGGTTGGCATATTCGGTTTCCAAAGTTATGCTCAGGTTGGTGTCTATTTTGTAAAAATGGGTTTTAAGTAAAGTGCTCCGTTTGCCAAGGTTTCTGGCAGAAGGCTTCAACGGAAGCTTCTCCGCATAAATTTTTAAAACAGTTTCTTCGGAAATGGTAAAGGGTTGTGTGTATTTTTTAAATTCTGAATCGTTCAGTGAATAATAAATATCTGTTTTTGGTGATGAAACGCCCAGCGAAATCTGCGTTTCATTTTTAAAGGCCACTTCTCCTTTTACAATAAATGGAGGGAGGACGATTAAGTTTTCGGTAATTTCAGTTATTGGAATCTCATCATCCTTTGTGGCCCATTTAGAAGGTTTGTCAGTCATTTTAAAAACCAGTTTTCCGCCATCCATAATTTCGGAATGAAAGATAAAACTTCTGTTTAAGGATTTTCCGTTCAGTTTTGCTGAGGAAATATATTTGTTTTCATCGGAAAGGTTTTCAGCAGAAATCTCAAACTTTTTTCCGTCCTCCAAATTGATAATTGCCTTTTCAAACAAAGGCGTCCCAATAATATATTGATTGTTCGCTGGCGTTACGGGATAAAAGCCCATCGCACTGAAAATGTACCATGCGCTCATCTGTCCACAGTCCTCATTTCCGGAAATTCCATCAGGGGCGTTTTGGTACAATTCATTTAAAATTTGATGTACTTTTTCCTGCGTTTTTGCAGGCTTATTTACGAAATTATAGAGATAGGCCATATGGTGGCTTGGCTCGTTTCCGTGTGCGTATTGCCCAATCAAGCCTGTAATATCAGCTTGTTCGCGACCCGAAGTTTCATTTTTTGCGGTGAAAAGTTTGTCGAGTTGGTTTTCAAAGTCGTCTTTTCCGCCCATTAAAATTATAAGTCCTGAAATGTCCTGCGGGGCATAAAAACTATATTGCCACGAATTGGCTTCAGTGTAATTAAAGTTCACCTCATACGGGTCAAATGGTGCAAACCACGTATTGCGGAAGCGGCCGCGCATAAACTTGGTTTCGGGGTCAAAAACGTTTTTGTAATATTGCGCTCTTTCCGAATAAATTTGGTAATCTTCCATATTTCCCATCGCTTTTGCCATTTGGGCAACCGTCCAATCATCGTAGGCATATTCGAGCGTTTTAGAAACCGATTCACTCTCTTCTTCCACAGGAATAAAACCGAATTCCTTATAGCTTTTCAAACCCAATTTATCCTGCAACGTGCTGTGTTTCATAGCTTCAAAAGCTTTTTCGGCATTATATCCGCGAATACCTTTTAAATAAGCATCGGCAATTACGGGCACGGAATGATAGCCAATCATACAGCCCGTGTAATTGGCCGCCAAAGGCCAAATGGGGAGGATTCCGCCTTCGTCGTGTTTTGCCAAAAGCGAATTTATAAAGTGGTTGGTGCGTTCTTTTTCAATAATTGTGTACAGCGGATGCGCGGCACGATAGGTGTCCCAAAGTGAAAAAACAGTATAGTTTTCAAAATCGTTGCTTTGGTGAATTTCCAAATCCATTCCGCGGTAACGGCCGTCAACGTCTTGATAGAGGTTTGGCGCAAGCATCGTGTGATAAAGCGATGTGTAAAAAATGGTTCTTTGATTTTCGTTTTGGGTTTCGATTTCGATTTTGCCCAGCTGTTTTTCCCAAGCAGCTTCGGCTTCTTCTTTTATTTGCTGAAATGTTTTGTTACCAATTTCAGCTTCCAGATTTTTCTTGGCACCGGCTTCGTCAACGGCTGAAATACCAACTTTTACAAAGAGTTCATTTCCTTTGGAAGCTTCGAACTCAAAAGCAACTTTTGTGGGATTGTCCCAATTGCCCACGAAGCGGGAATAATATTCTACATTCTTATAAGGCCGGGAAAATTCAATGTTGAAAAAAAGTCGCTGGTCCTTTGCCCAAGCCTCGGAATGGCGGTGCCCAGAAATTTCGGTTTTTGAAAGAGCCTTTATTTCAGAGCTTAAAACCATATCGCGATGCTCGATATCGAGGATTAAAATCTGTTTTGAACCCTTCGGAAAAGTATAGTGATGAATACCGCTGCGTTTGGAAACCGTGAGTTCTACTTCAATATTTGTATCGTCCAAAAACACTTTGTAATAGCCGGGGGAAGCGGTTTCATTTTCGTGTGAAAAGTGTGCGCGATAGCCAGAATTTCCACTGGCGCCATTATTAAAATTCGCAGCATTGGTAGGCATTAAAAGCACATCGCCATAATCGCTGACGCCAGTCCCGCTAAGGTGTGTGTGCGAAAAGCCGTAAATATATTCATCACTGTAATGATAGCCGCTGCAGCCGTCCCAGCCTTCCAAGCGCGTGTCGGGGCTTAACTGCATCATCCCGAAAGGCATGGTGGCGCCGGGATAGGTGTGGCCGTGCCCACCCGTGCCGATAAATGGATTTACAAAAGAAGTCAGTTTTTCAGAAGAAATTTGCTGTGAAAAACAGAAAGCAGAGCATACAAAAATGAATAGGGATAGGGTGTTTCGCATTTCAAAAAAAATATTTTGAAAAGATACTAAAACCGTTAAAATAAAGTGAAGGTACGCCTCAGTTTTTTGAAACGCACTATCTTTAAGAATTCTCTTTATCTATGCGTTGGTTCATATTTATTGTCATTTACATTCTTGTTGATATTTATGCCTTTCAGGCCTTAAAAACAGTGGCAAAAAGTCCGTGGCTGCACGGGTTGTATGTTTTTATTTCGCTAGCTGTTTTAGCAGGATTGATTTATGAACTTTCCTTTTTGGGTTCTGCAAAAATGATGGAACCTCCAAAAATGTATTTCTTCGGAATTTTTCTGGCTGTCTTTGTTCCAAAATTGATAATAATCGTGTTTATGTTTGGAGAAGACATAGCCCGATTTTTTGTTGGAATATTTATGAAAGTGGCCGGAAGTGATGAGGCGCAATTTATGGCTTCCCGCAGAAAGTTTGTAAGTACCATTGCTTTGGGGATTGCGGCAATTCCCTTTGCCTCGCTGCTTTACGGAATGATTCAGGGAAAGTACAATTACAAGGTGTTGAAATATGCTTTGGAATTTGATGATCTGCCAGATGCATTTGACGGTTTTACACTTACACAAATAAGCGATATCCATAGCGGCAGTTTTGACAATCGAAACAAAATTGAATATGCAGTGGAACTTATTAATAAGCAACAAAGCGACGCGATTCTTTTTACCGGCGATTTGGTAAATAATATTGCCGATGAAATGAACGATTGGAAACAACTGTTTTCAACTTTAAAAGCACCGCAAGGTGTTTTTTCTGTTTTGGGAAATCATGATTATGGTGATTATGTTTCCTGGAAAAGTGCTTCCGAAAAAGCTGAAAACCTTCAGAAATTAAAATCCATTCAAAAAGAAATGGGCTGGAATTTGCTGCTGAATGAAAACCGATATTTTGAAAGGGATGGTCAAAAAATAGCTTTGGTAGGCGTTGAAAATTGGGGCGAAAATGGTTTTAAACAAGCTGGAGATTTGGACAAAGCCCTTGAAGGCATTTCCGACAATGACTTTAAAATCTTGATGAGTCACGACCCATCGCACTGGCAATCAAAGATAAAACGTGATCCGAGACATTTTCATTTAACATTGAGCGGGCACACCCACGGAATGCAGTTTGGGATTGAGATACCCGGAATCATAAAATGGAGCCCGATAAAGTACAGGTATAAAAATTGGGCGGGAATTTATGAGGAATTTGGAAGGTATATAAATGTGAATCGTGGTTTTGGTTTTTTGGGCTATCCGGGCAGGGTGGGCATTTGGCCAGAGATTACGGTAATCCAACTTAAAAAGAAACAGAATACCGTATAATATTCGGGAAATGTTATATTTGTAATACAATTGTTCAACTAACACATTAAGGCAAATGTCAAAATTTGGAGAATTAATTGAAACACGAGTTCCAGTTTTGCTGGACTTTTATGCAGAATGGGACGACGCCTGCAAAGAAATGCACCCAGTATTGAGAGACGTTGCCGCGGCACTTGGCGATAAAGCACGTGTTATCAAAATAGACGTTGACAAAAATAGGGAGCTTGCCGAAGCTCTTAGGGTTAAAGGCCTTCCCACCCTAATGATCTACAAAAATGGCGAAATGAAATGGCGCCAAAGCGGGGAACAAGATGCCAATACACTTATTGGGCTTGTGAACGAATATGTTTAGACGCTCTAAACTCCTCATTTATTTATCAGTACATTGTTTTATTTCATAAAAAAATATGGAAAAGAGAGTATTTTGGTAAGTATTTTCTTCTTTTCCCCCTCTTTCTTTTAGTTTATTGAATTTCCTACAATAAATGTTAAAATTTTAAAATTTTATCGTTAAAGTGATTGTAAATTCGGATTAAGTCTTTTAATTTGTCCGAAAAATTTTACATTATCCCCAACTGCTATGAAAAAATCCTATAAAAGCTCTTGTATAATTACAAGATTATTATTTCTATTTATTTTTTTTATTGCATTAACCGCTGAGGCTCAAGTGGGTATCGGAAATACAGACCCCGCCGCCTCATCCATGCTTGATATTACCTCTACTTCAAAGGGTTTTTTGGTTCCAAGGATGACAACCGTGCAACGGAACGCAGTTGATGGGCCTGCAAATAGCTTATTGGTTTATGATACTACCCTAAAATCTTTCTTTTATTACGATACGACTACTACTGCTTGGGTCCGAATCAATTCGGCATCAAATCAGAGAAATAATTATAAACTTGTAAAATCTGCTGCAGACTTGGCTCCCGAACTTGCTGCTGGAGGAGGTTCCAAGTATTTGCTCCAAACCAATACTTTATACGAAATCAATGGATTGATCACCCTTGCGTTTCCAATAGATTTGAACAATGCTTATGTGTCAGGGTTGGATGCTACCGAAGATATATTAACGAAAACTTCGGGGCCAATCTTTCAAGGTACAACTGGCGGAAGTATTCGAAATGTCACTTTAACAGGTGGTGGAAGTGCCTTTGCCATTACAGGCGGTTCTTCTTTATTGGTTCAAAATACGGTCATAACTAATTTTGCGAATGTTGGTTCAATTTCCAATGTGGGACTTTATTTCGGGAATATTGTACAATTCGTTGGAAATACTACAGGTATAACTTATTCAAATATTGGGAATCTTCTTTTAAACAATCAAGCTTGGTTAGACACAAACAACGGCACTTTTGAAACCTTTACGGGTACATTTGGATTGATTGAAAAAGTAAGTGGTTTTAGTTCTGTCAATGGCTCAGATGTAGCATTGGACGTGAGTTCAAACCCGACTGTTGGAAGTGGGGTTTTACAAGGGACGGTTTTTTCTGGAACAACATCTGCTCCCAATGGATATATAAAAAAATATACTACAGGGTCTTATCCTGGTTATAGTTTTACAAATTCGTGGACGGTGAACTGTCCAGGAATACCGAGAGAATCTGATGATGTTTCATCAGGGAATATATATTATAATGGCACCATCACCACGGGCTTTGTACAGACTGTAACAAATGGCAATGAGTTCAATCTTTCGGGAACTTCGCCAAACTTAAACACAACAACTGCAGTAAATTTGTTTAGGGTCTCTTCTCCGCAAAATAATCGGTTGACCTATCTTGGAAAAAAAACCAGAACTTTTCAAATCAACGCTTCTCTTTCTGTAAGGGGTAATAGTGGGACTGGAGATTACTATGCATTTTTCATCAAAAAAAATGGGGCTACAGGAACATCATTAGTTGAAACTAATACATTGATGAGAGTAAATAATACTTCCGATATTTCGAGTAATTCAATTTCGGGAACTGTTGAACTAGCGCCTAATGAATATGTAGAAATATGGGGACAAAGATTAATAGGATCGGGAACAACTTCTATAACAGTATTTTCTCTGAATGTTAATTTAAAATAAAAATTTCCTCATATCAACCAGTGACGAATCTCCCATAAGCCATAGATGCCTCCTAAATAGAGTATGAATAGAGTATGAATAGAGTATGGTATCCTCTATTCTGTCCGCCTACAGAAAATACTTTAAGAACAAGAATCAAACGCCACGGGAGATAAATTCTTTTCCTTCAAATATTCCAAAACCTTCGGCAAAACATACCGAAGGTTTTTTTCTGCCTTTAGGCTATCGTGAAACACAACTACGCTTCCGGGCTTTATATTTTTCAACACATTTTGAAGGCATTTTTCTGGGGAAGTGTTGGCGTCATAATCATAGCTGATGATATCCCACATCACAATTTTATAACCTTTTGCTTGAAGAGCTTTGGCTTGTTTTGAAGTGATTTTTCCGTAGGGTGGTCTAAATAATTTTGAGTTGATTACCTTATCAGCTAAAAGCGTATTTGCAATATAAGTTGAGGTATTGGTTTTCCAACCGTTCAAATGGTTGTGAGTATGGTTGCCAACCGCATGACCTTCCGCAATAATTCTTTCAAAAAGCGCTGGATATTTTTTTGCATTTTCGCCTATACAGAAAAAGGTTGCTTTGGCATTATTTTTTTTCAATTCGTCTAACACCCACGGAGTAACTTCGGGAATGGGGCCATCATCAAAAGTGAGAAATATAGCATTTTTTTTTCGTGAAAAAGCCCAGATTCGCTCAGGGTATAACCGCTGTATGAATCTGGGCATTTTTACCAAATTGAACTCCAAAATGTTTTAATTTACGGGCACATCCTCGTTAACCTGATTGGTTGGCTCCAGTTCCATTTCTTCCAGTAGCGAAGAATCCAGTGGAATTTCAATGGTGGAATCTTTTTCTACGTCTTTGTCTAAGTCCATAGCCTCATCTGGAGAGTAAAAGTGGCGGAAGAGCTTTAAATAGTCGTTAAACTCCTTTGCTTCGGCTCTGCCATATTGTTCTTCGTCATACACAACCACCAGTTGTACTAGGCCGCGGTAACGCTCCATATCGCTAATTATATCTTCGGCGACGGCACGTTGTCTATTAAATTTCAAACTATTGTAATAAATTAAATTTTCTTGATATTTTTTGGAAACATCTTCATAAACCTTGCGAGCTTTTTCGGGTTTGTCAAGCTCGTAGTAACCAATAACAAATGGTTCCAAAAGGGAATAATATTCAAAATAATTTATTGGCATCTTCTCCATTGCAAGATCCAACACCTTTTCGGCTTTTTCGTTCTTATCTTCGTTAATAAGTGCTTCTGCAAGCCGAGCAAGATTGCTTCGGTAGGTAATTCCGTTTCTTCTGGTCTCGGTATCGTGATAAATGTCCGGGCTGCCGCTATTGCCCCAATCCCAAGACATAACAATATCATACATTTTATCAGTATCAATTCTGCCCATATCAAAAGGACTTCTTTTGTTTAAAGGGGTTTTAATGGGAACTAATTTATAAACCACTCCGTCCAACTGCAGATAATCTTTCATCCACAAATAATCATCATCACCAAAGCTTCCGCCACTGAAATAAATAGGCCGTTCCCAATTATTGTTGGCGATAATGTCCAGCATCATCATTCTGTTTTTATAAATAATATCGCCCTTAAGATTAATGTCTATATATGGAACAATCTTATCGGCATCCTTTTCATCAACTATACCATTTCGTAATACAGCTTCTTTATCTACAGGTATTCGAATAATTTTTGAAGGAAAAGTGTTTACTTGCTGTCCACTAGGAAGTTCCATTTGGGTTGCTGGGCTGTCATTGGCCACAAAATTCATCCACGTTTTAATGTCAATAGTGTCCTGAGTAGTTTGTTGATATATTAAAAAATCGCGTGTTCCCCAACGGTATTTGTTATGCGATAGTTGTGAAGGGATAGGGTCACTGGTAAAGGCCTTTTTCTTCATATCATCAATATACCAATCTGTCTGGAACAGGCTAGTGTTAACGATACGTACATCTTGCCTATAGCCTTCAATGTTTTGTGCGTACCAAAGCGCAAAGGTGTCATTGTCGCCAATGGTAAAGAGAATCGCGTTTTTATCGCAGGAGTCCAAATACATTTTGGCCATACTCTGCGCGGTATATCGGTTACTTCGGTCGTGGTCGTCCCAGTTTTGGGTGGCGAGCAAAACTGGTGCGGCCAAAGTAGTAATGGCAAGTACTACAGGCAATGCTATTTTCGGTTTTAAATAATCCTTTGCGAGGTCAAAAAGGGCATAGACGCCATAACCTATCCAAATGGCAAAAACATAGAAGCTTCCTACAAGCGCATAATCACGCTCCCGTGGCTCAAAAGGTCTTTCGTTCAGATAAACTTTAAGTGCCAGTCCTGTGAAGAGAAAGAACACAAGCAATACCCAAAAGCTCTTTTGGTCATTTTTAAAATGAAAAACCAAGCCAATAATTCCTAAAATGAGCGGAAGGAAAAAGTAGGTGTTTCGTGCTTTGTTATCTTTCATGTCACTGGTAAGGCTGTCTTGATTGCCCAAGCGCAATTCGTCAATAAATTTAATTCCACTTATCCAATTGCCATGAAGGTCTGTATATTGGCCCTGCACATCGTCCTGTCTACCGGTGAAATTCCACATAAAATAACGCCAGTACATATAGCCAAACTGAAACTCGAACATAAATTTCATGTTCTGAAAAAAGGACGGTTTTTGAATATCTATATATTGTCCAAAATTTTTCAAGAACTTGTCATAATCGCTTTTGTCAACCAGACCTTGGTTGTAAGCCTGTTTAAACTTATTGACTTCTTCTACTAGTCTAGGTTCGCTTAAATATTCACTTTTTATCGAAAAATCCAATCCTCCCGTAAATTCCATGTAGTTGGCATTGTGTTCTGTACTCCACATACGGGGCATAAAGGCCTTTTGTGAATCCTCGGTATTTTGACCGGCATTTTTGTAATTGTTTACGATGATGTATTTTCCGGTAGCTTCATCCTTTTCGTATTTTGGTTTTTCGTCTTTATAAGGGTTGTCTTCATCAAGCCCAACGTAGGTTTCAGTGAAAAGAGGCCCATAAAAAAGATGGGTTTCTGGGTACTGTTCGCGATTGTAATAGGCCAATAGCTCACGTGCGTTGTTGGGGTTGTTCTCGTTAATTACCGTTCCCGCATTGGCGCGAATGGGCAACATCAACCAACTTGAAAATCCAATAAATATAAAAAGTACGCATAATAAAAGGGTGTTTAGCTGTACAAATCCTTTTTTTCGAGTCAAACGAAGTCCGTAAATGAATAGTACTATAAAAAGAACCGCGGCGAAAATGGTTCCGGAGTTAAACGGAAGCCCAATGCTATTGACAAAGAATAGTTCCGAAGCACTGAAAAATTTCATCGTCATTGGCAATAAAAGCTTGAAGATGAATAAGAGTATGGCTACGGTTACAATATTTGCAATGATGAAGTTTTTTACCGTAACGGTTTTATAATGCTTGAAAAAGTACAAAAATCCGATGGCCGGAATGGTAAGCAATGCCATAAAATGAACTCCAAAGGAAAGTCCGATAATAAAAGCAATTAAAATAACCCAACGGTTACCACGCGGATCAAGCATTTCCCGCTCCCAGCGCAAAGCGGTGTAAAACAATACCGACATTAAGAAAGCCGCACTTGCATATACCTCAGCTTCTACGGCATTAAACCAAAAACTATCCGTGAACGCAAAGGCTAATGATCCCACAGCTGCACTACCAAGAATGGCTATTGAGCCAGTTTTTTCGATTTCTTGATGTTTAGAAACCAAATTGGTAAGCAAGATAGTTAGCGACCAAAACATAAATAGTATGGTAAATGCACTGGCAAAAACGGACATTAGGTTTATGGTAAGCGCTATTTGTGAAGCCTCAGCAGCAAAAATTGAGAAAAAGGCACCGAGCAATTGGTAGAGCGGAGCTCCCGGGGGGTGTCCAACCTCTAAATTACTAGCAGTTGTAATATATTCACCTGCATCCCAAAAACTGGCTGTAGGCTCAACGGTTAACCAATACGTAGTCAATGAAATAGCAAAGACAAGCCAACCTGTGATCTTGTTCCATTTTGTAAAGCTGAAAGAACCCATAAGCACTTAAAAAAAATTATGGGACGAATTTACTAATAATATACATAGCCCCAAGTATGTAATTGAGGTAACGTATAATATGATGTGATATTTTTAACGTATAACGACTTTGAAAAAAGGGAACGCATTTTTTTGCAATAAAATGTTTGCACAACACAAACTTTGTATTAAATTTGCCACCTCATTGTGGAATTGGCCCATGGTGTAACTGGCAACACGTCTGGTTTTGGTCCAGAAGAGTCTAGGTTCGAGCCCTAGTGGGCCAACAAAAGTCTCAATCTTTCTTAGATTGGGACTTTTTTATTTTTACCCAAATTTAATCTGAATTTTTTTGTCCTCATAGTTTCGCCCACAATGTTGAATAACCTTGGCATTTTTGCATTTATAAAACTTTAGTAAAAAAAAATTTTAAAAATGTAATTGAAACTGCTGAATTTCAAAAGAGTAAGAATAAGCTTTCGGTGTTGGTTAAAAATGTTGCCTCTTGGTCACTGTCCCACAGTCTATAAAAGATAATATTTTGTTAAGTTTACGGCCATTACCACCTAAAAAAACATCGACAATGAAAAACAACCTACTCTTTTTATTATTACTGGCTGTGTCTTTTTTTGGTTATTCCCAAAAAGAACTTTCAGCAGATTACAGTTACACTGTTAGTGAGCCCTATCAAGTTTATGATGCTCCAAAAAAATATTACTTCTCTGATGGCAATCAAATTTTGAGTGTAAAACCTTGGAAAAATAGTATTGTCCTGCAAAAATTTGATGTTGCTACCCTCAAACAAATTTCGGCCACAGAATATGAGGATTTCCCAGATAATTATCAAGTTGAGGGAATGGAGCAATTACAGGATAAATACTACCTTTTCTATTCATCCTGGACAGGAAAAAAAACCCAACACGAACAATTGTTTTATAGAGAAATAAACTTTGAAACAGGCACTTTTGAAGGCGATGCGGTAAAGTTGATTGATATTGACGGAAGACTCGCCGGTACGTTTGCATCTACAGCCGGAATGTCGGCACCTTTTGCCTTTGGATTTGGAGTTACGGATAAATTTGACTTTTTAAAATCCCTGGATGAGTCTAAAATTCTTGTTCAATATAGAAGAAAACCAGAGGAGAAAAATGATAAGGAAAGCTATGATATTATTGGAGCTGAAGTTTTCGATAAGTCGCTGAACAAACTTTGGGCAAATGAGTACACTATGCCTTATACTGAACGAAGAATGGATGTTGAGGATTTTGCCGTTGATTCTGATGGAAATGCTTATTTGATGGCTAAAGTTTTCCATGACGACAGTAATAAAGACAAGAAAAGAAGAAAGGACGAAGAGGCAAACTACCATATGGAACTCTTCAGGCTTTCAAAAGATTCTCCCGATATTGAAAAAACTAAAATAAATCTGGGCGATAAGTTTATAAACGGAACCTCTCTATTTGAGTCTTTTGAGGGTTATATGATTTGCTCTGGCTTCTATACCAATGGCCTTAACAATGAATTGCACAATGCAGATGGGCTATACACTTTTAAGATTACCAAAGAAGGAAATTTGGTGGATGAAAAATTCTATGAAATTCCTTTGGAAGTGCTAAATCAATATGTTAAAAACCGCACCAAGAAAAGAAACGAACGAAAAGATGAAGATGGAAAAGCAGAATTTGAGCACATGAAATTGCGAAATCTTGTGATTAGTGACGATGGTAGTCTGTTATTGATTGGTGAACAAACATTCTTAGTAGTGCACTATACCCGTAGAGGAAGTTATGTAACCTATCACAATAACGACATATTAGTATCAAAAATAGATGCTTCCGGAAACTTAGCATGGATGAAAAAAATTCCAAAAAGACAGTACGGTAAACCTAAAATGGGCGAAGTCTATGATACCAGCAAAGTGTATCAGGGAGGCATGTCTTACTCTTATTTTAATACCAATGGAAACCATTATATAGTATTCTTGGACAATGTAAAGAACATAGACCTGGAATTGGACCAAATTCCGGCCTTACACAGTGATGGGCACGGTGGGTATCTAACTTCTTATAAAATAAACGATAACACGGGTGAAATGTCTAAAGGTTCCATATTGGACACTAGAAATGTTGCCGAAGATCTAGAAGTTTATCAATTCAGCAATAACAGAATTGTAAAGACCGATGAAAACCAATTTGTTTTGGAAGTTTATAAAAAAAGCAAAGAGGATGTGCTTATTAAAGTAGATATTAAATAACAGTATTATTTTGAAAAGCTTATATAGAACAGCCATTTATTATTAAATGGCTGTTTATTTTTATAGTATAAGTTTAGTTAGGTTTGCAGGAAAAAAGCTAAAAATGAAATTTACATATTTCTTATTCTTTATAAATTTCTCGTTAATCGTCTCGGCCCAGGATATTACAGTAATTTCCGGCGATTTTAAAAAACTAGAGAATATTTCTGAATACAATCTGGTCTTTGATTATTCAGATTTGACTGTAACAGAATTTGAAAGTGAAGAAGCATATCTTCAAAAAACAATGCTTGAAAAAGAACAGCTAAAGCCGGGCAATGCACGTGTTTTTAGGGAAGAATGGTTTGGCGACAGAGTATTCAGATATGAACCTCGATACATAAAAGCCTTTAATGAATATTTTAAAAAAGAAGAAGTGAAGGTGATAAAAGATCGACCGGATTTACCTTTTACTATGAAAATTCATACAACTGAAATCTACCCGGGATATAATAATGGATTTATAAGAAAAAGTGGAAATTTGGAAGTAACCATTTTAATTTATGAAACCGGGAATATTGAAAACATTTTATTTTCTGCCAGCATTGTAGATGTAGAATGTACCTATGCTGGAGATAAAGCAACCCTTGAGGGTTTTGATTTTCACCAAGGCGAACGTATAGCTTATGGCTATTGGAATCTTGCTAAATTTTTCGCAAAGCAATTGCGCAGAGGCATTAAATATAACTAGTTTGCCATTTCATTCTCCATATCAATAACCTTCGCCACCGTTTTTACTAGACGGTTGTGATTTTTTACAAATGGATTGGTGTCATCCCAGACATAACCAGCAAGTACAGCGCAAATCTGTTCTTTTATTATGGGGTTTTCGGGACGATGGAAAAATATTTTTTGAAGATTGCCAGTGTACCACTCATTAACATACGTTCTAAAAACGTCAACCCCCTTCATAATATAGCCTGTGTAATCTTCTTCCCAATTAACGGTTATGCCGTTCAATTCCTTCGTGATTAATTTAGCTGCTTTCAGTCCAGATTCAGTTGCAAAAGTAACGCCCGATGAAAAAACTGGGTCTAAAAATTCGGCACTATTTCCTGTAAGGGCATAACCTTTTCCGTAAAGTTGTTTTACGGCTTTTGAATAGTTTTTTATGATATGCGGTTCAAAAAGAAAATCCTCGTCTTTCAGCCTGTCATAATAGTAGTCAGAAATTTTAAGCATTTCGCGCAGTTTTCCCTTGTTTGTGCCTTCATAAGATTCAATGAATTCAGTTGGCCCTACAAAGCCAATACTGGTGTTTCCGTTTGCAAAGGGTATAAACCACAGCCATACATCATCCCTTACCACATCAAAAGTAATGAGCGTGCCTTCAATCCCCTCAGGGCGTTTGGTGTCTTTTACGTGTGTATAGATAGCGGAGTTTGGAGAAAGGGAAGAAGGTTTTTCCAAATCCAACAACCGCGGTAAAACCCTTCCATAGCCACTGCTGTCAATAATAAATTTCGCGGTTATATTATATTCTTTTCCATTTTCATCTTTTACAGTGGTGGTAGAATGGCCGGTGGCGTCAAACTTTACATTGGTTACTTCATGCCCGAATGATACGTCTACTCCTTTTTTCACAACTTCCTTTACAAGGGTGTGGTCAAAATCGGCTCGGGGCACCTGCCAGGTATAATCCCAACCGGGCGTATGCTTTTTACTGAAGTCAAAATTACACACTACATCATTCTTTAAAAAACGGGCGCCTGCCTTTATTTCGTACTTTCGTTCCATCAAGCAATCCAAAAGTCCTGTTTCCTCAAAATGGTCCATACAGCGCGGCAAAAGACTTTCGCCAATAACGAAACGGGGAAACGTGCTTTTTTCAACAACTTTGCAGCTTACCCCGTTGTTTTTTAAGTAGGAAGCAGCAACGCAGCCTGAAGGCCCTGCGCCAATAATTAACACATCAACAGCAATATCATTCATATTATTAAGATATAGATTGTTAAAAAATTCTAAATTTGCATTCTAAAGTTACCAAATTATTTTAGACCAAAACGTTAATAAATCAATTGATTCAACTATAAATGCCAACATTACAAGGAAAACTGGAAATAGCCGATTTTGATAAAACCATTTTTAAAAACGAGCGTGTCCAACTTCACAAAGATATAATAGAAAGAGTTCAAAATAGTTTTGACTTTCTAAAAGAATTTTCTGAAAATAAAATTATTTACGGTGTCAACACAGGTTTCGGCCCGATGGCTCAATATAAAATAAAGGACGATGAGCGCATCCAGTTACAGTACAATCTTATTCGTAGCCATGCCTCGGGTACCGGGAATGCTATTCCAGCAGAATACGTTCGCGCTGCAATGCTTGCCCGATTGAATACTCTCAGCTTAGGGAACAGTGGTGTTCACCCTTCAGTTATTAAGTTGATGGGCGAACTATTAAACAAGGACATTATTCCACTTATATATGAACACGGCGGTGTTGGCGCCAGCGGCGATTTGGTGCAGCTTGCACATTTGGCTTTGGTATTGATTGGGGAAGGCGAAGTTTTCTACAAAGGCGAACGCAGAAAGACTGAAGAAATTTTCAAAATCGAAAATCTTGAACCCATAAAAGTAGAACTCCGTGAAGGATTGGCCTTGATGAATGGAACGTCAGTAATGACAGGGATAGGTGTGGTAAACGTGCTTTACACAAAACAAATTATGCAGTGGATGATTAAAGCATCTTCCGCTATTAATGAAATTGTAAAAGCATATGATGACCACCTTTCCTTAGAACTGAATGAAACCAAGATGCATGTGGGTCAACGTGAAATTGCAGAAATGATGCGCACCCATTTAAAAGACAGCAATCTCACCCGAAAGCGCGAGCACCATTTGTACAACGGTTCAAAAAACGAAGAGGTGTTTGTTGAAAAAGTGCAGGAGTATTACTCTCTGCGTTGTGTGCCCCAAATTTTGGGCCCTGTGTTGGACACGCTCAATTCCGTTGAAAAAATATTGATTGAAGAAGTAAATTCAGCAAACGACAACCCAATCGTGGATGTTGAAAAACGGCACGTGTATCACGGTGGAAATTTTCATGGCGATTATGTTTCCTTGGAAATGGACAAGTTGAAAATAGTGGTTGCAAAAATGACAATGCTTGCTGAACGTCAATTGAACTATTTATTGAATTCAAAATTGAACGACATACTGCCTCCCTTTGTAAATTTGGGCAAACTTGGATTGAATTTCGGAATGCAGGGCGTACAGTTTACTGCTACATCCACAACAGCCGAAAGCCAAATGCTAAGCAACCCAATGTATGTGCACAGTATCCCGAACAATAACGACAATCAGGATATAGTGAGTATGGGTACAAATGCTGCACTTATCACCAAAAAAGTGATTGAGAATGCCTTTGAAGTAGTAGCAATTGAACTCATAACCATTGTTCAAGCTATTGAATATCTAAAAGTTCAGGATAGCGTTTCTTCCGAAACCAAAAAAATGTATAATGAAATCCGGGGAATTGTCCCTGTTTTTAAGGAAGACGTAGCAATGTATCCATATGTGAACAGCGTAAAAGAATTTTTGATGGATTCTGTAAAATAAGAACAGAATAATTTTGTAAATTGTTCGTCTCTCCTCACTAACTTAAAACCAAGATAATTATGAAAACAATTTTTTCCTTTGCACTTATTCTAATTTTGGGGACAACCGCAGTTTCTGCTCAGGAACTAGCTTTAGTTCGCGACAATGATCTTTTTGGCTACATAAACAAAAGTGGTGAATATGTTATCCAGCCGCAATTTGAAAAAGCAGATAGTTTTTCCGGAAAGCTCGCGGCCGCTATGAAAGATAAAAAATGGGGCTTTATCAATACTTCTGGCGAATGGGTTATCCAACCACAATATGATCGCGTAAAGGCTTTCAATTCTGGGTATGCGGTGGTATTGGAGAACGATCAATGGAAATACATTAACGCTAAAAATGAAACCTTAAATACCCCTGCCACTGACAAGATTTATGATTTTGACGGTGGGGTAGCAGTTATCCGCAGCGGCGAAAAAATAGGTTTGATGGACACTAATGGAAAAACCATTTTAGAACCAAAATATGATGAAATAAAAGGTTTCAACAATGGCTACGCAAAATTTAAAAATGGTGAAACTTGGGGCTTGCTCAGCAAAAAGGGAGAAGAGTTTGTTCCCGCAGATTATAACGAGATTGGTGATTTCAGTAAAAACGGAATTTGGGCAAGAAAAGGTGAAAGTTTCGGTGTTTTGATTAATGGAACATTTACGCCAATCAGCGGAGTGGATAAAATCTGGGATTTCACAAATGATTCTCCATTAACCTATGCCCGAAGTAACAAAAAAATGGGGTTCATAAATGGAAAGGGCGAATGGGTAATACAGCCTGCTTATGATAAAGTACGTGCATTTAATGCTGGTCTTGCTCCTGTAAATCTAGGGAAGGAATGGGGCTTTATTAATGAAAAAGGTGAAAAAGTTATCGATATAAAATTCAGAGATGCCGAAATATTTTCTGATAATGGCCTAGCTCCTGTAAAAGAAAAAAAACTATGGGGTTTTGTTGATAAAACCGGAAAATTAGTAATCCCAATGGAATACGATATTTCAATAGGAATGTTTGGATTCCTGCAAAGCGGTTCTGATAAAGGGTTTATTGACGGTATAGCTCGTGTAAAGAAAGATAAACAATGGGGCTTTATAAATGAAAAAGGCCAAGTTGTAGGCAAATGGCACCAGAATGCCGAAGCTTTTGTGGATACTTCAAAATAGAATAAAGAATAAAGAGAAAAGAAAACTTCGCATCTTTTCGACTTTGCGAGAAAATTTTTATGGAAGAGAAAAAAACGAAACAGAAATACGCATTAGTAACAGGAGGTTCCCGAGGTATCGGCCGTGCAGTATGTATTCAATTGGCGAAAGATTTGGAGTATAACCTTCTTATAAATTATAACGGCAACAAAGAAGCCGCCCAACAAACCTTGAAAGAGGTTGAGGCACTCGGTGGCAAGGGTGAAATAATCCAGTTCGATGTTGCCAATCCCGAATCCGTTAATAAGGCATTTGACGTATGGCACGAAGCCAATAAAGATGCTATCATTGAAATCATAATTAACAATGCCGGAATTACCAAAGACGGTATGTTTATGTGGATGAAACCTGACGATTGGCACAGCGTAATCAATACCAGTTTGAACGGTTTTTATAATGTAACCAATGCTTTGATCCAAAAATTATTGGTCAATAAATATGGGCGCATTATCAATATGGTTTCAGTCTCCGGGTTAAAGGGAACGCCGGGACAAGTAAATTATTCCGCTGCAAAAGGAGCTGTTATTGGAGCCACAAAAGCTTTGGCACAGGAAGTTGCAAAACGAAACATTACAGTAAACGCAGTGGCTCCGGGATTTATAAAAAGCGATATGACTGCCGAACTTGACGAAAAGGAACTGAAAAAAATGATTCCCGCCAATCGCTTTGGCGAAGCTGAGGAAGTAGCGCATGTAGTTAGCTTTTTGGCTTCTTCTAAATCTTCCTATATTACGGGGGAAGTGATTAACATTAATGGCGGAATTTATTCATAAAACGAAGGAGAAGTGAGAAGAGTAGTTATAACCGGAATGGGCATTTATTCCTGCATCGGCAAAAACCTGCAGGAAGTAAAGCAGTCGCTTTATGAAGGAAAATCTGGAATTATTTGTGACGGAAAACGAAAGGATTTTGGATATCGTTCCTGTTTAACCGGCTGGGTGGAAGAACCCAATTTGAAAGAACAACTTTCCAGAAGGGAGCGTGTCAGTCTAGGCGAAGAAGGCGCTTACGCCTATGCCGCAACTATTGAAGCTTTGAAAAACGCTAAAATAGACCAACAATTTCTCGATGAAAATGAAGTGGGAATACTCTACGGAAATGATAGCACCGCAAAATCGGTCATTGAATCTGTAGATAAAATCCGTGAAAAGAAGGATACAACCCTAGTGGGTTCGGGCGCTATTTTTAAAGCGATGAACTCTTCGGTGACAATGAATCTTTCAACAATTTTTAAGTTGCGAGGAATTAATTTCACAATAAGCGCCGCCTGTGCCAGTGGCTCACATTCCATTGGAATGGCCTATTTTCTTATAAAAAATGGTTTGCAGGATTGTATTATTTCTGGAGGAGCGCAAGAAATAAATGAACTCGCAATGGGCAGTTTTGACGGTCTTGGGGTTTTTTCAACGCAATTGGACCCAACGAAGGCCTGTCGTCCTTTTGATAAGGATAGAGACGGATTAGTGCCCAGTGGTGGTGCGGCTACTTTAATTATTGAAAGCTATGAGAGTGCCGTAAAACGCGGAGCGCCAATTCTAGGTGAAATTATTGGCTATGGGTTTTCTTCAAATGGCGACCATATTTCAACCCCAAATGTTGATGGTCCCGCACGAGCTATGAAAATGGCTTTGGAGCAAGCAAATATTAAAGCTTCAGAAATTGATTATGTAAATGCCCATGCAACTTCAACACCCGTTGGAGATGCAAATGAAGCACTTGCAATTACGGATGTTTTTGGTGAAAACGGTCCCTATGTTAGTTCTACCAAATCCATGACAGGTCACGAATGTTGGATGGCAGGAGCAAGCGAGGTAATTTATTCCATGTTAATGATGGAACACTCTTTCATAGCGCCAAACATAAATCTTGAAACACCAGACGAAGCTGCTTCAAAATTAAACCTTGTTAACAAAACGTTAAATAGAAAAATTGATGTATTTTTGTCCAATTCTTTCGGGTTTGGGGGAACCAATTCCGCATTGATAATTAAAAAATGCAAACATTAAAAATGAATAAAGAAGTTATAGTTGAGAAGATAAACTACTTTTTGGTAGATGAGTTTGAGGTAGAAACCGAAGACATTGAACCAAGGGCAAATCTAAAGGAAACTTTGGAATTGGACAGCTTGGATTTTGTAGATTTGGTAGTTGCCATTGAAGCCAACTTTGGCGTGAAATTGACTGGTGAGGATTTCATTAATGTTATTACACTACAAGATTTTTACGATCTGATTGAAACAAAAATCAGCTGAAATTTGCAATAATTATTTATGGCGGGCGAGTGGGAAGGCAAAAGCAAAGGAACCGTTTTAGGGTATAAAATCTTTATATTTTTTATCAGAAAATTAGGTGTTCGCGCTGCATACGGCCTGCTTTACTTTGTTGCTCTTTATTACGTATTCTTCGCCGGAAAAAGTACACGATCCATATATTACTATTTTCGTAAAAGGCTTAAATACGCGCGAATTAAGAGTTTTTTCAGCATTTACAAAAGTTATTATGTATTCGGCAAGACCATTATAGACAAGGCCGCAATCTCCTCAGGCCTAAAAAATAGATTCACCCATGAATGTGATGGCGTCGAGAATATAATCGATCTGCTCGACAAAAAACAAGGCGGCATTATGATCAGTGCCCACGTTGGCAATTTTGAAATAGCTGAATTCTTTTTTGAAGAAATCGACACCCGTTCACAAATAAGCCTTGTTACTACTGATGCCGAACATAAAAACATCAAGGAATATATGGAAAAAGTAACCATGCGTTCCAATGTGAAATTTATTTTGGTAAAGGACGATATGTCGCATATTTTTGAAATAAACAATGCGCTAAGCAATGGCGAATTGGTCTGTTTTACAGGCGATAGATATATGAAGGGCCAAAAAGTATTGACCGAATCATTGATGGGAAAAGAGGCAAACTTTCCCGCCGGTCCATTTTTATTGGCCAGTAGGCTAAACGTTCCAGTTTTGTTCGTTTATGTAATGAAGGAAACCAACAAACATTATCATTTATATGCCCGTCAAGCGGAAGTGAAAAATCGTGATGCCGAAGGTTTATTAAAAAAATACACAGAAAGCGTCGAGTGGATGCTGAAAAAATATCCGTTGCAATGGTTCAATTATTTTGATTTTTGGGAAACGGATGATTAAGAAATGAAAGAAGTATTAATAATTTATTATTCCCAAACCGGACAGCTTTTCGATATTCTGAAAAATGTTGCTTCAACAATTTCAGATGAAAAAGTAAACATATCCTATTGCGAAATACTTCCGAAGAAAAAATTCCCTTTTCCATGGAAACAGGAGGAATTTTACGGAGCTTTTCCGGAAACTTTTCTTCAAATTCCCACGCCGCTGGAAGCGATTCCGGCTGAAATTCTTCAGAAAAAATACGACTTGGTGATTTTAGGATATACAACTTGGTATTTAACACCTTCCATCCCCATCAATTCATTTTTAAAATCCGAAGAGGCAAAAACTTTGTTGGCAAATACACCTGTTGTCACGGTTTCCGCAAGCCGAAATATGTGGATAATGGCGCAGGAAAAAGTGAAGAAATTATTAGTTGCGAACAATTCGAAATTGGTTGGGAATATCGCTTTGGTGGATAGAAACATGAATCATATAAGCGTAATCACAATCGTTCATTGGTTGATGGGTGGAAAGAAAACGAAAATGTTGGGCATTTTCCCAAAACCAGGTGTTTCAGATAATGATATTGAAGCGGCTTCGCGTTTTGGTCTTCCCATAAAAAATGCACTATTGCAAAACGAATATTCAAAATTGCAACAAAATCTTTTGGATATTGGTGCCGTAAAAGTAGATCCTTCTCTCATCGCTACGGATATTCGCGGAAATGTTGTTTTTACAAAATGGGCTAATCATTTAATCAAAAAAGAAGGCGAAGAAAGAAAGAAATGGCTCGTTTATTTTAAATATTATTTGTTATTTGCAATATGGCTCATAGCACCAATAGTATTTGTTGTATTTTTGCTCACTTATATCCCAATGTACCATAAAATACAGCGGGATAAAGCCTATTATTCATCAGTTGCATTAAAGCAAGATTAATGAAGAACGTTTACATTACAAGGATTGCGAAGTTTTTGCCTAACGAGCCCGTGGACAACGAGACCATGGAGGAAAAGCTTGGGGTTATCAATGGAAAGACCTCAAAAGCGCGCCGCATCATCCTTTGGAACAACCAAATAAAAACACGTTATTACGCCATCGACAAAGATGGAAACGTAACCCATAACAACGCACAACTTGCTGCGGAAGCGGTTGAGGCTTTGTGTGATGAAACTTTCAACAAAAACGATATTGAATTGCTGTCCTGCGGCACCTCCAGCCCAGACCAGATTTTGCCGAGCCACGCCGCCATGGTACACGGTTTTTTAAAGAACGGAAATCTTGAAGTAAACTCCCCTTCCGGCGCTTGCTGCAGTGGAATGAATGCTTTGAAATACGGCTACATGGCCATAAAATCTGAACAGGTTAACAATGCGGTCTGTACAGGTTCCGAAAGAACTTCTTCTTGGATGAAGTCTGATATTTTTGAGGATGAAGTGGCACATTTGCAACAAATTGATGAAAACCCAATTTTGGCATTCAACAAAGAATTTTTGCGGTGGATGCTTTCAGACGGAGCTGGCGCAATGCTTTTAGAAAGTGAACCGAAGGGAGAATCACCATTGAAAATTGAATGGATGGAAGGTTACAGTTACGCCTTTGAGCTGGAAACCTGTATGTATGCCGGTGGCGACAAACTTGAAGATGGCAGCCTAAAACCTTGGAGCGAATATCCAGCAGATGTTTGGGGAAAAATGTCGCTTTTTGCGATGAAGCAGGACGTGAAATTGTTGGGTGAAAACATCCTTCAAAAAGGGGTGGAAAGCATGAAAGATGCCATGGCAAAGCACAACATCACTGAAGACGATATTGATTACTACCTGCCGCATATTTCTTCCTATTATTTCAAGGAAAATCTGTATAACGAAATTGAGCGTCAAGGCCTACATTTACCTTGGGAAAAATGGTTTTTGAACCTTCAAAAAGTTGGAAATGTGGGCGCTGGTTCCATCTATCTTATGCTTGAAGAATTGGTACATTCCGGAAAACTTAAAAAGGGCGATAAAATATTTCTGCAAGTACCCGAAAGCGCACGTTTTGCATATTCGTACGCCTATTTAACGGTTGTTTAAATGAATCAATTCACCGAAAAAATAACGGACAAAGGTTTCATCGGAAAATTGATTCCACAGAAATTTCCTTTCGTTATGGTGGACAAATTGCTTCATTTCGAAGAAAAAAAAGTGGTTGCGGGATTAACTATTTCCGAAGAAAATATTTTCACTCAAAACAATAAATTTACTGCACCTGGATTGATTGAGCATATGGCCCAAACGGTTGCGCTTTATACAGGTTATCAATTTTTTCTGAAAAAGGAAGATGCGCCAACTGGTTATATTGGCGCCATAAAAAAAGCAGAGATTTTTGAACTTCCTTCCCTCGGTAAAGAATTGAAAACTACAGTAATTATTTTGTACGATATTATGGGTGTTACCTTGGTGACTGCTGAAACCGAGTGCGATGGAAAAGTTATAGCTTCCAGCGAAATGAAAACCGTATTGGCCAATTAATTATGCAAGCAATGGATATTTCAAGTCTCGATATTTCCAACTTTCTGCCGCATCGCGATCCAATGCTGATGGTTACTTCAGTATTGGAAATTGACGAAAATTCAGTTTCCACACAATTTCATATTTCAGAAGATTGTGTTTTTTTGAAAGATGCAAAACTTTCTGAAACTGGATTAATTGAAAATGCCGCTCAAGCTGCTTCAGGTATTGTTGGGCAAACTTTTTTTGAAAAAGACGATGTGGAAGGAACCGGAAACAAGTTAGTTGGTTATATAAGTGCGATCAAAAAAGTGGAGATTTTTGAACTTCCGAAAGTTGGAGAAACAATTATCACCAAAGCAAAACTTATCTCAAGGTTTGACACTGGCGAAATGACCATGTGCAGCCTTGAGGCTGAAACATTCGTCGCTGAAAAATTAATTGTATCTTCTACTATGAATTTTTTAATCCATGAAGTCTGATTATGAAGAAAAAAGAAGTGCCACAAGACAAAAGCAATCTGGAATCCGCAAATTTCCGCGAACTCTGCTATGCCGTTGATGAAAATGGCGAATACACCACCGAAAACAGCACAGGCTGGGAACCAAAAACCGTAGCGCTAAAAAACGCTATCGAAGAAATTAACGAACGTATTGAGGATGCAAAAAGCCGTGTATTAAAAGGCGAAACCAGCCCAATAGAATATTATATGGAACTCCACAAAATGGACGTTGGCATTTTGGCGAGCTACGTTGGTTTTTGGCAATGGAAAGTGAAAAGACATTTTAAACCTTCGGTTTTTAAAAAATTGAGTGATAAAACTTTGAACAAATATGCTGAGGTCTTCGAGATTTCAATTGAAGAATTGAAGTCGATGGGTCGATAAGTTTATGAGTTTAAAAGTTTATAAATTTCCATAGAATCCATAGAATCAAAAGTATCCACAGTATCAATAGAAAAACCAGAAACTTGAAACCTGAAACCATCATTAACTTCACCCACCACCAATCTGCACACTGCGAAAACGGCGTTGTTTCAAATTTGATGAAACACAACGGTTTCAGTGTTAGCGAACCAATGGTTTTTGGTATTGGCAGCGGTTTATTGTTTTGCTATATTCCACTGCTGAAAGTGAACCACGCGCCAGTAATCACTTATCGCGCACTGCCTGGACATATTTTTAAAAAATTTGCAAAACGTACGGGCGTTAAAATGAAGCGCGAAAAATTCAGCAATCCAAAAGATGCAAAAGCGCGTTTGGATGAAAATCTTGCAAAGAATAATCCCGTTGGTTTGCAAGTTGGCGTTTACAATTTGTTGTATTTTCCAGATGAATACCGCTTCCATTTCAATGCCCACAATATGGTGGTTTACGGAAAACAAGACGATAGGTATTTAATCAGTGATCCGGTGATGGAAGATGTTACTTCCCTTTCAGAGAAGGAGCTTGAAAAAGTGCGTTTTGCCAAAGGTGCTTTTGCGCCAAAGGGGCATATGTATTACCCGATTTCTTTTCCCGAAAAGCTGGAATTGGAAAAAGCAATCGTAAAAGGTATTAAAGATACTTGCAAAGCAATGCTTGCGCCAGTTTCGTACGTTGGCGTAAAAGGAATTCATAAAATTGCTGGTTTAATTAGAAAATGGCCGAAGAAAAAAGGTGTTAAAACCGCAAACCATTATTTAGGACAAGTAGTGCGGATGCAGGAAGAAATAGGAACTGGCGGGGGCGGCTTCCGTTATATTTACGCAGCATTTCTGCAGGAAGCCGGTAAGCTTTTAGGCAATGAAAAGTTAATCGAACTTTCAAAAGAAATGACCGAAATAGGCGATCTATGGCGTGATTTTGCTTTGGAAGCATCTCGAATCTACAAAAACCGAAGCGCCCAAACCGACAGTTATAATAAAGTTGCAGATCAATTGGACCATCTTGCCGACTTGGAAAAGGTGTTTTTTAAGAAGTTGAAAAAGGCGGTGTGAAGAAGTTAATGATTATTGAGTTAATTGTTAATAGGAGAAAGATAGTAAAAGTAAAAAAAGATAAAAGTCCCCCTTTGGGGGATTTAGGGGGACAATGATTGAAATAAACAAACTTTCAAAAAAATACAAAGGCGCCGAATATTTTTCGGTAAAAAACCTTGATTTGAAAGTTGAAGAAGGCGAAATCTATGGCCTGCTCGGACCAAACGGCGCGGGAAAAACCACCCTTATTTCCATGCTCACGTCTTTGCTGAAACCCACTTCGGGTACTTTCACAATAAATGGATTGAATTTTAAGGAACACAAAAACCAATTGAAACAGTTGATTGGCATCGTTCCGCAGGAATACGCACTTTACCCGACTCTTACCGCTTTTGAGAATTTAGAATACTTCGGAAGTATGTACGGAATTAAAGGCGAAATTTTAAAAAACTCCATTAACGAACATCTGGAAATAATGGGGCTTTCAAAATTCGCAAATAAAAAAACCGATACGTTTTCCGGTGGAATGAAGCGACGCGTAAATTTGATTGCTGGAATACTTCACCAACCAAAAGTTCTATTTCTTGACGAACCAACCGTAGGCGTGGACGTGCAATCCAAAAACGTGATTATTGACCATTTAAAACTGCTGAACAAACAAGGAACAACCATTGTTTACACCTCCCACCATTTAAACGAAGCCGAATTTTTCTGCACCCACGTAGCCATTATTGACCGCGGTGAAATTATTGTAAAAGGAGTTCCCTCGGAATTGATAAAAAACCAACCCGAAGCCAAAAATCTTGAAGAAGTATTTTTGGCAAAAACCGGCAAAGCTCTTCGTGACCATGCATAAACTTTGGGCTTCCACATATAAGGAAATGCTTTTGCTAGTTCGCGATTTGGGTGGAATAGCGATTCTTTTTATAATGCCTTTATTGCTTTTAATTGTGATTACTTTAGTGCAGGACAGCACCTTCAAAACCATCAGTGATATAAAAATTCCCGTGCTTTTGGTGGACAACGACAAAGGTGAAGTTTCAAAAAACATTATCGAAAATCTCTCCGAATCCAATTCGTTTGAAATTCTTCAGAAATCTTCCGAAGAAGAAGCAAAGGAGGCCGTATTCTCCGGAAAATATCAACTCGCCATCGTGATTCCCGAAAATCTTTCGGCATCGCTTCAAAAGAAAGTGGATCAGAATGTGGAAGGAATTCTGTCCAAATTCGGGTTGGAAGAAGATACTTTGGCGGTTGCAAAAGAAACGATTCCGCAAAAGGAAGTGCGTTTGTATTTTGACCCCGCAACGCAGGTAAGTTTTAAATCTTCCGTGAAAAACGGCATCGATAAAATGATTTCGAAAATTGAAACGCAAAGTATTTACAAAGCGTTTCAAACGGAATTGGGCGAAGACGATGCCGAACCGATTTTCGAAACCGAAAACTTTATCGCCTTTAAGGAAATCCTTCCAACAAAAAACAATGAGGAAATTATTCCGAACTCAGCACAGCACAACGTTCCGGCGTGGACGCTGTTTGCTATTTTCTTCATTATTGTTCCTCTTTCCATCAACCTTTTAAAAGAAAAAAACCAAGGCACTTTTGTCCGTTTGCGCACCACTCCGGTGAGTTATGCTACCGTTCTGGGCGGAAAAACAATCGTTTATCTCGCGGTCTGTCTCGTTCAATTTACACTTATGCTGCTCGTGGGTATTTTTCTTTTTCCCGCCATCGGCCTCCCGGGAGTGGATGTTTCCGGAAAGTTGCCGATGCTATATTTAGTTGCGTTTTTTTCTGGGCTTGCCGCGATAGGATTGGGGTTGCTGATTGGCACCGTAGCAAAAACACAGGAACAGGCAGCGCCGTTTGGCGCAACTTCGGTGGTTATTTTGGCGGCGCTGGGTGGCGTTTGGGTACCCGTTTTCGTAATGCCGAAATTTATGCAGTTTGTTTCCAAAATTTCCCCGATGAACTGGGGCTTGGAAGCGTTTTACGACGTATTTTTAAGAAATGTGGGTTTTGTTAAAATCCTTCCCGAAATTTCGTTATTATTGTTGTTCTTCCTCACCACAATAGTAATAGCAATAATCTATAACCGAAGAAAAAATGCCGTCTGACAACAAAAAAGAAATAAGTTTTACATCAGAAATCCGGGTGCGTTTCACCGAAACAGACCCCTTGGGAATTGTATGGCACGGCAATTATATCCAGTATTTTGAAGACGGTCGCGAGGCTTTTGGGCGTGAGCACGGCATTTCGTATTTGGAACAAAAGGCGAACGGCTATACTTCCCCAATCGTGAAATCATCTTGCGAACACAAGCTGCCTTTGCGTTATGGTGATGTGGCAACCATAAAAACCACGTTTATAGATTCGCCAGCTGCCAAAATGATTTTTCAGTATCGCATCTTCGACCCAAAGGGAAGATTGGTCTGTTTGGGCGAAACCATTCAGGTTTTTTTGAACGAGCAGGGCGAGCTTTCGCTTACAAAACCTGAGTTTTTTGCTAACTGGAAAAAGAAAATGGGACTATAAAAAATGGCTAAAACTTTCGTTTCACATAACAATATTTTGAGCAATCTCGGTTTTGACAGTGAAGCCGTAGTTGAAAATATTTCGAAAGGGAATTCCGGGCTTGAAAAATTTGATGATACTTCCCTTTTGCCCGAACCGTTTTGCGCTTCAATGACTTCTTCTGAAAAGGTAAAAGAAAAATTCACTGAAATTGGCGATATTTCAAAGTTTACGAAACTGGAACAGATGATGATTCTTTCATTGAAAAAGGTCATTGATGCCGCTAATATTCCTTTAAATGAAAAAGTTGGACTTATCATTTCGACCACAAAAGGAAATATTGATGTGCTTGAAAAAGAAAGCAGTTTTCCGAAAAGTCGCGCATATTTAAGCGAATTGGGAAAAACAATCCAAAACTTTTTCGGTTTCAAAAATGAAACGATTGTACTTTCAAATGCCTGTGTATCGGGCGTTTTGGCTATTTCTGTTGCAAAACGTTTCATTTCGGAAAAAAAATATGACCATGTCTTTATAAGCAGTGGCGATTTGGTTACGAAATTTATCCTTTCGGGCTTTCACTCTTTTCAAGCTTTATCGGCAGAGCCCTGCAAACCTTATGATAAAAACCGAACGGGAATCAATCTCGGTGAAGTTTCGGCCAGCGTTTTGGTTACTTCGGAAGAAAAAAATCTTTCAAAAGAAGCCGTTGAAATTTTGGGTGATGCAACCTGCAACGACGCCAACCATATTTCAGGTCCGTCGCGAACGGGCGAAGGGCTTTTCAGAAGTGTAAAATCTGCATTGAAAGAAGCAAATATAAATGCTAATGAAGTGGATTATATTTCCGCACACGGCACCGCCACGCCTTTTAACGACGAGATGGAAGCAATAGCCTTCAACAGATTGGGAATGGAAAATGTTCCACTGAATAGTTTGAAAGGCTATTTTGGCCATACGCTAGGTGCTTCGGGACTTTTGGAAACTATTGTGGGAATGCATTTTATGGAGAAAAATATTCTTTTTTCTTCCAAAGGATTTTCCGACCTTGGGGTCTCAAAAAATATAAATATTATTAAAGAGAATACATCGAAAAAATTGCAAGTATTTTTGAAAACCGCCTCTGGTTTCGGAGGTTGCAACACAGCGGTGATTTTAAGAAAAGTAAACAATTAACCAATCAAAAATGTCAAATTCAACTAAAAAAATGAATGCCGTTGAAGCTTTGGAAGAAGCCCACCGAATAGCCTTTGCACCTTTTGTTTTCCAGGCTTCGGTGTCACTTCGTAAACTTGGAATACTCGATAATATTTTTGACCAGCGCGAAAAGGGCGGCCCCACGGTTGAAGAAATTTCCCAAGACCTTTCCATCACTCCCTATGGCGTAGGGGTACTGTTGGAAATTGCCGAAACCTCAAACATTGTAAGCAAAAATGAAACAAACCAATACGAGCTTACAAAAGTGGGCTATTTTTTAAACTACAATACAACTGCGGGAGTAAATCTCAATTTCGCAAACGATGTTTGCTACAAAGGGCTGTTCCATTTAAACGATTCCATCAAGAATGGCAAACCCGAAGGGTTGAAAGAACTTGGTCAATGGAAGACAATTTATGAGGGCCTTTCCCAACTAAACCCTGTTGAACAGCAATCATGGTTTGATTTTGATCATCATTATTCCGATGATATTTTTGGGGAGGCTTTGGAAAAGATATTTGAAAGAAAACCAAAAACGCTATTTGACGTTGGTGGAAATACAGGCAAGTTTTCCATTAAATGTTGTAAGTACAATGAAGATGTTAACGTGAAAATTGTTGATCTGCCTGGACAGTTGAATATGGCAATGGCAAACGCTGAGCAAAATGGTTTTAAGGAAAGAATTTCTGGACACGCTATCGATTGGCTTTCCGAAAATCCTCAAATTCCTAATGGTGCTGATCTCATCTGGATGTGCCAGTTTTTGGATTGTTTTTCCGAAGATGAAATAGTAAAGATTTTAAGCACCTGCGCAGAATCTATGGATGACGATGCCGAATTGATAATTGTTGAAACCTTTACCGATAGACAGGCCTTTCGCGCTTCGCAATTCATTTTGGAAGCAACTTCACTATATTTTACAGTGCTTGCAAACGGAAATAGTAAAATGTATCCGGCCAGTGTTTTTTTAAGATTGATTGATAAAGCAGGTTTAAAACTTAAGGAAGACATACAGTTAGGTGAATATCACACAATGTTGGTCTGCGAAAAGAAATAATGTTTTGTCTGAAAAGTTCTTCATAAAAAATTATTGCCATATAAAAAACCAGACCGTTTCGGTAAATGGAAAGGCAATTTTTAAGGATGTTCCGATAGCTCTCGGGACAGAAGATTTTTCAACATTTATTAAGAATGCATACAAGTTTTTGAAAACCGATTATTCCAAGTTTTTCAAAATGGATAATCTCAGCAAACTTGCTTTTTTGGCGGCAGATGTTTTGTTGAAAAGTGAATATTTAAATGAAAAAGAAAACAATATCGCCCTAGTTTTTTCAAATAATGCTTCCAGTTTGGATACTGATAGAAAACACCAAGCAGCAATTGAAAATGATGCTGAATATTTCCCCAGTCCGGCGGTTTTTGTTTACACATTGCCAAATATTTGTTTGGGCGAGATAAGTATCAAACACAGGCTGTATTCTGAAAATAGTTTTTTTATCTTTGACCGCTTTAATGCGGAACATTTACAACTGTACGCCAACAGTTTATTGCGAAACAAAAAAGCAGAAAAAGTACTTTGTGGTTGGGTAGATTTTGATGAAAACAACTACGAGGCTTTTCTCTATTTAGTTGGAAGCGAAGGCGAAATAGAACATAACACCGAAGAAATAAATAGATTATACAACAAATTATGAGCGAATTAAAAGAAGAATTGAAAGCAAAAATCATTGAACAACTGAACCTTGAAGACGTTTCAGTGGCTGACATTGCAGATGATGACGCCCTTTTTGGCGACGGATTGGGATTGGATTCCATTGATGCGCTGGAACTTATCGTGATGTTGGACAAAGATTACGGCATCCGCTTGAGCGACCCAAAAGAAGGAAAAAAGATTTTTGAATCTGTACAGGTAATGGCAGATTATATTCAAGAGCACCGCACGAAGTAATTTTGGATGTCAGGCTGAATGTGTCACACTGAGCGCAGTCGAAGTGCAGTCGAAGCCTACTTAACTTATAAAAACCTCTTATTTTTAAATGAGCAAAGGCATAGCCATAACCGGAATGGGTATTATTTCTGCAATTGGCAACAATGTAGCAGAAAACTATGATGCGCTCATAAACGAAAGAAAAGGCATCACCCGCGTTGATAATGTTGAAACCATTCAGCGCGATGAAATTATGGTGGGCGAAGTAAAATTTACCAATAGCGAATTGATTGCCCAACTCGATCTTCCACCAGATAATAATTATTCGCGTACCGCAATGCTCGGCGCAATTGCCGCAAAAGAAGCCATTGCCAGCGCAGGAATCACTGACATCAAAAAATTCAAAACAGGCATCGTTTCCGGAACCAGCGTGGGCGGAATGGATATGACCGAAAAATGTTATTACGAATATCTTACCGAAAAAAAGTTTCAAAAATATATTGAAAGCCACCACGCGGGCGATTCCACACAAAAAATTGCAGAGCAATTGGAAATTGAAGAAAGCTTGGTTACAACAATCAGTACCGCTTGTTCTTCGGCTGCAAATGCAATTATGCTCGGTGCCCGTTTGATAAAATCAGGAAAGCTTGACAGAGTTTTAGTAGGCGGCGCAGACTGCCTTTCAAAATTTACAATCAACGGTTTTAAAACCTTGATGATTTTAAGCGATACCTTCAACACTCCTTTCGACGAAAATCGAAAAGGTTTGAATTTAGGTGAAGCCGCCGCTTTCCTAGTTTTGGAAAGTGATGAAATAGTAAAAGCCGAAAACAGAAAAGTGCTAGCTTACGTAAAAGGCTACGGAAATGCTAACGATGCCTTTCACCAAACTGCCTCTTCGGACAATGGCGATGGCGCGACTTTAGCGATGGAAAAAGCACTGAAAGTTGCAGAATTAAAACCTTCGGAAATAGATTATATCAACGCTCACGGGACTGCCACAGGTAATAACGACCTTTCGGAAGGGCGCGCGATACTTAGGATTTTTGGCGAAGAACTGCCAGAATTCAGTTCAACAAAAGCATATACGGGTCACACTTTGGCAGCCGCTGGAGCAATTGAAGCTGTTTATTCAGTTTTGGCACTTCAAAATAATGTGATTTTTCCCAACTTGAATTTTAAAACCCCGATGAAGGAATTTTCAATAATTCCACAAACGGAATTAAAGAAAAAGGAATTGAAAACGGTACTTTCAAATTCGTTTGGTTTTGGAGGGAATTGTTCGGCAGTAATATTTTCAAAAGAAGCGTAATGAAGAAAGTTTACATAAATAGCATCGCTTCCATTTCACCTCAAAAAACCTTTGACAATACTATTTTTTTGGATGAAATCACCGATTATAATGACACAGTAATTTTTGCCCAAGACCCAGATTATAAACAATATATTCCGCCCGCTGCCGCCCGAAGAATGGCAAAAGGCATAAAAATGGGCGTGGTTGCTTCAAAAATCGCGATGGAAGAAGCGGGAATTGAAACCGTGGATGCCATAATCACTGGCACCGGAATGGGCTGTATGATTGATTCCGAGAAATTTGTGAGTGCTATAATTGATAATAACGAACAATATTTAACGCCAACCTCTTTTATTCAAAGTACACATAATACGGTTGCTGGACAGATTGCTTTGGGAATGGAATGCAAAGCTTATAATTTTACGTATGTGCATTCCGCGATATCTTTTGAATCTGCGTTGCTCGATGCTAAAATGCAACTTGAGAGCGATGAAGCCGAACATGTTTTAGTTGGTGGCGTTGAAGAATTGGGCGAACATACCACAAAAGTACATCGCTTAATAAATCATATAAAACCTGAAGCGGTTGCCATTTCTAAGGTTCTAAATTCAAAAACCGAAGGTGCCGTTTTTAGTGAAGGAACCAACTTTTTCGTAGTTTCAAACGAAAGAAAGGAAAGCTGCTATGCAGAATTGGTTGCCGTGGAAACTTTTAATACACTTCAAAAAGAAAAGGTTTCAGAAACAATTGAAACTTTTTTGAAAGAAAATAATTTGAAAGCTGCCGAAATAGATGTCGTAGTTTTTGGAAACAACGGCGATGTTGATTTTGACGGTTTTTACAATCAACTTTCCGAAGGGATTTTAAGCAAAACCCAACAGGTTTTTTACAAGCATTTGGTGGGCGAAAACAACACTGTTTCTGCGTTTGGGGTTTGGTTGGCTTCAAAAATCTTGAAAACCCAGACTATTCCCGAAATCGTAAAAATCAACAAAATCAATCCTTCTGATATTAAAACGGTTTTGTGCTACAACCAATACCGCGGTCAAAACCACAGTCTTGTTTTGCTGAAAAAATGTTGAGGTTTTATACCATAAACGCACTTGCTTTGGTAGTCTTTTTTGGATTACTACTTGCAGGTTTTTTTGGTGATGTTCCGGCTTGGCTCTATATTTTATTTGTACTTATTTGGATTTTAATTACAGCTATCGGGTCTTTTCAGATTAAATGGAACTATCATTTGCAATCGCTAAATCACAATTTCAAAACTTCAGAAAATCATATTTCAATCACTTTTGACGATGGTCCGAACCCAATATACACGCCAAAAGTTTTATCACTTCTGAAAGAAAATAATGCGAAAGCAACTTTCTTTTTAATAGGAAAAAAAGCTGAAAAGCAACCAGATTTGGTTCGGCAAATTTTGAGTGAAGGCCACGCCATCGGCAATCATTCGTATTCACATTCCAAAAACTTTGGGTTTTTTTCTTCGGAAAATGTCGCTGCTGAATTGAAACGAACCAATTCAATATTAAAGGAAATTACCGGAAAGGAATTAAAACTGTTTCGCCCCCCTTTTGGCGTAACCAATCCGAACATTAAAAAAGCTCTGAAAACTACGGGACATCTGTCTATCGGCTGGAGTAAGCGCAGCTTTGACACGACAAGCCTTTCTGAAAAAAGAATTGTGAAGCGTATTACTTCAAATTTAAAAAAGGGTGATATAATCTTGCTTCACGACAGCAGTGCAAAAACCGTTGCCGTATTGGAACAGTTATTGTTAACTTTGCAACCGCAGAAACTGCAGTCGGTTCCGGTGGATCGTTTGCTCGAAATTGAAGCTTATGCATAATTATCTTTTACTATTAGTTTTTATTGTTATTGGCGGATCAATTCAGGCGCAGGAAACCGCGATGAATGCTTCGGAGATTGTAGCTTTCAAAGAAAAAGTGATCGTTTCGGCAAAAACTACTAAAACCATCAAGACCGATTTTGTGCAATATAAACACCTCGATTTTTTATCGGATGACGTTAAAACATCAGGAAAAATGGTTTTTAAAGCACCCGGTCTAGTGAAGTGGGAATACACAAATCCGTATCAATACAGCGTGATTTTTAAGGAAGACCAACTGCTAATCAACGATGGAGGAACCAAGAGTAAAGTGGATATTGGAAACAGTAAACTCTTTAAAAAACTGAACCAATTGATTGTAAACAGCGTAAAAGGTAATATGTTCAGCGATGCCGATTTTACGGTTACTTTCATCAAATCTCCAAAATATAATAAAGCGGTTTTTGTTCCAAAGGATAAAAAAATTGCGGGTTACATCGCTTCCTTTGAACTGCTTTTCAATAAAGATGATGCGCAAGTTTATGAAGTGAAAATGATAGAGCCGTCGCAAGATTTTACACGCATCGTATTCAGTAACCGTACATTAAATAGTCCTATAAATGATTCGGTTTTTAGCAATTAGTTTTTTGGCAAGTCTCCTTTTGGTTTCGTGTTCATTAAAGACTACGGAAGGTTTACGGCAAGTACACTTCAATAAAACTGTAGTTGAAAACCCATATTTTTCAAATCCTGAAATTGATTATGTTTATAAGGCGAAAATTGAAGTTTACAAGAAAAATTTTGGTGGAATTTTAATCATAAAAAAAACAGGGCCCGAAAGCCATCGAGTGGTGTTTACAACCGAATTTGGCAGCAAACTGTTTGATTTTCAGTTTGAAGGCGATACTTTTACGAAACACTTTATTGTAAAGGATTTGGACAAAAAATTTATTGTCAACATTTTAAAAGATGATTTTAAGCTGCTTGTGAATGAAAAGGCAAAGGTTTTGGCAGTTTATGAATCTGAGAATCAACGAATTTATAAAGCGCAGCGGGAGGATAGATTCAATTTTTATTTTATTGGAGAAGAATCGGAAATACTTCAAAAAATTGTAAACACCTCAAAAACAAAGGAGATAGTGAAGATTAATTTTACTACTTCCGACGGAAAAATTGCGGATACAATCGCCATTAAGCACAGCAATATCAAGCTAACTATAGATTTGGAAAAATTTAAAAAAGAATAATATGCTCATCGAAGGATTATATAAAGTTACCGCCACAGAAAACACTTCAGAAGGAATTTTGGCAAAAGTCCATTTAAACAAGGACCACGCTATTTTTAAAGGCCATTTTCCCGGAAACCCAGTGATGCCGGGTGTTTGTATGATTCAGATCATAAAGGAATTGACTGAGGAAGCAACCGGAAAAAATTTGTTTTTGACAGTTTCGTCAAACATCAAATTTATGGCAATTATCAATCCTGAGAAAAATCCTGATTTACAACTCGCCATTGATATTGCTCAGGAAAACGGGGAGGTGAAAGTGAAAAATACTACGTTATATGACGATACAGTGGCCTTAAAACTCAATGCTACTTTTAAAGTTATTGACTAATGAAATATCTATTTATTATATTTTTTGTTTCATTTATTTCAAATGCACAGGATTTGAAAAAAATTCGTTCAGAATATCCAAAAGCCGTGCAAAATGTTGAAATCACTACTCAACTTGATGGCGAACTTGCAAAAGTAAATCCCTCAAACAAGCCAGTTTTACTTGCTTACAAAGGGGCTGTTTCCACATTGAAAGCAAAATTTGCTAAAGCAAGAAGTGATAAAAAGGAATTTTTTAAAGAGGGAATTTCTTTGATTGAAAGTGCCGTCAAGGCTGATGGTTCCAATATTGAAATCCGTTACATCCGAATGAGTGTGCAGGAAAACTCGCCACGATTTTTGGGGTATCATAAAAACATTGATGAAGACAAAGAATTTATTTTAAAGAATTACAAAACTATTTCTTCCACGGAGTTGAAAGAATTGGTTAAGGATTTTGTTTTAAAATCTGAAAATTTTTCAGAAACTGAAAAAGCTGGATTTTGATTTTTTCCTTTTCTTAAACAAAAGGGATTCTTTAATTCTATTTTAATCCTAAAACTTATATTTGCTTTGCGTCCTCTGTGACTCTGCGGTGCAAATTTACCGCAAAGTCGCAGGGTTCGCTGAGATTAAAATTCCCAAATGGATCAAAAATTACTTTCAGAAAAATTCAAAACCCTGAAATGTTGCGTAATTATTCCCACCTACAATAATTACAAAACCTTGCAGCAGGTCATTGAAGGTGTTTTGATTTATACCAAAGATATAATTGTGGTGAATGATGGTTCTACAGATTCCACTTCTGAAATATTATTACAGTTCCCCCAAATTCAGCAAATAAACCTTTTAAAAAACAAAGGAAAGGGTAATGCGCTGCGCCAAGGGTTTAAGCACGCCGATAGTTTGGGGTATTGCTACGCAATCACTATTGACAGTGACGGACAACATTTTCCTGAAGATATTCCTGCGTTTATCGAAGCTCTGGAAAACGAAGAAAACAAAGAAGTACTGTTCATTGGCGCACGGAATATGACCCAACACGGCGTTCCGAAAAAAAGCAGTTTTGGCAACAAATTCTCCAATTTTTGGTTTTGGGTGGAAACGGGAACACGCCTGCAAGACACACAATCCGGCTTTAGATTGTACCCGCTTTTTGCGATGAAAAAACTGAAATTTTATACCAGAAAATTTGAATTTGAAATTGAAGCGATCGTAAAAGCTGCGTGGAGCGGGATTGAAGTGAAAAACATTCCGATAAAAATACACTACGAGTTGGAAGATCGGATTTCACACTTCCGGCCCTTTAAGGATTTCACCCGCATCAGCATATTGAATACGTGGTTTGTACTTGTTACCTTTCTATATATAAAGCCTCGGAATCTTTTTAGAAAATTAAAAAAAAAAGGATTCACGCGGTTTATAATGGAAGATCTTTTGGGCAGTGATGATTCGGCCGAAAAAAAAGCATTTTCCATCGCACTTGGAGTTTTAATAGGGCTTTCCCCGCTTTGGGGTTTTCATACTGTGGTTGTTATTTTTTTGGCGCTGCTTTTTAATTTGAACAAAGTAATCGCATTTGCATTTTCAAATGTTAGCTTGCCGCCATTTATTCCTTTAATACTTTACTTCAGTCTTAAATTGGGCAGTTGGCTTTTGGGGGAAAGTTTTGTGCTTACCGTGAGTGAAATTGATCCAAGTATTGAGTTGGTAAAATATTTAAAATCCTATATTGTCGGTAGTTTGGTGCTTTCGGTCACCGCAGCAATAGTTTGCGGATTTGCAAGCTACCTATTCTTAACGTTGTTTGAACGTAAAAAGATTTTCGATAATGGGTAAGTGGTTTTTCAAAGTGTATCAATTTTTGCAAAAGAATAAGATTGGCAGTGCTTTGCTGCTTCTTTTGGTGCTTTTCGGGTTGGTGTTTTTGGTTTCCAAAATCCGTTTTGAAGAGGATATTTCAAAATTGATTCCTACAAACAGTGAAAATCAAGACCTTCAAAAAGTACTGAAAACGGTCAATTTTACCGATAAAATTATTGTAAATATCCATCGTAGCGATTCTTCTGAAATTGAAGATTTAACAGAATACGCTTCGGAAATTGTAGATAGCCTCGAAAAAAATTCAACGCAATTTATAAAAAATGTACGCGGAAAAGTAAACGACGGCGATTTACAGCGCACAATGAATTTTGTGTATGAAAATCTGCCGTTGTTCCTGGAAAAGGAGGATTACAAAACCATATCCCAAAAACTTGAAAAGGACAGTATTGTTGCCCGAACGGAGGCTAATTACCGAACGCTGATTTCACCTTCCGGCATTGTTTCAAAAGATATTATTTTAAAAGATCCTTTGGGACTTTCCTTTATTGCTTTAAAAAAATTGCGGCAACTTGGCGTTACGGACGACTTCGTTTTAAAAGATGGGTTTTTGGTAAGCAAGGATGAAAAAAATATCCTGCTTTTTATCACTCCAAAATTCGGAAGTAGTGAAACTGCGGAAAATTCAAAGTTTGCGAAGCAGCTTTATTCACTTCAAAATACATTGAACCAGAAATATTCCGGAAAGGTGAAAAGTGAATATTTTGGCGCGGCATTGATTGCGGTTGCAAATGCACAACAGATTAAAAAAGACATCCAGTTTACCGTGGGCATAGCAATGTCTTTGCTCATTTTGGTCTTTATATTTTTCTACAGGAAAATTTATGTGCCTATTATTCTCTTTGTGCCAACAATTTTTGGCGGGTTGCTTGCCGTGGCGTTGCTTTATTTGATTCGCGAGGAAATTTCAGCTATTTCCCTTGGAATTGGCTCGGTTTTACTGGGCGTGACATTGGATTATTCACTCCACATTTTAACGCACATCCGCAATAATGAAACGCTGGAAAGTCTTTACAAAGACGTAACCGAACCAATTTTAATGAGCAGTTTAACGACTGCTTTGGCGTTTTTGTGTTTGCTGTTTTTAGATTCGCAAGCCTTGCAGGATTTGGGAATTTTTGCTGCCGTAAGCGTTTTGGGCGCTTCGGTTTTTGCACTTTTCTTCATTCCGTTGGTATACAAAAATCCGCTTTCGCAAAAGCAACAAGTGAATATTTTGGATAAAGTTGCAGACTATCCATTTCACAAAAACAAATGGTTGTTGATTGGTTTGGGATTGATTTTGATCGTAAGCATTTTCACATATCAGAAAGTTGAATTTAATAAGGACATTTCAAAACTTAATTATGAACCGGCTGAAATTAAGGCCTCGATGCAGCATTTGGATGAATTGACCGATATTTCCTCAAAGTCAGTCTATCTCGCAACCTACGGAAAGTCTTTGGAAGGTACTTTACAATTGAACGATTCCATCCACGAAAGCTTGGCATTGCTAAAAGAAGAGGGGAAGATCAGCAGCTTTAGTTCCATTGGCGCTCTGGTACATTCGCAACGCGATCAAAGAAAAAATATAGCGGTGTGGAAACAGTTTTGGAGTGAAACCCGAAAGGACAGTCTGGAAACCAATTTGAGTGAAAGCGGGGAAGAGCTGGGCTTCAAACCAACCACTTTCAATAGATTTTACTCTTTGTTGGATGAAAATTTTGAAACACTGAAACCCGAGGATTACCAGCAAATCCCTTCAGTGCTTTTGGAAGATTACATCACAACAGAGACTGATTTCACTACGATTACAACGCTTATAAAACTAGAGGATAGAAATGCTTCAGATATAAAAAATACTTTTAAGAAAATCCCGAATACCATCGTGATTGACCGACAGGAAATGAACGAGACCTTTTTGGGCAATCTTAAAAACGATTTCAACAGCTTGATTGGGTATTGTTTGCTGGCCGTACTTTTAATACTTTTTCTTTTCTTCCGAAGCTTTTCACTAACCTTGGTTACTGCCGCCCCCATATTTCTTACCTGGTTATTAACGCTGGGAATTATGGGACTTTTTCATATACAATTCAACATTTTCAATATAATTATTTCAACCTTCATTTTCGGACTGGGGATCGATTACAGCATTTTTATGACCAAAGGTTTGTTGAAGGAATTGCGCACCGGCGAAAAAGTAATGGTTACTCACAAAACCTCTATTATGCTTTCGGTTTTGACTACCATTCTGGGCGTTGGCGTTTTGGTTTTCGCAAAGCATCCTGCACTGTATTCCATTTCAATTGTTTCAATAATTGGAATATTTTCAGCAATGTTTACTTCGTTTACCGTGCAACCTTTATTGTTTAAGCTTTTCATCGGCAGCTCCAAAAAACGCCCTATCACGTCGCGAATGTTTGTGCATTCTCTATTTTCTTTTGGCTATTTTGGTTTGGGTGGAATCTGTCTTTCCATTTACAGCATCACATTGATGCCGCTGTTTCCCATTAGCAAAAAAATAAAAATGAGCTGGTTTCACAAAGTGATTTCGAGGTTTATGAAATCTGTGCTTTATACCAATCCTTTTGTAAAGAAAAAGGTTATTAACACTACGAATGAAGACTTTTCAAAACCAGCTGTAATTATTGCAAACCACACCTCTTTTCTTGATATTTTGGCAGTTGGTATGTTGCATCCAAAAATTTGTTTTTTGGTGAATGATTGGGTTTATAATTCCCCAGTTTTTGGAAAGGCTGTACAACGTGCCGATTTTTATCCAGTTTCCAGCGGTATTGAAAATAGTTTGAAGCCACTTCAGAAAAAAATAGACCAAGGCTACTCGTTAATGGCCTTTCCGGAAGGAACACGCAGTTTGAGCAACAAAATCAAACGTTTTCACAAAGGGGCGTTTTATTTGGCGAATGAATTTAACTTAGACATTCTTCCGGTGTTAATTCATGGAAACAGTGAAGTGAATCCCAAGGGAAGTTTTATTATAAAGGACGGCAGCATAACCGTTGAAATTTTGCCCAGAATAAAGGCCGATGACGATTCCTTTGGAAAAAACCACACCCAGCAAGCAAAGCAAATAGGAGCGCATTTCAAAAGTGAATTTGCAAAACTTCGCGAAACGATTGAAGGGCCAAAATACTTTCATCAAATTGTTTTGGAAGAATACCGCTATAAAGGTGACGCACTTTGCCGAAATGTAAAAAAGGATTTAAAAGAAAATGCGGAAATATATTTTGAAATTATCCGTCAAGTAGAAAAAAGTGGAAACATTGCGCATATTTCGGAAGATTCGGGGCAACTTGATTTTCTTTTGGCACTGGATGGTCCCGACCGAAAAATTTTCAGTTTTATTGAAGATAACGAAATGCGAACAATACTTCAAAACAGTTATATCACCCAAAAATATGGGAAGTTACACTTTACGGATTCTTTTTCGGACACATTGCATCCAAACATTGAAACCGTAATTGTTTCTTCAGAAAAAATAGCTTCCGAAGTAATTTCGAAACTACCTAAACTTTCCGTGAAAACAATAGTTTTGCTAAAGGAAAACTTTTCCGAACAAACTGAAAATATTCTTACTTTAGGCTATCAAAACGTGTATCGAAATACGAATATTAGTATCTTTAAGCCATCGGGAAACACAGCGAAATGACGGAAAAATATGATGTAGTTATCATCGGCAGTGGCCTGGGCGGGCTGGTTTCGGCGATTATTCTTGCTCGGGAAGGCTATAGTGTTTGTGTGCTTGAAAAAAACCAACAGTTTGGCGGAAACCTTCAGACCTTTGTACGTGACAAAACCATCTTTGACACTGGCGTGCACTACATTGGCGGTCTTTCCGAAGGACAAAATCTGTACAGATATTTTAAGTATTTGGATATTTTGGACGATATCACCCTCAAAAAAATGGACGAGGATGGTTTTGACAGAATAACTTTTGACAATGACCCAAATGAATATCGCCACGCACAAGGTTATGAAAATTTCAAAAAAACACTGCTCGAAGAATTTCCCGATGAAGAGAACGCAATAGATGCTTATTGCCAAAAAATGCAGGATACCTGTAGTTTTTTCCCACTTTACGGTCTCAAACTTGGAAAACCATATTATGAAAACACTTCGCTATTTGAAGTAAAAGCGAAGGAATTTATAGATTCCATAACTGAAAATGAGAAGCTTCGCGCGGTTTTGGGTGGCAGCAATCTGCTTTATGCAGGAGAAGGGGAGCGAACGCCCTTTTATATGCACGCTCTTTCGGTAAATTCATACATTGAAAGTTCATATCGCTGTATTAACGGCGGAAGTCAAATAACGAAAGCCTTGCTTGCCCGTTTTAGAGAAAAGGGCGGAAAGGCCTATAAACGTCACGAGGTGACAAAATTTGAAACTGAGGAAGGGGTAGTTACTGCCGTCCAGACGGCAAACGGGAAAACCATTTACGGCGATATATTTATTTCAAATGTTGATCCAAAAATGACGTTGGAAATGATTGGGCACGATAATTTCAGAAAATCATATACCAGCCGCATTGAAAATATAGAGAGTACCATTGCCGCGTTCAGTCTTTATTTGGTGTTGAAGCCAAATTGTTTTAAATATCTTAACCATAATTACTACCATTTTAAGGATTACCGTTCTATTTGGGACGTTCACAATTATACCGAGGAAAGTTGGCCAGAGGCCTATATGATTTCTATGGGAATTAAAAAGGACATGGCCCAATATGGCGATAATATTACGGTAATGACGTATATGCGTTTTGAGGAAATGGAACCGTGGATTGACACTTTCAACACCGCAGCACAAAAAAATGACCGCGGACAAACTTATGAAGAATTCAAGGCATACAAATCTGAAATAATCATTAAGGAATTGGAGAAAAAGTTTCCAAATCTTCGGGATTGTATAGAGGCCGTTTATTCCTCCACGCCGCTGTCATACCGAGATTACATTGGGTGTAATAAAGGCTCCATGTATGGTTATGTGAAAGATGCCAACAATCCGTTAAAGTCATTCGTTTCGCCTAGAACCAAAATCAAAAATCTGTATTTTACAGGGCAAAGTTTAAATATGCACGGCATTTTGGGCGTTACCATTAGTGGCGTGGTAACATGTTCAGAAATATTGGGGGGCGAATATTTGCTGGATAAAATTTTAAAAGCCACAAAAAAGGAAGAAATTACTTAATATTTTTCGGGGATGGGACATATCAAAACAAGACCGATTGAAAGAGTCCGAAATATTTCAAGAGAGGATTTCATTAAGAATTATTACAAACCACAAAAACCTGTTCTAATTGAGGGGTTGACGGAAGATTGGGCAGCTTTCCAAAAATGGAACTTGGATTACATCCATCAACATGCTGGGGAACAAATCGTGCCACTTTACAACAACGAGCCCACCAAAGGCAAGCAGAATTCCGCCGAGCCAGCAACAGAAATGAAAATGGCGGATTATATTGAACTGATAAAAACACAACCAACTGACCTGCGTATTTTCTTTTACGATCTAAAAGTGAAGCTTCCAGAACTGCTGAAAGATTTTGAATATCCAGATATTGGACTAAAATTCTTCAAGCGTCTTCCTGTGCTATTCTTTGGTGGTGAAGGCTCCAAAGTACTGCCGCATTACGATATGGACTTGGCAGATTTGGTACATTTTCACTTTCATGGCACCAAAAGCGTGACACTTTTTTCACCCGAGCAAACAAAGTACCTGTATAAAATTCCATTTGCCGTTCACAATTTGGAAACTATAGATTTGGACAATCCAGACTTTGAAAAATATCCTGCATTGCAATATTTGGAAGGTCTTCACGCTACAATGAAACACGGCGATGCACTTTATATGCCAAGCGGTTATTGGCATTACATAAAATATTTGGACGGTGGTTTTTCGATGACGCTTCGGGCATTTCCAAGACATTTGGTGCGTTTGGGAAATATGCTTTACAACGTTTTCCTAATGCGACATTTTGAAAACATTATGCGGAAATCCTTTGGGCAGAAATGGATTGATTATAAAGAAAATCAAACACTTTCAAAAACCAATAATCGCGCAGCGAAGCTGAAAAAACAAGCCAGTTAAGATGAAATATTTGGAAAAATTATTCGCTCTTGCGTTTTTATTGATTTTTCTGAATTCATGTGGAGTTTCCAAATCCATCCACAATAGGCCAGATGTTAGTGGTTACGATGCTAAAATTCCCGAAAAAGTAAAAATAAACGATTCCACTTTTGTTGCGGGAGACAATTTTCTTTTGAAAAACAAACAAGGCCAATGGGAACTTTATGTGGAAGGCAACCCGTTACAAATTGGCAAAATCACTGGAAGTCTTACCCAAGAATTAATGCAGAAACAGGAAGCTATTTTTTTCAATAAAGTGGAAGATTTGGTGCCTTCAAAAACACAGCAATATTTGCTTCGGAAATTTTTGGCGTGGTACAACCGAAAAATATATCTACACATTCCCGAAGAATACAAGGCCGAAATTTATGGGCTTTCGCAGTTTTCATCCTCAAATTTTAGTGAGATTGGCGAGCCGTATTTAAGATTACTTTATTTACATGGCGCACACGATATTGGCCACGCAATGCAGGATTTGATGCTTGTAGGCTGTTCTTCTTTCGCCGTTTGGGGCGATAAAACTGAAGATGGCGAATTGCTAATCGGGAGAAATTTCGACTTTTACGCAGGCGACGATTTTGCGAAGGAAAAAATAATTGCTTTTGTAAATCCTTCCGAAGGGCATAAATTTATGTCAGTCACTTGGGGCGGAATGATGGGCGTGGTTTCGGGAATGAACGACCAAGGATTGACAGTCACAATAAATGCAGGAAAATCTGAGATTCCTCTAGTTGCAAAAACGCCGATTTCAATCGTAACCCGTGAGATTTTACAATACGCTTCAACTATTGAAGAGGCCGTTGCCATTGCAAAAAAGCGTGAAGTTTTTGTTTCCGAAGCTATTTTTGTGGGCAGCGCAAAAGATAAGAAAGCGGCGATTATTGAAGTGGCGCCGGATAATTTCGGCGTTTATGAAGTTGAAAATACCGATGAACTTATTTGCAGCAACCACTTCCAAAGTGAGGCTTATAAAAACGACGAACGAAATTTGAAATGGATTGAAGAAAGCCACTCGATGTACCGTTTTGAAAGAATGGAAGAATTGATTTCAGAAGACAAAAAACTGAATGTTAATGATGCAGTTGCCATTCTTCGGAATAAAAAAGGATTGGACGACAAAGAAATTGGTTTTGGCAATGAAAAAGCATTAAACCAACTTTTGGCGCACCACGGCATTGTTTTTAAACCCGAAAGCCGAAAGGTTTGGGTTTCTTCCAATCCGTATCAGTTGGGCGAATTTGTAGAATATGATTTAGATGAAGTTTTTGCAAATAGACAAGGAAATCCGGCAACTAAAACCATTTCAAATTCAAAAGGAAACATTTCCGAAGATCCTTTTGTGCATTCAAAAGAATATAAAGATTACGAAGAATACCGAGTTTTGGAGCGGGAAGTGGAAGCGGCAATTGAAAATAAGGAAACTATTTCAGCAGAAAAACTTGCCGCATTGCAACAAAAAAATCCTGAGTATTGGAAAGCTTATTATTTAACGGGAAAGTATTACTTTGAAAAAAATTATAATGCCGCCTCGAAAATTGCTTTTGAAAAGGCTTTGACGAAAGAAATTACAACCGTTCCGGATAAAGAAAAGATAGAACATTATTTAAAAAAATTAGGAGAATGATTCCAGAGATAGAGAAAGCTTCAACAGCAGAAATTAAAACATTTCAAGAAGAAAAATTGAAAAAGACTCTTCAATATTTGGATGAAAATTCTCCTTTCTATAAACGCTTTTTCAAAGAGAGCAACATTCGGATTTCAGAAATAAAAACGTTGGAAGATATTCAAAAAATTCCAGTTACAACAAAAGACCACCTTCAACAATTTAATGACGATTTTATCTGTGTCCCAAAATCTGAAATCATCGATTATGTAACCACTTCGGGTACATTGGGCGATCCAGTAACTTTTGCGCTAACCGATAATGATTTGGAACGTTTGGCATATAATGAAGCGATTTCCTTTGCGTGTTGTGGCATTGGGAAACAAGATACTTTACAGTTAATGACGACAATGGACCGCCGTTTTATGGCCGGGTTGGCGTATTTTTTGGGCGCTCGTAAATTGGGCTCGGGTATTATCCGCGTGGGTTCGGGCATTCCGGAATTGCAGTGGGATTCTATTTTAAAGTTTAAGCCAACCTATTTAATTACGGTTCCGTCTTTTCTTTTGAAGTTAATTGAATATGCGCAACAGCACGAAATAGATTTAAAAAATACGGGCGTAAAAGCTGCAATCTGCATAGGCGAACCCATCCGCGAACAGGATTTTTCACTGAACATTTTGGCAAAAAAAATAAAAAAGGATTGGGACATCGAACTCTTTTCAACCTATGCCTCCACCGAAATGAGCACGGCCTTCAACGAATGTGAAATTCACAACGGTGGCCACCACCATCCAGAACTCATAATCGCTGAAATTTTGGATGACAATAATTTGCCGGTTTCCGAAGGGGAAGTGGGCGAGTTGACCATAACAACTTTGGGTGTAGAGGCCATGCCTTTGCTACGTTTTAAAACGGGCGATATGGTTCAAGCTTATAATGAACCTTGCAAATGTGGCAGAAATACCCTGCGTTTAGGGCCGGTTGTAGGCCGAAAAAAGCAGATGATTAAATATAAAGGTACAACCTTGTATCCGCCTGCGATGTATAATATTCTGAACGATTTTTCGGGAATAGAAAGCTATGTGATTGAAATTTTCCACAACGAACTTGGCACCGATGAAATTTTGATTAAAATAGCTTCGGAAAAAATTTCTGAGGATTTATTATTGGAAATAAAGGACCATTTCCGCGCAAAACTTCGTGTTGCGCCAAAGATTGAATTTGCTTCTTCTGAAGAAATAGAATCACTGCGTTTTCCGCCCCTAAGTAGAAAACCTATCGATTTAATCGATAGAAGGGCATAAAATTATTCCTCAATCGGGACACTTTCACTCATTAGCTTCCAAGTGAATTTTTTCTCACTTTTCCGATCCATAACAAAAACTGAATAGTAACGCAATAGTAGTGTGCTGTCTTCTGGATTGTTCCTTATTGGGACCAATGTATCGGTCATATTGCTTTTGTGAATGTTAAAGCGTTTCACGGGTTGTTTCCAAAGGGAGTCTTTCCAGACGAAAACATAGTATTCGTTAAAATTTGTATCCTTCAATTTTGCGTTTACCAATAAAACGTCGTTTTGAAAATTCTTAAGTTTTATAAGATGCAAGTGAGCGCCGATGCTTTCGGGTATAGTTAGTTCGGGCAGCAGTTCATTTTCAAAACCAATCAAAGTTTTTTCGGTTGAAGTATCCATTTCTTTTACAAAAGCATAAATAGAGTCTTTATTTCCAATAAAATCAGCTCTAATGGCACCTTCGGGCGGCGGCGGTTCTTCATTTATAACAACTGGGTTTTCATCAATGATAATCTCTGTCGCAGGCTGATTTCCATCCCCAAGCTTCTTACAGCTCAGTAAAAGAAACACTGTTGCGAGAAACAAATACTTCATTTAAATTTTGAAAGTAATCACTGGCATATTGGCGTGGTTTACCATATCTTCACTAATGCTGCCATTAAAGAAATGTGATATTCCTTTGCGGCCGTGGGTGCCCATCCCTATAAGTTGTGCATTAATGTGCTTTGCAAAGTTGAGAATGCCTTTTTCTACAGAAGTATCATTATATATATTTAATGTGTAGTTTTCAACGCCCATACCTCTTACAAAGTTTTCCATTATGTTTTGCGCTTGCACAGAAGTTTTAAAATCTGCGGGTGTGTTTACAAAAAGTAAATGCATTTTTGCCCCAAGTTTTTTTGCAAATTTTTGTGCCTTGTCCAATGCCCCACGGCCTTCTTCTGAAAAATCTGTAGCGAATACAAAATCCGTAACGTTGAATTGTTCATGATTGTTTTTAATTACCAGCACCGGTATTTTGGAAGTTCTGACTACTTTCTCAGTATTGCTTCCTACAAACATCTCCTTAAAGCCGCTGGCTCCACTGGAGCCCATAACAATTAAATCTATTTTGTTTTTTTTGCAAGCTTCTTCAATATCCTCATAAATTTCGTTGTGGCCAATGGCTTCATTTACCGTAGTTCCTTTCAGATACGGTTTTGCGCGCATTTCACTAAAACGTTTTTCAGCCAATTTTATAAAATACAGCGATTCCGGAAGCGTCCCTGAATCACTTGAAGTGGCCAAATGCAACGGCATTTCCATAGAATGGAGAACGAATATTTCACTTTTATGCCTTTCGGCGAATTTCAGAGCTACTTTCAAAGCATTTTCAGCTTGCTCGGAAAAGTCGGTTGGGACGAGGATACGTTTCATAAAATTGATCGGTTTTGTGTGTTTTTGGAAGCATTAAAGTACAAAAATAAATCGTTTGCGCTTGGTTTTTATAATATTAAAAAATGTAGTATATTTGCACCGAATTTGATACGAAACTATCTGAGGGGACTAAAGTCCCCTCTTTTTATAGCTTAAAATGATGCGTGAAAAAGTAGCAGAACTGCTGGAAAATGCGCTGGAAGAAAACAAATCACTGTTTTTGATCGACCTAAATATTTCTGAAGACAACCAAATACGGGTCATCCTGGACGGCGATAAAGGCGTTACGGTAGAAGATTGCATAGCGGTTAGCCGTGCCATAGAGCACAATCTGGACCGCGAGGAGTATGATTTTTCTTTGGAAGTAATGTCCGCAGGTGTTTCAGAACCATTGACATTGCCTAGACAGTACAAAAAAAATATAGGCAGAAATTTAAAGATTAAAACCAAAGACGGAGAAAAAATTGAAGGCGAATTAACCGCCGTAACAGAAGACAGCTTTACCCTAAAATGGTCTGCGCGCGAGCCCAAGCCTATTGGAAAGGGAAAAGTTACCGTTCAAAAAGAGGCAACCTTGCCCTACAAAGATATTATGGAAGCAAAAGTGATGATAACATTTTAATTGATATGGAAAACTTAGCACTAATCGAATCTTTTTCGGAATTTAAGGACGATAAACAAATAGACAGGGTAACGCTTATGGCGATACTTGAAGAAGTTTTCAGAAATGCCCTGAAAAAAAAGTACGGGAGCGATGATAACTTTGATATTATTGTAAACCCAGACAAGGGCGATCTTGAAATATGGAGAAACCGCATAGTAGTGGCCGATGGGGAAGTGGAAGACCCGAACGAGGAAATTTCATTGAGCGCTGCCCGAAAAATTGAGCCCGATTTTGAGATCGGCGAGGATGTTTCGGAAGAAGTAAAACTTATTGACCTTGGTCGCCGTTCCATTTTGGCATTGCGCCAAAACCTTATTTCAAAAATCCACGAGCACGACAATACTATCATTTACAAGCAGTTTAAGGATCTTGAAGGAGAAATTTACACTGCCGAAGTTCACCACATCCGTCACCGTGCCGTTATTCTCTTGGACGATGAGGGCAATGAAATAATTCTTCCGAAGGAAAAACAAATTCCTTCAGATTTTTTCAGAAAAGGAGACAACGTGCGTGGAATTATTGAAAGCGTTGATTTGAAAGGAAATAAGCCGACCATTATTATGAGCCGCGCCAATCCGGTTTTCCTTGAAAAACTCTTCGAACAGGAAATCCCAGAGGTTTTTGATGGATTAATTACCGTAAAAAAGGTAGTGCGTATCCCTGGCGAAAAAGCAAAAGTAGCCGTAGATTCTTACGATGACCGTATTGATCCCGTAGGTGCCTGTGTGGGTATGAAAGGTTCCCGAATCCACGGCATCGTTCGTGAGTTGGGCAATGAAAATATTGACGTTATCAATTACACAAACAACCTGAACCTTTACATAACGCGTGCTTTGAGCCCCGCAAAAGTAACTTCCATCAAGATTGACGAAGAGAAAAAACGTGCTGAAGTTATTCTTCGCCCAGAAGAAGTAAGTAAGGCTATAGGCCGCGGCGGACACAACATTCGTCTTGCCGGTCAGTTAACAGGGTATGAAATAGATGTACTTCGCGAAGGGGCAGAAGAAGACGTAGAGTTGAGCGAATTCTCCGATGAAATAGAAGGCTGGATCATCGAGGAATTCCACAAAATAGGTTTAGATACCGCCAAAAGCGTATTGGAGCACGACATCAATGATCTGGTAAAACGCACCGATCTGGAGGAGGAAACAATCCGCGACGTTATAAATATATTAAAAGAAGAATTTGAAGAGTAGTTGAAACTTTAACTACTTTTATACAAATTTTTTAAAAAGACAAAACAGGAAAAAGCATTTATGGCTGAAGTAAAAACGAAAAGACTAAGTCAGGTATTACGTGAGTTCAACATCTCGTTGGATCGTGCCGTGGAATTTTTGAGTTCCAAGGGGTTCGATGTGGACGCAAGTCCCAATACCAAAATAACGGGTGAAGAATACGAAGTCCTTTTTGAAGAGTTTGAAACCGACAAAAGTAAAAAAGTAGCTTCCAAGGAAGTAGGCGAAGAAAAACGCAAAGAAAAAGAAGAACTTCGTTTAGAGCGCGAGCGCGAAATGGAGGAGAAACAGAAGAAAGAAGAATCTTCGCGCGTAATAAAAGCGGAAGCAAAACTTGATGGTCCAAAACAGGTAGGTAAAATTGACCTGGATACAAAAAAAGCCAAAAAGGAAGAACCTAAAGAAACAGAGAAGCCTGTTGAGACCAAAAAAGAAGAAAAGCCAGAGGTTGTTGTTGAAAAACCCAAGGTAGAGAAAAAAGAAACGGAAGAAACAAAGCCTGTTGCTCCTGTTAAGGAAGAAAAGGAGAAAAAAGAAGAAAAGCCTGCCGTTAAAGAGACTCCAGTTATAAAAGAGGAGCCCAAGGAAGAAACCTCCAAAGAGTCAGATACCGTTACAACCCAATATCGTAAACTTGATGGGCCGAATTTTACGGGTCAAAAGATAGATCTTACCCAGTTCAAAAAACCCGAAAAGAAAAAAGAGGCCAAGTCTGATGATAAAAAAGACAAAAAAGGCAAAAGGCGCCGTATAAGCAAAGAAACCAACAAAGGTGGTGGTAATAACTTTAAAGACAATCGCGGAACTGGCAGAAAGGGCCGAAGCAGCACTCCAAAAGAAGAGCCGAGCGAGGAAGAAGTGCAAAAGCAAGTACGTGAAACCTTAGAGAAACTTCAAGGGAAATCGTCAAAAGGTAAAGGAGCCAAGTACCGTCGTGAAAAAAGAGATACGCACCGTCAAAAATCCGAAGACGAGCTTGCACAGCAGGAAGCAGACAGCAAACTTATTAAAGTTACAGAGTTTGTAACTGCTAATGAAATGGCAACGATGATGGATGTTCCCGTTACCAAAATTATTTCGGCCTGTATGAGCTTAGGAATGATGGTTACCATGAACCAGCGTCTTGATGCCGAAACCTTAAGCATTGTTGCTGAAGAATTTGGTTATGAAGTGGAATTTGTAACAGCTGACATTGAAGAATCTATAGATCGAGAAGTTGATGCTCCAGAAGATCTTGAGCCACGTGCGCCGATTGTTACCGTAATGGGTCACGTTGATCACGGTAAAACTTCACTTTTGGATTACATCCGTAAGGAAAATGTTATTGCCGGTGAGTCCGGTGGAATTACCCAGCACATTGGAGCCTACGGCGTTGAACTGGAAGGGGGGCAAAAAATAGCATTCCTTGATACTCCTGGTCACGAAGCGTTTACAGCAATGCGTGCCCGTGGAGCCCAAGTTACCGATCTTGCAATTATTGTGGTTGCAGCAGATGATGATATTATGCCGCAAACCAAGGAAGCCATTAGCCACGCACAAGCAGCGAGTGTTCCAATAGTTTTCGCAATAAATAAAATAGATAAGCCCAACGCAAATCCAGATAAAATAAAAGAAGGACTTGCCAATATGAACCTTTTGGTTGAAGATTGGGGTGGAAAGATACAGTCGCATGACATTTCAGCAAAAACTGGAGATGGCGTAAAGGAGTTACTTGAAAAAGTGCTGCTTGAAGCGGAATTACTTGAGCTAACGGCAAATCCAAATCGCCAAGCAAATGGTACCGTGGTAGAAGCGTTCCTCGATAAAGGTCGTGGGTATGTTTCAACAGTTCTTGTGCAAGGCGGTACTTTAAAAGTAGGTGATTACGTTCTTGCAGGCCAGCACAGCGGAAAAGTTAAGGCAATGCAGGATGAGCGAGGAAATAATGTGAAAGAGGCCGGGCCATCAACACCAGTTTCAGTACTTGGTTTAGACGGTGCGCCACAAGCGGGTGATAAATTTAATGTATTTGAAGACGAGCGTGAAGCAAAAGCTATTGCTACCAAACGAACTCAATTACAGCGAGAGCAGTCTGTAAGAACACAGCGCCATATTACGCTTGACGAAATTGGAAGACGTATCGCCCTTGGTGATTTCAAGGAATTGAACATTATCCTTAAAGGTGACGTTGATGGTTCTGTGGAAGCTTTGACAGATTCATTATTGAAACTTTCCACAGAAGAAATTCAAGTTAATATAATCCACAAAGCAGTGGGGCCTATTACCGAAAGTGATGTGCTTCTCGCTTCGGCTTCTGATGCAATTATTATTGGTTTCAACGTACGTCCAATGGGCAATGCACGTCAAATTGCAGATAAGGAAGAAATAGACATCCGTACCTATTCCATCATTTATGACGCTATTAATGACGTGAAAGATGCAATGGAAGGGATGCTTTCTCCAGAAATGAAAGAAGAAATTACCGGTACTGCTGAAATTCGTGAGACTTTCAAAATCTCGAAAGTTGGTACAATTGCGGGATGTATGGTATTAACAGGAAAAATATTCCGAAGCTCCAACATTCGCCTGATCCGTGAGGGAGTAGTGGTTTACACTGGAGAACTTGCTTCTTTAAAACGTTTTAAAGATGACGTGAAAGAAGTTTCGAAAGGGTATGATTGTGGTATTCAAATTAAGAACTACAACGACATTTATGAGAATGATGTTATTGAAGCTTTCCAGGAAGTAGCTGTGAAGAAAAAGCTGAAATAATTCAAAAATCAAATAATTTGCAGAGCGCCTTGAAAATTATTTTTCAGGGCGTTTTTATTTTCTTCTTTCGGGTTTTAGTATAAACGCCGAAGAAAAGCTTTTCTGAATTTCAAGAAGTGCTCTCTCTGCTTCAATCCTGGAGGCAAAATTTCCTGCCCAGACTTTATAGTTTGGGGTTTCATATTCAATCGAGGCGGGCCAGTTGCCATAGCTACCACGGTATTTTCTTAACATTTGGTTTGCCTTGTCCAGTTCGCCATAATATAGCTGGATGGTATAACCATCAGAAAGCTTATTTTCCTTTTCCAAATCTTTTTTCAGTTCCAGGAGTTGGGTTATTTTTGGATCTGTATTTATGTTTAATGAGGCGCTTTGCCCAAAGCTTTTACCGCAATAGAAGCTCATTAATATGCTGGCAATAATTATTTTGGAATAGGTTTGTAAATTCATCTGCTTATTTCTTTAAGTGCAAAGGTAAAACTTAATAACTGTGTAGGTCATTAAAATATTATTTAGAACAAATATAAATTAATAGTTAACACTTTGTTTGCATTTTCAAAATCGACTTTATAATGTACTTTTGCTGCTTTATTTGTGGTTCAGAATGAGCATTAAGGTTACATTTGTTTGTAACCAATTCTGTACCAAACTATCGACCATAATTTAACCATTAGTATGAAATGGGCGCAATAAGAAATTTCGAGACCAGCCGAAATAACTTGTAAGCTAATTCCATCTAATCAATAAAAAACTATATAATCAACAGATGAAAAAGGTGAATTTTATACATCTACGCTCAAAATTGCCACTTCTTTTGTTAGTGTTTTTACTAACTTTTTCAACTACCATATATTCCCAGGATGCTCCTGCTGAGACTCCAACTGAAGCTTCTGCGGGTGTTGCTACTGGTGCTGGAGGTGATGCTGCCGCAGGCGAGGCTTTGTTTAAAGCCAATTGTGCTGCTTGCCATAAATTGGATAAAAAAGCAGTTGGCCCGGCGCTTAGAGGTGTTGGTGAAAAGTTTGATCGAGACTGGCTTTACAAGTGGATCCACAATAGCCAGGCTCTTATTGCTGCTGGAGATGCTCAGGCGGTAAAACTTTTTGAGGAAAATAATAAAGCTGTAATGACGGCGTTCCCTGCGCTATCTGAAACAGATATTGACGATATTCTTGCCTATACCGATCAGCCAAAAGCTGAACCCGTGGCTGCAGCAGGAGCTGAAACTGCAACTTCAAATGCTGGTAATGACGGGGGCTCTGTGTCTAATTCCATAGTAATTGCTGCTCTAGCGCTTATTTTCTTGTTACTGGTTATTATGCTGTTCTTGGTTACCAATACATTGAAAAGAATTGCTGAGGCAAATGGAGTGGTATATGAAGAAAAAGAAAAACGCACCCCGATTTGGAAGGCTTTTGTTCAAAACCAATTTTTAGTGTTGGTCTTTTCAATATTTCTATTGCTTTCTGCAGGGTATTTTGCATATGGTTATATGATGCAAGTAGGCGTAGACCAGGGATATGCCCCGGTTCAGCCTATACACTATTCACATAAAATTCACGCAGGCGATAATCAGATAGATTGTAATTTCTGCCACAGTTCCGCAAGAAAAAGTAAGCATTCGGGAATTCCTTCCTTGAACGTTTGTATGAACTGTCACAAAAATATTTCAGAAGTGGCCCCGGAAACAGCTACGGAAGAGTATTCAAAAGAATTCTACGATGGCGAGATTGCCAAGCTGTATAAGGCCGTAGGTTGGGATCCTGCTGAGCAAAAGTATACAGGTAAGACAGAGCCTGTTAAATGGGTTCGTATCCATAATTTGCCAGATTTCGCATATTTTAATCACTCGCAGCACGTAACAGTGGCCGGAATTGCTTGCCAGACCTGTCACGGAGAAATTCAAGAAATGGAAATTGTTGAACAATTTGCGCCACTCACAATGGGATGGTGTATTAATTGTCACCGAGAAACTAATGTAAACTTGGCGACCAATGAATATTACGCCAAGATACACGAAGAGCTTTCAAAGAAATATGGTGTTGAGAAACTAACTATCGCCGAAATGGGTGGATTGGAATGCGGAAAATGTCATTATTAATAAAATTTTAAAGGAAAATTACAGATAGCAATATGGCATCAAACAAGAAATACTGGAAAAGTGTTGAAGAGCTGAAAGAAGACAGCACAATTGTGAAGGCGCTACAGGACAATGAGTTTGTAACCGAAATACCTACAGACGAGTTTCTTGGCGATAAGGAAGCATTGGAATCTTCTTCAACTACGCGTCGTGATTTTTTAAAGTATGTAGGCTTTACTACGGCAGCTGCAACTTTGGCCGCCTGTGAAGGTCCTGTGGTTAAATCTATCCCGTACGTAGTTCAGCCCGATGAAATTGTTCCCGGAGTTGCAAACTATTATGCTTCTACAATGGCCGATGGTTTTGATTTTGCCAATGTTTTGGTAAAAACTCGCGAAGGACGTCCCATTAAGATTGAAAGAAATGATTTAGCAGTGAATGGAGGAAGCGCAAATGCAAGAGTGCATGCTTCTGTACTATCATTGTACGATAAAAACAGATTGACAGGGCCAATGCTAGATGGCGCTGCTGTTACATGGCCAGAATTTGATACGGCTGTTGCCCAGAAAATGAATGAAATGGCAGGAAAAGACATTGTGTTGCTTACGCAAACTTTCGCCAGCCCTTCAACATCAAAGTTAATTTCTGAATTTACTGCCAAGTATCCAAACGTTCGCCACGTTGTTTATGATGCAGTTTCATGCTCAGGAGCTTTGGACGCTTTTCAAAATAAATACGGAACCCGAGCACTGCCTGATTACGATTTTTCAAAAGCTGAAGTGATTGTTTCCGTCGGGGCAGATTTCTTAGGAGATTGGCAGGGTGGGAGCTATAGCAAAGGCTATGCGCAAGGACGTATTCCGAAAAACGGAAAAATGTCGCGCCATATTCAGTTTGAGGCTAACTTGACACTTACTGGCGGAAAAGCTGACAAACGCGTGCCGGCCACACCTTCTCAACAAGTAGAAATTTTAAAAGCATTGACCGGTGGAAGTGCTTCAGGCTTGCCCGCAAATATTGCAGATGCAGTTGCCAAAGCTAAAGCACAACTCCAGAAAGCGGGAAGCAAAGCTTTGTTGGTTACAAATTTACCAGACGTTGCATCTCAAACACTAGCGTTAAATTTTAATGCTAATAGTGAGGCAATAGATGTAAATAGGCCATTGCTTACCAGACAGGCGAGCAATAGCGAAGTGATGAACGTAGTGAATGGTGTAATTTCAGGAAGCATCAAAGGTTTAATCACTGTAGGGGTTGATCCTGTTTATTCATTGCCAAACGCAACAGAATTTGCAGAAGGTTACCAAAAGTTAGAAATGAGCCTTGCATTTGCTATGAAGCAAGATGCAACCGCCTCTTTAGCAAAAATGGTTGCCGCAACGCCCCATTATTTAGAGTCTTGGGGTGATGCACAAATTAAAAAAGGAACTTATAGTCTTACTCAACCTACTATCCGTCCGTTGTTCAATACACGACAATTTCAAGATAGTATTTTGCAGTGGACCGGTAATACACAAAATTATTACGACTACTTAAAAGAAACTTGGACTAGTTCTGTTTTAGCAGGGGGTTCATGGAGCCAAGCACTTCACGATGGTTTTCTTGCCAGTGATGTTGAAGTGACAATGGAGCAAGTAAATGCCGCTGCAGAAGGAGCTGGTGTAATAGAGGAAGGTACTTCAAACGGTGCACTATCATTCCTTTCGCAAGAAGGGGGGTATGATCTTACTCTCTATACTTCAGTTGGGTTAGGAGATGGTCAACAAGCAAACAACCCTTGGTTGCAGGAATTGCCAGATCCAATTACAAGAGCGTCTTGGGACAATTATCTTACTGTTTCTGCTGCAGATGCAGAAGCTTTAGATCTTGTTAATGAGCATGTTTCTAATGGGGCTTTAAACGGTAGCTATGTGAATATTAAACTTGGCAATGTTGTAGTAGAAAACGTTCCTGTAATCATTCAGCCAGGACAGGCCAAAGGCTCTGTTGGTTTGGCTTTAGGTTATGGTAAAAAAGCTGCAATTCAAGAGGAGATGCAAACAGGTGTAAACGCTTATCCTTTATATCAGAACTTCTCCAATATTCAAAAAGTAACTATTGAAAAGGCTAGCGGTATGCACGAGTTTGCTTGTGTACAGCTGCAAAGCACCATGGCCGGACGTAGTGAGGATATTATTAAGGAAACAACCCTTGAGATTTTCAACACTAAAGATAAATCAGTTTGGAACTCTATTCCTGTGACGGATTACGATCACAGTCCAATTTCTGTTCGAGATAAAAAGGCAGATATATGGAGCCCTTTTGAAGACACCGTGGGCCACCACTTCAATCTTTCCATAGATTTGAACGCTTGTACGGGCTGTGGCGCTTGCGTTATTGCTTGTCACGCAGAAAATAACGTTCCTGTTGTTGGTAAAGAAGAAGTAAGAAAGTTCCGGGACATGCACTGGTTGCGCATTGACAGATATTATTCTGCTGGAGAATCTTTCAAAGAAGAAATTGAAACCCTTGAAAACCTTCCTGCTTTTGATTCCTATAAAGTGGTTGAGGTTCCAGCATACGAAAACCCTCAAGTAGCATTTCAGCCTGTAATGTGCCAGCACTGTAACCATGCGCCTTGCGAAACTGTTTGTCCAGTAGCGGCAACATCACATGGTCGCCAAGGACAAAACCAAATGGCTTACAACCGTTGTGTGGGTACGCGTTACTGTGCAAACAACTGTCCATATAAGGTTCGTCGTTTCAACTGGTTCTTGTATGCAGAGAATGATGCATTTGATTTCAATATGAATAATGACTTAGGAAGAATGGTTCTTAATCCAGACGTGAACGTGCGTTCGCGTGGGGTTATGGAAAAATGTTCACTTTGTATACAAATGACCCAAAAAACTATACTTGACGCAAAACGTGACGGAAGACCTGTGAAAGACGGTGAATTCCAAACAGCTTGTGCAAACGCTTGTGAAACCGGCGCAATGGTATTTGGGGATGTAAATGATAAAGATTCTGAAGTATTAAAGCTTAAAGGAAATGACCGCATGTACCACCTATTAGAGAATGTAGGTACAAAGCCAAATGTTTTCTATCATGCCATTATCAAAAACACTTCAGAAGCATAAAAATTAATAAAAAACCAATTATTTAAGAATTAAATATGTCGTCACACTACGAAGCACCTATTAGAGAGCCGTTGGTTCTGGGAGAGAAGTCCTATCATGACATCAGTGTAGATGTTGGGGCACCCGTTCTGGGAAAGGCCAATAAATCTTGGTGGATAGTTTTTACCATTGCCCTAGTAGCATTTTTATGGGGACTGGGTTGTATTATTTATACAGTCTCAACCGGAATTGGAGTCTGGGGATTGAACAAAACCATTGGCTGGGCTTGGGATATCACAAACTTTGTTTGGTGGGTAGGTATTGGTCACGCTGGAACACTTATTTCGGCGGTATTACTACTTTTCCGTCAAAAATGGAGAATGGCTGTTAACCGCTCTGCTGAAGCGATGACCATTTTTGCAGTAGTGCAAGCAGGTTTATTCCCTATTATCCACATGGGGCGACCATGGTTGGCGTATTGGGTACTTCCTATTCCAAACCAATTTGGATCACTATGGGTAAACTTTAACTCACCATTGCTTTGGGACGTATTTGCAATTTCAACATACCTTTCGGTATCCCTTGTATTCTGGTGGACCGGATTACTTCCAGATTTTGCAATGATTCGCGACAGGACTACTAGCCCTTTTCAGAAAAAAATATATGGCATCCTAAGTTTTGGATGGAGTGGCCGTGTAAAAGACTGGCAACGTTTTGAAGAAGTATCACTTGTTTTGGCAGGTTTGGCAACGCCACTGGTACTTTCGGTACATACAATTGTATCTTTTGACTTTGCTACTTCGGTAGTTCCCGGATGGCACAGTACCATCTATCCACCTTACTTTGTTGCAGGAGCTATATTTTCAGGTTTTGCAATGGTGCAGACACTTTTGATTATTATGCGTAAAGTGTCAAACCTTGAAGCCTATATTACCATACTTCATATTGAATATATGAACAAGGTTATCTTGCTTACAGGTGGAATTGTAACCACGGCATATATTATTGAATATTTCATTGCTTGGTATTCTGGTGTGCCTTATGAAAATTACGCTTATCTATCCTTTGGCGCTGCAACTGGTCCTTATTGGTGGGCATTCTGGGCACTTATAATCTGTAATCTTATTGTGCCATTATCACTTTGGGTGAAAAAATTGAGAAGAAATATCGTGTGGACATTCATTGTTGCATTGATTATTAACATTGGAATGTGGTTCGAGCGTTTTGATATTATTGTTATCGATTTGAGTAAAGACAGATTGACTTCCACTTGGGCGATGTTTCAACCTACATTTGTAGATATCGGAACATTTATAGGAACCATTGGATTCTTCTTTGTGCTTTTCCTTTTGTATGCACGTACTTTCCCAGTGATTGCCCAGGCTGAAGTAAAAACAATTTTGAAATCTTCTGGTGAATCATTTAAAAAATTGCGTGCGGTGCACGGTGATGACCATAGCCACGTGCAAAATGTAGAACCTTACCCTGCCGATGCAGGTCCTTCAGCAAACGTTGAAGATAAAAATTTTGATTCTTCATTTAATGAACTTGACGAAGAAACAGAAAACAACGAGGTAGATTATGAAGCCCACAAGGACAAAATTGATAACCTACTCAGCGGTATCGGTACATTTGATCCTGCAACCCAAACACAAGACGATCTTCAAAAGATAAGTGGGGTTGGGCCAGTAATGGAACAAAAACTTTATCAATTGGGTATTTTTACTTTTGAGCAGGTAAGCAGAATGACTGACCGCGAATACGATTTATTGGACGAGATAATTAGTGATTTCCCTGGAAGGGCCAAGCGAGATGATTGGGCAGGACAGGCACTAATTTTAAAAAATAAAAACTAATTATGGCTTCAAAAAAGATACACGCTATTTATACTGATGACGATCTGTTATTGCAGGCCGTTAAGCAAACACGTTCTGCAAATTATCATATTTCTGAAGTTTTCACGCCATTTCCTGTTCATGGTCTTGACCACGCCGTAGGATTGGCCCCCACAAGGCTTGCGATCACCTCATTTTTGTATGGCCTTACCGGGTTGAGTGTCGCTGTGTTGCTGATGAACTATATAATGATTGAAGACTGGCCTCAAAATATTGGAGGAAAACCAAGTTTTACATTTTATCAAAATATGCCAGCGTTTATACCTATTATGTTTGAGCTAACAGTTTTCTTTGCTGCTCACTTAATGGTAATAACCTTTTATATGAGAAGTAAACTTTGGCCATTCAAAAAAGCTGAAAATCCAGATTTACGTACTACAGATGATCATTTCTTAATGGAAGTTGATGCCGAAAACCACGACGTAGAAAAACTTACAAAGTTTTTATATGACACAGGCGCATCGGAAATTAGTCTAATTGAAAACGAGCAAGACCATTAATATGAAAACATTAATAAACATAGGAATTGCCATTATTGCCTCTGCAACCATGGTTTCTTGTTTTAACGATAATAAACCGAACTATCAGTATTTTCCTAATATGTATGAACCGGTTAGCTACGAAACCTATGGTGAATATCCTGTATTCCCAGATCAACAAGAAGCAATGATTCCACCAGATAATACAGTTCCCCGTGGTTTTACACCATACGATTATGAAAACAGTACGGCCGGTTTGGAACTTGCAAAAGCTGAATTGCAGAGCCCTTATGATGTAACTGAGGAAAACTTAGCTACAGGAGCGCAATTATATACGTTATATTGTGCAGTATGCCATGGAGACACTGGAGATGGACAGGGAATTTTGGTGAAACGGGAAAAGTTTCTAGGGATTCCAAGCTATGCTGATGCAGGACGTAATATTGTTATGGGAGGTATATATCACGTTCAAACCTACGGTTTAAACGCAATGGGTTCATACGCTTCACAGGTAAACGAAAAAGAACGCTGGCAAATAGCAATGCATGTTATGAATTTAAAAAATGCTTTAAATGGTGAACCTGGAATCCTGGAAACCACAAAAGCTGCTCAGGATTCAATAAAAGTTTTGGAAGAAAAAAATATGGAAGCTGTTACTGCCTCCGAAGTAGAAAAAAAGTAAGAAATTAAAGAGAATAGCTAAAGATATGTACACGCTACCTAGTAAATTAAAACTGTTTTCTATCATTATTATGGTTCTTGGGCTTGCAGGAATAACCTATGGTTTTCTTACTGCACCAAAAACTATAGAAGATGTTAAAGAAATAATGGCTGAACAGGATGCTCACCACGGTGGGGAGCACGCTGTTGAAGCTCACGGTCAAGAAGAACATACAGCAAACTTTGTAGATGTTGCTCGCGGAGAAGAAGGCTATTCTGAAGCTGCAATGGAACATGCCACTGATCTAAAACCAGAAGGCCATGGGTCAGCTTCCCACGAAGAACATGTGTTGCACCAGTTACAAACAAGACCTTGGTCAGCAACATTTGTTGCGGCATTTTTCTTTTTGATGATTGCACTTGGAGTATTGGTGTTTTATGCAATTCAATATGCATCACAAGCGGGATGGTCTCCAGTGTTATATAGAATAATGGAAGGTATTACAACATACTTGTTGCCCGGTTCTATTATTGTATTTTTAATAGTTGTTTTTGCAGGAACTCACTTCTTCCCATGGCAAAATGAAGAACTTGTCGCTGGGGATAAAATTTTACAGGGTAAATCAGGATACCTTAATTTTCCTTTCTTTGTAATTCGTGCTGTAATTTATCTTTTGGGTTGGAACCTATACCGTCATTTTTCTAGAAAAAATTCATTGGCTCAGGCTGATGCCAATAACTATGATCCGTACAGAAAAAACTTTAAGTTATCGGTGTTTTTCCTTATATTTTTCATAGTAACGGAAGCAACAATGTCTTGGGACTGGTTTATGTCTATGACGCCACACTGGTACAGTACTTTGTTTCCATGGTATGTTTTTGCTAGCATGTTTGTTTCAGCAATAACTGTAATTGCTTTGGTGACAATATATTTAAAAAGCCGCGGATTGATTCCCTTTGTAAGCGATAAACACTTACATGATTTGGCAAAATATATGTTTGCTTTCAGTATTTTCTGGACCTATTTATGGTTCAGCCAGTTTATGCTTATTTGGTATGCCAACATTCCCGAGGAAGTAACATATTTCATCATCAGAATACAAGAATACAAACTGTTGTTTTTCGGAATGCTTATTCTTAATTTTGTATTCCCAATTCTTGTATTGATGAATAGCGATTACAAGAGAGTACCTTGGTTTGTAGTTATTGCTGCTGTATTTATTTTGGTGGGTCACTATGTTGATATATTCCTTTTAGTGATGCCTTCAACAGTAGGACACAACTGGTATTTTGGTATTCCAGAGATTGCAGCATTATTGTTCTTTATGGGGCTTTTCATTTTTGTTGTAGGCACGGGACTTGGCAAAGTTTCCTTAAGGCCGAAAAATGATCCGTTTATTAAAGAAAGTGAAAACTACCATTTTTAATCAATTAGTTTAAAGAAGATATTGTAAGATGACCGCATTTTTAGTTGTATTAGTAATTATTCTTTTTGGAATTTCTGTTTGGCAAATGAGCAGAATATTTCAATTGGCGCAAGGAAAGCCTTCTGTTAATTCCGAAATTGCTTCGGATAAAGACAATAACACGCAGGGATACCTGATGATGGGCTTTCTGGCTTTTATCTATATTTTGACCATACTTACCTTTTGGTTTTGGGGAGATGTACTACTTCCAGATTCAGGATCTGAGCACGGTGCCAAAATAGACAATTTGATGCTGATCTCTATGGTCATCATTTTTCTGGTTGGTATACTTACACAGTGGCTACTTCACTATTTCGCGTTTATCTATAGAGGTAACAAGGCAAAAAGAGCAACCTTCTATGCAGATAATGATAAACTGGAATTTATCTGGACCATCATTCCCGTAATAGTACTTGCCGGTCTTATTATCTATGGCCTCTTTACCTGGACAGATATTATGAATGTAGATAAAGATGACGATCCATTGATTGTTGAATTATATGCTCAACAATTTAACTGGAAAGCACGTTATGGAGGCAATGATAATACACTTGGAGAAGCTAATGTACGTTTAATAGAGGGTGTTAACCAACTTGGAGTAGATCCCGCAGATCCTAATGCACAAGATGATAAAATAGTAACCGAACTTCATTTGCCTGTAGGTAGAAAAGTATTGTTTAAAATGCGCTCACAAGACGTACTTCACTCAGCATATATGCCACACTTTAGAGCACAGATGAACTGTGTTCCGGGCATGATAACTCAATTTGCCTTTACCCCAACAATCACTACGGCAGAGATGAGGCAAAACGATAAGATAGTTGATAAGGTTGCAAGAATTAATGAAATTCGAAAAAATAAAAGTGTCGCACTTACCGCGGCAGGGGAAGAGCCTTTGGAAACTTACGAATTCGACTATATTCTTTTGTGTAATAAAATTTGTGGTATAAGCCATTATAACATGCAGATGAAAATTGTAGTAGAATCTGAAGAAGATTATAAAGCCTGGTTAGCCGAACAACCTACACTGGGAGAACAACTCGAAAGTAAATAATATTAGCTTAAATAGATATGTCAGCACACGCACAGGTCCACGGAGTAGAAGATCATCACGACGATCACGGGCATCATCATAAAGAAACATTTATAACTAAATATATCTTTAGCCAAGATCATAAAATGATTTCTAAACAATACCTTATCACAGGTTTGTTTATGGGGGTTATAGGTATATTGATGTCATTGTTGTTCAGATTGCAATTGGCATGGCCAGACCATAAATTCACCATTTTCGAAATATTTTTGGGCAAATGGGGTACTGATGGAGTAATGGATCCAAGCGTTTATTTAGCATTGGTTACCATTCACGGAACTATTATGGTTTTCTTTGTTTTGACGGCAGGTTTGAGCGGTACTTTTAGTAACTTATTAATTCCTTTGCAAATTGGAGCCCGAGATATGGCCTCTGGATTCCTGAATATGGTATCTTATTGGTTGTTTTTCCTTTCTAGTGTGGTAATGTTGTTCTCACTTTTTGTAGAAGCTGGACCCGCTTCTGCAGGTTGGACTATATACCCTCCATTGAGTGCTTTACCCCAGGCCATCCCCGGTTCAGGTGCAGGGATGACACTTTGGTTAACCTCTATTGCAATTTTCATTGCTTCGTCATTATTGGGTTCATTAAACTATATAGTTACCGTAATTAATATGCGTACCAAAGGTATGTCCATGACCCGTCTTCCTTTGACGATCTGGGCATTTTTTGTTACTGCAATTATTGGGGTAGTATCTTTCCCAGTATTATTCTCAGCAGCATTAATGCTAATTATGGATAGAAGTTTTGGAACTTCTTTCTTCCTTTCTGATATTTATATTGCTGGTGAAGTTTTGCACCATCAAGGTGGTTCTCCTGTATTGTTCGAGCACTTATTTTGGTTCCTTGGTCACCCAGAGGTTTATATTGTAATTCTTCCGGCGATGGGGATAGTATCTGAAGTAATGGCAACAAATTCCCGAAAACCTATTTTCGGATATCGAGCGATGGTGGCATCTATTCTCGCTATTGCATTTCTTTCAACAATCGTTTGGGGGCACCATATGTTTATTTCGGGAATGAATCCATTCCTTGGTTCTGTATTTACATTTACCACACTTTTGATTGCGATTCCTTCTGCGGTAAAAGCTTTTAACTGGATTACGACCCTATGGAAAGGAAACCTTCAGATGAATACGGCAATGCTGTTCTCCATAGCATTCGTTTCTACCTTTATCACAGGTGGTTTAACGGGCATTATCCTTGGAGATAGCGCCTTGGACATTAACGTTCACGATACATACTTTGTAGTTGCTCACTTCCACTTGGTAATGGGTATTTCAGCATTATATGGATTACTCGCGGGTGTTTATCACTGGTTCCCAAAAATGTTTGAGGGCAGAATGATGAACAAGAAACTAGGCTACATTCACTTCTGGGTTACTTCAATTGGAGCATATGGAATTTTCTTCCCAATGCACTTTGTGGGAATGGCTGGTTTACCTCGTAGGTATTACAGCAATACAGCTTTCCCTTATTTTGATGATTTGGCAGACATTAACGTGGTAATGACAATCTTTGCGATTATAACGATCTCTGTTCAAGTTGTATTCTTGTATAACTTTTTCCATTCAATTTTCTACGGGAAAAAAGGTCCAAAAAACCCTTGGAATGCAACTACGTTGGAATGGACTGCAGAAGTAAAACACATACACGGAAACTGGGATGGACCTATTCCGCACGTTTATCGTTGGGCTTATGATTATAGTAAACTCAATAAAGACGAAACCGACTATGTAATTGCTGGTCAGGATTTTATTCCCCAGAACGTTCCGCTGCAGGATAACGAAGATGAATTAGACCATTAATCTTTACTATAAAAATTTTTAGAAAGCCTTTTCAATGTTGAAAAGGCTTTTTTCTTTCTACGTATAGAATGCGTAGTACTACGTATTATTTTTTCAAAGCTTTTGCCGTATCTTTACACTATTGAGTTAATAATATGTAGGAAGTGAGGAATCTACTGTTTATTTCAAAAGCCATACTGAAAAGTATGGCTTTGTTTTTTCAAACGTCTTCTAAAGGATTACTATATTTGTGTTATGAACGAACACCTCGATCCCACCGGAGAAAATCTATCACCGCAGGAACTTGATATTGAAAAAAAATTACGGCCCCTTAGCTTTGAGGACTTTACTGGGCAGGATCAGGCTTTGGAAAACCTTCAAATTTTTGTCCAGGCCGCCAATTTGCGTAGTGAGGCCTTAGACCATACGCTTTTTCATGGCCCTCCGGGATTAGGGAAAACAACCCTTGCCTATATTTTAGCAAATGAGCTGAATGTAAACATTCGTGTAACTTCGGGACCTGTTTTAGACAAACCGGGCGATCTTGCTGGACTATTGACTAATTTGGAAGAACGCGATGTTCTTTTTATTGATGAAATCCACCGCTTAAGCCCAATTGTTGAAGAGTACCTCTACTCCGCAATGGAAGATTACAAAATTGATATTATGATTGAATCGGGTCCAAATGCACGCTCGGTTCAAATCAATCTAAATCCCTTCACACTTATTGGTGCAACTACTCGTTCGGGTTTGTTAACTGCGCCTATGCGTGCCCGGTTCGGAATTTCTTCGAGATTACAATACTATACCACCGAATTGCTCACTACTATTTTACAACGAAGTGCGGGAATTCTACAAGTACCCATAACTATGGAAGCCGCTATAGAAATTGCAGGTAGAAGCCGCGGCACACCGCGTATTGCCAACGCCCTTTTGCGAAGAATCCGTGATTTTGCTCAGATAAAGGGAAATGGTAGGATAGATATTGAAATTGCAAAATATGGATTGGACGCTTTACATGTGGATGCGCATGGATTGGATGAAATGGACAACAAAATCCTTTCAACCATCATCGAAAAATTTAAAGGCGGTCCGGTAGGAATCACAACTATTGCCACTGCAGTTTCAGAAAGTACTGAAACCATTGAAGAAGTTTACGAACCTTTTTTAATTCAGCAGGGCTTTATTATGCGAACCCCACGAGGCCGTGAAGTTACCGAAGCAGCCTATAAACACCTCGGCAAATTGAAAGGTCCAACCCAGGGCGGACTTTTTTAATGTGCTATTTCGCGGTAGAATTTCTCGATTCCAGCAACTTTTAACGGTGAATGATAAATCTAAAAATACAGCCAAAATAAAATCCGAAGCCAAGCGCCTCGGTTTTTTGTCATGTGGAATCAGCAAGGCTGAATTTTTGGAAGAGCAAGCACCCCGATTGGAAAATTGGCTAAATAAAAATATGCACGGCGAAATGGCCTATATGGAAAACCACTTCGATAAAAGGCTGAATCCAACACTTTTAGTTCCAGATTCCAAAAGCGTTATTTCGTTGTTGCTGAATTATTTCCCTTCGGAACTTCAACCTTCGGAAACGTATAAAATTTCAAAATACGCTTACGGTACCGATTATCATTTCATTATAAAAGATAAACTGAAACAGTTGATGGATTTTATTTCAGAAGAAATAGGCGAAGTCCATGGTCGCGCCTTTGTTGATTCTGCGCCAGTTTTAGATAAAGCTTGGGCTGCAAAAAGCGGTTTGGGCTGGATTGGGAAGCATAGTAATTTGCTCACCAAACAATTGGGTTCCTTTTACTTTATTGCTGAATTGATCGTTGATCTGGATTTAGAGTACGACACACCCGTAACCGACCACTGCGGAAGTTGTACGGCCTGTATTGATGCCTGCCCAACAAACGCAATTGTTGCAGATAGAGTTGTGGATGGCAGCAAATGTATTTCCTACTACACCATTGAATTGAAAAATGAAATACCCACCTCAGAAAAAGGAAAATTTGAAGATTGGATGTTCGGGTGCGATATCTGCCAAGACGTTTGCCCGTGGAACCGTTTCAGCAAACAGCACAATGAGCCGCTTTTCAACCCACATCCCGAACTGTTATCTATGACCAAAAAAGATTGGGAAGAAATTACGGAAGACGTTTTTCAAAAATTATTTAAAAAAAGCGCCGTAAAGCGCACCAAGTTTTTGGGTTTAAAACGTAATATCAACTTTTTGAAAGATTAACCTACAAACTTTCGCCATTTCAACTAACATCATAACTTTGTAAGTTAGTCTTTACAATTATACATTAGTATAATAATTCGTAGAATTATAAATATCCACAGTATCAATAGACCAAAATATGAGCAAACAGAGCAGACGTAGAGAAGCCCTATTATACCACGCAAAGCCGAAGCCTGGGAAAATTCAAGTAGTTCCCACAAAAAACTATTCCACCCAGCGGGATCTTTCGTTGGCCTATTCGCCGGGAGTTGCAGAGCCTTGCCTTGAAATTGAAAAGGAAAAAAATAACGTTTATAAATACACGAACAAAGGCAATCTGGTTGCTGTAATTTCAAATGGAACGGCTGTACTAGGCTTGGGGAATATTGGCCCTGAAGCCTCCAAGCCCGTAATGGAAGGTAAAGGATTACTCTTTAAAATATTTGCCGACATTGATGTTTTTGATATAGAAATAGACACTGAAAACATCGATGAATTTGTTACCACCGTAAAAAATATTGCGCCCACTTTTGGTGGTATCAATCTTGAAGACATAAAAGCCCCCGAAGCTTTTGAAATAGAAAGAAGACTAAAAGAAGAGCTGGACATTCCCGTAATGCACGACGACCAGCACGGCACGGCAATAATTTCAGCGGCGGCCTTGCTCAATGCTTTGGAGCTTACAGATAAAAATATCGCACATGTTAAAATAGTAATCAGTGGAGCGGGAGCGGCAGCGGTTTCGTGTACGCGGCTTTACAAAGCCTTTGGCGCTAAGAGCGAAAACATTGTAATGCTGGACAGCAAAGGAGTTATACGAAAAGATCGCGAAGAACTTTCTGAAGAAAAAGCAGAATTTGCATCGTATAGAAAAATTGATACCCTCGATGAAGCTATGAAAGATGCCGATGTGTTTGTTGGGCTTTCAGTTAAAGATATTGTTACCCCAAAAATGCTGGAAAGCATGGCTCCCAATCCTATTGTTTTTGCAATGGCCAACCCCGATCCTGAAATTGAATACGATTTGGCCATTAAAACTAGGAAGGACATCATCATGGCCACGGGTAGAAGCGACCATCCCAACCAAGTGAACAATGTACTTGGTTTTCCTTTTATTTTCCGTGGGGCGTTGGACGTTCGTGCTACAAAAATCAACGAAGCCATGAAAATGGCTGCTGTAAAGGCGTTGGCAGACCTAGCAAAAGAACCGGTGCCGGAACAAGTGAATATTGCCTATGGCGAGACCAAGCTTACTTTTGGAAAAGATTATATTATTCCAAAACCTTTCGATCCTAGATTGATAGCCGCCGTACCACCCGCCGTCGCCAAAGCAGCAATGGAAAGTGGTGTTGCCACTACTGAAATTACGGATTGGGAAAAATATCAGGATGAACTTTACGAACGGATGGGCAGCGATAATAAAATAATTCGTCTGTTAATGAACAGGGCAAAACTTAGCCCAAAGCGTATTGTTTTTGCAGAAGCAGATCATTTGGATGTTTTAAAGGCTGCGCAAATAGTCTTTGAAGAAGGTATTGGCACACCTGTTTTGTTGGGTAGAAAAGATATCATACTTGAATTGATGGAGCAGATTGATTTTGATGCAGATTTGGAAATTATCGATCCAAAAAGTGATGAAAACGCTGATAAACTTAAATATTATGCCCAAAAGCTTTGGGAAAAGAGAAGAAGAAATGGTATATCACTTTACACTGCCGAAAAGTTGATTCGCGAACGGAATTATTTTGCGGGAATGATGTTAAGCGAAGGCGATGTGGATTGTATGATTTCAGGGTATGCACGTTCGTATCCGTCCGTTGTAGTTCCCGTGTTTGAAACCGTCGGAAGATTTGAAGGCGTTACAAAAGTGGCTACCACAAATGTGATGCTTACTAAACGCGGTCCTTTGTTTATTTCTGATACCTCAATAAACATTGATCCAACTGCGAAAGAGCTTGCCAAGATTGCGCAAATGACCAACTATACCATGAAAATGTTTGGACTGCAGCCCGTTATTGCGATGATTTCATATGCCAATTTCGGCTCTTCCAAAGACCCGCATGCTTCAAAGGTGCGTGAGGCTGTAGAGTTGTTACACAAAAGTAATCCAGATATGATAGTTGATGGCGAACTGCAAACCGATTTTGCATTGAACCCAGAAATGCTTCAGAAAAAATTTCCATTTTCAAAATTAGCTGGCAAGAAAGTAAACGCCCTTATTTTCCCAAATTTGGATTCAGCAAACAGCAACTATAAATTATTGAAAGAACTTAACGGTGTGGAGTCCATCGGCCCAATTATGCTGGGAATGCGCAAGCCCGTTCACATTTTACAACTGGGCGCCAGTGTGGAAGAAATGGTGAATATGGCAGCCGTAGCCGTAGTGGATGCCCAACAAAAGGAAAAACGCGCAGCGGCGGCAGAAAAACAAGTAAATCCATAGTTTATTAACTCTAATATTTTCACAAAAACCCCAATGGCTGTTGCAAATAATTATACTATATTTGAGCCTTTAAGTTTTCGTTAACACATGATAACCCATATACAGGGCAGACTGGTTGAAAAAAATCCGACCGATGTAGTGATAGATTGCAATGGAGTAGGGTACTTTGTCAATATTTCCTTGCACACATTTTCCGAACTCCCCACTAGTGAAAATGTTAAGTTGTTTACCCATTTGCTTATTCGGGATGACGCCCATACACTGTACGGTTTTTCCGGTGTTGCAGAACGAGAAATTTTCAGATTGTTAATTAGTGTCTCTGGAGTTGGTGCAAGCACCGCTAGAACAATGTTGTCGTCTCTGGCGCCGGAACAAGTGCTCGATGCTATTGCCCAGAACGACATAGCAACAATACAATCAGTAAAAGGAATAGGAGCCAAAACTGCACAACGTGTGGTTTTGGATTTAAAAGATAAGATTTTAAAAGTGTACGGTTTGTCGTCTATTTCTACCGGAACGAGCAATACTAACAAAAATGAAGCGTTATCTGCTTTGGAGACGTTGGGCTTTGTTCGCAAACAGTCTGAAAAAGTGGTGGATGCCATTGTTAAGGAAAATCCGCAAGCTTCGGTAGAAATGATCATTAAACAAGCTTTAAAAAATTTGTAGAATTTGAAGGCAAAAAATTACGTTTACAAGGGTGGCTTTTTCAAGCTTTTAACAATTTTAAGTTTCATATTGTTCAGCAATGTTTCGCTGGCACAGGATCCCGACACAACGGCTGTAGGGAGTGAAATGGGGAGAATGGATTTACCCACTCCCGTCAGTATTCAGGATCTTTATACCTACGACCCCATAACCGATAGATATATTTATACCCAAACCTTGGGTAGTTTTAATATTACCTACCCTATAATTCTAACCCCTCAAGAGTATCAGCGCCTTATTCAAGAGGAGCAGATGAGAGCTTACTTCAAAGAAAAAATTGATGCAGCAGACGGTAGAAAGGAAGGTTCCGAAGAACAGCAGAAAAACCTATTGCCCACGTTTTATGTGAATTCAAATTTCTTTGAATCCATTTTTGGCGGAAACACAATTGAAGTTATTCCACAAGGTTCCGTTGAGATGGACCTTGGGCTATTGTATACAAAACAGGATAACCCACAATATTCACCGCGAAACCGAAGCAATTTCTCCTTTGATTTTGACCAAAGAATCAGTTTAAGCCTTTTGGCCAAGGTAGGAACCAGACTTCAGGTTACGGCCAATTACGATACTGAAAGCACCTTCGATTTCCAAAACCAGATTAAGTTGGAATACACTCCAACGGAAGACGATATTATTCAAAAAATTGAAGTGGGAAATGTGAGCATGCCTTTAAACAGTTCCTTGATTCAAGGAGCACAAAGTCTTTTTGGGGTTAAAACGCAGCTTCAATTTGGAAAAACAACCATTACTGGGGTTTTCTCTGAACAAAAATCTGAAACTCGTACCGTTACCGCTGAAGGTGGTGCAACTATTACGGATTTCGAACTTTTCGCATTGGATTATGACGATAACCGACACTTCTTTTTATCACATTACTTTAGGGATAATTATGATCGTGCTCTGGAGCAATATCCTTTCATAAACAGCAATGTCCAGATTACTCGTATGGAGGTATGGATTACCAACAGAACAAGTAGAACCGAAAACGTTCGAAATATTGTGGCATTGCAGGATATAGGCGAATCGGATCCCTTGAATGTTGGATTGAACACACCTCCGGGAGGCTTTATTCGAGCTGGAAGGAATGCTTATCCGGACAACACGAACAACCTTTTTAATCCGTTTGGTATCAATGGAGGAGAACCCACTTTACTCAATCCACTAATTCGTGATGTGGCTACCGTACGTCAAGGTTTTACGGGAGTTCAAGTAAGCGAAGGAGTAGATTATGTTACACTTGAGAACGCAAGAAGATTGGATCCGGGCGAATATTCCTTAAACTCGCAATTGGGTTACATCTCTCTGAACCAGCGTTTAACAAATGATGAGGTTTTAGCTGTATCATACCAATTTACCGTTAATGGGAAAGTATATCAAGTAGGAGAATTTTCAAATGATGGAGTTGAGGCAAATGGAGGTACCATTCCAGGAACTGGAGGCACAAATCCTCCTGTGGAGGAAACTGGTCTTGCCCAAAACCTTGTAGTAAAACTTTTGAAGAGTAGCATAACTAACGTAAATGAGCCAATCTGGGATTTGATGATGAAAAACATTTATCCTATTGGGGCTTATCAGCTTGAAAAGGAAGACTTCAAACTTAATATTCTTTATACCGACCCTTCTCCGTTAAACTATTTAACCGAGGCAGGTGCTGAACTTCCTCCAGATGTAAAGGACGAAATTCTCTTGAAGGTTTTCAACCTTGACAGATTGAACTTCAATAATGATCCACAACAGGGGGGCGATGGTTTCTTTGATTTTCTACCAGGAATTACGGTTGATGCACAAAATGGTCGCATTATTTTTACGACTGTGGAACCCTTTGGGAAGCATTTATTTGAAAAATTGGATTTGCCAAGTACATCGGCTACTTATTCAATGCCTGAAACCTATAACCCAAATCAGTCCAAATACGTTTTTAGAACGCTTTATACAGGAACTAAAACACAGGCGGAACAACTTGAGAGCGAAAAGAATAAATTTCAGTTAAAAGGAAGTTATAAATCTACTGGTGCTGATGGTATTCCAATTGGTGCGTTCAATATTCCGCAAGGCTCCGTTACCGTTACGGCCGGTGGAAGAACTTTGGTAGAAGGTGTGGACTATACCGTAAACTATCAATTGGGAAGAGTTCAGATTTTAGACCCTTCATTATTGAATAGTAATATTCCAATTTCGGTCAGTACAGAAAATAACTCACTTTTTGGGCAGCAAAGTAAGCGTTTTACTGGCTTAAATGTAGAGCATAAATTCAGCGATAAATTTTTGATAGGTGCAACCTATTTAAACCTTAACGAGCGCCCACTCACCCAAAAATCATCATATGGGGTTGAGCCGATTAACAACACCATCTATGGAATAAATTTAAATTATTCAACCGAAGTGCCCTTCCTTACCCGATTGGTAAACAAACTTCCAAACATTGATACCGATGTGGAATCAAATGTTTCTTTACGTGGAGAGTTTGCATATTTAAAACCAGGGGCTCCAAAAGTTTCAGATTTTGATGGTAAAACAACTGTATATGTTGATGATTTTGAAGCCTCACAAACAGGAAACGATATAAGTTCGCCCTCCAGTTGGTTCTTGTCAAGTACTCCAGTTGGGTATGGTGGTGAGTTGGGAAATGACAATTTAGGATATAATTACAACCGTGCAAAACTCGCTTGGTACACTATCGATCCTATTTTCTATAGCAGCCAGCGCCCAGAAGGGATAAATGATGAAGATCTTTCTTCACCATTTACGCGTCGTGTTTTTAGGGATGAAATTTTCCCTAACCAAGATATTATTCAGGGACAAACCCAAGCTTTATTCACACTGGATCTTGCATATTACCCATCTACAAGAGGAGAATATAACTACAACCCCGAAGCTGCTGGAACAAATGATTTGCCAAACCCCGAAGATAGGTTCGGCGGTATTATGAGACAGCTTACGACTACCGATTTTGAACAATCGAATGTTGAATACATACAGTTCTGGATAATGGACCCGTTCATTTATGATGAAACTAGCGGCAACCCAGGAGGAAATATCAATTTTAACTTGGGAAGCATTTCAGAAGATGTATTAAAAGACGGAAGAAAACAGTACGAAAACGGGTTGCCTGAAGATGGAGGCAATGCTAATACAACTGCTACAGCTTGGGGTAAAGTGCCTACCAACCAATCATTAGTTTATACTTTTGATACTGAAGGACAGCAACGTACAAACCAGGATATTGGTTTGGATGGTTTGGATAATGCAGAGGAAGCAGCTGAGTTTGGTGTTTTTGGAGGCTTACCTGACCCTGCAAATGATGACTATCAATACTTCCTTCAAGCTGAAGGAAATATTCTGGATCGTTACTTAAAATATAACGGAACACAAGGAAATTCTCCGGTAGAAGTTACAAATAATAACCGTGGAAATACTGCCCAGCCGGATGTTGAGGATATAAATCGTGACAACACCATGAACACGATAGACAGCTATTTTGAATACAACGTTCCTATTTATCCGGGGATGAGCAGAGAAAACAACAGTTTTATTTCTGATGTGAAAGAGCTGGAGGTAACTACGCAAAACAATGATGTAATTCCAGTGCGTTGGGTGCAGTTCAAAGTTCCAATAAGTGAGCCAGATCAGGCAGTTAATGGCATTTCAGATTACAGATCTATTCGGTTTATGCGAATGTTCCTTTCACAGTTTTCTCAAAATACCGTTTTACGTTTTGGCACCATGGAATTGGTTCGAGGCGATTATAGAAAATTCCAAAAAACTTTGGATGATGTAACCCTTGAAGATCCTTCCAATGACAATACCCTGTTTGAAGTTGAAGCTGTAAGTATTGAAGAAAACGAAAACCGAGAACCAATTCCCTATAGACTTCCCCCAGGGCTTGTTCGTGAGGAATTGAATAACAATAATAATATTATACGAGAAAATGAGCAATCATTGGCCTTGCGCGTATGTGGCTTGGAACCAAATGACGGGCGTGCAGTCTATAAAAACTTTAATGTAGATATGCGCCAGTACAAAAATCTGGAAATGTTTATCCACGCAGAATCATTGCAGAATGAAACGGCGCTGAGTGATGGACAATTGGTAGCATTCATGCGTTTGGGGAATGACCTTACAAACAACTATTATGAAGTTCAAATCCCATTAAACCCCACCAATTTTGGAGCAACGAATGCTGAGGAAATTTGGCCAGTCGCAAACAGGCTGAATCTTCCGTTAGAACTATTGCAACAAGTAAAAACCAGAACTCCATTAAACTCAACCGAAGTTGTTTATTATACACAATCAGAACTTGAAGGAGGTCTGTCGGGTGGAGAGAATGAGCTTACAATTGGTATCAAAGGAAATCCAAGTTTTGGAAATGTTAGAACCATTATGCTTGGTGTAAAAAACAGTACTTCCAATGATTTATGTGGGGAGGTGTGGTTTAACGAGCTTAGAATGTCTGAGCTTAAAAATGAGGGAGGCTGGGCTGCCGTAGTAAGTATGGATGCTAACCTTGCCGATTTTGCCACTGTTAGCGCCACAGGAAAAAGAAGTACAGTTGGCTTCGGTTCTATTGAACAAGGACCAAACCAGCGAAGCCGTGAAGATCTTCAACAATATGATGTAGTTACTAACGTAAACTTGGGACAATTACTTCCGAAGAAATGGGGGATTCAATTGCCGTTTAATTATGGACGCTCCGAGGAACTGATAACGCCACAATACGATCCGGAATTTCAGGATATTGAACTTGATACCAGGCTCGACAACACAGAGGATGAAGCCGAGAAAGACAGAATTAAGGAACAGGCCGTAGATTATACAAAGCGCCAGAGTGTAAACTTTATCGGTGTGCGTAAGGAGAGAACCGGAGATGGAAAACCTCAGGTATATGATATTGAGAATTTTACAGGCTCCTTCTCTTACAATCAAACAGACCATCACGATTTTGAAGTGGAAGACGCTGTTGAGCAAAACGTTCGGGTTGGTGCTACCTATAATTACAACTTTACGGCGAAACCAGTGGAGCCCTTTAAGAAAAATGATTCATTGTTTACAGGACAGTATTGGAGATTTCTGAAAGATTTCAACTTCAATTATTTGCCGACGAATATTTCAGTAAGTTCAAATATTACCCGACAATACAACGAGCAAAAGTTTAGGGAAATAAACTTATTGCCCGGCAACATAGGCTTGCCTACTCTTTATCAGCGTAATTATCTGTTTGATTGGCAATACACCATCAACCATAATTTAACGAAATCATTGCGTTTCAATTTCACCTCTTCAAATAATATGATAGTTAACAATTATTTGGATGATAATGGTTTGATAAATAATGATATCGGAATTTGGGATGGTTTCTTTGATGTGGGTAACCCAAATCAGCATTTCCAGTCATTACAACTAAATTATGACTTGCCTTTCAGTAAGTTTCCTTTCCTAAAATTCCTTAGGGCAACGTATTCCTATACCGGTGATTACCAATGGCAGCGTGGAAGTAATCAATTTAATGAAATTGAAATCGAGTTGAGTGACGGAAGCAGAAATGTGTATAACTTGGGTAATTCGATCCAAAACGCAAGTACGCATCAAATTAATTCTAGTTTAGATATGAATGGTTTTTACCGTTACATAGGGCTTACTAAAATTAAGAAAAGCAAGCCCCGAAAATCTGCCGGCGATGGTAGTGGTGGTGCAGGAGATGAAAAATCATCAAGTGGCGGTGAAGGCAAGGCTAGTAGAGAAAGCAAACTGGAGGAAGAAAAGAACAGTACACTTTCAAACGGAAAGACGAATACGCCAAACGTACTTGGAAGAGGTGCTGCCAGTCCGGAAGGTGGTTTGAATGCTGGCGACAAGGCCATAAATACGGTAATTGGTCTTGCCACAATGCTTAAAAAGGTACAATTTAACTATCAAGAAAATAATGGTATCTACCTTCCGGGATATTTGCCGTCAATTGGATTTATAGGAACTTTGAAGCCAACAACAGGCTTTGTTTTTGGAAGTCAAGCAGACGTTAGGGAATTAGCCGCCAGAAAAGGGTGGTTGACGCTATATCCAGAATTTAATGAGCAATATACCGAGGTAGAGAGCCGTCAAATGGACATTCAGGCCAATCTAGAGCCTATTAATGATTTGACAGTTGATATAAACGGAAGCAGAATTTATTCTGAAAACTATTCCGAAAACTATATTGTAGAGAACGACCTTTATAATTCTTTGACGCCGAATACCTTCGGAAACTTTAATATTTCAACAGTATTAATAAAAACTGCTTTCAGCGCTAGCGATGAAAATAGTTCAGCTGCTTTTGACGATTTCAGAACCAATAGATTAACTATTGCGAACAGATTGGCAGAGGATTATTACCAAGGTGGAGCCATCCCGAGAGATTCGCTGGGTTATCCTGTAGGTTTCGGAAGAAACAGCCAAGATGTGTTGTTGCCGGCATTCCTTGCGGCCTATAAAGGCAGTAACGCTTCAAAAGAAAAGACAGGAATATTTAGAGATATTCCGCTTCCAAACTGGGATATTAAATATACAGGTTTAATGAATATTCCTTGGTTCAAGAAAAATTTCAAACGTTTTTCATTGACTCACGGATACCGTGCAGGATATACTGTAAATCAATTCCAGTCTAATTTGGACTACGACCCGAACAATCCCGAAGCTGTAGACCAAGCAGGAAACTTTAAAGTGAAAACATTGCTTACAAATGTTAACCTGACCGAACAATTTTCGCCTTTACTGCGAGTGGATTTTGAAATGAACAATTCTGTGAAAATACTTGCTGAAATGCGTAAAGACCGTGCGCTTTCATTGAGCTTTGCAAATAACCTTTTGACTGAGATAAAGGGTAATGAATATATCATAGGACTTGGTTATAGAATTAAAGACCTTCGCATTGCTACCAATTTTGGAGGAAAAAAATCTGTTATTACAAGTGATTTGAACTTTAAAGTGGATCTTTCCAGAAGAGATAACATTACGATAATTAGGTATCTAGATATTCAAAATAACCAGACTACCGCAGGGCAAACTATATATGGGGCACAATTGTCTATTGACTATGCGTTGAGCAAAAACTTGACTGCCCTTTTCTATTATGACCATACATTCTCTGAATATGCTATTTCAACTGCATTCCCACAAACAACCATTAGAAGTGGCTTTACATTGAGATATAACTTTGGAAACTAAATAAAATACTGACTTATTTAATTTATTATGAACGTACCATCAAATTTAAAATACACAAAAGATCACGAATGGGTCTTAATTGAAGGAGATACCGCAACAATAGGCGTTACAGATTTTGCACAAGGCGAGTTGGGCGATATTGTATATGTTGAAGTGGAAACTGTAGGCGATACAATGGAGAAAAACGAAGTTTTTGGAACTGTGGAAGCCGTAAAAACTGTTTCCGATTTATTTTTACCTCTTTCCGGAGAGATAATTGAATTCAACGAAAGCTTGGAATCTGAACCAGAAAAAGTTAATTCAGATGCTTACGGAGAAGGCTGGATGATAAAGATGAAATTTTCAAACCCAGATGAAATAGCAGAATTACTGGACGATGCCGCTTATAAAGCACTTATTGGCGGATAAAAGGTTATTGTTTATAGCTATAATTTACAGTTGCTTAATCACGGTACTGTTTTTTATTCCCAGTCAAGATTTACCAAAAACCCAATTATTAGAAGCAGACAAGTTAGTTCATATACTTGTTTATTTTATATTGGTCAATCTTTGGATGCTTTATTTGTATGTTAGTAATGATTATCATTTTGAAAAAAAGTGGATCCCCATTCTCCTGCTTTCGATACTGCTTTATGGCATAATAATTGAGATATTTCAGGGACTGTTTACAGTTTCACGCAGTGCAGATATTCTAGATGTGGTCTCAAATTTATTGGGTTCTTTACTTGGTATCTTTTTTTTCAAAATTGTAAAACAAAAATTAAAAGCTTAAAATTTTAATTAAGTTTTAAATTGAACGATAATTTCTATATTTTAGCAACAAGTTAAACACACTATTATGGAACCCAAAAAAAATCCGAAAGCAGACGTAGGCCGAAGAAGCATGCTGTTTTTCCAACTTGGAATGGTTGTTATGCTTTTTTTGGCATGGCAAGCAATTGAATGGAAATCTTACGATAAATCCGATAATGATTTCGGAAAACTTGACGTAGGCGAAGAATTAGAGGAAGAAATTCCAGTTACGCAACAATTAACGCCACCGCCACCGCCACCGCCACCGCCACCAGCGCCGGAGGTTATTGATGTGATTGAAGATGAGGAAGACGTGGAAGAAACCATAATAGAATCTACTGAAACAAACCAAGAAGAGAAAATCGTTGAGGTAAAGGAAATTAAGGAAGAAGTAGTTGAAGAAGAAATTGCCGACGTACCGTTTGCCGTTATTGAAAATGTACCGATCTATCCTGGATGCGAAGGTGAAAAAAGTAACGATGCAAAGAAAAGATGTATGTCATCTAAAATTAGTGAATTCATTAATAAGAAATTTGACACCAACCTTGCATCAGATTTAGGTTTGGAAGGTAGACAACGTATAGCTGTTCAGTTCAAAATTGACAAGAGTGGGAGAGTTGTTGATGTTCGTGCACGTGCACCGCACCCTAGGCTTGAGAGAGAAGCAATGGATGTTGTACAGTCCCTACCTAATATGACTCCTGGAAAACAACGTGGAAAACCAGTTGGGGTGCTTTATTCCCTTCCGATAGTGTTTGATATTCAATAATTAGAAATATTTATATTAAAAGCCCCGTCTTTACTAGTAAAGACGGGGCTTTTTTCGTTTTGGCATAACAGTTGTGTTTGTAAAGGTGTTAACCTTTTAAAAACTTTATTATGAAAAAAGCTGTAAAAAATTTCGCAAACAAGAGAGAGGATAAAAAACAAATCAACATCAAATGGAATTCACGTCTGTTTTTCCAAATAGGTGTTATAGTTAGTCTACTTACTGTTTTTTTTATAATGCAGACTAATTTTGAAATAACTGCAGATACTGCAGAGCGGCACATTCCTACTACCTTGGAGGAGCCTCCAATGATTTCCTATGTTCTGGATATTGAAAAACCAAAACCTATAGAGCCAACCAAAAAAATTGTAGAAAAACGCGTGCCTATCCAAAAAGTAGTAAAAAGTGATGTGTTTGATGTGAAATCTAATGATACGCCTATTGACGAAACACCAATCGCTAATACTGATATGCCTGTAATAAAAGCGCCAACAATTACCCATCAAGCTCCAGATAAACCTTCGGAGCCTACGGTAACAAGAACCGTTATGAATGTAGAATTTGTACCAGTATTTCCAGGGTGCGAGCCGTTTGCTACCAATGCCGAGAAAATTGACTGTATGTCTTCAAAAATAAATGCTTTTATCAATAAAAATTTTCGAAAGGAAATTTTAGAAAATTTGACTCCAAATGAAACACACAGAATTTATGTGAAATTCAAGATTGATTCCAACGGTTTTATCACTGATGTTGCAGCAAATTCACACAATGCCACTTTAAAGAAGGAAGCCCAGCGAGTAATCAATAATTTACCTGTAATGAAGCCAGGCAAACAGGGAGATAAGAACGTAGATGTTGTTTACACCGTACCTATTGTTTTCAATATTCATTAAAAATTTGAATAAAAAGTAAAAGCTCCCAATAAAATGGGAGCTTTTTTTAAATCCGGTCATTCCAAAAAAACTGTATCTTTCGGGTTTAAACAAGCAAACCTCAAATGAAACATTTTATATTTTTTCTCATATTTTGTTTTCCAATAATTTCTTCAGCGCAAACTGCTTCGGCACAATACGAAAAATATCCCGTCTTTAATGAATGTGAAGGTGCAGAAGTTGAGGCTCTAGAAAGCTGTTTTAAAAATACGTTGCAACAATTCATTTTTAAAAACTTTCAAGTCCCTGAAAAGGTTTTCGCGGAAAATTACAAAGGAAATGTAAATGTACTTTTTGAGGTAACAAAAGAAGGGAGGTTTAAGGTGCTATATGTTGATGGAATTTACGAAGAATTAAAAACAGAGGCGCGTCGTGTTTTCGAGTCACTCCCCCAAATAGAACCAGCTACCTATAACGGAAAACCAGCCTATGTACAGTTTATCCTTCCTATTGCCATTCCATTGGTGGCGCCGGGAGAAAGCATAGTCCAAACTTCTGAAATTATAAAGAAAAACGAAAGAGAACAATTGGTTGAAGAATATGATGCTATTGAAAACCTGCCTTATAATAATGAAGAATATAGTAGCAATATTAATATTCCACTTTCACACCATAACTACAGCTTATTTGATCCTTCTCTTAACCGTGTTGGGCTTAACAATCACACGGCCCAAAAGCCTTATATTTATTCTGAAGTAAACAAATACTATGATTTTGAAGCCGCCAATCAGGAAATTTTAAAAAATAAATCTTCGTGGTTCGGTCGTAAACTTTGGAATGAACACCTTATTACCATAAAGGGAAAAGATTATTGGCTAACCTTAGATGCAGGAGTAGATTTGCAGGCCGGAAAAGACTTTGATGCAGAGCTAGATACTTACAACAATACGCGTTTGGTTTATACACAGGGCGGAATTGGAAAACAGATTGGTTTTTTCGGAGTTATTTATGAAAGTCAAGGGCGTTTTGCAGATTATTTTAATCGTTATGCAGAATCTATTCGACCCGATGGGGGCAATCCAGCAATTATTCCTGGTCGAGGTATAGCAAAACAATTTAGAGTAGATTCCTATGATTATCCAATTGCTACAGGACATATTTCTTATACGCCTTCAAAATATTTTAATATCCAATTGGGCCACGGTAAAACCTTTTTAGGTGATGGATACCGTTCTTTATTGACAAGTGATAATGCAAGTTCATATCCCTTCTTCAAAATAAATACCACCTTTTGGAAATTGAAATATACCAACACTTGGATGTCTTTGCGGGATGTTCGCCCCGAGGTTACCGAAGACGGTTCTTTTCGCACAAAGTATATAGCAAACCACTATTTGAGCTATAACATTACCAAAAGATTGAACATTGGTCTTTTTGAATCTGTTATTTGGCAGAATGATAACGGTAGAGGCTTTGACGTGAATTATCTAAATCCAATTATTTTTTACCGCGCTATTGAATTTTCAACGGGTTCCCGCGGTGGTAATGCGCTTATTGGCCTTACTACAAAGTATAAAGTGAATGACAGAGTGAATATCTATGGGCAACTTATAATTGATGAATTTTCTTCGAGCGATATCTTTGGTGGTGAAGGAAGTTATAAGAATAAAACAGGCTACCAGTTGGGTCTAAAATATTACCATGCTTTTGGATTAAAAAATCTTTTCCTACAAACAGAGTACAATAGAGTACGCCCTTATACGTACTCGCACAATACGGTAGTGCTAAATTATGGGCACAACAATCAATCTATGGCACATACCCTAGGTGCTAATTTTTCTGAATTTATAGGTATAGCGCGCTACCAGAGAGGTAGAATTTATGGGGACGCAAAATTTATAGTTGCCAAGCGGGGTTTTGAATTTAATACGCCGGAAGATTCTTTTTTCTACGGCGGAAATATTTATGGAACTGAAGATGACCGTGTTTCAGACAATGGTAACGAACTGGCGCAGGGAAATACCACAGATTTTTTCCACGCTGAAGTACAAGCGGGTTACATAATAAACCCCGCAACAAATCTAAAGATTTATGGAAGTTTTATTTTTAGAAGTTTTGACCCCGAAGTTGACACAGAAACTGTGTTTAAAAACCAAACTACTTGGGTCAATTTTGGGCTAAGAACAGATTTATTTAACTGGTATTATGATTTTTAAAAAGAATTAATTTTTCTCCTTCTCTTTCAATTTTTTTTCTATTTCCTTATACTTTTTCATTGCTTCTTTATTTCTTGCCTCCCTGTCTTCTGAGCCTGCGCCTGCTTCTTGGGCCACTTCTTTATAAATCATTTTCAAAAAAGCTTCTGTTTTAATAAATCCGCTTCCAAATCCTTTATCATCATATTCTTTAGTTAGCTCTGTCGTTTTTATTATTTCCTCTTCTGTTTTCTTGTTGAGGTAGAGATTATATACACGCTTATAAAGAATGGATAGCATTTCTATAGTATCTCTTAAATCTTTATATGAACCCATATTTCCGTAGCCGGGAATTACTTTAGTGTCTTCATTTATCACCAAAAGAGCTTTCTCCAAACCTGCGATGTAACCTTTTAAGCTGCCCCCATTCTCAGTGTCTATGTACGGGTATTTTCCATTAAAGAAAACATCGCCGGTATGCAATACGTTACTTCCTGTAAAATATACCATGGAATCACCATCTGTGTGGGCATTGCGAACGTGAAAAACATATATTTTTTCTCCGTTGAAATAAAATGTAAGATCTTCAGCAAAAGTTACAATTGGCAGTGCTTCTTCATCGATTTTTTTTGTTTCCTTGGCAATAACATCCTGTAGGCGGTTTCGAACATTTTCCTGCGAAAAAATTACAGTACCTGTTTCGGCCATCGCAGGATTGCCGCCTGTGTGGTCCCCGTGAAAATGTGTGTTCACCAAAAACCGAACAGGTTGATCGCTAACTTTTTTTATTTCATTTTGAATTTGTTCAATACCATCGGCATATTGATCATCAATCATGAACACTCCGTCTTTGCCAAAACTTAACCCTATATTGCCTCCCTTGCCTTGTAGCATGTAGACTTTATTAGTGACTTTTATAAGTTTGGTGTTTACTTTTTGTCCGCCATCAGTTTGGGCGAAAACAGTTAATACAGAGAATAATAAGATGGTATTTAGAATAAATTTTGAGAACATATATTTTTAGTTTGAAAAATTGGTTCAAATTACTAAAAATGCTGAAATAATACAGTAAGATTATTGATAATATATTGTGGAAAAAATACAGGAAGCGTATCTTTGCACAGCCTAAAAAAAATAGCTTGTCCGTTTCCCAATCACAGTCAATTAGTCCGTCCGTTATCAGGAATTTTACTGAAATCACTAAGCTTCGGCTTTCGGTGAGTGTTGTGTTTTCTTCGGTTGCGGGTTATCTATTGGGGGCAGATTCAATTGACTTCTTTGTGCTCTTTCTGTTATGTGTAGGGGGTTATTGTATGGTTGGCGCTTCAAATGTTTTCAATCAAATCATCGAAAAAGATTTGGACGCACTAATGGAACGCACTAAAAATAGGCCGTTGCCAGCTGGCCACATGACGGGGCGTTCTGCAGTTATACTTGCGAGTATATTGACGGTGGTGGGTA